>Ga0137394_10000711_pt1 | contig 23232 bp, 18 predicted proteins | sample czobulk116metaG_FD_108278 | JGI IMG/M metagenome (GOLD analysis project Ga0137394, IMG submission 108278) | Vadose zone soil microbial communities from Angelo Coast Range Reserve, California, USA - czobulk1.16 metaG | ecosystem: Environmental > Terrestrial > Soil > Vadose zone | place: USA...
GGGGCGTGAGCCACTCTTTCATCTCCCCGGTGCGGGGATTGAGCTTCACGAGCCGCCGTGGAGCGCCCCGGTCGGTTCCGTACACATTGCCTTCCGCGTCGAACCGCACATCCTGGATGACCCGCCTGCCGGAGAATCCGAGCGCGCCGGTGTACTCTCGAGAATGGATGCCCTGGCCGGGCGCATCCGCGGGGATGTAGTACTCCATGTACATCGCCTTGCCGAGTTTGGCCTCGTCGAGCGGCGTCTCTTTTACCGTGCGAACGTTGCGAGGTTTTGCGCCGGGGCCAAAATTCTTGACGAGGTACGCAAGCAGCTTCTCACGATCCTTGAGCGACCAGTTCCTCGCCCACTGCGACCGGTAGCCGAGGAGGCCGTCGGCGTACGACTGGGCCGGGCGGTTGTGAAGCTCCTTGCCAACCATCCTGTCGATACGTGTGTTCCACACTTCCGCACGCGCCGGCTGCGACGACAGGAAGTTCTCGCCGTGGCAAATCATGCACGTGCTCTCCGCGATCTGGCGTCCGCGTCCAGGCGGGTACACGTTGTCGTAGGAGTCGAGCGTCACGAGAACGCGGTTCGACGCGGTGCCCTCGAGATTCTGGGCGACGTCGGTTTCAGATTCGGTGGCGGTTGGGATGTCCGTGAGCGAGAACCTGAGACTTGGAGCGTCGCCGGCTTTGATGGCCAGCCGCTGGATGTCGGACTTCAAGCCTCTCGCTGTCGCACTGACTTCGTAGTTCCCGGGGAACAGCCCGAGCGCGCGGAATTGGCCCGCATTCGTGTAGACCATGTACAGAATGCGTTTGTCGGTATTCCGGATGTACACCTGGGCGGCCTTGAAGGGCTTTGCCGCTGTGACTGAGCCGGTCATGGTCGCCATTCCGGTCAAGCCGGTGGCTCGTGCAGGCCGCTGCTGTACCGGCGTCCTCTCCGGCGCGGCGATGCCACTGACCTGAAAGACCACAGCGCCTGCCAGGAGGCTGGCGGCAAATGCGATCGCCACCGGGCCGATGCGCCGACTCGTCGCGCGCGTACGCGGCTCGTTCGTAGTTCCAACGTTCATGGCGCTTCTCCTTCACCTTCCCGGATTGACTGGCGGTCCAACTCTCGGAATCGACAGCCACCGGCGCCGATCGATAACGATGCGATCATGACGAACGCTCGTCGACGGGGCATGTGACAAGGCGGCAGCATAGCAGGTTTCGAGCCTGCATAAACGTTCACGCGACCCTTTTACGGCCTGGTTCGACATGATAACGTAGCCCGGTCCGGCGGCAGGCGGACCGGCGGAGACTGCGCGCACATGATCACTCGGCCCACGACTCTGGGCGTCATCGTCGGGAGCCGCGGATTCTTTCCCTCGCATCTCTTGTTCAGCCGGACGCACCGACGTGCTCGGCGCGCTCGAGCGCGGAGGACTTCGCGCTGTGGCGCTGTCCTCCGACGCGACGCCCTATGGATCCGTCGAGACCCTGGCAGACGCGCGCGCCTGCGCCGATTTGTTCCGGTCGCATCGCGACGAGATCGATGGCGTCCTCGTGACGCTGCCCAACTTCGGCGATGAACGGGCGGTGGCCAACACGCTGCGATGGGCCGGTCTCGACGTGCCGGTGCTCGTCCACGCCTTCGCCGAAAGCTGCCCGGCTGGATCCAGCCGATGCCCGACAGCGAGCCGGCGGTGAAGGCGAAGCTCGCCGCGATCGGCGCGTAACGGGTCCAGGGCATACCCACGGTGAGCGTCATGAAGATGGCCAAGCTCGGCGTGGCCATCGAGACCTTCGGTTTTCGTGTCGGTGTCGATCGCCTCTCGATCTTTCGTGGCCGCAGCGCCGAGGTCTACGGCCGCCGCGGCGGCTGGATGTTCTTCGCGTAGTACCCGACTGATCGCCACGAGCTGTCAGTAGTCAGGATCGCGGCGGGCTCGGCTGAAGTCGGACACTACGTACGCCGCACGGGTGTGGAGAGGCCGCACATTACGCACGCTGCACCGCGGTCCCGCCAGGCCCGGACATTACGTACCGCTACGCCGCGCGCGAAAGAATGCGTGCATCAGCTCGCGGCATTCATCTTCGCGCACCCCGGCGACGATCTCGAAGCGATGATTGTGCCCCGGCAGCTCACCGCCCCGAACGGTCGACGTAACGGCCCCCGTCTTCAACTCTGCAGCGCCGTACACCAGCGTGGCGATCCTTGCGTGCACCAGCGCGCCGACGCACATCAGACACGGCTCGATGGTCACGCAGAGCGCGGCGCCCGTCAGCCGATAATTGCCGGTCCGGCGCGCGGCCTCCCGGATCGCCACAATCTCGGCGTGCGCCGTGGGATCGCCCGACGAGATGGGCTGGTTGAACCCGCGGCCGACGATGGCTCCGTCGATGGCGACCACCGCGCCGATCGGCACCTCCCCGGCGTCGCAGGCGCGGCGCGCCTCTTCAAGCGCCGCCCCCATCAACTCGTCGAGCTTCATGCGATCGTTCGCCCATCATAGCCCGCCTTGGATTAGGATGAGGACGCGTATGTCCACACTTGGCCCGCGCGGGCGGCCGGACCGGCGGAAGCAATCGCGCGGCGGCCGCCGCGGGGGCGACAAGCCCGGGTTTTCGCCGCTGGTCCTGGTCGCCGCTGAAGATGCCACGAGCGGCGAGATATGCGAGACCATCCTGGCGAAGCTGCATTTCGCCGTCGCGCGGGTGGACTCGGTCGACGCAGCGGTCTCGGTGATCTCGACGCTGCTGCCGGACGTCATCGTTGCGCGCGCGAGCGACGTGTCACCCCTCCAGCGCGCAGCCTGGCCGAGCCGTCTGCCCGTCGTGACGGTCACCGACGAGGTGCGCGCTCCCGACGCGCTGGTCGAGGCAATTCGAGACGCGATTCGCGGCGTCCACCCGCCTCAGCAGCGAAGCTGAACCAGCGTTGCACAAGGCTGCAATATTTCCCCAGTGCGTCACGTCTGCCTACGACGCCGTCGCCGAAAGTGTTGCAGTGCTTGATATGGCCGAGCGGCACATCGCTTGCCAATCTTCGTGGGCAGCATGAAGAAAAGCGCTGCCGTCCGACGATCGTTCGCGGTCGACGCAGGTCTCGACAAGTTTCAGGCGTTCCTGCTCGAAATGGTGCCGGGCGATGAAGTCAGCGTTCCGAGGGCCATGGAAATCAGCGGCTTGGACGCCCCTCAGTGCGAGGCGGTGCTCGACGCGCTCGCGCGCGCAGGCCTGATGATTCGCCTGCAGCACGATGCGTTCGTGCGCCAGCGGCTCGCGGTCGCCGAGGCACCAGCGTCGTAAGCCGCCTTTCAATTCCGTGCGGTCGACGCACGAGCGGCCCCGAGGCCCTTGTAAAAACCGCTGCACTGGTTTTCGTTCGTGGTCCCGGCCGCATAGACGTTGCCCTTCGAGTCGGTGGCGATGCCGCACACGCCGAGGAACGTGCCGGCCAGCACCCGCCGTCGCCGAAGGTGGAACAGCCTTCTAGCGAGTCGCGCCTGGTAGAACGAACACATTCTCGTCCGAGCCATCAGCGAGACAGATGTACTTCTGTTGCGGCTTCTTCAGATGGCGATGTCCCGACACCGGCTACAGGCATTTCACCACGCGGCCCGTGGTGCCGCGCATGAGCGTGAATGCGGTGCCGCTGTCACTCGAGTCGGTCAGGCGAATGGTGAGCGTCATCGTGCCGACGGAAACCGAGCCGACGTAGAGGGCGGGATGGGTGTCGGGCACCTCGCCAACGGCGATGGGCCCGCCATGCTCGCGAACGAATGTGCCGATGACCTGAAAGGACGGTGCCGTGATGGCGCCGGCAAAATCACCGTGGGCGCAGTCCAGCTCCACGTGGTTGTTGGTGCCGGAGACCGTCAGAGAGACGTGATCGCCGCCCCACTGCCCGGCCAATGACGGAGCGCCCGGCGCGTCCGAGCAGGCCGTCCCGCACGCCAGAGTCACGAGGATCAAACCGAGGCGACGCACCACCCTTCGATTCTAGAGCCGTTCTCAGCGCGGTCCAGCGCCCGTGGCAGATTCGCCTCGAACGTTGAAGAAACGAAGGGGCTCTGCTGCTACGCTCGAAACGGGAGCGGCCCTGCGCCCGACATGGCGACGCGATGCCGAGATCGATCCCCTTCTGGGGAAACGCCCTACCAAATGACGCTGGTCCTGTTCAGTAGCTACACACGGCTCCTGCGTGAAACTATGCAGCCGCAGGCAGTCCAGCCGGGTACCATGCTTGCGAATGGGGGATCTCGCACAGGCAACGGAAACCCCGAAACGCCATGGCCACCGCCTCCCGAGTCCTCATCGTAGACGACGACGAAAGCGTGCTCCAGACGTTTGCGAAGGCGCTGACACTCGAAGGCTACGACGTGAGGGTGGCCGCGTCGCCGCTGACCGGCCTGCGGGACCTGGAGGAAACGCCGCCCGATGCGATCCTCCTCGATCTGCGGATGCCGTTCGTGAACGGGATCGGCTTTCTCTATCGTCTCCGCGCCCAGGCGGCCCATCGTCACACGCCGGTGGCCATCATCACGGGCGATTCGTGCATCGACGATCCGGCGATGAGCGAGCTCCGCGATCTCGAGGCCCAGGTGGTCTTCAAACCGCTGTGGCTCGAAGAGGTCATCAGCGTGACGAAGAACCTGCTCGATAAACGCCGGCCTTAGTGTAGCCTGCCGGATCCGCGAACCGTTCACCCAACATTGGGACCCGCGACACCTGGTGCGTTTTGCACGTTCGCGTCGTGCAAACGGCTTCAACGCGTGGTCGGCGTGCTCGATGACGTGTCTCGAGACTGTGCCGGCGACTTACGGGTGGCCGGTGTGATCGCACGGACACGGACCGTCGCGGACGCCAGGGCGCAGATGAAAGCCGCGCTCGTCACCGGAATCACGTGAATCGAGAAGCGGCCGGCATACGCCGATCCGCGCGCGATGAACGCGCCGGCAATTGCCGCAAAGAAAAAGAGAACGACGGCGGCCGGCAGGCGTCGCGCGACGGGGAGTCCTGCAATCGCCAGCGCCGAAACGGCGCCGCCGGCGAGAACCGGCAGCGCGTATGAATCCCACTGCGGCGGGTCGTTGACCGTGAGCACCATCATGACGCTGTCCATCATGCTCGTGAGCAGCACGCGCATCGAGATCCCGGGCTGCCACACGGCGAGATGATCGCGCGCGGTGCCGTAGAAGACGCTGAAGACGCCCGTATAGTGCCACGTTCGCGTCGCGAACAGCAGCATGCCCGTGCCGACTGTCGCGACAATGATGGTGATCGTCCGCCACGACGTGCTCGACCAGGGCCAGCGGCGGACCATGTCGGCGATCGTCGCGCGCGGGGGAAGGGCGAATACACACACGCCGAGCGCCATGATCAGATTGTTGAGCCGCGTATAGACGCCGAGGGTCGCGAGCGCACCGCCCGCGAGCGCCGCGCGCCAGTTGCCGTTCCGGCTTCCGAGCACGAAGAAGATCGCCAGATACATGAATCCGGCGGAGCTGATCTCGCCCAGACCGCGGCCGACGAAGATCCGGGCGGTGCCCAGCATGAAGGTCGCCAGCGTCGCAACCGCGGCCGCAAGTCCCCACCGAAATCCGGCGAACGTCTTCGTGAGGCGGAACGCGGCGAGCGCACCGGCGAGCAGGCAGGCGCCGTCCCAATACCATTCGCCGACGCTCGAATCCCCGAAGATCACGTGCAGGACACCGGCAATCCAGCGGTACAGCGGCTGGAACCAGAACGTCGGCGAGCCGCCTTCCAGCCAGTAACCCTGCATCACGATTCGATAGGCGTACCGCTGGAACGTCCAGAAATCGTTGCCCCATTCATAGAGTGTCAGCCGGCCAATCAGCGGCGCGCTGCGCACGACGACATAGGTCAGCCACGGCACGCCGATCATGACGAGCGCGCCGAATACGTTCCGAAGCCGATGGGGAACAGGCACCAATGTGGCGGCGATCAGGGCGGCGATCGTCCACCCCGCGAGATCGGTGCGATCGCTCCACGCCACGCCGCCGATGACTGAGGCCGCCCCGATCATCCACAGAAGGACAGCCGCGCTTCCGATGCGCGCGCATACTGCAGCTGTCCAGGCCGCCATCACCACGCCGACGAGCGCGGCAGGAGTCCAGCGCCCCCACGGCCGCACCACGCGATCGAATCGCGATGGACGATTCACCGTCGCCATCGCGTTCGACCAGAGGTCGCCCTCATCGACCGTCGGCGCGAGCTCCCACCGATCACCGGTCGCCTGGGCGGTAATCGTAACGGTATGCACTCCTCGATCGAGCGGAGCCTCTGATGTGGGAATGCTTCCGTCGACGCGCAGAACAGCCGTGATGTCGGGTCCGGTGGCGATGCGCAGCACGTCGCCGCGCGGTGCGTCGACGAACCCCTGGACGATGAGTCCGACGCGGGCGGCGGGAGGCCCATCTTCCTTCACAGGGAAGTTGCCGTCCGGCGCGTCCGGCGGAAGGTTGAAGAACCACACCGGGAACTCGTGCAGATCGCGGTACGACCGCGTCATGATCGCCGAGCAAGCGGGATCGCGTGAGCGCCAGTCGGCGCGAACGTCCCAGCTGTGCGGCATGCCGGTCGCGTCCCTCACGTACGGCCGCGACGGAATGACTCGTACGCACCAGCCGTCCGGCACCAGCAGCGCGCTCGTCAACGCTTTCCACGCCATGAGAGCGACGATGCAGGCGCGAGCGAAGCGGGTGGCGAGGAATCGCGGATGGAACCAGCAGAGCAGCGGAAACAGCAGGCCGATCGTCACCGCTTCGGCCGCATGGTCCAGCGGCATGCCGTCGAGCGGCCCACTGATCCGGGCGGGCCACAGCATCGCGACGGCCGCCGCCAGTCCCCACATCAAGGTCACGGCTGCGTGATTATAGTGCGCCCAGATCCCTCCCTGATTCTGCGAGGATCGGCGCATTCGCAGCGCCGCGCTCCATCCCGAGGTGCTGACAAACCGGCCGCGGCGTGGACCGCGCGACGCTGCGCGAGGCCTCAATACCTCTTATATTGAACCGTGACGTCCTGAATCACGGGCGATCTCGCGCCGGACGCCGTAGCTATCTGAATCGTGAACTGCACGTAGCGCGACGACCCTGCCAGCGCTCCACCGGCACCGGGCGCGGTAAGCGGCGTCCATGTCCCGTCTGGAGTCGGCGTGCCGCCTGTCCGGTAGGTGATGGTGGACGTCGTCCCGCTCGGGATGGTGCTGGTCGTGGTCAGCTTCTGCCACGCGACCGCGTCTCCCGCGTCGAACACGGCCGACGTGTAGGTGCCGGAGCCGGCGTACGGCGTCATCCGAATCCAATCGACCACGAGAGCGCCGTCGCCGGCCGTCGAATCGACAATCACCGGTCGCATCGTGGCCGCGCCCCACGCCATGTTCCCGTGGGTAATCATGAGCGTGCCGTCGACGAAGTACTGGGCGCTCCCTGCATTCCAGTTGATCTGGTAACGGTGCGATTTCCCGAGCCAGTCGATGCCCGCCATGAGCGTGTCTTCCGTCCTGGCCCCGTTGACGGTGTGCGCATAGAGATCCTTGCTCCTGATGACGAACATCGCCATCGGCGACCCCACCGCGCTCGACGTGCCGAGCCCGATGCTCTGATTCGACAAGGCATTGAACGTTGCCACGAACTCGAGCGTCTGGCCCGAAGCCGACGGCGCCGGCGCGAGGAGCGATGCGCCGTCGATGACGAGCTTGCCGTTCGCGACCGTCGACGCACTGCCCGTCGCCAGTGGCGTGTTCGTCCACCCGGCCGGCAGCGACGTGCCGGAGAACTCGGCACCCTGCGGCGCCAGCATGATCTCGCCGTCGCCGGTCTCGGACAGATACGCGCTTCCGCTGAGTGTCCCGGCCGCGAAATCGGCGACCGAGCTGAACACCTGAGTCGAGCTGTCATCGTTGATGATCGTGATCGTCGCGCGAGACTGGCCAAGGATGCCGTTCACGACACCGCTGAAGTCGACGTAGAACGTCTCTGTCGGCTCCCCCACGGTATCCTGCACGATTGGAATCGCGACCTGCTGCGTCACGACGCCCGGGGCGAAAAAGGCCGTGTCCGACACTTTGAAGTAGTCAAGGTCCGCCTTCGCCGTGCCGTCTGATGTCGTGTAATTCACGCTCACCCACGCCGTGCTCTTCTGCAACAGCTTGACCGTGACCCAGGCCTGCTTCGTCGCGCCGGTGGCATTGCCTTCGGTAATCGACAGGTCGGACGCGGAGATGATCGCCAGCACCGTGATCGGCACGGTCGCCGCCGCCGTCGTGTAGTTGGCGTCGGTGGGCGTGAAGGTCACCGACAGCGGCTGCGCCGGCCCGGCCGGCAACACCGTCCCCGCTCCGGGCGTATAGGCAAAACTCCCGGCCACGCTCGCCGTCGCGTTCAGCTGCGCCGCGCTGAGCGCGGTGCCGGCGATGATCGTGGCGGGCGCGCTCCAGGCGATCGCCGGCGTCTTCTGCATCACCGTGATCGCCACGCTCGCCGTCGCCGTCGTGTAGTTGACGGAATCGTTCGGCGTGAACGTCACCGACAGGGGTTGCGCCACGCCGGCGGACAACACCGTCGCAGCGGCCGGCGTGTAGACGAGAGCGCCCGGCACGCTGGCCGTCGCGTTCAACTGAGTGGCGCTGAGCGCGGTGCCGTAGGTGATGCTGGCGGGCGCGCTCCACGCGATCGTCGGCGTCGCCCGCTCCACGGTGATTGCCACACTCGCCGTCACCGTTGTGAAGCGCGTTGTGTCGTCGGGCGTGAATGTCACGGAGAGCGTGTGCTCGCCTGCCGCGAGGACTGTCCCGCTCGCCGGCGCGTAGACCAACGTCCCCGCCGTGCTCGGCACATTCGTCGTCGCGTTCAACTGTGCATCACTCAGCGGCGTCCCATACGTGATGGCGGCCGGTGTTGCCCACGTGATGACGGGCGTGACCGGCGCCGGCTTTGGCGCCAGCGAGCCGGTCATGGTGATGTCGCTCAATTCCGGCGTCGCATTGGCCGGATCGGTCGTCGTCAGATCGGCCCGATATTGGACGTAGCGCGAGAGGGCGCTCAATGACTGGGGAGACGCAGTCAACGCAGCACTGCAGGCGGGATCGGCAAGAGATCCATTCGAAGTCAGCGTCTGGCTCGCGCACACGGTGATCGACAGGCTCGAGCCAGCCGGAATCGTGCTGGTCCATTGCACGCCGGTCCACGCCACATTCACGCCGGCGTCGAACACGCGGGAGAGGAACGTGCCGGAGGCCGCGTACGGCATCGTCCGGATCCAGTCGACGATGATGTTTCCGCTGAAGGCGTTGTAGTCGCTGGCGGCCACTGGACGCATCAGGCCCGCAATCGCTACCGGGTGCGACGCCACCTGCACGCCGTCGACCGAGTAGACGACCTGCGACGCCTGCCAGTCGATCCGGAACCGGTGCGGCGCATTGAGGAACGTAGTCCCGAGATTCGTGGCGGTCTCGAGAGTCGCAAGGTCGCCGGTATAGGAGCGGACCGAGAGGGAGCCGCCGGACAATGTGCTGAACAGCGCGAATGGTTCGGCCGACGACTCGAGCGTTTGACCGAATCCGGAATGCTGATACGGGTCGCCGGTGAAGGTCGCGACGAACTCCAGCGAAGTGCCGGCGGCAACGTTGACCTGCTCCTGGCACACGCCGCTGACGTCGACGCAGGCGGCCACCCGCGCGCCGTCCACAGTCAGGCGGCCGCCGGCGACGGTTGCACCGCCGCCGTCGCTCCAGATGCGCGTCGCCCAGCCGGACGGCATCGTCGTACCGGAGAACTCGGTGCCGGTCGCCGGCGTAAGCGTGATTTCACCGTCGCCCGTCTCCGCCGCATAGGTTCCTGTCAGCGTGCCGGTGCTGAAGTCCGCCCGCGTGGTATCGCGCAGGGTGGGGCCCGGCATCGTAAAGCCTTGCGGAGGCGGCGGCGTCGGTCCACCCGGAACCGGCGCCGGCGCCGGACCGAGGGACGGCTTCGACGACTCATTGCCCGCGCGGTCCGCGGAGCGGACACGGAAGAAGTAGGCCGTGCTCGGGTGCAGCCCGGTGAGCCGCACGATGTGCGCCGTGACGAACGCCGGATCCGAGACCGTCAGCGTCTCTGCCGCCGGGAACGTGCTGGAGGTCGAGTAGTCGACTCTGGACGTCGAGGCCTCGTTCGTCGTCCACGAGACGATCGCGACAGAGCTGTCGACCGGAGTCGCCACCACGTCGGCAATCAGCGGCGCGGTCGTATCACCCGCGCGGTCGAAGACGACGTCGACCCAGTAATTGGTCGCGTTGAATGTCTGCGTCGGGAACGCGGTCGGCCCGTACTGATATAAGCCGTTGCCGCCGACTGCGCCGCTCGGCGGCGCGTGGAGCGGCGACGCATCGACGCCGAGGCTGCTGAAGTACCCGCTCGCGGCCGCGTAGTGTCCGACGTTGGTGTGGTATGAGACGACGTACGTCGTGTTCGCAGCGACCGCGACGGGCACGTCGAACAGCACTTCCTGCCAGCCGGAGGGCGTTTCACTCGCGAAGGTCGCCGTCGCCAGCCGCGTGCCGGTGCTCGTCCACAGGCTGCCGACGTGCGTGCCGTTGTTGTTCACGCTCTTGTAGAAGCGCACGCCTTTCAGGAAGCCGTCGACATCACTGCGAAACTTCAGGCCGAGCTCGAGCGCGCTGGAGTCGTCGACTTCAGGCGCTGGTGGAACCGTCGTCGATGTCCAGAGGCTTGGGCATGGACACCTGCCGGCGACGACCGACACGACGATACCGGCGCCAGAGGTTTCCCGGTTGCCGCTGTCATCGGTCGCTCGGGTTGTAATCGTCACCTGGCCTATGGCGCCAGGTATCCAGTCGTAGGTCCAGCTCGCTCCGCCCGTCGCGGCGTGCCAGCTGACTCCGCCGTCGACGGATACCTCAACGCCTGCCACGACGCCGCCGCTGTCGGACGCCGTCCCGCTGATCGTCACGCGATCGCCGTTGCCGACCGTCCCACCGGCGGCCGGCGAGGTGATGATGGAGGTGGGCGCGAAAGGATCCGACGACTGGGTGGCCGCGACCAACGGCCTGGTCGGATCGGCGCCAATCTGCAGCGAGCCGGGCTGCGCGCCCATGTCGGCCAGAAGGTTGACGGTCGCCTGCTGCATCGCCTGATCGGGTGCGCCCGCGCCGCGGTCGTGATTGCCGTCGAGGCCCCACGACCACTGGACCGTGCCGGCGCCGAACACGAGCGCGCCGCTCTCGTGCCGGTACAACGTGAGGCTGTGCGTCGCCGTGCCGACGCCGACCGTCTCGCCGAAGTCGAGAATTTTCTCCACGCCGTCGACCGTCGTGGACGAGAGGTGAATCAGGCCGTTGGGACGCGCCCCGTTGTCCAGATCTTCGTCCCATTCGTAGCCCAGTGTGTTGGTCCCGAGCGTTGCCGAACCGGTCGTGAGCGTCGCGACGCGCGTGTTCCGCCAGAAGCGCAGGTTCGCCATCGAGGCCGGCACCGCGATCGCCGACGTCCCCGAGTTGACGGTCCAGATCGTTCCGGTCAAACCATTTTCCGGACGGCCGCCGTCTGCCGTCGGCGGGCCGAAACGCGTGTCGCGCCAGGTGCCGGTCGAGACGCCGGGCATCGGATCGAGTTTGACCCCGCCGAGCGTTTCCTTGTAGCTCACGAGCGTCCGAAACGGCGTGCCCGCGCCGTCGACGCTGCTTTCGAACCGTGTCTTCCAGTACATTTCGTTGCCGCTGAAGAACGCGAGGCTGACGCCCGCGTTGCGCGCGGCTTCGACACTGGCCCGCTGCCCCGCCGACCAATACTCGTCGTGGCCCACGGAGAAGAACGCCTTCGGCTTCTGCGCGCCAACCAGATCTCCCGCGCGCCGTTCGGTGTCCACACCGCTGATGTACTTCACGTCGTACCCGTTCGCTTCGAGCCATCGCACCATCGGGTATTCGGCGTTGAACACGAAGCTCTGGGGATCGTGCGCGCGCGTGTCGAACGGGCGGTTGTAGCTCACCCTGGTCGCGCGGCCCACGCATGAATACACGGTGCTCGCATTGGTGACCGGGCCGCCGCAGTACATGCTGCCGCCGCCGTACTGGTTGTACGCCTGCCACGTCGTGTCCGACGCCTGCACAATCACATCGGCCTTACGCGCATCGTCGCGCACGATGAAGACGATGTGGCTCGCGCCGCCGGTGTCGAGGCGCTTGAGCCTGGCGACGTAAATGCCCGAGACCGCGTCCGCGGTCGACCACGACGCCGAGACGCTCCAGTTGCCGCAATCGACGAGGCCGGTCGGCAATATGCCCGCCGGCGTGAGACCGGTTACAGGGTCGACCGTTTCGGCCTCGCACGCGGGCTGCGTCTGCGGCAGCGATGTCGACGGGAGCACCGTCGCGACGAGGCGGGCGCCCGCACCGTCGTAGTAGCCAAGTCGATAGATGTCGATCGCGTAGATCGTCGAGTCCGTCTTGACCTTGAAAGAGACGGTCTGCCCCTTGTTGACACTGATGTCGGTCGCGAACCCCTGGATGGACGGATCGCCGGCGCCGCTGACGTCCCACTCGCTCGCTGGATTGCCGGGGAAGCTGTTCTCGGCCACGATCGGGCCGGTCTGCGCGCGGAGGAACGGCCGCATCGAATCAAGGCCGGCGAGGATCAGGGCGGCTGCCAGAGCCAGGATCAGCCGAGCCGACGGCCGGTGGATCGCGCGCGGAAGTGTGTGGAGGGGCATAAGAGTGTCCTCGCACGCCCTCCGGCCGCACGCACAGCACACCCGTATCGTGTCTGACCGGATTCGCCGTGTCGTCTCAGTGCGTCAGAACGAAATGTGGGCGTGCAGCGTGGCGAGGAGCAACTCGCAGGCCAGACTGTCGAGCTGAAATCGGTTTCAAAGATGTCTAAACAGATCCCTCGTGTCTTTTAGTATTCGGTCGCACGGTTGGCGTTGGATCGCTCTGTTCCGAGAATCGTAGAAGATAGTCGGGCCTCGGCCCGACTTTTTCAGCGAGCAGAAACAACAAATAACGAGAGCCCCGCCGCGGCCACATCGAGACCGCAAAGCGATGGCGATTGCAGGTTCATCGCTTGGTGCGAGCGTAAGGAGCGTGCAGCAAGGCCTGCTCCAGCATCGGCACGGGGCCGCGCACCAGGCGCGTGTTGAATTCGGAGCGGTAGCGGTCGAGCTCACGCGTCCGCGGATAATGCTCGGGCGGCATATAGGGATACCGGCTCATCGCATGAAACGGCAGCGGCTCGAGCCGATCGGGACTGGCCGAGTGGAGGTTCATCTCTTTGCTGAAGCCGTCGGCGTGGAGCAGAAACGTCCGCTCCCACCCAGCCCGTAGCGGAGGGAGCGCGGACACGTCGAATGCCAGCGCAATCTCGTCGCCGGGCGCTGAGACGACGAACTGATCGTCGGCCGACGTCAAAAGCGCCCGGACATCGCCAAGTCTGGTGTACCGCCCCGGCAGGGTTTTCCAGGGAGCAATCGTAGAGACGCGGGCGTAATCGTACGTCGGCAGTGCTGCGCCTTCCGGCGCCACTTCTGCCGAAAAGCCGCGCCACCGTAACATCGCCTCACTCGGACCCAGCTCCGTCGTCTCGAACGGCGCGGGCCGGGAAGTGTCGACGAGAATCTGATCCCAGTAGACACGCGCCGTCGTGACGATGCGGACTTCCGGGTTCGATATCGGCCGCCGCGCTGGCCGGCGGCGAAGAAGATCGGTCAGATCGACCACGATCGTCTGGGGCCTGCCGGTCGGCAGACCGATTTCGGGAACAACCGTCTCCCACTGTCCTCGCTCGTCGCGCATCTGCAGTGACGGCGGAGCGAAGACCAGCCCTGCCTGATGGGCCGCGACGTTGTCGCTCGAAAACGCGTAATCGGTCCACCCCGTCAGCAGGAGACGAACAGGCGCGCCAGGCACCACGGCTCCGAGATCGACGGTGAGCGCGTGCTCCTGCGCGTAGCCCTGGATTGGCTCCAGAGCAAAGGTGTCGACCGATCGGCGATCGAGTGCGCTGACACGATCGAGCACGTCGCGCCCGCGATCGTCGGTCGCGCGCAGCGGCGGATGCGGCGCGCGCACCGTGTACAGCTCGAAAGGCCGCCGCTCGGCGGGTGACCGAAGGCCCGTCCTCGGATACACCTCGACGCCGGACGGATGGGCGACGGCCACGAGCCGCAGCCGATCGACGAACAATGCCTCCTCCAGCTCGTTGGTGACCCGCAGCTCGAGCCGACCATCGCGCGACATCAACCCGCCGCGTGGAATCCGCACGTACTCCTCGGGATCGGGAATGCTGTGCTCGCCGGGGCCGATCCATGCGCCCATTTCGCCGCCGCCCATGAAATCGGTGACGAACTCGAATCGGGATCCGCTCCAGGTGAAGAGGAACGGGCACGATGACGGCTTCCGATTCAGCTCCGTGATCGAGAGCGACGCGGCCGCTGCGGAACCAGATGCCGGACCCGGCAGATCGACCTCGGCCTGCAGGATACCGGCCGGCCATAACACACGCACGACGTCAGCCCGCTCTCTGAAACCGAGGCCGAAAACCACGTCGGCGGGAGCAATCGCGGGCGTCGCTGACGAGGTCTCGATTCGTTGTCGCAGGCTGCCGGCGGCAAGCTCGACGTTTGCACCCAGCCCGCTTCGGTTGCTCACGCGCGAGACGAGGTTGACGCGCAGTGACGGGTGGCGGCTGCCGCCGTCGTTGCGCCAGGCGCGCAGCCGTCCAGACGCCAGGCGGACGAGCACATCGGCATCGCCGTCTCGATCGAGATCGCCGACGGCGAGCGCCACCGGTGGATCGCCGGGCGTTGGTTGGTCCTTCATTGCGCGCATGCTGACGTCCACCCAGCCGTCTCCGACGTTTCGAAACAGCCGCGGGCCCGGTGGGGTGAGCACGAGCAGGTCGAGCAGCCCGTCGTTGTCGTAGTCCACGAACTGCGCGGCGGTGGCGTCGCCGGTGCCGTCCGGCGCCGCGACCGTGATGAAACGCGCCGGGCGATGGCTCATGACGAGCAGGCCGGCGGCGCCGGTGCGACCCAGGAAGAAATCAGTCGCTCCGTCCTTGTTGACATCGGCGGCGGCGACCGCGGTGTACCGCGCGGCCGGGGGCATCCCGACGTCTGCCGCGACATCGCGAAACGTTCCATCGCGCAGGTTGCTGAAGAGAAGCGGCGCGCGTTCGTAAGCCACAGCCAGCAGATCGATGTCGCGGTCGTTGTCGAAATCGGTCGGGACAAGGCCCACGGCGTGCGCCTCGGCGCCGGCAAGCCGCGACTCGCTCGTGGCGTCGGTGAACCTGCCGTTGCCGTCGTTGCGCAGCAGACGAATCCGGCCGTCGAGTCCGCCGACGACGATGTCGAGATCGCCGTCGTGATCGACGTCGACGAAGGCCGCCGTTCTGGCGGGACTGCCTGCAGACCCGGGCAGCGCCCGCTCTGTGACGTCCCGGAACGTGCCATCGCTCTCCTGGTGGAACAGCCGGCTGGCCGGAACACCCGGCACGAACAGATCCGGGCGTCCATCGTTGTCGTAGTCACCTGCCACCACCCCGACCGGTGTCGTGCCTTCCGTACTGAACGCGATGGGGGCGCCAAATCGGCCGCGCTCGTTCCGTCGCACCACGACGGTCCGATCGGAGACAAAGAGCAGGTCGAGATCGCCGTCACCATCGATGTCTGCGAGCGACACGCCGCGTGCGACGCCCGGCACGACGCCATCCAGAGTCGTGCTCAATGCCCCGTTAGAGGACGCGTCTGCGGCGTTCAGCATGGTGTCGGTCGCGTTCACGAACTCGACGTCGGGCACGGATCGATCGGTGAGCTCCGGCTCGAGCCCGGTCGAGACCATCGCCTCGGCATATTGGCCCTGGCCGAGGTAATCCGTCGAGTAGGTGATGGCCGCGGGGTTGTCGCGAAGCTGCTGAAATCGCGCCATGGCAGCGCGCCCTTCGGCGCCGCGTCCCGCGCGTATCAACGCGGTCGCGAGCCCGTATGCGGCCGTGGCATTGAAGGGTTCCGCCTTCGTTGCCTCCTCCAGGAATGCAATCGCGCCGGCAAACTGGCGATCGGAGACCAGCACCTGACCGAGCTGAATCTTCGCACCGACATCGTCGGGATCGATCGCCAGGACGCGTCGAAACCGTTCGGCGGCGTCGGCTGCGCGCCCGGCTCCGCGCGCGATGAGGCCCAGCACGTATTGCGGCTGCGCCGCGCCCGGCAGCGCGTCGGCGGCCGCGCGCCCCTCACGCTCAGCCGCGTCGAGCTGGTTGTCGTAGTACAGCGCGATCGCTAGGTTGACGCGCGTGACGCCGAGGCCCGGATCGCTCTCCAGCGCCCGCCGGAACGTCTCGCCCGCGCTGCGATAGTCGTACTGTTGAAGACGGGCCACGCCGACGTTGTTCAGGCGATACGCCTGTTCCCGCGCCTGCGCGCCCTGCGCCTGCGTCTGTGCCGCCGGATGCCTGCACACGATGATGCATGCGGCCAGCAGCGTGCACCCGACGACGAAGAGGGTTCGACGCCCGGTCAGCGGATTGCTCCCCAGCAGCGCGCGGTTGCGACGACACATGTTCATCGTCAGATTACCGCACGTTCACTGGTGCTGGTAGACTTCGAGGACGCCTGAACGCGGTCGATCCATGTCACATATCCGATACGCTGTCGCGGCATGCCAGACCGACCTGCCCAACCCGCTCGATCGGCGCGACATGCGCGGGAATACCGACCGGATGCTCGCGATGATCGACCACGCGGTGGCCGGGAGCAGGCCGTTTCTGCCGGTCCGGTTGATTGTGTTTCCCGAGTTCGCACATTCAGCGCCGGTGTTCGCGGATGCCGTCGAGCTCGCCGACAAGCTGGCCGTGCCGATTCCGAACGAGCATACGGATCGTCTCGAACGCAAGGCGCGCGAGCACGACGTGTATATCCAGAGCGGTTCGATGATCGAACAGGATCCGGCATGGCCCGGCGTCGTGTTCAACACGACGTGCCTCGTCGGACCCGGAGGCATCCTGTATCGGTACCGCAAGGTCAACCCGTGGATCCCCTATGAGGTGCATGCCAGCCCGCACGATCTTCCCGGCTACGACGAGCCGCTGTTCCCGGTCGCCGACACGGAGATCGGCCGCGTTGGCTGCGCCATCTGCTACGACTGGCTCTTTCCGGAGGCGATCAGGCAGCTTGCGGCGAACGGCGCGGAAGTGTTGGCGCGGGTGTCGGCGTACATGGATCCGTGGGGCGCCACCGAGCCGATGAACTGGTGGACCACGATCAACCGCGCACGCGCGATCGAGAACACCGCCTACGTGGTCGCCGCCAACCAGGGCGCGAGCCTCAGCCGATACCCTCCGTACTCGTGGCCGGGAGGCAGCCAGGTGGTCGATTTCGAAGGACGCATGCTGGCTGAAGCCTCCGCGGGACCAGGCGAACGGATCGTCGTCGCGCCGATCGACATTTCGGCGCTCAGGCACGAGCGATCCACGCGGCGCGGGCATGCGATGCTCGCGCACCTTCGTACCGAAGCGTACCCGGTGTACGGCACGCATCGATATCCTCCGGCGCAGGCTCCGGCGAGCCCCAACTTGTCGTACGACGCAAACGTCGAGCGGATCGACGCCGCCAAGCGGGCGAGCGACGTCACCGACCCGCCGATTGGAGCGGGACAAGCCGTTCACGGACAGGCCGGCGCGAGAGGTTCCAGACAGCCGTCTTGATTCGCGGCGTTCGGTGCGGGCCCTCGTCAACTCCGCGCGTAACCTTGCACGGCCATGCGTTTCCCTCCCTCGCGGTGCGCCTCGTCCGACATGGCGTGCACGCCGGTGGCATCGATCCACCGGTTGTAGAAGTTGAAGAGCGCGCAAACGGTGACGGCGAAATAGATCGCCTCGTCGGTCCAACCGGCGGCGCGCAGCGAGTCCAGTTCTGCGGGAGTGATCCGCGGCGAGTCGCCATTCACCCTGTCGACGAATCGAAACAGTGCCTTGTGCCGATCGTCGAGTGAGGACGACTCGACGTCCGCCAGCACGCTTCGGACCAGCGCCTCGTCGCCCAGCAGCTCCGCCGCAACTGCGGCGTGAGCCTTGATTCAAAACGGGCAATCGTTTCGCTGCGATGTGTACGCCGCGATGAGCTCGCGCATCCCGGGGCTGAGCGGCGATGGGCCGCGAAGCATCGCCTGCGTGAACCGCGCGAGATGCTCGGTGGCCGCCGGAAGGTATGCGAACAGATGCCAGATCTGCGGATAGTCGCTTCCGTGCCGCTGCATCATCTGAATCAGGTCACGATACGGCCCCGGTTGGGGATTCTGCTCCACGTGAGGGAGAAACATTCGCTCCATCGGCGGCAACCTCCAGAGACCATTGTCGCTGCGCTGGACGTCGTGAGTGGTCGGAGAGCCTAACACAGTTGTAGTATGGGCGCGCTCGGCGCGCCGAACCTTGGAGCGCCTGACTCGCGCCAGGGTGCGCATCCACCCGAAGGGAGCGGCGACGTGGCGGTTCCCACTTTCGTCTATGTCGGGACGTACACGGGATCGAAGAGCAAGGGGATCTATCTCTTCCGGCTGCAGACCGAGAACCTCGAGGTGTCGCAGAACATCACGCTGGTTCCGCTCGGCCTGGCGGCCGAAACACCGAATCCCTCGTTCATCGAACTCGACCTGAAGCGCCGCGTGCTTTTCGCGGTGAACGAGCTCAACGAGTTCGAAGGCAAGCCGACCGGCGCGGTGAGCGCGTTTGCGATCGATCCCACGACCGGCATGCTGGCGCGCGTGAATCAGCGGCCGTCGATGGGCACGGGCCCGTGTCACCTGGTTCTGGATAAGGAACGCCGGAATCTGCTCGTCGCGAACTACGGCAGCGGAAGCGTGTCCGTCTTGCCGGTCGCGTCTGACGGGCGACTCGGCGCGGCCAGCGATGTCGTGCAGCACACCGGCAAGAGTGTCCATCCCGAACGCCAGAAGGGCCCGCACGCGCACTGCGTGACGCTGGGTCCCGCGAATCGATTCGCGTTCGTGTGCGACCTTGGGCTGGACAAGGTCCTCACCTATCGATTCGACGCGGCGCACGGGAAATTGACTCCGCACGATCCGCCGTTTGTGCAGCTCAAACCCGGCGCCGGCCCGAGACACATGGTCTTCCGCCCCGATGGCCGCTTTGCGTACGTCGTCAACGAGCTGAGCTCCACGATCACCGCTTTCGCGTACGATTCGGCCGCCGGGGTCCTGAAGGAATTGCAAACCGTTTCGACACTGCCGGAATACTTTGACGGCGCCAATAGCGGCGCGGAGGTGGACATCCACCCGTCGGGGAAATACCTCTACGCGTCGAATCGCGGGCACAACAGCGTCGTGCTGTTCAACGTCGAACCGGACAAAGGGACGCTCACCTACGTCGAGGAACAAGGCACGGGCGGGTTCAAGCCGAGGCACTTCGGGATCGAACCCTCGGCCAGACATCTGGCGATCGCGAATCAGGATTCGGATACCCTGCTTGTGGCGCGGATTGATGCGGGGAATGGCCGACTGAAACCATCAGGCGTCTTCGCCCACGCGCCGTCGCCGGTGTGCGTGAAGTTTCTCCCGCCGCCGGAGTGAACGTCGTGCGAGGAAGACAACCACAGAGCGCACGAGACACAGACCGGTTCGCTTCCTCGCAAGCGCGGCGCTGCAGGCTCGAGGTGAATGCATGAGCGGTATCTCCAGACGAACCGTGCTCCGCGGCGTCGGCGTCGCCATGGCCCTCCCCTGGCTGGAATCACTGCCGGCGTGGGGCAGCACGTTCCCGAGGCGCTTCGCCGTCCTGTTCATGGGCAACGGCATCAACGGGAATCACTGGTGGGCCAAGGGGTCGGGCGCCGACATGACGTTGAGCAGGAGCCTCTGGCCGCTGGAGCCGCTGAAGTCGAAGATCAATGTGATCAACGGTCTCTTCAACAAGCCGGCCGTCGGGATGGGGATTCACCCTGGCCAGACCGGCAACCTTCTTTCCGGCGTTCCCATTCAGAAGGGCCCCGGCGTCCGGGCAGGCATCACCATCGACCAGGTCCTCGCGAAGCGCCTTGGGCAGGAGATGCCGCAGCCGAGCCTCGTGCTGGCGTGCGAACAGCCCCTGACCGGGTATCACGAGACGAACTTCTCGATGGTGTACAGCTCACACATTTCGTGGCAGAGCGATGGCTCGCCGGTGCCAATCCAGGTGTATCCATCGCTGGCGTTCGACAGCCTGTTCGAGAATCGCGGGAGCCTTCGCCATCGAAGCATCCTCGACCGCGTGAAAGAGTGCGCACAGGGTCTCGGTCGATCCGTCAGTTCGGCCGACAAGGCGAAGCTCGACGAGTATCTGACGAGCGTGCGCGAGGTGGAGAAGCGGATCGAGCCGATGCGCGACGCCCTGGACAAGGCGGACGACTTCGCCAGACACAACGGGCGGCCGCTGTTCACGATGGAGCGCCCGCAGAACGGGTTGCCCGAGGATCTTCGCGAGCACACGCGCCTGATGTGCGACATCATCGCGCTGGCGTTCCAGACCGACAAGACGCGCATCGCCTCGCTGCTGCTCGCGCGCGACCTGTCGTCCTTGTACTATCCGTTCCTCGACGTGCGCGACGGACACCACTCCGCGTCGCATGACGATTTGTCGGACGGCTACGAGCGCATCGCGCGCTTCCACCTGAGCCAGCTCGCGTACCTCGCCGGAAAGCTGGACGCGATGCCCGAAGGCGAGGGTACGGTGCTCGACAGCAGCTGCCTGCTGTGGCTCTCGAACATGTGGGCGGGCTGGAAGCACGACAACATGAAGCTGCCGGTGGTCCTGGCCGGCGGTCTGGGCGGAACGCTCGAGACCGGCCGATCCCTGGACTACTTGTATGCAGGCGACGCCAACCGCAAGTTGTGTGGCTTGTACCTGTCGATCATGGACCGCATGGGCGTGAAGCTCGATCGTTTCGGCGACGCCGAGGCGCGGCTGGAAGGGCTCTAGCTTACTTCGCCACCTTGGCCCTCGCCTTCCGGCGCTCGGCCCAATACTTTGTCATCCGCGCGGATACGGCCTTGCGTGCCGCTGCCGACATCCGGCGCGTCCGACTCGTCGCCGCTCTCACAGATCGGCCCAGCGCACGGCGCCGCGCCGAGAGACGCAGTTCCGGAAAGGTTCGCTCGATCGCAACAATCTCGGCGCGGAGTTCCTCGAGCGCCACCTCTGCGCCCCGGCGCGCGAGATTCTTCAATCTGTCCGTGCTCAGTCCTTTCGCGGCAGTTCTCGCCATCAGGCCTCCTTGCGGGTCGGAAGGTTCTACCAAATCGCTCACGCCTTGGCAAGCAGCTCGGAAACGTTTTTGTGTTGCTTCAGCGCGGTTAACTTCACGACATCGCCTGCCTTGATCCTGATTGAGAAGTCCGAAGGAGAAACAGGGTGACACGCTGATGGCCACCTCCGTTCAGTTGTCGAGCACCCCGCTTCGTTCGCGAACGTCGAGACGAACCGGCTCCTTGCAAAGGCCGTGGGGGCTACTTGAGGGGCTTCAGCTCCGGCCGTGTACCATCCGGCAGCGGATAGCGGTCGACGTTCAGGAGCATCGACACCGTGTGGTACCATCCCATCACCCCGATGAGATCCACGACACCGCGTTCGCCGACCGCATTCCTGGCGGCGGCAAACGTCGCATCGCTGACTTGCTTCGTGTTGAGCAACTCCGAGCAGAAGTTGTAGACGGCTTCCTCATCCTTTTGCATCTCGGTCGGTTGCTTCCCCTGGGCGATCGCGTCGGCGATGACCGGGCTGAGGCCCGCCTGCAGCGCCGCGCGATGGTGCGCCTGCCACTCGAACTGCGAAGTCCAGTGGCGCGCCACGATGATGATCGCCAGCTCGTTCAACTTCCGGGGCACGGAGGAGTTGAAGCGCGTCGACGCCCCGAACTGCTGCGCGAGGTCGCCCATCTCGGGGCTGCGCAGCAGAACGTTGAACGGTCCATCCGCCCCGGCCCGGGGACCCGACAGCAGATGGTCGATCATGGTCTTCTGCGCCTGCGTCATCGCGTCGTAGGTGAGCGGCTTGAACCGGTCGCCCCGCAAGCGGAGGGACCGCGGATCGGGGCGCTGCGGAGCAGGGGCCTGAGCGGCGAGTCCAACGGCCGTCAGCACTGCGATACACACGGGCAGCAGTCGAGTCATGGTGTGTTCCTTTCCTGGCGGGCCTGTGACGATCAGTCCCACGAGTGTCCTCTTGGCCTGTTCTCTCTCCTGGTCTCTCTCCTGGTCTCAACGCGTCCGGCGAGTCGAGAGCGTCCGGGCCTGCCGACTACTTTATACATATACTTCAGAGCCAACTGGACGTTCCGCCCGTCGCCTGCGCTCGTGATTTGCCCGAACGTCGGACTCGACACCCCACAACTACTGACAGTTCCAGCTCGGACTGAATTACTTGTGGATAACAGCTACTTCTTACCGTCGTCCGTGCCCTTCTTGACGTCGTCCTTCTTACCGCCATCTCTCTTACTGTCATCGCCCTTGCCTTCGTCGCCGTTACCATCGCCATGATCGTCATCGTCCCGTTCGTGGCGGAGCGCCGGCGCTGTGCTCGCGGCGACGTGGCCGTTGCCGGCGGCGTTGGCGAGGTGCTCGAACGCGTACGCCATGCCGACAAGTTTGCCGTCATCCCACGCCCGTCCCAGGAGCTGGATATTGATCGGCTGTCCATGGTCGTTGTATCCGGCGGGGAAGACGACCGTCGGAATGCCGTTCGCGGCCCCCGGCGTGTCGCGGCGACCGAAGCTTGCCTTGCTGCCGCCTCCGTCGTTGAGGCCGATGTCGCTCAACAGCCCGGGGTAGACGACGGCGTCAACGCCCAGGTGGTCGGAGCCTGCGGTATCCATCCACGTCTTCGCGCTGTTCTGGCGCCCCAGCCGATAATCCCGAAACGCCTGGATCTGGGCCGCCGTCAACCGAGGTGCCGGCGCCAGCGAGCAGGTGCTCGCCTCAGCGCGGACGTAGGCGACTTTCTTCTGCGAGCAATTCACGTCGACCGCCGTGAAGATCGAGAAGCCCTGCGTCACCAGCTCGGGATGGCCGTCGATATACAACCTCCAACCTTCCGATCGGATGTCGCCGGCCGGTGCGGCCGGCGCCGGCGGCGTGTCGGTGCCGCCCACGGTCACGCCCATCTCGACGATCGTCGCGCCGGCATCCACGAGGTACTTGAGCGCAGCTTTCTCAGCGTTGGTCGTGCCTGTCGTCAAGAACGGA
>Ga0137394_10000712_pt1 | contig 23217 bp, 28 predicted proteins | sample czobulk116metaG_FD_108278 | JGI IMG/M metagenome (GOLD analysis project Ga0137394, IMG submission 108278) | Vadose zone soil microbial communities from Angelo Coast Range Reserve, California, USA - czobulk1.16 metaG | ecosystem: Environmental > Terrestrial > Soil > Vadose zone | place: USA...
AAACCGAAGCAAGTGAATGAACTGTCAGTCCAATTGGAGATTTCGGATTTCGGATTTGAGGTGCAGGACTCGTCCAATTTTCAATTTCCCGCGTGCATGATTGGTTAAGTATGTTGGTGCCCTCAAAGAGGAGGGGTGGCTGCGCCATCAATAAAATGCTGCGAAGCTAGCGCTGATGGCGCGGACGGGGTGGTCAGGTTCGCGGAATATTTGCGAAGCCATTCCTGAAACATTCATCGTTCCTGACCACCCCGTCTGCGCCGTTTCGGAACGGATTTCTTTCTCTTACTGGCGCAGCCACCCCTACTTTTCAAGGGGAATCAGTAATCGCAATACTGCCAACCCTGGTACCGATTTCTTTTCTACGTGGTAAAAACGTCCCCATTTAGCCGAATTCATGAATTATCCGGGTTAGTAGTCTGCGGGATGGGCGGTGCAGGGCTCGAACCTACGACCTTTCGGGTGTAAACCGAATGCTCTTCCAATTGAGCTAACCGCCCTGACTTACTATTTTCAGCTCCCACCTGTTGTGAAGTGATGCGGGATAATTGTAACTTGATGTGCACCGTTTTGTGCCTCACTTTGAATGAACGCGGGCTAAAGCCCGCGACTACATTCAGAACGATTCAGAACGGATCGAGCGACACGGCGGAACCATTGAGGCGCACGTTGGTCTCCAATAATTGATCCAGGGACATGTTCCCGATGTGCGCGGCTAAGGCTTAGCGATACAGTAGTTTAACTCCCATCAACGGCCCTCGACATTGCGACCTCCTGCCTCCGGCATGATGCGATTTCCCCATATTCCAATTCACAAAAGACCTTACGTGCGCTAAAAGCTCCACTGGTCGTGTCAGGTCACACCGACACGACTTCGCAGGAGGCAACTAAATTGGCACGGAGGATTCTCCAGGTCTTAGTGACGGTGATCACGTTGTTGCTATGGACAACGCAAGATCTGGCAGCCCAGGCGGACAAAACTGCCAGTATCTACCACGTTTTTCCACAAATAGCGGATGGACTCCTTTCTGACGGCTCATACTTTCAAACACATCTTCTGGTCACGAACGTAAACGCCGACAGCACAACCTGCACTTACAACCTGTTCGGTCTGAGTACAACAAGATTGCAAAGCGCGAACCATTTTGTGCTGAGCAATGCGGGGGCATATCAGTTCATTCCTACGACTGGGAATCAGGCGAACCTCGCGTCTGGCTACTCTACGCTGAGCTGCGATAAGCCGGTCACAGCACTCGTCGTGTACTCCTACATCACGAAATTTGGTCTGGCCGCCTTTGCCACCGTCTTCTCATCACAGGGCGCAACTCTCGCACAGTTGTTTATCGACCAGAGAACGGGCAGCCGCCTTGCATTAGCCCTTGCCAACGACACAGCGTCTCCGCTCAGTTACGACATCATCGTTTCCGACACTTCTGGAAAGGAAGCAGGGCGCAAGACTATTAGTGTTAACTCAAAAAGCAACATCGCTCGGTTCGTGGATGAGTTTGTTTCGTTGCCACCTGCATTCAGCGGCGCCGTAGTGATTCACTCTCAATCCGGCCAGCCGTTCAACGTAATCGGTCTCCTGTTCGGTGGGAACACTTTCACGACAATACCGGCGACAACATTTTTGCGGTAGGTTTCGACAAAAGGCACGAGAGCAATTCCTCTCGTGCCTTTTGTTGCGGGCATCTTTTACTTCTTTCTGGAAGAGGTTCGCGTGGTGCACGTCAGGTTCCAGCTAAATGAAAAGTTTTTGTAAACGTGTAAACCATTTCCGAGGAACGGAGTCTTTACTGTAGCCACGGACTTATGACCGCAGGCGCTACGGAGAGCGCCGCCGCAGTTTGTGAAGGTTTTATGAAACTTTCCCGGCGGTCCGACCGTAATTGACAGTGGAACAGAGAGAGAGAGAAAGGAAAGAAGAAATGCTAGCTACAGCATTAGAGACCGACACGATTTGGCTGCGTCAGGATTATCAGGTAGCGCCTGTGAATCCGCGGCTTGCCGCCCGCTTACCGGAATTGAGGCAGGCGCTGAAAGCGGGAGTTATCGCCTATCCGGATGCGAGCCGCTCAAGCTTCTATGACATCGAACTGCCCAACGGCTGGGCTTACATTCACGTCCGTGACGAAAAGCAGACGGTTTACCTGGTGGCCTACTCTCGCGACTAGGCCACCCGGCCATTACTCAGTAGGAGAGCGCAAAAACAATGCCCGTGGAAAGATTCCAGCCCGATGACCAGCTTCCTCCCGTGGTCGTGAACTGTTGGTGGAACGACAGCCGCGTGAACTCGACTTTCCACGACATCGATTCATTCACCTTGATGTCCACGCCCGGTCCAAATCGAGTACCGAAAGAACTCTGCCCGAAGCTGACCTGGTCGGTCAGATAACCCACTCCTATTCCCGCCACAAAGTAAGGAACAGCATGATCCGTTCGTGCCGCAATCTTGCCGCCGACGATATTGGCAATCATGGACACGCTGCTGCCGATCGTATCCTTGCCGCCCAGTCCGTAATAGGCGAAGTAATTTTCGATGCCGAGGTTTTTCGTCATATTCAAACCCTGGGTCGATGCAAATCCGGAATGCCTCGAGCTCTGTCCGATCGTCCCTTTACAACAGGGATAAGCGAGGTTCGCATAGCCGAGGGACATTTCCACGCGAGGAAAGTCTTCCTGGGCAAATGCCGGAAGGGCCACAAAGAGCAACACCACTCCAACAACAATCGTTCTCACCATAGAATCTCCTGTTTGCCCTCGCGATGATTGACCAGACGCGCAATCACAAACAAAAAGTCGGAGAGCCGGTTAAGGTACTCGATGACGTTAGGGTTGACTTCAACTTTTTCGGAAAGACTCACCACGCGGCGTTCCGCCCGGCGGCACACGGTTCGAGCGACATGGAGCATGGCTCCTGCATGTCCTCCTCCGGCCACGAGGAATTGACGGAGCGGCGGCAATTCCGTTTCAAAACTATCAATGGCCGTCTCCAGTGCCTCGATCCGTTCGCGAGGAACCTGAAACTTCGCTTTGCTCTGCTGTTTGAATCCCGGGTCCGCAAGCTGCGCCCCGACCGAGAACAGATCCTTTTGAATGCCGGCCAGCATTTCGATCAGGCCCGGGTCCGCCAGAAAGGACGCAGCCGCACCGATGAACGAATTCAGCTCATCCACAGCGCCGTAGGCTTCAACGCGATCATCGTGCTTGCGCACTCGGGTGCCATTGAATAAACGCGTGTCGCCGCGGTCGCCCGTCTTGGTATAGATCTTCACTCGGACGAACCTGCCTTCTTTTCGTGGGGCAGCCAGTAGCGCTCGAACTCCGCAAGGTGGGTCAGCGTTCCAAAGTCGCGCATCCTGTCGATATAAACCTTGCCCATCAAGTGATCGAACTCGTGTTGAATGACACGCGCGAAGAAATCTTCCGCCGTGAACTCGATCTTTTTTCCATGGCGATCCAGGGCGTCCACGCGCAGCCTGGAGTAGCGCGGAACCCGGCCGCGGAAATCAGGAATGCTCAAGCAGCCTTCCCAGTCCTCGATGAGCGATTCGTCAAGAATGGTCATTTCCGGATTCACGAGAACCGTCCTTGGAATCTCACCACGCGGACCGTGGCATTCGATGACCGCAATGGACAACGAATGGTGCACCTGCGGCGCCGCGAGCCCCACGCCGTAGTACTCGACCATGGTCTCCATCATGTTGTCGATGAGATTCTGGATGGCAGGACTCGCCAGCGCCTCCTGAGGCACGCGCTGCGATTGCATTCTCAGAACAGGATGTCCGAGGCGGGAGACCTTCAGGATTGACATGGTGTCATGCCTGGCTGGTTTGATAGAGCTTCTTGCTGTGGGGATGCTTGAATCCGGCGCGCCGGTTGTGGATGACCTCGGCAACAATGGCCACCGCGATTTCTTCCGGCAACACGGCCCCGATATCCAAACCGATGGGCATGTACACGCGTTCAAGGCGTTCTCGCGGAATTCCTTCGGATGCGAGCTGCTCGGTGATGGAGCGGATCTTCCGCTTGCTCCCGATCATTCCGATGTAACGGGCGTTGGTCTGGACCGCCCACCGCAAAACGTTCTCATCTTCCTGATGACCGCGCGTAACAATGATCACGTATGTGTTCTCGTTCGGAACGATCTCCTCGAATGCCCGCTCGAAACTTTCCGAGTAAATGGATTCCGCTTCAGGAAAGCGCTCTGCGTTGGCATAGACGGGACGATTGTCCACGATGGTCGTCTTGAATCCGGCGATCGTCGCGATCTTGGAAACCTGCGTCGAAATGTGTCCCGCCCCGAAGATGACCATTTTCGGCGTCGGCAGGATCGGTTCGATGAAGATTTCGACCTTTCCGCCGCAGATCAGACCCCCTTCCGCCATGGATTCATCCGTCAGATCGAAGGTCATGATGCGAGATTTTTCGTCCTTGATCACATCCTGAGCGGCGGTCCAAACCTCAGCTTCGACACATCCCCCGCCGACCGACCCCATGGTCGATCCGTCGTCTCGAATGAGCATTTTGGCGGACTGGAAACTGGGCACAGAACCGCGGATTTGCACGATGGTAGCGAGCGCAGACTTGCGCCCCTGTTGGCGCATACGCTGGATCTCATCAAAAACGTCAATCTCCATAAGGCTCCATAAGGCGTTCAATATAACATATTTATTGACTTTCCTCGTACCGCTCTCGTAGACTCCGATACTTTTTATGCCTGCGATACAATCACCCAAGTCAGTTCCCGAACTCGTCAAGCTTATTGCGAGACATGGCAAGAAGTTGCTGCTGGTCTCCGGCGTTGATCCCACTGGCGATCGTATGTCTGCAGGCAAGGTCGTCATCGACCTTACCGGGGTTCAACTTCTCAACGAGATAGACGTCAAAAAGGACCGGATCAGCATCGGAACCGGCATGAATCTGGGCCGGCTCGCCAGAGAAGCCACAGTCGAAAACGGCCTGCTTCGACAAGCCGCTTCCATCATCGCCAATCCCCTGGTCCGAAACAGGGTCACGTTCGTAGAAGCCCTGAATCCCGATTCTCCTTACTTTGATATTACGACGCCGCTGGTTCTTCTCGACGCGAAAGTGCGGATTCAAGGGACGACCGCCAAACGTACTCTTTCCATTCGCGATTTTCTCGAGGCTGTGACGAAGGGATTAAAGAAAGGCGAAATTCCGATCGCCGTGGAATTTTCCAGATTGCCGAGCGATGCCAGAGTCGGTTTCTTTCGTGTGGCTCGAATGGGCGGGAAAGGGACCGTATCCGCTGCGGCCCGCATGAAACTCGTGCGGACCATTTGCGTGAATCCGGAGATCGTCGTCTCGAGCCTCACGCTCGTGCCGCTCCGTGTGAAGGGCGCAGAGAAGGAAATCGCCGGCAAACCTGCAAACGAGTTTTCCATCAAGAGGGCCGGTGAGATCGCGGCGGATGAGATCCTTGCGCTCACGGAGAAGGACAACCCTTACGAACGGACGCTGATCGAGATTACAGTCGCGCGCACGCTTCGAAGCATTATGGAAGGATCGATCCCGATGTGAAGGGGAAGGAAGCCAGAAAGAAATCTGACCAATGCTCAATTCCCAATTCTTATCCGACGATCGGATAAGAATTGGGAATTGAGCATTGGTCAGATTTCTTTCTGGCTTCCTTCCCCTTTAAATCACGTTCCGCTTGTCCCTCACGCTTGTCACGTGAATGGCCTGCAAAACTTCTTCCGTAGTGAGCAATCGGTCGGATTGTTTTGCCTTCTTGTAAATTGCGTTGACGCGCTCGTCGGTGGCCTGAATTCCCCGCTTTTCCAGCCAGAAGATCACATTCGATTTCCCGCTCATGGGGCCGATGTCGATGATCTGCTCCAGGCCAAAGAGGTGTGAAGGCACGCCCGAATACACCGCGTTGGCCAATTCGGTCTCACCTTTCTTGAAAGCTTTTATGACCGCGGCGGCATGAACGCCGGTGGCGGTTCTAAAGGCATCGGATCCGAACACCGGATATCCCGGCGGAATCGTGACGCGGCACGCGCGCGAAGCCGTTTCGCAATAGTCCTTCAGTTTGATCAGGTCCTGATCGATAGCGCCCATCAGCTTCAGGTTCACCAGCACCTGGTCCATCGGCGTGTTTCCGACGCGCTCACCGATGCCGAGCGCGCAGCCGTGGATCACGTCTGCTCCGGCGCGCACGGCAGCCAGCGAGTTGATCACACTCAAGCCCCGATCGTTGTGACCGTGCCAGCTGATCATGATCTCTTCGCCCGATGGCTTGACCACCTCGTCAATCACAAATTTCACCAGAGAACTCGCACCTTCGGGCGTCGCATGGCCAACGGTGTCCGTCAGCACGATGTGGCGGGAGCCGCAGTTGATCGCAGTCGTATAAAGCCGCTTGATCGTTTCCGGAAATGCGCGGGTTGTATCTTCCGTGACGTACATGACCGGGACGCCGCGCCGGATGCCGTAAGTTACAGCTTCTTCCGTTCGCCGCATCAGATCGTCCATGGTCCAGTTCTCGACGTACTGGCGAATCATGCTCGATCCCAGGAACGTGGCGGCATCGATGACTACTCCGGTTTTTTCCGCAATGTCGATGATGGGATCAATATCCTGAATCGTGGTACGAGCAGCGCAGTTCGGACGGATCTTCAGACGGCTGCGAGAGATCTCCGTGGCCAGAGCGAGAGTGTCGTTGTAAGCGCGGGGACCGGCGCCGGGTAGGCCGATATCGAGCATCTGGATTCCAAGATCCTCCATCAGGTGCATCAGGTGGATCTTGTCGTCTATGGATGGATCGGAAACCGTGGGCGACTGCAGCCCGTCTCGAAGTGTTTCATCATCCAGCAAAACAGGCTTGTTCGTCAGTGGCTCGGAATCGCCGATCAGGTTCCAGTCATGGACGAGCTTTTGATGCTCCCGCATGGTGCGCCTCCCGCTTTAGTCGGCGCTCTGCTACGCGCCCACTACCTACCTTTCGCTAAGACGTATTGACTGTCGTCAACGTAAAGCGTCTTGCATTTTTGGCACCGAAAAACGTCTTTTCCTCGTCCGGCCGCCTTTCTAGCCTCCGAATCCAGCTCTGTAATGCGCTTGAGTTTCCCCCCGCAGTAGGGATCCTTGGGGTTATCTACCGGTATGTTGCAGACTGTCTGGCGTGGAGCCCGTGCTTTCACGTCGTTGATTCTCCTCTAGTTGAATGCGGATGAAGCCTGAAAATTGATTAGTGATTAGTGATTAATGCACCTGGAAAATGGACAAATTGAACCATTTTGCCAAGTGCATTAATCATTAATCACTAATCACTAATCAATTTTCAGGCTTCATCCGGATTTACGTTCATTCACACCTTCTTCGGCTATCCCCACTTCAGTTTACCGCGCAACACATCGAAATAGTTCTTGCCGAAAGGTGCCACCAGCTTGACCGCCACTTTTGACTTTTCGACCGTTAACTGGTCATCTATCTGAAGGGATAGGCCCACCTGACCGTCCACGGTCACATAGGCATCTTCCTGGGACGAGCGGAGCATAATATCGATTCGGACATCCGGCGGCAGCAGGAGCGGCCTGTTGGTCAGTGTATGCGAGCAAATGGGCGTCACGACCATGGCGCTCATGCTCGAAAAGATGATGGGGCCGCCGGCTGAGAGGTTGTAGGCCGTAGAGCCGGTCGGCGTGGATACAATCAATCCATCCGAACGGAACCGCGAGACGTATTGCCCATCCACCCGCACTTCCAGTTCGATGATCCGGGAGAGAGCGCCTTTGTTGATGACGACATCATTGAGCGCTCGATTCGACGCCAGAGGCATACTCGCACGCGTAAGGACGATATCCATCATCATCCGCTCTTCCGTAATGAACTGTCCCTGAAGCACCCGCTCGAGGGCAGGATACATTTCCTGAAGCGTCACCTCGGTCAGGAATCCGAGCCCGCCATGGTTGATCGCGAGAATCGGAATCTGCCGGTCGCCCAGCAGCCGCGCCGCTGCCAGCAAGGTGCCGTCACCGCCGACCACAACCGCCAGGTCCGCCCTGTCTGCGGCCTGAGCGTCCAGCGACGCCTCGATCTTCTTGGTCTTGAACCACGCGATCAGGTCAGCGGCCACACGGGACACTTCCGCCTGCTTGGGCTTCGTTATGATGACGACGCTGTGAACGTTCATGGTTTTCGGAAGAGTACGAAAAACTCCCGATTCCCTTCTCGCCCGGTAATCGGCGATTCCTGCGATCCGATGAATTCCATTCCGGCGCCGCGTCCGGCATCGGCGATCTTGTCGATTGCAGCGCGCTGTAGTTTCGCGTCCCGGACGATGCCGCCTTTGCCGACATGCCCGCGCCCGACTTCAAATTGTGGCTTCACAAGCGCCAGGCATTCTCCGCCGGGCTTCAAAACCGGCGGAATCCTCGGAAGGAGCATTGTAAGTGAGATAAACGAGGCGTCAATTGTTACGAGGCCCACTGCCTCCCCGATGTGGGCCGCCTCGAGAAATCGGGCATTCAGCTCGACGGTTCGAAGCTTCGGATCGTTCCGGATCTTCCAGTCGAGCTGCTTCACATCCACATCCAATGCATACACGCGCCGGGCTCCGTTCAGGAGAAGAAAGTGAGTAAAGCCGCCCGTAGACGATCCCACATCCAGGCAGACCTTGTCTTCAACCTGCACTCCAAATCCTCGCACTGCGCCTTCGAGCTTGACTCCGCCGCGGCTTACGTAAGGGTGCAGAGCTTCCTTGACGCGAATATGTGCGTCTTCAGCAACCGGCATCCCGGCCTTCATCGCGGGCTCGTCATCCACCAGAACATTTCCCGCCATGATAAGGGCCTGCGCTTTTTCGCGGCTGTCGGCCAGCCCGCGTTCCACAAGCAACCTGTCGATGCGTTTCTTCAATGCGTGCGATTCTCCAGGTAATCGCAAAACTCCACCAGAAGCCCCGCGCCTTTGCCGATCGGAGCGATGGCGCGTCTGGCATCTTCCATCAGGCTATGGGCGATGGCGCGCGATTGTTCCAGGCCGTGAAGCTCCGGGTAGGTTGCTTTCTTCTGGTCGCGGGCTTTGTCGTCGCGGGTATCCAGAATGTCGTCGATGACCTGAAACGCCAGTCCGATTCGATCGCAGTACTTTTGGATCCTATGGAGGTCGTCTTCGGAAGCCCCACCCAGATACGCGCCGATCCACACCGATGCTCCAATCAGAGCCCCCGTCTTCGATCGATGAATCTTCTCCAATTCCTCGGCCGTGATCTGGGCTCCTTCGGCCTCCAGGTCGAGCACCTGGCCCGCGATCATGCCGCCGCGGGTTCCTGCAGCGTGTCCCAGAACCGACATCACTTCGAGCATCCGGTCCGCCGGAAAATCCTTTGAGCGGGCCAGCACTTCGAAAGCGAGCGTCAGCAGCGCGTCCCCGGCAAGTATCGCGATCGCTTCGTTGAATTGTCTGTGACAGGATGGCTTTCCGCGGCGGAAATTATCGTTGTCCATCGCGGGAAGGTCATCGTGGATCAAAGAATAGGAGTGAATCATCTCGAGCGCCGCGGCCACCGGGAGGATTGCCTTCCAGTTCTCCCGATACGCCGCGAACGCCGCAACGCTGAGAGACGACCGGATGCGCTTTCCGCTGCCGAGCGTGCTGTAGCGCATGGCCTTGTGAATTTGAGCGGGAGATGACGATTCGGGAGGAAGCAGACCGTCAAGCGTGACTTCGATGGCCGGACGCACCTGGTCGAAAAACGCGCTAAGTTCAGTTTTCATTTTCGGATTCGAAAGGCACTGCGCGTTCCTGTCCGGAACTGTTCTTCAGGAGGATCTCCACACGCCGCTCAGCCTGCTCCAGCTTCGTGTGGCAAAAACGCGACAGTTTGATGCCTTCTTCAAACAACTCCAAGGCCGAATCCAACGAGAGATCCCCGCTTTCCAGCTTCTTTACGATGTCTTCCAGCTTTTTCAGCGCGGTCTCGAAGTCCGGGGCGTCAGACATGACGTGGATTGTAGATGACCTCGTAATATAATTTAAAGGCCCGAATAACACATATGAACAAAGTTGTTGTTCTCCTTGCCTTACTCGTCGCAACCAGTTGCGCTCCGAAGCCGGAACCCACTCTGGACCAGGCCACCGTGGTCGCCAAGAACGCGTCTCTGCGTCAAAGGAGCAGCTCCACATCGCGAACGCTGCGCACGCTCGATCCCGGCGCCAGGGTCGAGGTGCTCGAGCGCCAGAACAACTGGTATCGCGTTCGGTATGGAACCGACGTCCAGGGCTGGATGGAAGAAAGCACGGTCGTGACGAATGCGACCAAAGAGCGGATCCGCTCCCTGGTGGCCGCGTCAAAGAACGAGCCCTCGCAGAATACAGGCGTGCTTCGGGAAGAGGCGAATTTCAGAATAGAACCCGGGCGTACCAGTTCCATCATTCGCAAACTCGAGCCGGGCACCAAGGTCGAAGTGCTGGAGAGAGCCACGACGCCGCGGCCCGGCTCCGACTCTTCCTCCGACGTTTGGCTCAAAGTGCGACCCTCGCCGACCGAGGTTGGATGGGTGATCGCCAACCTTCTGGATTTCGACATACCTGCCGAAGTGGCTCCATACAGCGAAAGCTATACCTATTCGGCGGTCAAAGCCGTCAACCAGGTTCAGGATCCGCTGGCCGGTCCGATGAATTGGTACGTGGTGGGAGAACGCAGGTCCGGACTCGATCCCCATCTGGATTTCGAAGGCATCCGCGTTTTCACCTGGAACCAGAAGAAACACCGCTACGAGACGGCATTCCGCCTGAACAAGCTGCGCGGCATATATCCGCTGGAAGTCAGTCAGGAAGCCGGCAAACCAACCTTCCGCGTCTATCAATTGCTGCCCGACGGGTCGGGCAAGACCGCGCGCGACTTCGTCATGAATGGTGTGATCGTCAGGGAAAAGAAAGACTCGTAGCGGATTGTAGACACAAAGGCACGAAGGCACAAAGAAAGGCCGCATCAAAAATCAATTGAAGCGGCCTTTCTTTGTGCCTTCGTGCCTTTGTGTTTACACTCCGCGGCTAAGAACTAAGCGCCCTGGGCCTTCTGCGCTATCTGAAACTGGCTCGCTTGCCGGTACGCTTTGATCTTGTACTGGATCTTCCTGACGCTCATATTGAGGATCTTTGCCGCCAGGGTGGTCGATCCGCCAACGTGCTCCAGCGTACGCAGAATCGCTTCTTTCTCGATTTCCTGAATCGTGGCGCCCGGAATTTTGAACTGAAGCGGACGCTCCTCGTCTTCAATCGCCAGGAATGAGAAGTCCGCAAGATCGAGCACGTCGCCGGATGCAAGCATGACGGCCCGCTCGACGGCGTTCTTCAATTCTCGTATGTTGCCCGGCCATTGATACGCCACGAGCTTTCTCAAGGCGGAGGGATGGATTCCCCGAAGCGGTTTGCCGAACTCCGAGGCAAAAAATTCGATAAAGTGATCGACAAGGATCGGGACATCGAGCTTTCGCTCGCGAAGCGGAGACAGTGTTATTCGAATGCCAAACTGTCTGGCGTGGTCTTGAGCCTCGCTCGCGCCGTCGCACGCCGCGATGATGCGAGCGCTCGCATCCATCGCCTTCGCGAGAATTCGTGGTGGAATTTCGTTCACATCGTCCAGAAACAGGATGCCCAGGCGCACGCGCTCGAGCTTCTTGTCCAGTTCGCGCTCGAGTAGTTCCTCGCTCCATCCAAGGCAACTCATCTTCTCGAACGGTTCGTCCCGGCGCGGACTGCTTTGGTGAAGAATTTCGGCCACAAACTCGCGCCCGCTGCCACGCTCGCCGTAAATGAGAACCGGCGACTCTGTCATCGCGGCCTGCTGAACGATCTTTTGCAGCGATTGAACCTGAGGACTCGAACCCAGAATCCGCTTTGGTCGTGAAAGCAGCTCGATCACACAATCCTCCCTGGCTACGGCAGAGTTTGGCAGACGGACTTGGTTCTAATCGGATTGAAGTAGGGCCGGTCGCAAGAAAAAAATGCGGGTTGCACTGCTGGCCTCCGAAACAGGCCGCTAAGCGTATTATCTCGGCGAGGGAGAAGCAAGCAGAAGATCGGCGCAAATCACGGCTGCAATTACAAGGCCCATCGCCGTCAGCAAAACAACGATATCGACGTAGCCCAGGCCTTCGATGACCCCAAAAACCAGTGACAGTTTGATTATGAGTTTTCCCATTGAATTCTATTGCCTCGATGCTCCACTCTTCTATTCGGCACGTCCGGAACGAACCTTTACCTCTTTATGAAGCGTTGTTAAAAAGTCATGAATCTCATTGATTCCATACGGCAGGAACTTCAACGTCTTGAAAACACGAAGACGTTCAAGAAAGAAACTCTTATTGAGTCCGAACAGGGCGCCGTGGTACGCGTGGCCGGCAAACCCGTCGTCATGCTGGCATCCAATAATTACCTTGGGCTGGCATCGGATCCTCGTATCAAGGAAGCGGCGATGCGCGGCATTCGCGAGTATGGCTTTGGAGTGTCCTCAGTGCGTTTCCTCTGCGGAACTCTAACCCTTCACCGCGAGCTCGAAGAGAAAATCGCTCAGTTTCTCGGCACCGAAGACTCGATCCTCTATTCGTCGTGTTTCGCGGCAAATGAAGGTTTCTTCCCATCGATCGTGAACGAGAAGCTCGGCTCGGAGCTTTACCGCGACGTCATCTACAGCGACAGGTTGAATCACGCAAGCATCATCGACGGAACGCGCCTCTGCCGCCTCGAGGTCGTGCACCGGCAGGTCTATGAACACGCGGATGTGAATGACCTTCGACGGACACTCGAGACCCACCGCACGTCCGGCTACCGCTTCGGCATCATCGCGACCGATGGCGTCTTCAGCATGGAAGGAGATCTCGCGCCGCTGCCCGCGTTGATTGACACGGCCAGGGAGTACGGACACTTGCTTTTCGTGGATGATTCCCACGCGGTCGGTGTAATCGGCCACACCGGGCGCGGAACGCCCGAAGCACTGGGCGTTCACGGAAAGATCGATGTCCTCAGCGGTACGCTTGGGAAAGCCATGGGCGGGGCGGCCGGTGGATACATCACCGGCGGGAAGGACCTGATTTCTTTCCTGAGACAGAAGTCGCGGCCTTACACGTTTTCCAACTCTCTGCCTCCGTCCATCGTCATGGCGGCAATCGAAGCGTTTACCATTCTCGAGAAGGACCGGAGTCTCGTCGAACGCCTCCACGTCAACACCGCGTACTTCCGGAAGCACATCCAGCAGCTGGGATTCAAGATTCTGGAGGGCACTCATCCGATTGTGCCGATCATGCTCGGTGAAGCATCCACGGCAATGGACATGAGTGACGCGCTCCTGGAGGAAGGTGTTTATATAAAGGGCCTCTGGTATCCCGTCGTCCCCAAAGGCGAGGCCCGGCTGCGCGCGCAGGTTTCGGCAGCGCTTGATCAGCAGACGCTCGATCGTGCGTTATCCGCGTTTGAGAGGGTGGGGAAGCGCATAGGCGTCATTTGAGTTCTTCGAGAATTACTAATCACCGAGGATTGAAAATTGGGAACGCGGGCTAAAGCCCGCGACTACATTTTAGAGCCATTGCGCAGGAGGCCGCCCAAAAGGAGCAGCGCTGGAGCTCAAAGGTGCAACGCTGAAGCTTAAACGTTTGGTTCCCCAATTTCCCGCCCAAATGCACTCGCTTGAAATGTACTCGCTTGAAATGTACTCGCTCCAAATGTGGTCGCTCCAAATGTGGTCGCCCCAATGTAGTCGCGGGCTTTAGCCCGCGTTCTCAATTCTCAATCCTCAACCCTTCGTAATTTCTTTCTTCAGCGCCTCTACCTTGCTCGACTGCAGCCGATCCGAACCCGGAATACCCTTTATCCGCTGCACCGTCGCCAGGGCTTCGCTCTTTCGGTCATGCGCCAGCTGCAGCTTCGCTCGTTCCAGGAGCGCGTACTTGGCCATCAGCGGCGATCGCTTGATCTGCTTGTCGTACACACGCTCGAAATAGTCCGCGCCTTCCAGATTCTTTTTCTGCTCCCGGAACAACTCGGTCGCCCAGACGTAAAGGACTTGGTTGTCCTGATAGTCCGCGATCAGTTTGTCCAGGGACGAAAGGGCCGCGCCGTACTGCTTGTCTGCGAGCATTGCGGTGTAATACACGATGCGCGCTTCGGTGCGCGAATACCGCGCTTTCTCCATTGCCGTTTGGAGCTGTTGTAAACCCAGTTCCCTGTCGCCGCGAGCTCCGATAATGAACGCGAATGGCTTGATCACAGCCGGCAGCGAGCCGGTAAAGAAATTGAACGCGCCCAGACCGACATAAATGTCGTAATAGTTCTTGTCCAGCTCATAGACCTGTTCAGCGTACTTGTGTGCGCGCAGCCCCGCCCTCAGGGCACTGAAGTACGCATCCTTCTGCGTGACCTGAAAACGGGCGTAGCTTCCATGCGCCGACGCGAGATAAGCCAGAACCTCGAACTTCGGGTATTTGCCCGCCTTCAGCGCAGCCTCGGCTTTTTGTACCGCAATCTCCTGAGCCCGGTAGTACGCGCGTTCGATCGCGTCATTGTGAGGATCACTCTGCGCTTCCCACCAATACGTTTCAGCCATGATCGTGTAGCCGGCGGGATGATCCGGAAATTTCGTCTCAAGATCGCGAGCGGCCGCGCGGGCCTGGTCCAAATGGAGACTGTAGCTGGATTCGACAGCCTGCCGGATCAGGTTGTCTGCAGTACGATCGTCATACAACGCGCCGTCTGCCACGAGCAGGAGAGACAGGAAAGTCAAAATTACGCCGCTCATGCTTTTACAATAATATCCGCTTCCACAAAAAAAAATCCCCGCGGCTTGCGCCGCGGGGGAAGGTGGGATGGTGGAGGAAATCTACATACACTACTATAGACACTTGGAACGGCTAAAAAGTTACATCAATTTGAAAAAAAATTACAGGAAATTGTAGCGGCGAGTTTTTAGGTCCCCCGCCGCTACCAAAAAGGTGCGATTTTGGCTATTTAAACTTGTAGGTCTTGGAACCGGGCGAAACCTCTTCGCGATGGACGTCGTGGCAGCCTTTGCAGGTTTTCTGGATTCCTCCGGCCTTCGCCGTGGCGGTATCCCAATCACCGGCTTTAATTGCGGCCAACACGTCTTGAGCATCCGCAGCGTTGCCCTTGGCTATTTTGGCAGCATCTCCAACCTTTGATGCTTTGAAGATTCCCTGAGCCTGGGTGAACAGTTCACCCAGCTTTTGAGCGTCACCTTCAGCGGCCTTGGCGTCTTTCGCCGTCAAATTCATCCTCAGGCTGGCCGCCGTTGGTGCGACTTGCTTCATGACCGGGGACAGTTGCTCCTCTACCGCCTGCGCCCATAGGGTCAGCGCCACGCCGGCGAGCAAGCAGATCCCGATCAAGATAGAAACCTTGCGCATTTCATCCTCCTTAATAACTTGAAGAACTGGTAAAGCGTGGTCAGAACTCCGCCCGGATGTTATATGGAAACATAGGCACAGTCAATGGTTATGCTTGCTTCAGGTCCTTGAAGATTTTTGTTAACGCAGGGACTACTTTGAAGAGGTCATCGACGATTCCGTAATGTGCAACTTTGAAGATCGGAGCTTCCGGGTCCTTGTTGATCGCAACGATGCACCGCGCCGTCTGCATTCCCACCAGGTGCTGAATCGCGCCGGAAATGCCCACCGCAATGTACAAACGCGGGGACACGGTCTGTCCGGAACTGCCGACCTGGTATTCGCGTGGCAGCCATTCCGCGTCCACGACAGGACGGGACGCGCCCACCGATCCACCGATAGCCTCGGCCAGTTCAAAGACCAGACTGAAGTTTTCCTTTTGTTTCAGCCCGCGGCCGCCCGACACAATGATCGGCGCGGAACTGAGGTCTGCTTTCCCTTTTGGCGCTTCCACCCGCTCGAGAAGCTTGCGCCGGGATCCACCGGAAAGCTGGACCGGAAATGCCACCACTTCCGCGCTTCCGCCGGTCTCCACTTCATCTCCTGGAAAGGCTCCCGGTGACGCGGTGGCGAAAAAAGGCGGCTCGCCGCGGGGCGACGTTTTCATGTTCATTTTCGCGTTGAAAACCTGGCGAGTAAGGATCAACCGGTCGCCCTGCTTTTCATACTCCACACACCCGGCGATCAGGGGCCGCCGCAACCGGACGGAAAGACGCGGCGCGAAGTCCATTCCCTGCGTCGTGTGGCCTATCAAGACCAGGAACGGCTTTTCTTTTTCGAGAATCGACTTCAGGACTTCCACATATGGATCCGGGTTGTATTCGCCGAGATCGGCGTGTTCGGCAGTGATCACACGATCGATTTTGCGAGTCTTGAGTTCATTGGCTATGCCTGCTGTAGACGACCCGAGAACGACAGCCGTGACAGGCTGACCGAAGTCGCGGCCTGCGCGCTGCGCAAAGACCAGCAGTTCGGAGGTAATCGGCTTGAGCTTGTTGTCTTTGTGTTCGGCTATGACGAAGATCATTAAAGTACCTTTGCTTCTTTTCTAAGCTTTTCCACCAGGGTTGCGGCTTCTTCTTCCGGAGTGCCGGTGATCAATTCAACGCGGCTCTTCCTTGCCGGAATGAGGATCTCTCGAACTTCGTACATCGCGCCGGCCTTTCCTGCCGCGTTGTCGGACAATCCGAGGTCAGCGGCCGTTACAGCTTTGAACTCTTTCTTCTTGGCGGCCATGATTCCCTTGAGTGAGGCGTATCGCGGTTGATTGATTCCAAACTGAACTGTGAGAACGGCCGGCATCGGCAGTTCGACGGATTCGTTGATTCCCCCTTCCAGTTCGCGGCGCACCTTGAGCGATTTTGCGTCTGGATTGGCTTCAACAGCCACGACGACTGTCGCATGGGCCCAGCCCAGAAATTCGGCCAGCATGGTTCCGGTCATTCCGGTTCCGAGATCGTCGGATTGAACGCCGGTAAGAACGAGATCGGCGCCCCCGTCCTTCTCTATGACTTTGGCCAGCGTCGCTGCTGCGGCGAATTCGTCGGCGCCTTTGAACTTTGGATCGAGCAGATGAATCGCTCTGTCGGCGCCCATGGCAAGGCCGGAGCGCAGCACTCTGGCCGCCTCTTCGCCGCCCATCGAGACTACGACGACGTCTCCTCCATGCTTCTCTTTCAGTCGAAGCGCTTCCTCGAGCGCGTAGTTGTCGGCCTCGCTGGCAACGAAAGTGAGATCCTGGTCTTTGATCCACGTTTTCGCCTCATTAATGATGAGACGCGAAGCGGGATCCGGAACGGGCTTAATGCAGCTGATGATTTTCACGCCTGACTCCCAAATGTTCGATTCTATAGCATCTTGTAAGCATGCACCATCCACGGCGCAAAGCCCGCGCCCTGCCAGAGCTCCGATGATGGCTCACTCCATGCTTCGTAGATCGTCTCCACAGCCACAGCATGGCGCTCCCGCATGGTCTGGAGCGAGCGCTCAACCAAACGGCGGCCGATTCCCTGCCTTCGAAACCGTTCGTTTACATAGACGGCATCGATAATTCCCATCTTTCGCGGCTCCACCACGGGGGGGACGGATTCCCAGTGACCAATGCGCCCGATAAGAAAACCCGCCTGCGCATCCATGGTTTCCGCTATAAAGCCCAGCGCTTCATGGTCTTTGAAGCGGGAGTTCAGCCAGGCCGTCATAGTCCTTTCGGAGTCCGATTTCAGGCTCATGTCTGAGCGGGCGGCATTGCGGCAGAAATCCAGCCAGGCCGCCTGTATCCCTGACAGGTCCTGACTTTGCCATTCCCGGATGCTTATTTCCATTGCGATTCTCGGACGACTGAGATAAAGAAATTCCAGCCAAATTCGAACTAAAATTATCTAACGATATTGCTGCATTTATCCGATATAAAGTAAGAGTCAGACTATCGGCATGAGGCACGAAAAGGCAGGAAGCATGATTAAAACAGGAAGTATCGAGGCAGGAAGCATGAGTAACGAGTCTAAAGTCAAGAGCATCTATACGACACATGAAGTCAGCCGGCTCTTGCACGTAAATCCCCGTTCAGTCATCAATTGGATCGAACAGGACTTACTGTCGTCGTACAGGACACCTGGGGGGCACCGCCGCATCCGGAAAGAAGACCTTCTGGCGTTCCTTCGCAAGCACCAGATCCCGACTCCGCCTGCACTGGTGGAGGGAAAATTCAACATGTTGATCGTGGAAGACGAAGAGGAGATCGCCAAGATGGTGCAGACCTTCTTCGAACGCGAGGGGGGTTATCAAATCTCCACGGCATCCGACGGCATCACAGCTCTCATCGAGGTAGGCCGTGTAAAACCGGACCTCCTGATCCTGGACATTATGATACCCGGGGTTGATGGCACCGAAGTATGCCGCCGCATCAAAGCGAACCACACCAACAGCACAGCGATCATCGCAATCAGCGGCCAGAGCGACAACGAAAAAGAAATTCTCGACGCGGGCGCAGACGTCTTCATGCCCAAACCAATCGATCTCGACAAGCTTCTCAGCGAAGCACGACGTCTCCTCCGCATCTTGTAACCACATTTTTCACGTGACATACTACCAAGCTGCTGCCGGCTTGACCGCATACGCGGTAAAGCCGGCCGCAGCTTGCGCCCGTAGCTCAGATGGATAGAGCGACGGACTACGAATCCGTAGGTCGGGGGTTCGAATCCCTCCGGGCGTACTTTAAAGCAAACAAGATAGGCCGCCATCACGGCGGCCTTTTCTATTTTCAGGGTGTCGGGTGCCACTAGGTGCCACGCGAAGACTTGGTCTCCAGCAACCCTGGCTTGCGCTTTCCGATTCGTAAGGCAGGGAGTCTATTGACGGCCTGACGATTGGCGCCAGGAAGGAATGTTCCATAGGTGTCCGAGTGAGATCGCTAGACGTTTTAATTGCAGGACGGAGCGTATACGCGAAATCCAGGCACGAATGGTCGTCTCCCGTGAGGAGAAGGATGAACAGTAACATCCAAAAGCAATCAACGCTCGTCAGCATCATGGCCTTCGGTTCGTTGATCGATATCGAGATTCGGCGATGCGTATGGTGTGACACCGTGTTTGCGCCCAAGCATCCCGGGCATTGGAGTTGCAGCGCGCGATGCCGGAACGCGCTATATAACAAAATCACGCGGTGGGAGCGAGAGTCTTCCACTCGCCCGGGGAGAGGGCGTAGCGGTCAATCCGGGGAAGTTTAAGCGGCGGAGCTAATCCACTCCAAGTGTGAGTTGAATGTCCCAAAACATGTGCTGCTCGGAAGTGTCGAACATGACCAAGTACTTGTCCAGCGTGCGCGTTCGCCGATTCATTTGTACGCCTACCACCGTCCCGACTTTACCGATAAACCGCGTCGCGATGGTTGGAAGAACGCAGATTTTATCTCCTGCGCTGAAGCGAGTACCATCTGACCTTTTCAAAACTGGCATACAGTCCTATTAAGTTCTGGTACACGGGAATGCACGCTGATGGCCATGCAGGCAGTCTTTGGGCTCAGTGCTTTAGGATGGGCGTCCTGGCGGTAACGGGAAAATTTGTTCGACAGGGACGGTAGTTTAGGACACGCAGTTAAGCAGAAAATGGCATACTGCGCTCCATGCCTTCCAACGCCGAACACAAAAGGCAGGCACGGTACCTCAGAGTTATTGCGGACTCCACGGACATCAACGAGCGCCTGGAGAGATTAGGAGCGCGTAGCATCGATGCAATGCTTAACGCCAGCGACACTCTGGCGCGCAGCAGGGTCCGCATGCAAGCCAGCGACGAATTGAATATCGAGATAGATCGACTGTTAGGTTACGACGGATAACCTCTCGATCGAAATCACGGGTTCGATTTTTCCGGACTGCCCCAATCATCAAAAACTTGTCGACCGATGTTTCATTGTAGGACAAAGCGCGATGGGTTTTCAGGACCAACCCCTATAGGGTCTCCAATGTCACCCGGATACGTTTCTAAGCATTCTTAATCTCTTCGTTCCAAAGCGAAGGCCCGCAGTTCCTAACTCACTGCGGGCCTTTTTTTAATCTCAACGCCTCCTCGAATGATTCACATGTGCATCCTTCGCGCTGACATCTTCCATACACCGCGACCCAGCGCCGTTCATCGAAATCCCCCTCCTTGTCCTTCCGAAACCATGAAGCAGCTGCGCCCAGACACGATCAGTCCATTCAATTAGAGTTTCAGCCATTGGTTTCTCGTAGGACGAACGCTGATTCACGCGATCTGGTCCGCCCGGTAGAATCCGGCGTCCCCTATGCATAACGTTTCAGCGTGGCGCTGTGAATGCGGCACCAACCTTAAGGCAGTCACGGAGTTGAATCAGGACGACCTATTGGAGGTCTTCTTTGTCGATTGTCCTACGTGCGGCAAGAAACAGATCGTCCATGGACACGAACTAATCTCGATCAGGAAGGACACATCTGCGAAACAGGCATAACCGTTTCGTATGGCTCATTCTCCCCGACGAAGAATGCTCATCGGCATCTGTGGAGCTCAGGTTGTCCTTGAATCCTGGTGCAAGTGACAATATGGTTTGATGGAAGAGATCACGCCCGACGTTTGAGAGAAATCGTGGATTTCCCATCATATGTTAATAGGATTAGATTGGCCGACTCCTCGGAACTGCGACTGTTCGCACTTCTTTTCTTAGCTTTCCTACTGGGGACGGTCTCAGTTTTTTCGCAGACCGTCAAAGTCGGCGTTCTGGCAGGCGGCCAAGCGATATCCCCCCTTGTGAACGACCATGCGGTGTCCTCCATCGTGAACAATTCCCCGGCTGAGGTGCAGATGAAACGATTCACCTTAGGTCCAACAGTTGATATCGGGCTGCAGCGGCATCTGTCCTTAGAAGTGTCCGCCCTTTGGAAAGATTTGAGTAATAGCAGGACCGTTGTCTATACGGTTGACAAGTACACCGGTGCCAGTTACGCGCAGAGAGACACGGCTGGCAAGGCCTGGGAGATTCCGACCCTACTCAAGTGGTCTATGCCGGTGCGCCCCGAACTTCCAGGCCCTTTCTTTGCAGCGGGCATCACGTATCGACGAATGCGCGGCAGGACGCATGTATACGGCACCGATCTAGGGACTAGCCTCGTCCCAACCCCACGACCTTTCGACTTTATTGAACCGATACATGTGAACACTGTTGGTCCAATCGCCGCTTTAGGGATCGAAGTCCTTTCCGGCCGCTCTTTCAACGTTGTGCCGCAGGTCCGATACACACATTGGGTCAACAGAGCGGCAGACTTCTCTTTGAAGTCCTCTAACAATTCGGTCGATATTCTAGTGGCAGTCACGTTTGGGAAGTGATTCGCCCGGAAGCGGAAGGTGTGGGACTTGCTGAGCTTCTTTTGATTCCTGCGGCGATACGCGAATGACTTCGCTCCGGGCCCAGGCAATACTGGCCTTCCTTGAGTGCGTAAGATTTTCCATCGGGATCAGTGCTTTTTCGGAGTTTCATTTTGCAGGGGGACCAGTATCTTCTTATTCCTTTATAAGGGCCAAGCGGGGCCTATTGCTGGAGTGTTCTGTTTGGTCATTCTGGATCGTACCCTTATCGCTGAAGCCCGGAGACTCATCACCGGCGCCAATGTTCATCAGATGAAGATGCGTATCTTCATCTATGAGGAAGCGGTGCAACTGCACAACACCGGCCATCCTCGACATCGGATCTATCATTACCACTATGAGAATCTCCTCCGGCAATACGTTGCCACTGCGGTTTCGGCCAGGTTGATGCTTGAAGAAGCCCGCCGAGTTAGCATCGTCGCCCAGGAAACCCGGGAGCATAGCGAGCGACTCAAAGGGGAGATGCGCGATCTGAAGGACACTTTTGATATTCTGAAATCCACCTGATGTTGAGCGGAACGCCCGTAACAAAAGCGCAAGCCAAGGCTTCTGCCACAGCCTCTGCCCATCCCGTAAGGAGGTGAGCTCATCGGCTTCCAAATACGCGCGGACTCGGCCTCCCGGTCCGGGAATCCGGCAACCCCGAGTCAGCAGTCGAAACCCTGACTTGTGATCCGCTCGATGGTACTAGTACCTTTGTGCGCCATGGACACCTCGAAGGATACCTGAACATCACGGCAGCCTTTGCCGGGGTCGTGACGCAACGAGTCGTATCAACATCTTCAGGCGCGCCGCTATGACGCGTCCTGCGATCTCTACACTCCCGGAACATTTCGCGCCGATCTCAGAGTCGTCGTTCCCGTCACGCTGGTGGCGTCCGTCGAGGATTGGCAAACGATTAACGCCCTGTCACCGGCACATGCGCTCGAAAGCGTACGTTCCGCGCGCGGAGTCTAGTCCTGCCGCGGGATGCCCGCAGCGAACCAGCTTTGGTTGCCCGCCGTAGTGCGGATGAGGAGCACCGGGCTGTCGCAGACGGCCGGTGGCCCCGGGACCAGCACATCGTCGATCCGGAAGTCGCCATTTGGCTCGAGTGCAACGCCGACAGCATTCGTGCTGCGCTCGGTAAAGGGTGCCACGGCTTCACAGATCAGCGTCGCGAAGACACTGGCGTTGGCGGTAAAGCCAATGGCGTTGCCTCCGCCCAGCAGCAGGCCTCGGCCGTCGACGTGGATACGCCCGTCGACCTTCACGTCCCCCCTGAGAGCGGAGATCACCCAGATCTGGCCGGCGGGTTGGACCCCACGGACAATGTTCCGGTTCACGACTTCGGCGGTGGCCGCCTGCCCCACGCCGCCGGCCACGGGGATGACTCCGATTCCCCCTTCGAATTTCACGAGGGTGCCGTGGCTGCGAGATGCGTCCTGCCCGAATCGCTGCGCTACGACGGACAGCGCAAACAGCACGACGAGGAACGGTAAAAGATACAAAGCTTTCTTCATGGTGTCGCCTCCTGTTACTTGGTTGGATTGAAATTGCCGTTAGAGAGCACGTCTTGCCCAAAATCAACCTGTTTGTGAGTGAGCCGGTCGCGCAGACCTCGAGCTCATACTGATGCTTCGCTCACTGGGACGCTGCTGATGCGAACGCTCAGATGAAGGTTCGTGATGGCCGAATTGCTCAAACTCGGCATTTCCGATTTCGGTCCAATCCCTCAACATCCGGATTAAAGATCTTCGATATCATCTCTTACTCCACTCTCTTCCGGCCCGGCGGTTCCTTACCGGTACGAACCCTCTCTCTAGTGACCCACTCACGTAGATACGCCGCACAGTTTCTGAGTTCGATTCCGTTGGCTTCGCTGAGGGCAAGAAGGCTCACCGCTTCGCGATCCACGAGAATGACCTCCGCAAGAT
>Ga0137394_10000714_pt1 | contig 23126 bp, 27 predicted proteins | sample czobulk116metaG_FD_108278 | JGI IMG/M metagenome (GOLD analysis project Ga0137394, IMG submission 108278) | Vadose zone soil microbial communities from Angelo Coast Range Reserve, California, USA - czobulk1.16 metaG | ecosystem: Environmental > Terrestrial > Soil > Vadose zone | place: USA...
ATAATCCATACACGTCTACTTTTCGCTAAAGAAATTCAGATTCTCGCTCAAATTCCAAAAGATAGTCCAGGACGAGCAGGATGCTAACTTCATCAGTCGCCTTCACGCAGGGAGACTACAGATCATCCCGTGGCCCGTAATCGAGTCGAAAGAGTTCTATAAACTCTTTGGTGCCCTGAAAAGGAAGCTTGACCAGCAGCCGACTTCTCATCACACCGCTGGGGAATTCTTGCACACGCTGAAGACTTTGATGGCCAAATTGAAGGTCTGGTTCGCCTGCTTTCACGTATGTGGGTAACTGATCGGCTTTGTGTTCCCGACAGGCCAACGATTGGGGTGCAATGTCACGTGGGTTCCCTGCGTTTTGATACTTGTTCTGGCGCTGAATCCCCATCGTAGAAACTATGGCTGCGCATCGGGCAAACACTCTCCTTGCAATCTTGCCTAATGCCTTGGAAACGGGATTCTCGGAGGTATTCCCTGAACACGAGCCACTAAAGGTAAGGTCAGACATCATAGAGGTTGAGGCGCACTAAATTAGGGCCATAGAACTTCGATTCGGACTTGGTGATCGAAGGGGAGGATACAGAGGCCCAGTTCCTCCTAGCAGGACCGGATACCCAAGTGGCAGATCGGGAACTTCGTCTCGAGACTCTCCGTGAGTCCTGGGACCGGACTACCGCCAGGCAACACGTCGACGACTCTGAATGGATCGCTGAGCTTGCGCAGCACTTGACCCACCTTGTCGACCTTCGTGCAGCTCGGGTCGAAAGGTGGCTGAAGTCGAATACACAGCGATTCCAGGCCGGAAATTCCAGCATCGATGACCTACGCAGGACGTTTGAGGGCGCCGTCATAGATCTACGAGCCAGTGTCCAGCTTTGCAGGTCGCAGTGTGCCGCCTGTAAACTCTTCTGCGTCCAGAGCCGGATGCACGAAGGCGGCCACGACTGTCTGACGAGCCATAAGTGTATCCATGATTGTACGTTCTGTGAAAGGGATTTCCTTCCTGCCAAACCTTGTGGTCAAACGTAGGTCTAGTCAAGTTCCACCGTCAACCTTGCTGACTAGTAACTTTGTGCAGCGCGGGTCATTCCGGAAATCACGTGTAAGATTTGCAACTTTCGTGTGGATGGCGCCAACGGTTACTCACATATGCATATTTCCTGGCACCAGATGCCGTGTGGACTCACACCTGTGTGGACAGCGTTGCGAGTTTGCTGGAATGCCAGGATGTGTGGATGAGTGCGTCAAGGTAACACCGTTGTCATTAACCTTATGACGTAGCCTCATTTTTCAATCTTCTTCAGCCGGTCGGGCATGACGGTGAACACGTTTGTTCAGCTCCGGTCCATATGTGCGGTGAAGTACGTCTGCTGTCACTCAATGCTGTTCTGTTGGCTGAAACAGAATCGTGCCCGTAGCCATGCGATTTGATTGATTTGAGGCTCCCGAACGGGAAATCGTTTACTTGCCCTGGGAGCTGTCGCGTTTCAATGTGAGAGATGTCGCTCCTCCGCCGACAACCCTGTGATAGAGCTCTGCTTAGAAATGAAGAACACATCATACATGCTTGTGAACATAGACATTGTCCGGTTTCCTGCGAGTTATGCAAGCGGTCGTGCTGTGGGGACCATCTACATGGCTTGGAGCCTGACCAAAGTCACCTATGCGGGTGTGTCTTGCTGCACCTATGTTTCTGGAATGTTATTTATTTAAGCATCCTAGACAAGAGCACTCCTGCAGCGCCTTATGTTCTTCCCCAGGCATCTGCCAGATAGATACGGCGCCCCAGTCCATCGAGGCTACGTTCAGTGGCAGGCATGAAAACTTCCAATATACTAAGGTGTGTCGCGCTTTATCGAGACGATAGACTTTCACCCTTATCATGATTCTAGTATTCGCAAGGTATGTTTCATGGTACTCTATTTTAGTTTACTAAGAGTACTCTACCGCAGTTGCGAAGCGTCTCCGCTGCGTCAAGACGATCGAGCCTTTGGAGGTTAGACACCGCGGTCCTCACATTCATAGCGACGAAAAGCAGCCTTTTCACTTTTGCGAGAGCCGGTGAGCCAGTAAACTTCTAAACTCTGCAATGTGCTTATTAGCTCTAGGTGTGAGACTTGCGGTTATCTGTGCACGCTCCCTTTAGGTTAGTTGTCGTCCGCAACTTTTTGGCTGATAGCTGACTCGATTCTAGGGCACCCTCAACAGGAACACGAAACGCGTCATGGGTCCATGTCACGCACAAGGTGGGCTATCGATGGACCAGATGGGACTAGCCTCGAGTTGGAGGGACGCAAATTTTCGTCCAATGACGACGGTGCTCCTATGCTGTGTAACTTGGTATGCATATCGATGGGGCGCCACGTGCATATCGACTACTGTCGCGGCGACCCCTGCAATAACCCGGAGACACAGCATATCCACGAGAGAATGGTCCCAAACCCGGATGAGCAGAAAGACTGGATCACACATGGTCTTCAATGGCGTCGAATGGGTAAGTCCGCCGTATGATCACTATAGTTGATGGAGCTCATTCCAGCGTAAGGTTTCAGAGGTAATAGGATTCATGACACCGATCACATACATCTAACCAGCAAACTACTCTTCAGATCCATATTCCCGCGAAGAACAAACCAATTTTGCGAAATGGTACGTCGATCAATACCACAGTTAGCCAAGCACTGTCTAACGTGCCACAATAGCGATGCTATGTGCGCAGGTAATGGTGTCCCTATGAAATTTGTAGCTGTGATTGAAACGCGACACCCAAGGCCCTGAACATACTACAGAAGTGGGTGGTGCGAACGCGCAGCCATCACCCTGTACGCTAGCGCTATTTCACGCGCCAATCGATGCTGCAAACGCGCCCGCTGGTCTCGGCTATGTGTCAAATGACGGTCACCACTTCAGCTGCAGGAATCCCATCGTTATGCAGCAAGCTTTCCATGTGTGAGTAGTCAATGTCATTACAGTCAGCGACGTACTTAATGCCGAGGTTCCATAGTATATTCGTCATTGACCGGTCCGTAACCCTACATCTCCCCTTCTCACATGTTTGGAACGCTTTTAAACGCAGATCTGGATCGATGTGCCAGCAAGATCGTCAGCCTCTTCATAACGCGGCTGGAATCGAACGCATCACGCCCATCGCAAATGACAGACTTGGATGTGTCTTCTCTGCCCTTTACAGCTTCTGGCTGGCCCGCCAGGCTGCCATAGATCGCAACGCCCAAACTGGCGGAGTCAGAAGGGACACGTATAGCTTGATCTTCTTCAATCAGGAACCGTCGACCTCTATAGAAAACGATTTCACAGGTTCTCCGGACGAGCTGTTGACTGCTGCGTTGCAATTTGAAGCCGACGGTGGCACAGACTTCACACGTGCTCTTGAGAGAACACAGAGTATCATGGACGCGCACTGGAGTAACGAAAGGTGCGAACTTATTGCTGGAAGGCTCGTTCCATCTTACATCTATACGCTGACACCCACCGTAGGACTCCCGTCGTGATATTCTTGTCTGACGGTGAGGACGACATCGCAGATGAATCAATATATGACATGTGCCGTAGCGCTGCACGCCAGGGGTTTGTAGATTTCTGAGATCTCCCTGTGACGTCTAACGACGTGAACAATAGGAGGCCGCTTTCATTCCATGCTGTCTCTTTTGGGCAGGATGTCACTTCAGCCTCCCTACGTAGAATGGCACAAATTGCCTTGGGCGAACAGCAAAACGCACCGCGGGATCCGCTACTCCCCGCCAACGCTAACATTCCCTCCTCTTATACTGAGGCTCTGGACACGGTAAGGAGAAACATTTATCTTCTCCGATCTCGGCAATTGATGCACACGTTTATTAGGTGCGCCTGGCAGAGACATTCCTAGGGCTCGCCGAGTCCTTGAGAAAGCCGCGTGGTTTCCTGTTTTCATCGGTTTGAGTTTCCTGGTCTCTAACCAAGGACAAATTAAAGAGCTGTGGATACGTTGACTCTTGGCCTGTATCCTGTCTACCTTTTTGTTATCTACAACTGTACTCATGACCTGTCTTCTGATGAATTCATAAATTGAGCGTACGCGACATTGAAACGTGAAACGGCCAACCACGCCACAAAAGGAAGCTCCGACGCAACTAGACATCGAGTCACATGATCTCAGCCACCGAGTGTCTAATATGGGAATAGTTTCCGTTAGTGGGAGGAATTCGGACTCCGACTCTGTAAGCTAAATCATCTTGCGTTTTGTAAACTCTCCTCACCTCCAACGTCGGAAACGACGACGAGACCCCAACTTCCACTTCCATCATGCCGGGTCGCCCTCCTGGAAAGCCTGATCTATCAGGTTATAACTATGGAGCTATCTCCTCCCTTGTCTTAACTGCCGACCGCTCCACATTACCTCGGCGAGACAAGGAACCCGATGGCGCGCCAACCTCCCTTGCCGGACGTATCGACCCTCGCGAGATGGGCTCACGCGTCCAACGCGCCGCCCCAAAAGACGTCGAGAAGAAGAAGAAAAAGGCCGCCGACAAGCAGGACTCTTCTGAACGCGCCGCTAAGCGGAGGCAGGAAGCTGCTGGCTTCGGCTACGCCGACATCCTCGAGGCCACTCAAGACGTCGAAGGCCTCACGTACCGTCCACGTACCGCAGAAACACGCGAGGTTTACGAGCTTATCCTCTCCACCGTCCATCTCGCACTCGGAGACCAGGCTCAAGATGTCGTGCGCAGTGCAGCCGACACTGTACTCGAGTCGCTGAAAAGCGAAAACATGAAGGACTTCGACAAGAAGAAGGAAGTCGAGGAAGTCGTTGGTCCAGTCACTGGCGAGACTTTCTCTCAGCTCATCAATCTATCGAAGAAAATTACCGACTATGGCGCCGAGGACGAGACCATGGCGGACCCTGACATGGAGCGCAAGGACGCAGAGATCGACGATGAAGTCGGCGTGGCTGTGGTGTTCGATGAAGAAGAGCAGGAAAGCGATGAAGAGGAAGGATTTGAGATCAGAGACGAGTCAGACGAGGAGGAGGAAGGTGGCGAGGGTGCCAAGGACGGGGTAGCTGCTGCAGACGAGGGTGAGGGGGAGGGGGAAGATGCCTTAGTCTTTGGCGGTGCGTCGTCTTCTAAGGCTGGAGGAAAGGCCAAAGCAGACAAGGACATCGTTTCTCCACACTCCATCGATGCCTTTTGGGTGCAGCGGATGGTTGGTGAGGTCTATCCCGATCCCCAAACTGCCTCCGACAAAACCATCGCCGCCCTCTCCATTCTTGGCTCCGAATCGAGTCTCCGCGACAGTGAAAACCAACTCATGGAGCTCTTCGACTACCAGTCCTTCGACGTGATCACGAAGTTCCTCAAAAATCGCGACGTTGTCGTATGGTGTACCAAGCTCGCACGTAGCGACGCCAACGAGCGTGTCAATGTCGAGGTTGCTATGCGCGAGAAAGGTTTGGGCTGGATCCTGCGCGAGCTTGCTGGAGATCGGCATGCTAAGGCCCATGCGGATGATGCCATGGACGTTGATGAACAAGCCAAAAACGTCCAGGTACCCAAGACTGCGACGCTTGCCCCGGGCTCAGTAGTACAGCCGAAGAAGACATTAGACTTGGAAGGCATGGCCTTTAGCCAGGGTGGACACTTGATGTCCAACAAGACGACCAAGCTACCTCAGGGTTCGTTCAAACGCGCGAAGAAGGGTTACGAGGAAATTCACGTACCTGCGCCCAAATCTAAGCCTGTCGCGACGGGCGAGCTCGTGCCGGTTACGGACTTGCCAGAATGGGTGAGGGAGGGTTTCCCTGGGCTCAAAACCCTTAATCGCGTGCAAAGCAAGCTTTATCCGATAGCATTTGGTACTGACGAGCCAATTCTTCTCTGTGCTCCAACTGGAGCTGGGAAGGCATGTTTTCGTCACTTGTTCTCTTTGACTGGACGCTAACCTTCTCATAGACGAACGTAGCGATGCTCACAATCCTGAACGAGCTTGGAAAATGGCGTGACGAAGCTACTGGCGCTTTCAATCTTGACGCTTTCAAGATCGTCTACGTCGCTCCTATGAAAGCCCTCGTCCAGGAGATGGTCGGGAACTTTACTTCGCGACTGGGCCCATTCGGCATCAAGATCGGCGAGCTGACTGGTGATTCACAAATGACAAAGCAGCAAATTGCCGAGACCCAGATCATCGTGACTACGCCGGAGAAATGGGATGTCATCACGCGTAAGAATTCCGACACCTCGTATACCAATCTTGTACGCCTGCTCATCATTGATGAAATCCACCTTCTTCATGATGAGCGTGGCCCCGTCCTCGAAAGTATTGTCGCGAGGACGATTCGGCGCATGGAGCAAACCTCGGATTACGTTCGTCTCGTTGGCCTTTCGGCTACGTTGCCAAACTATCAGGACGTCGCCACTTTCCTCCGCGTCGATCAATCCAAGGGACTCTTCTACTTCGACGCATCTTATCGTCCTTGCGCACTCCAGCAGCAATTCATCGGTGTCACAGAGAAGAAGGCCATCAAGCGGTATCAGGTCATGAATGAAGTCTGCTATGAGAAGGTGCTCGATCAGGCTGGCAAGAACCAGACACTGGTCTTCGTTCATTCGCGCAAGGAGACGGCGAAAACAGCCAAGTTTATTCGTGATATGGCCATCGAAAAGGAGACGATTACCCAGTTTGTCAAGCCCGACTCGGCTGTGCGTGAAATCCTAACTGAGGAGGCGAATAACGTTAAGGACGGTAACCTACGAGATTTGCTACCCTTCGGTTTCGCCATCCATCATGCCGGCATGACTCGTGAAGACCGTGGGCTCGTCGAGGAGCTCTTTGCCGACGGATCTATTCAAGTATTGGTGTGTACAGCGACGCTCGCATGGGGTGTAAACCTGCCAGCACACGCGGTCATCATCAAAGGCACGCAGATCTACAACCCCGAAAAGGGTCGATGGGTCGAGTTGTCAAGCCAGGACGTCTTGCAGATGCTCGGCCGTGCCGGGCGACCCCAATTCGATACGTATGGCGAGGGCGTGATCATCACGAACCACTCTGAACTACAATACTACCTAAGCCTGTTGAACCAGCAACTTCCGATTGAGTCGCAATTCGTGTCCAAGCTCGCGGACAACCTCAATGCGGAGATTGTATTGGGTACGATCCGGAATCGAGACGAAGCGGTGCAATGGCTCGGTTATACTTATTAGTGCGCATCTCATTCGGGTCTCCATTTGCTTAAATGCTGACCCATCTCCTGATCAGCTATGTCCGCCTGCTCAAGTCGCCAGCGCTATACAGCGTCACCGCTGACTATCAGGAAGATGACCCAGTACTTGTCCAAAAGCGCGCCGATATAATACATTCTGCGGCTGCGCTGCTTGAGAAGTGCAACCTCGTGAAGTACGAGCGTGCTTCTGGCCGCTTCCAGAGTACCGAGTTGGGTCGGATCGCGTCCCACTACTATGTTACCCACAACTCGATGTCCGTTTATAACCAACACCTACGGCCCACGATGTCGCAGCTCGAGCTGTTCCGCGTGTTCGCACTCTCGAACGAGTTCAAACTCATTCCCGTGCGCCAAGAGGTTTGTGATTCGTTTTTCTGAGTGTGCGGGCCTTTAATCCCTGACGATGTTAATTTAATAGGAGAAGCTCGAGCTTGGCAAATTGCTCGAACGCGTGCCCATCCCAGTCAAGGAAAGCGTCGAGGAGCCGGCAGCTAAGATCAATGTCTTACTGCAAGCCTATATATCGCAGCTAAAACTTGAAGGTAACATGATCTATACGCGTTGTCTCGTCACTTCTCACTAACCTTGTTACTAGGCTTTGCCCTTGTCGCAGACATGGTGTTCGTTCAGCAGTCAGCAGGACGGTAAGCGTGTTACTGCGTTACCTTTTCCGCTTTTGCATTCTGACACCTGACTATAGCATCCTCCGAGCAATATACGAGATCTGTCTTAAACGTGGATGGGCTGCTCCCACGCGGGCTGCCCTTGAAATGTGCAAGATGGTCGAGAAGCGGATGTTTGTCTTAGCCCTCTTCACATGTTTGTACCTGACGCTGACGCCGCTCTTACAGGTGGAGTTCGATGACACCGTTACGACAATTTAAGGGAGTGCCTCCGGAGATCGTCCGGAAGGCTGAGGGTAAACAATTCGTAAGTCTTTAAGGACCCATTGTTGAAACGCAGCACTTACACCATCACTTAGCCCTGGTACCGATACTTCGACCTGGTGCGTCTTCTTCGTTGTTGGATAATTTGGCTCTGCTGATTTTGCTTAGACACCGCCCGAAATTGGCGAATTGTTGGGCATCCCGAACGCAGGACGACTTGTTCACCGCCTAGTGCACAACTTCCCGAAACTCCAGTAACTAATCCATCGATGAGCCTTGATGTTATGCTCACCCCGGCCTAGGTTACAGGCTCAAGTCCAGCCGATTACTCGCACACTGCTGCGGATCGATTTGTCTATCATCCCAGATTTTCGTTGGGACGAGAAGATTCATGGAACAGCAGAAACATTCGTCATCATTGTTGAAGACGTCGACGGCGAGATGATCCTCTTCAGCGATTCCTTTGTTCTTCGTCAACGATATGCGGAAGACGAGCACAATGTAACCATCACCGTCCCCATGTTTGAACCCGTCCCTCCCAACTACTACGTCACCGTCATCGCAGATCGCTGGCTGCATGCCGAGACTCGCCTCCCTATCTCGTTCAAACACCTCATCCTTCCCGAGAAGTTTCCTCAACCGACCGCTCTCCTCGACCTTCAACCACTTCCTCTGTCGGCACTCCATAATAAGGAGTTTGAGGCTATCTATACCTCAACCCTCAGGACGTTCAACAAGATTCAAACTCAGGTGTTCCAAGCACTTTACACGTCAGACGAGAACGCCTTCGTTGGCGCCCCAACTGGTAGTGGGAAGACAATTTGTGCCGAGTTTGCTCTCTTACGCCTATGGAGCAAGGCTGAACAGCCTCGTGCAGTGTGCATTGAGCCTTTCCCGGAGATGGTCGAGCAGCGTGTGGCAGAGTGGCGAAAGAAGTTCGGACAGCTCCAGGGAGGCAAGGAAATTGTGGCCCTCACTGGCGAGACGAGCGCCGACCTCCGCTTGCTGGAAAAGGGTGACGTAATCGTCTGCACACCCTTCCAGGTAAGTCGAGCGTGCAGTTATGTCGACGGGACCCCTTCTGATAACGTTACAGTGGGATATCCTTTCAAGGCGATGGAGACAACGGAAAAATGTGCAAAACATTGGGCTCCTCATTGCCGACGAACTGCAGCAAGTCGGGGGCGAAGTCGGGCCCACTTACGAGGTTATCATCTCACGTACACGGTATGTCTCCGCGCAGACAGAAGTGAAAACCCGGATTGTTGCCTGTGGCGTGTCCCTTGCCAACGCCCGTGATCTAGGCGAGTGGATTGGTGCATCGTCCCATACTATCTTCAACTTCCCACCGAGGTCAGCATTCTGCCCTCAAATAACTTAATTTTTATTCCTAATCCTGGTGTTTTCTAGCGCTCGCCCCCTAGACATGGACATCCATATACAGAGCTTCAGCATCCCTCACTTCCCGTCGCTCATGATTGCCATGTCGAAACCAGCATATCTTGCCATTGCGGAGTACTCATCTACGAAGCCAGTCATTATTTTCGTCCCTGGACGCCAGCAATGCCGCATGACTGCTGAAGACCTTCTTGTCCATTGCGGTGCTGATGATGATGAGGATCGGTTCCTCAACGCAGAGCTGTCGGACATCCAGCCTCATCTAGATCACGTGAGCGACCGAGGTTTAACGGAGACTTTGAAGCACGGCATCGGGTTTTATCATGAAGCGCTTAGTAAACAGGATAGGCGTATCGTCGAGCGCCTCTTCCAGTCAGGGGCAATTCAGGTTCTGATCGCGTCCAAGGTTCGTAGTCTTTTCTTACCCTGCATGCGGAATACCGACGATACGACAGGATACTGCCTGGAGTCTCCCTATCGCCAGCTATCTTGTCATCATAATGGGCGTCCAGTCATACGAGGGCAAGGAACACCGCTATGTTGACTACCCCGTCATGGACGTGTTGCAGATGATGGGACGCGCTTGTCGCCCATTAGAGGATGAGCGCAGCCGTTGCGTGTTGATGACCCAGCAAACGCGTAAGGAGTTCTATAAGAAGTTCCTTGCGGAGGGTCTCCCGATTGAGTCCCACTTGCCGACGCATCTTCTCCACGACTACTTCTTGGCTGAAGTCGCAGTTAAGACAATTGAAAATAAACAAGATGCGATGGTACATTTGTTCCGCCTCTCCTCCTTTTGTGTTTGTTTAGTTTATGTTCAGGATATTCTAACATGGACGTACTTCTATCGCCGGATGACGCAAAATCCAAATTACTACAATCTACACAATGTCAGTCACCAACACCTTTCGGACCACCTATCCGAACTTGTCGAGAACACGCTAAGTGATCTGGTGAACTCAAAATGCATCACAATTGGTCAGTCCTTTCCACAATGTTCCCGCTGACATCCTGACCCTGCTTTGGCAGAGGACGAAATGGATGTATCGCCCCTCAACCTTGGCATGATAGCAGCATACTACAATATCTCATGTCCGTCCAACTTCTCCAGTATCCTCTTGCTATACTGACCCCTACATTTAAGACGTGACTGTCGAGGTCTACACGCTCTCGCTCAAGGAACGCACAAAGCTTAAAGGTCTTCTCGAGGTCATTTCGTCTTCGGCAGAATTCGAAACTATTCCTATCCGAAGGCACGAAGAGAGCCTGCTACGCCGCATATACGATCGCGTGCCTGTCAAACTTGACCAAGTCAACTTCGAGGCCCCTCACTTCAAGACGTTCCTCCTCCTCCAGGCTCATTTTTCACGCCTCCAACTACCTCCAGACCTCGTGGCCGATCAGGGTTTGGTGCTAGAGAAAGTGATGAACCTCCTTTCCGCCTGCGTAGACGTCATGTCCTCCAACGCTTGGCTGAGCGCGCTTGGGGCTATGGACCTCTCCCAGATGTGCGTACAAGCAGTCTGGGACAGGGACTCACCTTTACGCCAAGTCCCTCATTTTGAGCCTGATGTAAGAATATCACCTCGTTACTTCGCGTTCGTAATACTTACAAACCCTCCATAGGTTATCAAACGTTGCAACGATGCGAGCATCAGCTCGGTGTACGATATCATGGAGATGGAGGACGCCGAGCGCAACAAACTTCTGCAAATGGATGGCAGACAAATGTATGTACCCAATAACTCCCCGAACGCAGGGTACTGACAGTGCCATGAAGGCAGGATGTTGCGGCATTCGTGAATTCGTACCCCACGCTCGATGTCACCCACGAGTTGGTCAAAGGAGAGTATACGTCTAGTACCCCGATCGTGTTACAAGTCTCTCTTAGCCGCGACGCGGATGAAGAGGACGATGAGGACGACGTCTCCGTTGTTGCCCCCTACTTCCCCGGAAAGAAGTTGGCCAACTGGTGGGTCGTGGTTGGCGAGCAGAGCACGCGACAGCTCTTGTCGATTAAACGCGTCACTGTTTCGAAGAGCCTGAACGTCAAACTCGAATTCACACTCCCGAAGGGTACGCACGCGCTCAAGTTGTACGTTATCTGTGACTCGTATGTCGGCGCGGACCACGATATCAATCTGGAACCAATCGAGGTGGCCGAAGGCGAGGATAGCGACAGCGACGAGAGTGATGAATCCGACGGAAGCGAAGACGAGATGGAGGTTGAGAAGTAAATTGGCGCCTCCTACATGATACTGTAGTACATTTCCCCTCACTATTCGTCATCTCTACGTGTTGTGTTATCTTACAATCGTGTTTTGAGAAACAATATATGACAATCGCAACGGTTCTTGCCGGTTACTCGACCTTTGCTCTTGAATCTCGACGCAAGCGTCCGCGATTCAACGAAAAGGTCACTCCCGCAGCTTTCCGATCGCTTGCACACAAATACGATTGTTTTTGCTACTGCGTCCCGAAATCCGTGTGCTAGGAGTTGCATGAGGCAAAGTAGGTATCACAGTTCCTTGAAATCCCATACCTTGACTTAATCGGTGCCGGTGTCATCGCTCCCTGGCGTCGGCAGGACCTGTAATAGCGTCAACACTCGTACAGAAGGGCATAGATGAGTCTATAATCGGATACCACACGAAGGGATCGTTTGGAACTGCCGATAATGACAGGGCCTGGATTGAGCAGTCCGAGTGGAAAGGTCGTCCCGAAAACGAACGATTATCTATCTGGGGGCCTCACACAGGTCTCAACGCAAGGCGAGCTCCGGGGGACAGATTGGCCAGCAGCGGCGTCGGCAGAGAAAAATCCTGAAGTCAGGTGCAACTGGCTTCCTGAGCCATGATGCAGACGTCAATGCGCAGGGAAGCGCTTACGAAGCCTTTTTTTTTGTCGTCGGAGAGCGACCACGATGAGAGGGTGTCCTGTCGTCGTCGTCGTCGTCGAACGACCATGCCAGTGAGAAAAGCCCCCGTCAGCGCAGAAGGCCGGGCGGGCGGGGGCGCCGGGGCGTAGCACGACGGGTTGAAGGTTGCAGGGTGACTAACCCTGCGTGATTATGAGGGCGCTCTCGAGGTTTGCGGGCCTGTTTCACAAGTCACGACGCGGGTGTCAACATAGAGGGCAAAGAAAAACGCCCCCTTTTCAGCTCGCGGGAGGGCTAATGATCTTGCGAAAGATCGATCACCGGACGTCCCAACACAACTGGACACCCGTGTCGTGACTCGGGAAGCAAGCAAGTGCAATGTCTCGCCGGTCTCGAGACATCCTCATAAAAAGGTGATGCATCTGCCGTTTAGGCGACGCTCACAGCCATATTCGTGCACCGGCGTCCCCACTGGCACGGCATGTCATTCGGCGAGGAGAGAAGGAACGGTCTCATGTTGTCATAGTCGCATTCCGACACAGCTTCCGCACCCGCTGTCCTGCTCAGGGACGGCTGCGCCGCAACCAGGAAACAACCGCACAACCAAGGAGAAACTTTTCATCAATACGGCCCAGTAATAACACAGAACAAGAGCTCCTGTTGGGGCTCAAGCCCCATGAGGACATCGTTACCCAGGCCGCAGAGGTAGGAGTTGAATTTGTCGTTGATAGTGATGAATTGATGTAGACGGAATGCCCGTGGACGTTCCGTAGGTATGCGCTAGCATAGAGTTGGTTATACTGTCTGTGACGGCGATTGCTCACCTACTAGGAAAGATAACCCATTGAGCCAGTGCCGGGACCCTGATAATGATGGCAAGTTGACAACCATGTCGTCACACGACCGTAGTCGTGTGCGTCGCACATCCGCAGGTTGTGTTCCTGGGACATCCACCGCCGCGGCTAGAATATACTACGAGCAACAAGACACCTAAGAGAGAGAAGGCTACAAAGCAAAGAAAGTAGTTTGCTCGGCCTAATGTCGGGAAAGTATTCACCCAGCAGTTAGGCTCGTCAAGAGTGGGTGATGGTGGATATCTAGAATAGCCGAAAGGGAGGTGCGCCTTTTATAATCCGCGCGGACTATATGTACCTGACTATTACTGCAATGGTAACAGTCAGCCACCAGATGACTACTGTAGCCCTTCAATGGGCGCTTGGCACTTGTTCGGTTTGTTATCAGACAGACAGGCCACCATGACTCTGTTTTGTCGACCCACGCTAACTTCTATTGACCGCGCTCCCACGAGACAATCATCTGGAAGGCCTCGAGATTACTGGATCACACCCCGCGTAGAGCCCGAACTATCCCTCAGTACGCTCGTGGAATTACGGTAGGGACATCATCCATACCTCGATGATTTATTTACTGCGTATCGCCAGCCATCAATATGACCCGGGTGGCTTGAGTACTTGCTGAGACAGCTGTGATGAACACTCTTGTGGTTTGGTCGTTTAGATAACGAGAATACCAACGGGTGTTTTGACAAGTTTGGTTATGGTTTAATTGCGGGCGCTTGGAGCGATAGTGGAAGAGGAGAAGAAACATCTATAAGGTTAGTTTTGGGATGCCGCACTGACCGCGCGGTGACAATCAGTGAGACTACGGTTAGCATATCTCCACCGCGACAGAGGAGTGGGTGCCACATCCATAAGAGTTTGAGGGATGTCCGGGGTCTCATACAGTCAGGAACGCTCGTCATCCCCAGTTGTCACGTGGGGCCCTTTCGTAGCCCCGAGGGATGGGCTACCATAAAGGGAGGTACGCGGACTCGAGGCTACGATGGGTGGTGGTGGCGTCCGTTTTCAAGTTTGTGAAATGTCTTCCGTTGTGGTGGATCTACAAGGACACCATAGCATGGATTTGGAATGCCCCCCAAGCCATATTCTGGGTTTGGTATAAGCACGGGAGCCGTAACAGGGCGCTCCGTAAGGCAGACGTCCTCTCGTGATGTAAAGGGTTCTGATGCCAGTTGATGACGCATCAAGCGTTGCGTCAGAAGTGTCAATTTCCCAGCATCATCTTGTAACATGATACCATCGCCACATGTCTTGTGAAGGTGCGACTGATAGAGGGGAGATAAAGTCAGGTTTGGAACAGGAACAAGTGGCGAGTCTTACATAATCAATGACATTGCGCCCAGTTGTTCGAGTCACGATGCGATGAACAGACGCCTGGTATAGTAGGGCTGTCACTGATCCCACATATCACTTTCCTCGTGTCTGCCGCACGTACTGTAATGTGACAACGGAACAGAATAAGCCGGGACCCGGTTGGCTTCGAAAAACAAATACCTAATAAACATGGACGAAGGGTCTAGCGACAAGACCCCTTTATCGGTCTTTCCTACACTCATCTCTTTGCAAAGAGAATTGGTATTCCTGCTCCATTGAAGTCTCATGGATTTCGGCGCGTTTCGTCCCCTCAGCATCTTCACGTGGCGTCCCTCGGTTTCGGACGCCCATCGTACCCGCCGCACAGACGAGCAAACTCAGAACACGAACGCTCAAGCCGTGACTAGTAATGAAAGCGCAACACGTAGTATGGCCTTTACTGCTGTAATGTTCGCTGACCCCTTACTCTCCGGCAGAAGAGCCGGCCGAAGCTACAAACACAAACGAAGAAGGGCACCCAAGCGGTACGTGGTCTCTAACCCCTTAAATGCCCAACTGGTGTAAATGACTCCTAACCATGTAGATTCGGTTATGGGTTCCTTCGGCGCCGACGAGCATCCGAATGTGTTAGATACGCTTCAGAGAGACAGAGGTATTTCGCTAAAGGTTTTTGACTGAAACGGCAGTTTCATGTTTCCTCGTTATTTCAGCCCAATTCAATTGGCCTCCAAGAGACTTTGCAAACATCGACCAGCAGACGCCGACATATCACAAACACCCCTCACTCACCCCTATAGACCCTGTTGAGAAAGTGGAAGGGATGTACCGTCTCCTAGATCTCATAGGTGAATCTGGAAGCAACGGATATGGTACGTCACAGCTTTCAGATACGGATACTAGGTGACTGATCTAGCCGATCACAGTTGATAAGGTGATCATCGCCCAGGACTCCATACAACGCTTCATCAATTCGGTGTCTCCCGGAGCATATGCGTCCATCACCAAGGTCGATTTCAAGGCTTTGGATCGATTCTTGATCAAGCCTCTCGGCGTGTACGGATCTAAAGGCGAGATTGTACGACTGCTCCACTCCATAGCTGTGATAGACGACAATACGTGCGTGCTACCGATGCTTAATATCTCGTATTCTGAAGTTATCCTTCCAGGGCTCATTCGTTACTCGCCCAATCTGATGCCGGTGACTCTCGCCCAATGTTCTCGTCTGGTCTCTACATAGTGAAGGCAAATACATTGGATGTTGTCGATGAACGTTACTACGTGATATATTGGCCCGAAGATACCACCTGGGATGACTCGGCAACTTCCTCCGTTCGCCGCAACAGGGTTACCTTCATGAGGTGGGTGATTTCTGACCATTTGTGTCTCATCACATCTATAGGCGTGAGACAGATATCTCACGAAGATTTGCGACCAAGTGGTTGCTCTCCTATCCCTCGAACACTCAACAGCCGTAGTCTGGAGCGATCAAGACAGTGATACGGAATCTTTGGACGTGGACGCAGACAATTCTGACAGACTCTTCACGTTTGAGGTCGCTGAAACGAACGAACAAGAAGAGAACGCGGTTGCCCGCCCCGGTTTTCAGGTACTCTCCCTCTCGCCTTTCTCAAGTGTTTCGCTTCTGATTCACCGAAGATGAACTCACGCTACATCGTGCCCTGCGAATGTCCCCCTGACTGTCCTGTTGGTCCTGCAGTCCTTGCCCCTCGCCTTCTTCCCGGGGAAACTACGCAAGGACTTTGGACTACGTCTTATATCCCACGCCAAACTCGTTCCGAGGCTTTCGACGAACTCACCTTCAACCGGGTATCTCTCAAGCAGTTATTGTAGGCGACCTGAAACACCCCAGGTCTTTATTCTCACCTTCTTCGCAGAATGGACAGTGCCCTCATTCTGTCGGAGGAACTTGAAGAGAACGCTGTGCAAACCTTGATCCTTGTCGCTCTTGATGAGCTTTTCCCAGAGCCCTGCGAGAAGTTGCGCATCACGAATGAGGATATTCGTGCTAGGTATGGACAAGAATTCGAGAAGAGGAAAGATGCGGTTTGTCAAGACATAGCCAAGGGGGAGGATTCTTTGCGGCGCGGACTCCGTGAGGTTGTTGTTGAGGATGTGTTGAAACTCTTTCCGTATGTTCATCAACGGTGCCGAAGGTGGCATAGTGGTAATGTGTTTGCAGGTCATTTGAACGTGACAACCTCTCTATCAGCGTGGAAGACGGTTGTGACCCGAATGCCAGTCAGGAAGCTGCCGGTAGAGTGTTTCCGCACCCACTTCTCAAACCGTCTCATGTGTTTTCAGGTGCGATGCGGTTGCCTGGTCTCGAATCGCTTTACCCTGGTTTTCGGACCATCTATCAGAAGCACTTCGATAATGCCAGGTTCGACACCGCACCAAGGCTCGACTCGCGCTTCGAGCCTCAGAAATTGCGCCTGCTCTCTGTTCGGTACCTCCTTGAAAGGGATCAAAACCTCGATACCGAAGCCCGTGCGGATCTCATCAGGACTATCCTCGAAGGCAACTTTCGCCGTGCACAGCAGACGCTTGATAAGACGAACGAGAAGAAGGGGTCTGGCCCGAGCGCTTGGCCGGGTCGCTCACTCTTCTCAGGATCAGGCGAGGGCTCTCTGGAGAAGGAAATGAAGACCTTAACCGCCAGAACCCCTGACTCACACTTTTTGTTTCTGATGAAAAGTGAGGGAGTTGAAGAATTGAGACCAGTGATCGAGGACGTCGAGGAGCTTGCGTATGCCCAACTCAATGTTTTAATTGATGCAACAGTGAAGGCGATGGGTCGCGCCGTGTCAGCCATGCAGCAGCAGCACTGCGAAAGGTCCATACAACACGAGACGGAGAGCGAGGAAAGGAAGGCACGGAAGAAAGCACTCGCGAAGTTTATTCAAGACATCAACGCGCAGGCAGTCGGGCGCCAAGAATCGTACGCTTCTTTGTCGCTGCGGAGATGGAAATCTAATGGCACCTATGGATAGTGTGGTGTACCTTGACGGCATCTTCGTCACTCGATCAATCGGGTCGCGAGACCAGTGAGTCAGACGACTTTTGATTCCGGGCCGTGAAGCTGACTGCACATAGACCTGACCGCTTCCATGCGGGAAGGTCTAGAAACTCATCGTCCTATCAAGGTTTTTCTCAGCGTCATAGCCAAGGTACGTCCACATCGAACGTTGTCAACTCGTCTTCATTCAAGTTCATTGCAAGCTAACGTATACCGGAATCAGAATATGTAATCACCGGTCGCCGTCAGGCCCTCCAGGAGCCCAAACTTGAGATTTGGGTCCATCCTATGGACTTGACAAGTGACGACAGACACAATATGCAGCTTGATCCCGCTTACATACCAAGTCCTGCCTTGAACGACCGGCTTTTGTCCGGGTTCCATATACCAATTACTCTGACTATCGCGTATGAGTCTGATTCTGTCACGTCGCTCAGCATCTCATGAAAGTTTTCCAGCTTCTATCAGCTCCTTGAAAACGGAAAGCTCCTCCTTGTTCTGCTTGACAGAGACAGAGTCGCCATCTATCTTGAGCGTCTACCGGCTATCAATGCAGCAATACGGCGGGATCGACCTATCAAGAGTCTTAACCGGGAGAAGTTAGGCGAAGAGGCTCTCTTTGCCTTTGACGAAGCCAAGCGATCGTTGGCTGTGTGCGCTTCATTGAAGGTATTTTCGACGTCTCCTGAAAAGCGTTAGCTACGACTTACTGTTGTTGGCTAGCTACAACTTCACTTGTTCGCTTTTGATGAGAACTTCAGGTCGCTTCAGGCGCAGGGAAGTACGATTAATCTCGCTCCGTGGTATAGCCAAGCGGAGATTTCCATCCTACATGCGGCTTTCGTGTGTGGGAACGAAGAAATCGTCTTAGTGGACTCCACTGCACAAGCCCGTATCTTTTCCTTCGTCACGCTGCAATTCAGGTATGATTTCCCTCGCTCTCGGCTTATCTCTCCGTTCACCATTTGGAAGACCCGCTTCTTCACAGCTTCCATCGCTTCCGAGCTCAATACTCTCATCCCCAGATGGATCCTGCCTCATTGTTTACACCGAAGGCTCGACGCCGCTTCTCACTGCGTATCATTGGGAAACGTTTGGATCCTCTGTCGGAATCCACCTGGACGTTCCAGAGTTTCCTCTTCAGGGCGCCGTTTTGACGTCCATAGTCAACCGAGGGCGCATCTTTCTCATGGGCCTCGACGTCAATTCGGGATCCGTTCGGTCCATCGCGATTGACATCACGAAAAAGCTCACAGAGTTCATGTTCAAGGAACACGGCAACAAAAATGCCTCGAATAATAGAGCGCATCATACGCAGCACAATAGTCTACTCGACTGCCATGCCGAAGTCTGGTCCCGCTTCCCAGTTGTTGCCGCCGTGAAGCGCCGAATAGTTACGTCTTCGAGCGAGCGGCGGCGGAAGAGCATCACTTTCATCGCGGATAATCATTCTCAGCCTTTCGACACTTATTTTTCTGACCTCATTCAGGCATTCGAGAGGACGGCGAGGAAGCCGACGGGTGATGAACTTCGTCGTATCAGAGTGTCTGCGAAGGACTTCACGTCTTTCTGGAATGACGTAATCATGGGCTCTGACTGGGATGTGTCGCGCTACCGTGTTGGAGAGTGGCTCGTTGACCTCCTCTGCCTTATCCCCATCCATATCGCTGTTTGCCGCGAGAACAGATTCGTTCCCTTGGCAGATGGGGTACTCTCCTCGGACTTGGAGCGGTCCTTACTCGGCGCAGAGGTCAGCAAGATCGTGGACAAACTGTCATTTGGTTGGTACGAGTCGATCTTCCAGTCGTATCTGGCAACAAAGGTATGCCCCCCGATGAATATATGCGCTTCATAGACGGCGCTCATCTCATCATTCACAGCCCGTGAAGGTTGTATCATCAATGGGCCAACAATCTGTGGGGAAGAGCTTTGCGCTGAATCACCTTCTGGACACGTCGTTTGCGGGGAGTGCCATGCGGACAACAGGTACAGTTCCCAATCCGGTGATCATGTGTGATTGTGCTAAAGTGAACAGAGGGTGTATGGCTGTCTGTAACTCCTACAGACGACGCGTTGATCGTGGCACTCGACTTTGAAGGTCCGTTCGATTGACTTCGGTTCTATCAGGATTGGTTGATCACACAAGTTGTAGGTGTTGATAGCGTTGAACGGTCTTTACAAGAGGATACGCTCCTAGTTTTATTCAATACCGCGATATCGAATCTCGTATGTCGAACTATGTCCTGAATCGTGACTTCCTTTTGAAGGGGAATAGGTTCTGTTTCGCAATAACTTTGCATTCAGTCGGGATATCAGCGGATTATTCCAGTCGTTCCAGTCTAGCGCATCTGTATTAGATCCGGCGGCCAACCCGACTCTCTTCCAATCCACCCTCGTCATCATTATAAAGGCAAGTATACGGATATAACGTTCCATAAACGCCGTTTGACCTTTCTCATTAGGATGTCGTAGAGGCTGACAAGATAGAAATAACTCGCGAGTAAGACTTCGCGCCATACTTGTTCGATCGTTCGGGCCAACTCGGTGCTTTTCAGGTTTTCTGTCAAGTTCCAGAAGATCGTACAACAAGAGCAGAGGGCTAATTTCATCTCACGTCTCCACCGTGGGAAGTTAGACATCATACCATGGCCCGTGATCGAATCGAAAGAGTTCTATAAATTATTCTCCACTCTCAAGAAGCGCCTGGATTCACAGAAGACCTCGCATACTACTGCGGGCGAATTCCTTCATACTATCAAAACCTTGATGGCGAAGTTGAAGGTAAGTTGTACTCCAGTTTTTGAAGTCTGGGATTTTTAGGTTTACGTCTTTCCATAGGCCAACGACTGGGGAGCGCTCTCCCGTCCGTCGTCTCACCCCTCTCTGTGAATTTTTTTTCTGATTTGTTCCTGGCAGAGACTATGATCGACCATCGTGCCAGGACTCTCTTCGCGCTGCTGCCGATCGCCTTAGCTACAGGGTATTCTGAAGTCGAGCCTGACCTCGAGCCCTTGAAGGTACTTAGGGTTAATTCACTTGACTTGCGGGCCGTCCCTCTAATCATGCGTTCAGAACTTGGATACCGACGCCATCGTAGAATGCGATGACACCCCGACGCGTTTCGCTATATCTGAGCGTGAACAAGTTTCATCGGTCGATATTGAGATGAACCTAGCTATCCTACGAGAATCTTGGAATACGCAGACGCCGCGGCAATCCGTGAGTGACGCAGAATGGACCTCAAAGCTTACGTCCTACATCCGCGGATTGATCAATCTGCGTGTCAACCACGTCCGACTTTGGTTGGATTCCAATTTGGAGCGATTCCAAGCTGGGCATGCCGCTGTCGAGGATCTACGCAGGAGATTCGATAATATGGTCATCGAAATGAGAACGAATGCACAACTATGCAGGGCTCAATGCGCATCGTGTCATCTACTCTGTATCCATAGTCGCTTACATGACGGCGACCACAGCTGCGAGACCACCCACAAGTGTCAACATAACTGCGTGTTTTGCGAAGATGAACTGAAGCCCTGTGGTATACCGTGCGTCGTCTTGCCTTCGCTCATAGCCGTCCGCTGAATTGACGACAGGGCTGGACACCCCGGAGAGCATGCGTACGTGAGGTCGATAAATCGGCATTAACGGATTCTCATCAGCATACAGCTGTGCTGTCAACGCCCACTTGTGTGGTGGACCTTGCAAGCTGTCAGGAAAGCGAGGTTGCTTACAGGATTGTACAAAGGTCAGGGCCAAGGCTACCGCCTCTGTGAGTCACGTGCCTACATATTTCTAGGTGGCGGGACACGCGGAAGATGAGCACATGTGTTCAGCGATAGCACACATGTGTGGCATGGTAAGAGTTAGCTTTGATAATATCGAATTTCTTTGCTCATGGACACGCCCATATTCTCAGCCATGTGCTCTCCAAGATATGATGCTACCAGGTGGGAAGATGTACTCTTGCCAAGAAGGGTGCAGCATGCCCAGGCACGTTCATTCCTAAAGGGTTCCGCTCTTCTACCAACCGGTCTTTCTGTAGTGACAAACCCCACGATGCTCATTCCTGCGATATGAGGCTGTGCTCCGTGACGTGCGACCTTTGTAGACGTCTTTGCGTTCAACCTCACCTTCACGGACTTACAACTGGCTCATCTCATTTATGCGGGTCAGTTCTTACTCCAATTAAAGTATTATTTAAACTGAAAGATCGAACAAATAGAGAAACACATCCGTGTTCTGCCCTCTGCTCGGCGCAGGGCATATGCCAGATCGACACAGCCCCTCTATCAATAGAGGCCACCTTTACCGGGAGACACGAGACGTTTCAGTATACCAAGGTGACGGCAACCGTGACTTTAATCTTCGCAATTAATCCCTGATCTTGTCCCGATATTACACAGTACTCGCAAGGTTTGTCTTGAATCTGAGAGCCACTCTATGTGGCAGTGCACTGACCATTGATCAGTCGCGAAACGGCTGCCATGTGTGAAGAGTATTGAGCCAGGGGAGACATCACATATAGGCCCCCACATTCACACCAGGGAAGAGCAACCCTTCCATTTCTGCGAGACCCGGTATGTCGCTTTGCGGTATGTTTCATCCTAGGTAGAAGGGACTGAAACAACGTAGGTGCAAAAACTGCGGTTACTTTTGCACTTTGCCTCTCGGTGAGAAATTCATCACGAATATCTGCACCCGCTTACACCTTTCGTCGATCGTTTCAAGGCCACACTCGGCAGGAGCATGAAACTAGCCACGGGTCTATGACCCAGACTCGATGGGCTATTGACGGACCTGATGAAGCGGGTATCGAGTTGGGAGGTCGCAGGTTCTCCACTAATGATGAGGGAGCACCTATGATGTGCAATCTCGTTTGCTCGTCGATGGACAGACACGTCCATATTGATTACTGCCGCGCTGGGCCGAACGCACGTTGTGGGGGACCCGATATCCAGCATATCAACGCAAGGATGGTTCCCAGCCCTGACAAGCCTAAAGATGCCATTACTCACAATCTCTACTGGCGCAGAATGGGTGGGTCTATTGCAACTTTTCCTTGTTTTTATAGACTCAAATGTCATCTACAGGCTTCAAAGGTCACCGGTACTTGTTTCTTCCATCGGGGCGCGCACTGAGACAAAAGCCTAGACCCGTATACTCGTGACGAACAGACCGTCTTTGCGAAGTGGTAAGTCGCCGTTGTGTTCAGCAGATGAGACATTAATATTATGTCAAAGTGACGCCATGTGCCCTGGTATGACGGCGAAATTTATCGTCGCGTTTTACGGCTGAAATCACGACACTTCCTTAGGTCCCGAACACTCATCTGGCTCGGGGCAGCCATCTTACTGCACACTTCCCATGTTTCATGTCCCTCGACGCGTTGACGAACCCATCAATGGTCAAGGCTATATATCCAATGATGGGCACAAGTTCGAGTGCAGAAATCCTGCGATATCACAGCAAGCATTCCACGTGTACGTACGATGAGGATGCCCGCTGTGGAAGGCGCTAAAATTTCGAA
>Ga0137394_10000715_pt1 | contig 23114 bp, 20 predicted proteins | sample czobulk116metaG_FD_108278 | JGI IMG/M metagenome (GOLD analysis project Ga0137394, IMG submission 108278) | Vadose zone soil microbial communities from Angelo Coast Range Reserve, California, USA - czobulk1.16 metaG | ecosystem: Environmental > Terrestrial > Soil > Vadose zone | place: USA...
AACGCATCTTTCTCGAAGAGCGTCTGCAAGCCGTAAGCCAAGACCTCGGAGCGGCGGAGAGGGACTTCAGCCAATTCGCCAGCAAAAACAATGCAATCGATATCAAAGAACAAGGTAAGGCCATGGTCGAAGCTGCCGCAACGCTCCAAGGGCAGCTCATTGCCGCGGAATCGGAATACGAAGGACTCAAACAGATCTATACCGACAACAATGTACGCGTGCGGTCTGTGAAGGCGCGAATCGACGAATTGAAACACCAACTTGAGAAGCTGGGTGGGAAAGGCGAAAGTGTTACGAGTGTCTCCAACCAGCCGGGCGACTCCATGTATCCCTCCATCCGGAAACTGCCGCTGCTCGGCGTTACCTATGCAGATCTGTACCGCCGCACGAGAGTACAAGAAGCGGTTTTCGAGACGCTGACCAAAGAATACGAGATGGCCAAGGTGCAAGAAGCAAAAGAGATCCCGACGGTAAAGGTTCTCGACGCGCCGAATATTCCGGAGAAAAAATCATATCCACCGCGGCTGATGACCATTTTATTGGGAACGTGCTTTGGATTGATGATCGCGGTGAGCTGGGTTTTCGGGAGGACGTTCTGGGAAGGAATACAGCCGGAGGACCCGCGCAAAGTTTTTGCCCTGGAGGTGTTTACGACCGTCAAGGGCCGGATACCAGGGTATTCGCGAAACGGGGCAGGACCGCATTCCGGCGACGGCTCGCCGAAAGCCGGGATGCAGCAGCCGGTGATGAAGAAGTAGACTCAAAGTTAGTATGGATGTGGCTGTATGCGATTGAATATAAAAGGGTTAGGTCACAAATTGCCCTGTGAGTGACGGGGCGAAGCTGTATATGGGCATGGCAACTAGAGGTGAGTTTGTGAGCGCCGCGGCAAACTTTGGGCTACCGACGGAACGCGATGCTTCTTTCGAGACACTTTGGTATGCGGCCTATACCAAAGCGAACCATGAAAAGCGTGTGGCACAGCAACTCGAATTGAGATCGGTGGAGCATTATCTTCCAATCTATGAGTCCGTCCGCCGCTGGAACGACCGCCGGGTGCGGCTCCAGATGCCCCTGTTCCCCGGATACGTCTTCGTCCGGCTGGCGCTGCGCGAACGGCTGCGGGTGCTGGAGGTACCCGGGGTCGCGCGGCTCGTAGGGTTCAACGGGCTGCCCACCGCGCTGCCGGAGGAAGAGATCAAAGCCCTGAGAGCAGGCTTGGTCGAGGGAGTTCGCGCTATGCCGCACCCGTACTTAACGACAGGGCGGCGCGCGCGTGTGAAAACGGGACCGCTGGCAGGGCTGGAAGGCATCTTGGTGCGAAGCCAAAAGAGAACGCGATTCGTCATTTCATTGGACCTGATCCTGCGCTCAGTAGCCGTGGAGGTTGATGCCGCGGACCTGGAGCCCGTGTGGCTCGGCAAGATCTTGCCTCAATAAAATGCAAACGGATAAGGCGCTCGATTCGGTTTCCTCGGATGTGATTGCCGCAAACGTGGAGATGTACCGGAGTGTGGCCAAGAACTACGACCGAGGCTGGAACTCCGTCTTTGGACAAGACCTAAACCCAGCGCTTGAGCGCGATCTGAATGAAATCGCAGCAGGTTTTAATTCGACGGAGGGACCTCTCCGTTGTCTCGACTGCGGAGCGGGCACTGGCGCGATTACACTAAACATGCTGGAGCGTGGGTGGTCTGTTACAGCCCTTGACGTGTCGTCTGAGATGCTGAGCCTCCTCGAAAAGAAAATCGCGGAGAGAGGCAGGAATGCAATTCTCATTAACGAGCCCGTGGAGAGATTCCTCGCTCGGCCTGGCCCCACATACCATTTGATTGGCTTCAACTCTGTTCTTCATCACCTTTACCGATATGCGGAGGTTATAGATCTGGCCATAAACCGATTGGCAGCCGGAGGATTCCTCTACTCCAATGTAGATCCTGTAATTCCCACGCGTCCGCTGTTGACCGAAGTATTCGATTCCTTCGATACATTACTTGCAAAGATTTTGCACGAGCGGTCTGACCTAATCCCAGGCACCGTACGGAGACTGCGAAAGCTTATTGGTAAATCTGACGCCGCCTACGGGCGGAAAGTGGCAACCGCGGGCGATCTTGCGGAATTCCACGCGCGGTCAGGGGTGGACGACTTGGAGCTTCTCCGCCTGCTGAAAGCAAGGGGACTAACAATCGTCGAGCACTCTAGGTATCCAATGGCCAGGACGCCGGCAACAAGATCCATGAACAAGCTCTTTAAGTTTCGTCAGGAGTTCAAGATCATCGCACAGTGGCCAAGAAATGGATCATCGCGATCTAACCTTGGACCTTCGGGGCTCAATGACTGAGAGCAAGCGGGAGCGGCATGGTTGTAGATAAAGCATTGAGAGGCCTTGCGACCGCCAATCTTAGGTCGCTGCGCTTCTCCTCGGATCCGGTCCTGCTTCGGGACTACCTGCGCGATCTAGAAACAGTCTATCAGTCGTACACCTACGCGCCTTTAGAACCCGTAGAGCTGCCTGAACTTCTCGGCAAGGACTTCAACCGTCCGTTGTTCTTGCCGCTCGGTCATATTCGGCCAGGCTCTACACCTCTGTCCGATTTGGCGGCGATAGCAGCATTGACGCAAAAGAAGCGCCCGAAACAAATCTTTGAGATCGGGACGTTCGAAGGGCTGTCCTCGGCTGTGTTCATCAAGAATGCCAGTCCTGATGCTTTCCTGAATACTCTCGATCTTCCGCCTGACCACGGCGAGATTCCCCGGACGGAGCGGTCTTATGAAGCGCATTCCATTTCCGTGCCGTACGTTTCCGGTCATTTGATCGACGCATTTGGAATCCGTGGGCAAGTTCAAGTACATTGGGCTGACTCAGCGGTTTTTGATTTCCAGCCGTACCGCGACACGATCGACCTCTTTTTTGTCGATGGCGCGCACACCGAAGACTACGTCGCTTCGGATAGCTCGCGGGCCTTCCAATGCCAGGTTTCGGACGGCTGGATCCTGTGGCATGACTGCTTCACGCCGCAGGTGATGAAAGTCCTAAAGCAGATTGCCCAGACTAAGAAAATTTACCAGATCCGCGGAACAAACTTGGCACTTGCGATGGGTGAATCGGGCTGAGAGCACCGTACCAGTGAACTCAAGTCTCCAACATATAAATGCGGTATCGGAACCAGTTGCAGAAATGCCTGCGCGCGATATGAAGGCCACTTCGCCTCTCCGCCAAGTTTTTCATGGGAGCGCCTGGTATGGTCTGGCCATCGTCGTCAACCGGTTCATCCCTGGGCTTCTGACTATTATTCTGGCATGGTGGCTCGACCAGCGACAGTTGGGGGTTATCTCATTTGTTTTGGCTTACTACGGCATTCTCTCTCTGGTTGCTGATTGGAGCATCGCCTACGCGGTCCAAAAGCTAATCCCAGAGAACACGGAGCGTGCCGGGCAGATCGCCTGGACCGCGCTGTTCCTCCGGCTGGGTCTTTCAACTTTTCTCGGAGTGTTTTGTTGGTGCCTGGATGCCGCTACGGCAGTGTTTCACGGATATAGCGGTTATATCGCACTTCTCCTTATCACCTCTGCCTTCGGGACGATCGCTTACGTGTACAACGCTCGGTGCAACTTCGCGATAGGCAGTCTGCTCAGCATCGCGTTCCAAATCGGCTGGGTAGCTATTGCTTTGGTGCTGGTCAAGATGGGGATGCCCGTGACCGGGCCGCTTCTCGCACTGTGTATCTCGTTTGTTGCAATAGGGATACCGAGCTTTCTCCTAAGTCCGGCGTTGCGGGGACGCGTCGCATTTCTTCGACCTGTCGCAGCGGAAATCTTGCGCTTTGGGGCCTGGGCTACTCTGGCAACATTGCTCAGTGGATTTGCCGACCAGGTCGGCATCCTGGTGGTGGCCTATCGGATCGGCGATGCGCAAGCCGGCGTATTCAAGGTCGCTACGACCTTTGGAGTAGTTCCGGCATTGCTCGGGATGATCGTAGCTCTGCCCCTTATGCCGGTTGCCAAGCGGAGCCTGCTAAACGGAGAGAACGTCTCCGCAGATTTGATCCGACCCATTCTTCGTCACTTGCTCATGTTCGGGCTTCCCATTGTCGCCGCAGGATTCGTGCTGGCCCCGGCGATCATCCGAACATTTGTGCGGGAGAGTTACCTGGGTGCTGCCTGGCCCATGCGTATCCTGTTGGGAGCGAGCCTTCTGCGAATGCTGGTGACCGCACTCTCCGGCATCCTATTTATGGGCCGGGGATTGAGGGCCCTGGCAAGAATTCACGGAACCGTCGCGGTAGTAAGTCTAACCGGCAGCTTGCTCCTGGTCCGCAGCTGGGGCGCTACTGGTGTGGCTGTAGCCAACTTTGTGGCGTGGGCGATGGGTGCGCTGCTCTTATATGGCTGGTTTGAGCGCAAGAATCCGATACCTCTCGAATGGGGCGCGTACCTCAGGTATGCCGGCTCCGCGGCGGCGATGGCAGTCATTGTTTTTATTGTGGCGAGGGCAGTGGACCGTCCCATCGGGCAGTTCCTGCTGGGTGGATGCGCAGCCGGTATTGCCTATGTTTTCCTTTTGTGGATCCAGCGGGACCTAGCTTTGCAAGGGTTGGTAAGAATTCTTCGACAGCGGTCAGTTGGGTAAAACTCTCTCAGTCATTGTCGGTCGCTCATGACTACAATTAATCCTGGCGGACTGCGCGCGTCGCTCGACATCCGGGATGGGAATATCGCAGCCATCTTTCTCGCCTTGTTTGGCGTCGGATTGGCTTCGGCGCTAATCCCATTTATTCCCCAGAACCCTTTGGGGCTTGCGGCTTCCGTGGCCTTCCCGGTTGCTTTTTTGGTTGCGCTCGGTCTCCGCGCACTACAGTGCTTGCCGCTAATTCCGAGAATAATCTTGACTCTGCTGGCTCTTCGTCCGTTGATGGACGCCGTACAATCGAGCCACGAGTCCTCTTCAAGTTTTTCACTTCAGAATGCACACGCTGCGCTGATCGTGGCGCTTCTGATTATCGCCTGGAGAAAATCAGCCCATCCTTACGCGCTAAGGACAGCCCCTAATCTGTACCTACTGGTGCTGGCCGGGTTGACCTTGCTTGCTTGGTCGATGGGCGGCCTGAGCGCGGGCGCGAACGGATTTGTTCGGACTGAGTGGGGGCTGCTGGTGGCTCTGCTTCTTGGGCCTCTCTTCCAAACAGAAAAGCAGATCGACACCTTTGTGCGAAGCATCTTCTATTCTTCGGTTCTCGTCTTGCTCATTCTGGCTCTCTACGTCACGGAGGGGCAGTACCTTGGGGATTTGTGGCGATTGGGCGGCCAGTACGGTATTCCCAACACGTTGGCTGGCGTAAGCTTTTCCCTTTTCGCTTATGGGCTCTATGTGCTCGAACAGGATCGGACGCCGAGGGGCAAACTGCTCACCTTGTTCCTGCTCGTGTTGCTGGCCATTGTGATCATCCTCACTCAAAGTCAGACCGTGGGTGGTCTCATGCTTGTGTCCCTCTGTTTATGGCTTTGGACTCAGAAGCGCCGACGACTTCTCTACCTGGTTGCTGTACCCTCGCTAGTTCTGCTCGTCGTGTCAAGCACCGCCTCTAGCTGGAGATTGCTTTCAAACTTTTCAGTTAGGGCCGGGGATATCGATCCGGGCGTGCTGAATCTGACTGGGCGGACGTATCTGTGGGCGAAGACCTTGGAACAATACGCGGACGCCAATGCTTTTCACAAATTGGTCGGCCTGGGGTGGGGAAATGTGTTTGCAAACTTCGAAACCTTCGGTTTCGAGTTGTCCAGCGTAACCGAAAACTCTTTTCTCTGGTTTCTAGTTGGTGCGGGAATCCTCGGAGTGGTCGCGTTTGCCGCGTATCTGATTTGGATCCTCGTCCGAACGTGGAGGGGGTGGCGCCGCACATCAAGCGAATTCGAGCGACGACTAGGCTTGCTCGCATTTGTCGCGGCGCTCGCGTTTGTCATCGAGGGATCCACAACTGACCTGGTACTTTCCCCGGTCGCAAGCGGCTATCTTTACGCCATTCTTTCCATTTTCGTCTTTCGCTCCCTGAGCAACCGGGGGAATCCAGGCCAAGCCGAGGCAATTGGGGCTTGAGGGTCAATTTGAAGGAGAAAGACGCGCAACTGTGGACATGAAAGAGGACAAGATTCGAATCGGCATCGTGTTTGCCAGCGACTTCCATGGAAACCCCGCAGGCGGGGGTCAACCCACGATTGAGATTTTCCTGAAGTATGCCCAGGAACGGCCTTTTGATATCTGGCTGTTCGGTATCACAACTTCTCGTGACGAACCCGTTGGAAAGCTTTCTAAACGCCGCATCTACGGGCGAGATTACCCTTTCGTTCCACTTTTTTATTTCGATGCGGAGCGGTACAGAAACAAGAAACCTCTTGTTCCTCTCCGCATTCGCGCCCTGCTGGCGTACATTCGCAGGCGCCACCTCGTTGACTCAATGAATTTCGATCTCGTCTATCTGCACGCACCGGAGGCGTTACCGTTTCTCTGGCCCAAGCAACAGCCGGTGCTATACCACATCCACGGCACTCAGGAGAGCGCTGCCGAATACTCGCGATACCCAATCTTTAAGACGCGCGCGTTTGCCTACCCCTACCGCGCATGGGTTGACTCCATCCTGAAGAGATCGGACGAGTTTATTGCCATTGACCAGGAAAGCTACGACCTATACACGCAAAGGATGCCGGAGAGAGAGCAGCGTTTTCACCTTTTCCCCACAGCGATTGATGTCGACCAGTTTCGGCCGATTTCTGGGTTTGACCGACGGGAGATGCGCCACCGGTTTGGACTTCCACCGGAAGGAAAGATGGTCTTATATGTCGGACGCCTTTCTTGGAAAAAGGGTATAGAACTCGTCGTGAGGGGATTCTCACTCGTTGCAGCTCAACTGCCTGACTCATATCTTGCGATCGCGGGCGACGGCGAGGACCGGGCAGGATTGGAAGCTCTCGCACTTGAATTGGGTCTTGCTGAAAGGGTTTTCTTTCTGGGACAGGTCCCTCATTTACCCGCACCCGACTTGCCCCGTCTGTTCAACTGTGCCGATGTCTCTGTCGTCGCATCGTTTCATGAAAGCCTGGCTCTGGTCATCACGGAATCTTTGGCCTGCGGCATTCCAGTGGTTTCCACGAAGGTGGGCATCGCCCCTAAAGTTATCCACGATGGAATCACCGGCTACTTAGTTCGATCTCGCGAGCCGGCCGAGATGGCTAGTCGTTTGATTCAGATTATTCGTGGGGGTGAATGCAGCCGGACCGAGTGCGTAGCTGTCGCTCGGGACTATGCGGAAACTTCTAAGCAAATTTGCGCTGTCATTGAGGGGCTTTGCCCACGGGATGGATCTCAAATTGGCTGCTACCGGCAACCGCGTATTTCAGAAACGGGGGCTTGCCCTCCGGTAGCGTGAACCCGGGAAATTGTTCCCTGAAGATCAGCCTCAACATGAATCTCCAGCGACGAGTTGAAACGATGAGATTTGCACACACACTTCCGAGGGCTGAGTTTGTTGGTTCAAAAAGCGCGACTCTAGTTCGTCTCTGCGGCGGCAAAAGAGTATTGCACCTCGGATTTGTTGCCGAGGGGTTTCTCGAAGATCAATTGCAGAGGCAAAAATGGCTGCATGCGGAGATCGCGCAAGTTGCGAGCAAGTTGGTTGGGGTTGACATCTCGGAGCAAGGTGTTCGGCGAGCGGGGCAGCTCGGCTTTGCAGATTGCTATGTAGGCGACGTCGAACAATTGAGCCGCGTGCCGTTTCCGAGGTTGGACTACGACGTTATTTTGGCCCCCGATATCATCGAGCATTTGGCCAACCCAGGACTATTCCTAAATGAACTGAGTAAAGTCACAACCGAGAACAGCCTGGTCGTCGTCAGTACGCCCAACGCGCTGTCGATCAAGACGTTGTTTTTCCCCTTGGCGAGGACGGAAGCGGTTCATCCCGACCATAACTTCTACTATTCACCGACAACCCTGACCACACTGCTGAGAAAATATGGTTTCCGAGTAACTGACATCGGCCTCTATTCGGGCATTTGGGTCCGAAACAAACAGAACTCTCACAGCTTCGGGGAATTGATCGCGAAGTCTCTCTTTACGGGGTTGGACGCTGTGCTGCGCTATTCCGTCGTGCCGCTCTTTCCCTACTTCAGCGAAGGGATGGTCGTGCAGGCGAAGAAGCAGGGACAAGCGCCGACCCAGGAGGGGTCCTTGTAGTGGCCAAGCTGAGCGAGACGAGTGTTGATGCCGTGCGCCGTGCAGCAAGGGCCGACGTCCTGATGATCGGTCCGAGTCCGCCGCCGTACAACGGGATGAGTTTGGCGACGGAACTGGTGGAGAAAGCGATGGGTGGGAGCATCTCGTACATCCATCTGGATACAGCCGATCGCAGGGGTCTGTCCAATGTCGGCAAATTCGAACTTGTCAACGTACTCCTGGCGGCGGTGCATGGGACAAAGTGTTTGTGGATGCTACTGAGCAAACAACCGGACGTGGTTTACGTGCCTATCGCCCAGGCTTGGTTGCCTTTTCTGCGGGATTGCCTGTTCCTGATTCCAGCAAAACTGATGCGTCGAAAGGTGATTATTCATCTGCACGGGGGATACTTTGCAGAGTTTTACCGAAAGACTTCTCCCCTCATGCGATGGGTCATTCGATTCGCGCTGGGGGGCGCCGACCGAGCGATCGTTTTGGGGCGGAGCGTCCAGAATGCTTTTGAAGGCATACTTCCGGCGGAACGGATCTGTGTGGTCCCTAACGGAATTCCCGATTCCTGCAAAGAAGGATTGCAAAGCGCGCTGAACGAGCACCCGTCGACGCTGCTTTTCCTAAGCACGCTGATGGAGGAGAAGGGCACCCTGGACCTCCTTCGCGCGCTGCCCAAGGTGAGAGAGCGTGCCGGAAACCTGAGAACTATCTTTGCGGGGGAATGGTATTTGCAGAGAGATAAAGAAACCGCTGAACGAATCATCAAGAAATCTGGAATTGGGTCCTGGACAGAGTTTGCCGGTCCGGTCGGGCCAATCAAAAAACAGCAACTGCTCGAAAACAGCGATGTGCTGGTTTTCCCTACGAAATACCCGTTCGAAGGTCATCCTTACGTCATTCTCGAGGCTATGGCGGCGGGGCTGCCGATCATCTCGACGAATATAGGATGCATTCCAGAAATGGTGGAAAACGGCGTGAACGGTTTTCTGATTGAGCCGGGCGACGTGGAAGGGCTCGCAGAAAAGGTATGCTTGCTACTCGCCGACGAGGCCCTTCGAAGAAGGATGGGGCAAGCCAGCCGCGAACGCTTCCTCGCGGAGTTTACGTTCGAAAAATTTTCGGAACGGATCCGTGCGGTTTTTGGGGAGACTTTGGAGGAGTGGCAGCCAAATCCGGCCACGCTTCGGACATGATCCCGCACGAAACGATGAATTCTAACTCCGCGAAGCCGCCGCTTGCCCCGGTGTACGATTTTTGGAACTTCGAAGCGTGCGGGTCACACTATGTACGGGCAAAAAGAGGGACGCCGGAGTTTTACGAGGAATATCGCCAGCTTCGCTACAACGTTGAGTGGCACATCCCCTTGCTGGTTCCCTTTGCGGAGACGAAAGGGAAAAAGGTATTGGAGCTGGGGTGCGGCAATGGAGCCGACGGAGTGATGTTCGCTCTTGCGGGCGCCGATTATGCCGGGGTGGATTTGACAAACGCAGCGATCGAAGCGACACGGGCGCATTTCGACGCGCTGGGCTTGAAGGGTAGGTTCCAAATCGAAAACGCGGAAAGTCTTTCCTTTGCCGATGAGTCTTTTGACTTTGTGTATTCGCACGGAGTTCTGCATCACACGGCTCGTCCGGAAAACGCGTTTGCGGAGATTCACCGAGTACTGAAAACAGGTGGCAACGCACTTCTGATGCTCTACCACAAACGTAGCTTTAACTATTACGTGCGTATCCTGGGGTATATGCGGGCCAGGGTGCTGTTTCGGATTTCGTCCCGGATAGGCAGGCACGCGGCGGATCGGGCTGGGCTGGCAGAAGGGCCGGCGAATGTAAGGGGAAATGCAGACAACTCGGTATGGCAAATCCACTATGAGAACTTCTTGAGGCACGGCTGGTCTTATTTGAGCCCGAAGAACTTTGTGCATCATGCAACGGATGGCCCGGAGTGTCCGGTCGCGCATGTGTATACGGCCAGCGGACTGCGCGATGCATTCAAGCAATTCCGTTCCATACAGTTCAGAACAGCTCACTTTCCATTGCGGAAGTATGCGTTTGCAAAATGGGCGCCGCTGTCCGTGGAGAGATGGCTTGCCTCGAAGATGGGTTGGTATTTGTTTGTCTATCTGAAAAAATGAACGGCGTGCCCGAAGTGTTCAAGACTTAGGTTTTCAGAGAGCTAACCAGCGAAATGTGCGGAATCTGCGGAACAGCGGGATTTGCCGATCAGAGCTTGCTTGAGCGGATGGTGGACCTCATTGCGCATCGAGGACCAGACGACCACGGGACTTTCGTCGCGCCGGACGGGAAATTTGGATTGGGGAATTGCCGGCTCAGCATCATTGACCTCACAGCGGCGGGCCACATGCCCATGAGTAATGAGGATGGCCGCGTGTGGATCAGCTACAACGGCGAGATTTATAACTTTTCGTCGCTGCGAGCTGAGCTGGAAGCAAAAGGCCATAGTTTCCGCTCGCATACAGATTCCGAGGTACTCGTTCATGGGTACGAAGAGTGGGGCCTCGAGCTGCTGAACCGGCTGAACGGAATGTTCGCGCTCGCGGTACTGGATTTGAGGGAACACCCCGGTAAGCTGCTGCTGGCGCGCGATCGGTTCGGCATCAAGCCGCTTTACTATACGCAATTGAATGATGGCCTGGTTTTTGCTTCCGAGATCAAGGCGATCTTGTCCGTGCCGGGGGTGCCCCGGGAGGTAGACCTGGGTTCCATTCACAGGTATTTGGCATTTCTGTGGGTCCCCGGGCCGGAGACAATGTTCAAGGGGATTTATAAGCTCCCGCCCGGACACTATCTTCAGTGGCGTGATGGTCAATATTCCATTCGTTCGTACTGGGACATTCGATTCGAAACCGCCCCAGCAAGGAAGGAAGGAGATCTCGCCAACGAGCTCTCGGAAATTCTCGAACGGGCTGTCCAGAGACATCTAATCAGTGATGTTCCGCTGGGAGTATTTCTCAGCGGAGGGCTGGATTCGAGCGCGATTGTGGCGCTGGCGTCACAGATGAGCTCGGAACCGCTGAAGACCTACACTATTTCCTACCGACCCGAGGACAGCGTGCTCGAGCAATCCGATGAAGATGCTATTTCGGCGCGTCAAGTGGCGCAGCTGTTTCAAACGAATCACCACGAGATTGTCGTCACGCCGAACGTTGCGGATTTGTTGCCCAAGGTGATTTGGCATCTGGACGAACCGGTCGCAGACCCCGCGGCCATAAGCACCTATCTAATCAGTTGCGCGGCGCATCCCGAACTGAAAGTCCTGCTGAGCGGGCAGGGAGGCGATGAAGTATTCGGTGGCTACCGAGTGTATTGCGCAGACCGCCTTGCTCGGATGTTAAGAGCTATTCCGCATCCACTGCGAAACGGGCCCGCATCTTCCATTCTGAATCTTTTGCCGCGGCTGAAGGAGTTGGTCCCAGGAGTCGGACCGGGCCTGATCCTCGCGGTTCACCGCTACTTGACTAAGCTGCTGGAAGGCGTCGATCTCGAGCCAGAGCAGCGATTTGTCTTCTCACGGTCGTACTACACTGATGCTCAAGAAATGGGACTGTACACGCCCGAACTTCGCAGAGCTCTGATTGGCAGCATAGCGGGAGATCGGCATCTGGCTTATTTCGAGAATGCGGGTGACATAGAGTTCCTTAACAAAATGCTATACGTGGATCTAAAGACTTTTCTACCAGAATTGAACTTGACCTACTCAGACAAGCTAAGCTCGGCCGCCTCGGTCGAGGTACGTGTTCCGTTTCTCGATAACCAAGTGTTTGACTTCATGTCTAGGGTACCGGCGGATTTGAAACTCAATGGATTGAGGACGAAGCATTTGATGCGGCTTGCATTGAAAGACAGACTTCCGAAGAATATTTTGCGGCGCCGCAAAGCTGGTTTCGGCGCCCCAATTCGCACGTGGCTTAGGCGGGATTTGCGGGACATGGTAGATGAAGTTCTCTCAGTCAATTCACTCGAGCGACGCGGTTATTTCGATTCATTGGCCGTCCGTAGGTTGATCGCCGACGACCGCGAAGGCCGTGCTGACAACACCTACCGCATTTGGGCTCTCGTGACTTTGGAATTGTGGCACCGCACGTTCATCGATAGATTCACACCAGACTAGTTCCGAAGCGCTATCTTCCCAGACTCAACACGCGACTATGAAACAAGTGACACAGACACTGCGAAACGGTGATGTCCAAATTGCCGACGTACCCGTGCCCTCACTTCGTGCCGGAGGTGTTCTGGTCCGCAACTCCTTTTCTCTCATCAGTTCCGGAACGGAGCGGGCAAAAGTGGAGTTGGCTCGGCAATCCCTATTGAACAAGGCAAAGTCGCGCCCCGAGCAAGTGATGCAGGTGCTCGCGGTAGCGCGAGAACAATCACCATGGATGGCATATAGGCGAGTGACGAATCGGCTGTCATCGTTGGAGCCACTCGGTTACAGCTGCGCCGGAAAAATAATCGCCGTGGGCTCCGATGTTGAAGAATTCCGAGTCGGAGACTGGGTAGCTTGTGCCGGAAGCAACTACGCCAACCATGCGGAGATTGTTTTTGTGCCGAAAAACCTCTGCGTCAAGTTGCCTCAAGAAGAAGTCGGCGGCCAGAGCAGAGCCGTTGCCCCGGAAGAGGGAGCATTTGCAACAGTCGGGGCAATTTCCTTGCAAGGCTTGCGGCAAGCAGACCCGAAACTTGGAGAAACTGTTGTAGTCATCGGTTTGGGGCTGTTGGGCTTGCTGACAGTTCAGTTGCTCCAGGCAGCAGGCTGCTATGCCATAGGGCTCGATCCGAACTCCGATCGGCGACGACTCGCTGCTTCACTAGGCTGCGGCGTCGTGGCTGAAGATGAGAGTCGCCTAATACAGGAAGTAAACGAACGGAGCAGCCGAAGAGGTGCCGATGCGGTGATCCTCACTGCCGCCAGCAGCGAGAGTAGCTTGATGCTCCTTGCCGGGGAAGCCTGCAGAGAGAAGGGCAGAGTTGTAATTGTCGGAGATGTCCCCATTCAGATTCCCCGTAGCCCGTATTACGAAAAGGAACTGGAAGTTTTCATGTCGAGGTCCTATGGTCCCGGACGCTATGACCGAAACTACGAAGAAAAGGGGCATGACTATCCGGCTGGGTATGTGCGCTGGACAGAAAACCGAAACATGCAAGCATTCCTGCAACTTGTAGCGGAGGAGAAGGTTCGTCTTGCGTCGCTCATTACACATCGCTTTCCGGTCGAGAAGGCCGTGGAGGCCTACGAAATGATTGTTGAGCGTCGCGAGCCCTGTTTGGGTGTTCTACTCGAGTACCCGACCTCCGAGCAGGGGGAAAAACTTGAGGATCGGTCATCGATCGTTGAAATAACTCATCGTGGTAGACCTCCTGCGAACCCTAAGTTTGACGAGATTGGGATCGCACTCATCGGCGGTGGAAATTTCGCACAGGACGTCTTGCTTCCCGCAATCAAGGCAAACGCAGGTGCCCGCTTGCGTGGCGTGGTCACCCAGTCCGGTCTTCGAGCTCGCGACATTGCGAATCGATTCGGGTTCGACTATTGCGCTACAAATGTCGAGGACGTACTTGCCGATCAACACGTACACGCGGTGGTCATAGCTACTCGACACGATACTCACGCAGATTTCGTTATTCAAGCGCTCCGGGCGGGCAAAGCAGTTTTCGTGGAAAAGCCACTCGCCATCAAGCGCCAGCAACTAGAAGAAGTAGCGCGATTTTGGAACCAAGCCGTCACTTCCTGCTCTTCTGTGCCATGTCTGATGGTCGGCTTCAACCGTCGCTTTGCAAGGCTCACTCAGATGACCCGCGAGTTCTTATCAGACTTGCGCGTGCCACTAATACTGAGCTGCCGTGTGAACGCTGGCTACCTCCCAAGCGATCATTGGCTACATGACCCGGAATCAGGAGGAGGCCGCATCATCGGTGAGGGCTGCCATTTTGTTGACCTACTCATGTTTCTGGCTTCATCGCCGCCCATGGAAGTATATGCTCAGGCTTTACCAGCGGTTGAGAGTCATCGAGAAGAAAATCTCTTAGTACAGTTCCGCTTTGCAAATGAGTCGCTCGCAACTCTCTTATACGCGGCAAACGGAGACAAACGCGTTGGCAAAGAGTATTTAGAAATCTTTGGCGGCGGGGCAACGGTCATCGTTGACGATTTTCGCCATGCAATCCTGAGCCGACCGGGCGGCAGACGGCACATTAGAGGCTGGTGGTCGAAACAAGACAAAGGGCACAAGGCAGAAATGCGCGCTTTCTTGGAGGCTGTGCGCAGCGGTCAGCCTTCTCCAACACCCTTCCAAGAAGTGCTGCGCAGCACTGCAGCAACTTTAAGTATCGTGGAGTCCCTCCATTCGGGGGTTTCTATCAGGCTGGATGATGCCTGCTTTCCGATTGGGAGCAAATGAGTACTCTTGCGGTTGATTTAACAGAGGTAACCGAGGCTTTGGGCAGGCTCGACATCTGGATCGAACAGGAACAATTCCGGGGTTGGGACCCGCACGACGCTCTGAACAGCCCGCTCCTGCAGCGAATTTCCGGGCACAACCGCTTGATGGGCATAGCGCTGGTGCAGCTCCTCCGACGCACGCCCGTCAATCTACGACCGCTGCTCAGAGTTCGCAAAGGGATTAATCCAAAAGCTATGGGTCTATTTCTGACAAGTTCTGCCCTCAAGTTTATCTCGACCCGCGAAGAGGCGAACTTGAGGCAAGTGCGATTTTTTTGGAACTGGCTAATTGAAAATGCTACGCAGGGATACGCCGGGCCCTGCTGGGGTTATAATTTTGACTGGCCAAATCGAGGATTCTTTGCACCGGCCGGCACTCCGACGATCGTCAACACAGCTTTTATCGCACTCTCTTTTCTGGATGCTGAGCCGGTTCTGACTGAAACAAGCAGATTTTCTGCGCCTGCCGGAGAGGAAAAAATTCAAACTGGGCGGAGAACCGCATCTGAATCGAATATGGACGCTCTCTCCATCGCCCGAGGTGCTTGCGAGTTCGTCCTAAGCAACCTCAGTGTGCTGCGCCCAAGCGTCAACGAACTTTGTTTTTCCTATACGCCGCTAGATCGCCGTTTCGTCCACAACGCAAACCTGCTGGGAGCTTGGTTGCTGGCGGCTGTTTACCATCGGACGGGGGAGAGCAGGCTAGCTGAGAGTGCAATTGCAGCTTCAAAGTTTACTGTATCCCGGCAGAGTCCTGACGGTTCCTGGCCTTACGGAATCGCAAGATGCGATAAGTGGGTGGACAACTTTCATACTGGTTATGTCCTTGTTTCCTTGAAGCGTATTGGGCGATATCTCCAAACTGATGAATTCGACATCGCGACTTGCAGAGGATATGAGTATTGGAAAGAGCGGATGTTGCTTTCGCACTCAATTCCGAAATACTACCCTGATCGGGTTTTCCCTATTGATATCCATTGCGTGGCTCAGGCCATCCTCACATTCATCGAATTCTCTGACATCGATCCCTCGGCCATGAATCAGGCTGTCCGATTGTCTCGCTGGGCAATCGAGAATCTCCAGGATCCTAAGGGTTTCTTCCACTATCAGATTCAGCGTTGGCACAGAGTGCGAATTCCCTACATCCGATGGGGACAAGCCTGGATGCAGCTGGCCCTGACGAAGTTGGTCTACGGGTCAAGCACCGGGCTTTGTTCCGACTTAGCTTTGGCCGCGAGGTGTTAGGTGCCAGTTCATCGAGTGGATTTTCTTGGATGTCCGGTCGACAATCTGCCAATGGAGGAGGCAGTTGCGAGGCTAGAAGACTTTATTCGTGAGGGTAAACCCAGGCACGTCGCGGTCATTAACGCCAACAAACTATGGATCATGGAGAAGGACCCGAAGGTTGCTGAAGTCGTTCGAGAAGCTTCACTCTGCGTGCCAGAAAAAGCTATCACAATCGGCAGCCGAATGCTTGGACTCGGTGTGGACAATCATATTGGCGGGATCATGCTTCTCAAAGCCTTTTTGCCCCGGGCTGAAGAAAGAGGCTACAGGCTCTATTTCTTGGGAGCCAAGCCCGCTGTCCTTGAAATAATGATACGGGTCCTGCGCCAAATCTACCCAAGGCTTCAAATTGTGGGTTCGCATCACGGATATCTACGTTCCGAGAATAATGGGCCTGTCGCCGAAGAAATACTTCGACTTAGTCCTGACGTTCTATTCGTTGCGATGGGGACGCCGAAGCAGGAATACTGGATCGCAAAGCATCTGCGCCAACTTGGCGTCCCGGTCTGCATGGGGGTTGGCGGCAGTTTTGATGTTTTGGCAGGATTGAAGAAGGACGCTCCCGAGTGGGTTCGTGCGTTGGCAATGGAATGGTTCTACAGACTGATGCAGGATCCAAGAAATCTTTGGAGACGTTACCTCGTAACGATCCCTTGGTTTGTGGGAAAGGTTCTTCGTGCTAGATCCCAGAAATTATTCCCCGGGCATGGTTATCACTAAAACTAAGTCTGTGGATTTTTCTTGCGTTTTTGCCGCAGAAGCGGGGCATATTCGCGAAACTAACTGTGTGATTCCATTGGGAAGAATTTGCGTGGATTGCGATGAATTTAGGAAAAGGCGAGCCCCTACAGGAACTCGTTGAGTGGCCAGGAACGCATATAAAGATGACCTCTGACCTAGAGTGCTCGAGGCACTGGGGCAACCCCTTCTTGTCCGGATGGAAGCGGATACTCGATATCATAGTTTCGAGTTCACTGCTCCTGCTTCTTTCCCCGCTTTTCGCGATTATTGCCGTGGCCGTAAAACTGACTTCTAGAGGCCCCGTGTTCTATCGCTGGCGAGTGGTTGGCAGGAATGGTTGGCCATTCACAGGCTACAAGTTCCGGTCTATGTGTGCGGACGCTGATTTGCTGAAAGAACAGCTTGAGCGATTAAACGAAATGTGCGGGCCTGTATTCAAGCTCACGAACGATCCTCGCGTGACCAAACTCGGCGCATGGATGCGTCGACACAGCGTTGATGAATTGCCCCAACTCTACAGCGTGCTCAAGGGGGATATGAGTCTGGTCGGTCCGAGACCTCCCCTCGTCACCGAATACACACGCTTCAACGAGTTTCAAAAGCAAAAGCTTGTCGTGAAACCGGGAATCACCTGCCTGTGGCAGATTAACGGCAGGAACGAAGTGAAGGACTTCGACGAATGGGTGAAATTGGACCTGGAGTATATCCGTCGCTGGAGTCCGAAGTTGGATCTCTGGATCCTCTTGAAAACTGCCGGTGAGGTTTTCGCTGGGTCTGGCAAATAATCCCTTGTCTTAGAGTTTGCCAGCTCAACCACGTGCAAGGAACTTTTTCTATATTGGAGAACTCTGGAAATGAGAGTACTGGTGACAGGTGGAGCGGGCTTTATTGGATCTCATGTTGTCGAGCGGTTTCTGAATGAGGGTTTCCAAGTTCGGGTGTTGGACAACCTCGATCCAAAGATCCATCCGAGAGGGCAACTAAACGGGGCTTCTCCCGTTGGCTTGGAGTTTATTAAGGGAGATGTGACCGATCGAAATGCACTACTCGAGGCTTTACAGGACGTAGATATTGTATCGCACCAGGCTGCCTACCAAGATTACATGCTCGATTTTTCGCGGTTCGTGCATGTAAATGCCGTTGGAACCGCATTGCTTTACGAATTGATTTTACAGGAAAGGCTAAAGGTCAAGAAAGTTATCGTGGCTTCTTCGCAGGCCGTGTATGGGGAAGGCCAATATGTTTGCTCCGCTCACGGTCTTTTCCTGCCAGTCCCGCGCAGCCAGCAACAACTCTCTCTTGCGCAATGGGAAGTGAAATGCCCTCAATGTGACAAGCAGGCTGCGCCGTGTTCGCTGCAGGAGAGTCATACAAACCCGTATAACCAATACGCCGTGTCTAAGCTCGCTGAAGAGAAAATCGCTCTTGGGTTAGGCTGGCTCCATGGAATACCAACGGTTGCGCTCCGCTATTCGATCACGCAGGGACCAAGGCAGTCTCTTTTCAATCAATATTCGGGGATCTGTCGAATCTTTGTGGGTCGGGCGCTGAAGAACGAGCAACTGATCATCTACGAAGATGGACTGCAAACCCGGGACTTCGTTCACATCGATGATGTGGTGGACGCCAACATGCGTGTCTTGGAGGAGGACGCGGATTTCCAGGCCTTTAATGTCGGGAGCGGTAAGTCGACCACTGTTCTAGAGTATGCGGACTTGGTGCGTGCAAAGCTTTCGTCGGACATTGGCCTCAAAGTCTCGGGAGAATACAGGTGCGGCGACAATCGAAACAGCGTTTCGAGTATCGAGAAGCTCCGCTTGCTTGGATGGAGTTCGAAGCGGAATCTCTCAACTATTCTGGATGATTTCCTCGCTTGGGTCGAAAGCATCGGGGGAATACCTGCGCAGGTGCCCGATGCCTACGGCGACATGAGGAGAGCTGGTGTAGTTCTGAGGGCAACCGTCGCCTGCTAGTCGTTTGTGCTGCAATTGAGTTACCTATCTGAGTCTAGCCACAAGCCCGAACCACACAAACTTATCGTTCGTTCCTGAGCCACGTCGGAAACAGGTCAAGAAGAGCACAGGATCAGCATTTGGATCTGAATCACAGAGATTTCGAGGCGCCTATTTCGCAGCTTGGGGATTAGCCTGACTGCCCGGATGGATACCTCTCCTCATTCATATGAATGGGGAGAGAAAGCATTTTGAATTCTAACCTCACAGATCGGAGCTGCGCGTGAATAACGGGAATGAAATTCTTGATGCACGGCAATATTTCGAAGAGCTACGACGGGTTGCCGCCAATCTCCCCCATGACTCGATCAACCAGATCGCCGACGAACTCCTCAAAGCGAATCAGTCAGGCAGAATGGTTTTTATGTTTGGGAATGGGGGAAGTGCTTCCCTTGCGTCACATTTTGCGTGCGATCTTGGAAAAGGAACTGCTTATTGCAACGGTGGGAAAAGATTCCGGGCACTCGCACTAACTGACAACCTCCCTACGATGACAGCATGGGCGAACGATTTCAGCTACGAGGAAATCTTTTCGGAGCAATTGAGAAACTTCGTTCAGCCGCAAGATATCGCTTTCGCGATCAGTGGTAGCGGAAATTCTAAGAATGTGCTGCATGCGCTCCGTGTAGCGCGGGAGGCAGGCGCTACGACAATTGGTGTCTCCGGTTTTGAGGGAGGGGAAATGAAATCTTTGTGCGACATTTGCGCGGTGGTTCCCTCCGACAACATGCAGATAATCGAAGATTTGCATCTTTCAATGGCGCACTCGATCTTCCGGATCGTGTCTAGTCGAATGGCCGGTCGAGCCATGGCGGCCTCATTCGCAAAATAGTGGAAAGTTCGGGACTATCCGTCCCGGTCGGCGTACTTAAATTGAATATGCGAGCATTGGAGTAAATTGAAAATGGATCACGTCGTCCCACGAACCGACCTCGCTCCTTTGAAATGGATGCTAGCCGCGGCGAGTGAAGCTAAGTTCCTCCATGGGCAGACAACCCGTATGGAAGGTCGTGCTGGTTACTAGTACATTCTGATAATCATCATTGGAGCCTCCGCAACATCTTCTGGACAAAAATGAAAACCGGAAATCTTCGTTATTCGATTTTGACAGCGGACCTGCTCTGGGTGCTTGGGTCCTTGCTGATTGCTATCCAGCTGCGATATGCGGGTAGCGGGACCGCCAGCGTTACAGGGCACTTTTTGGAGTACTCTTTGATGATTTTCGTTGCGGAGTTGGCCTGGTCGTTTCTTTATTTTGAAATGCACCTGGATGGTTTTCAAGGTGGCTGGCATCTTCCCACGATTATTTCGCGGGTTATCGTGGCCGTCTCTATCCTAATGGCTTTCGTGCTCGCTTCTGCTTTCCTTGCTCGACATTATTACTCGCGCTTCGTCCTACTCTACTTCGCTTGCCTTTTCCCCGCGGGGCTTGTGGGCATTCGTTATGCCCTCCGTTTCCTACTTGGCTCCCGATTTCGTAGGCCAGTGGTTCATCGATGCGTCATATTGGGACAGGGTCCTGTGGCTCTGGAGCTCACCAGAAAGATCGCTTCCCATCCGGAAATGCCATTCCAAGTTATTGGGCATCTGTACCCGGGTGAGGCAGACGGGGCGAACGGAGCTTTAAATGGACTTTCCAAGTCGCTTACCTCCGTGAACACTCTTCAGGTTCTAGAACTCCTGAAGCAGCAGATGGTTCAAACTATGATCATCGCCGTGCCACAACCTGGTGGCTCGGAAGTTCGAAAACTCATCGATGGCTGTCGAAAAGTAGGGATACAAATCTCCGTGGTTCCCCAATGGTATGACCTATACGTATCAAGAGCCGAACTGGTGGAAATCGATGGCCTGCCCCTGCTTTCACTGAAGGAGCGTAGTCCTTCAGCCGTAGACTTCGCTCTCAAGCTGGGAATTGATTTCCTATTGAGCTTGGGCATACTGACGCTTCTTTCCCCTTTGCTCGCTTTCGCCGCATTTATTGTTCATCGGAAAAAGGGCAGGGCGTTCAGAACCGAGCTGCGCTGTGGGAAGGAGGGTATTCCTTTCGGGATGTGGAGGTTGAACGTAGATCGCCACGCAAGCAACCCACTGCCATACGAAAAACTCCTTGTGCGGTGGAGTCTGACGGAGTTACCACAAATGTGGAATGTCTTGCGCGGTGATATGTCTCTTGTCGGTCCCCGCCCTGAGTCTGCCGAGAGAGTCAAATACTACTCAGAATGGCAGCGGCAACGCCTGAGGGTGCGACCTGGGGTTACCGGCCTCGCTCAGGTCCATGGACTTCGAGAGCAACATCCGTCTGAGGAAAAGGCTCGTTTCGATCTGCAATACATATTCCACTGGTCGCCACTGTGGGATCTCACCCTAATCTTACAGACGATTTGGACATTGTTATTTCGAGGTTTGCAGCAACGACGGGTCGATTCCCAGACAACAGACTTGTACAGGCAAAGCGACTTTGTGACGGAAGAGGTTCCGAATGTTAATCGTACGTAGCCCTGTGCGGATCAGTTTCGGGGGCGGCGGGTCGGACCTTCCGTCGTATTACGAAAGGTTCGGAGGCGTAGTCCTCAGCGCGGCCATAAACAAACATTTTTATACAGTGTTAGAGAAGCGATCAGACGGTAAGATTCAAATTATCTCTGCAGACCTCCGCACTGTTGAAACCTGGCATGACATTGCGCAAATGGACGTTCGAGGCAATGCGCTGGAAATTCCCCTGGCAGTCCTCAAAGAGTTTGGCCGCGACGTCTCGGCAAACCTCTTTCTTGCATCGGAGATTCCCCCCGGAACGGGACTTGGATCTTCGGCCAGCGTTTGTGTCAATCTGCTCAAAACATTGGCAACTTACTGTCACGTTGCCCAATCAAAGTATGAACTGGCCGAGCGGGCCTTCCATGTTGCGCGTCACATTTTGAGGCGACCTGTTGGCAAACAGGACGAATACGCTGCGGCATTTGGAGGGCTGAATTTCATCTCTTTCCAACCAGATGGCAAGACGCTAGTCGAACCGCTGTGCTTGGAGTCCGAGCTCGTTCGGGAACTGCAATCAAATCTTCTTCTCTTTTTCACAGGCGCATCCCACCATTCCTGGACGATTTTGGAAGAACAGGAAGAATCCACACGGAAGGAGAAGAGCATGACGATTGAGTACTTGCATGAAATCCGCAGCTTGGCAGAGCCTATGAAGAGCGCGTTGATTAAGGGCGAACTGCGAGACTTCGGTCTATTGCTCCACGAAGGCTGGGAGATCAAGAAGCGGCTTTCGTCCAAGATATCCAGTGTTCGCATCAACGAAATGTACGAAACTGCGATTCGAAGTGGTGCTTTGGGAGGCAAGATTACAGGGGCAGGGGGCGGTGGTTTCCTCTTGGTCTTCTGTGAGCAGCACCACCAGCAAAAAGTGCGTGATGCTTTGGCCGCGCAGGGGGTGCGAGAGATGGGATTTGAATTCGACTTTCAGGGCGCCCAAGTTGTGGCCAATGATCCCTTCATCGATGGCGATGAGAATGGCGGAACACGCTGGACTTTTGCCCCAATCTCAAACAAGCCTTTTGCCCAACAGGCTCTGATGCCGAAGAGCTCTTCCCAAATCTCATAGACTCGCCTCTTCAAGGATTGCTGCTCTTCGATGAAAGCCTTTCTACTCGCAGGTGGACACGGAACCCGACTGAAGCCGCTGACTGACAGCACTCCCAAGTGTCTTCTTCCGATCCGTGGCATACCTATGCTGCAGATTTGGTTTGACCTGTGTCGACGGCATGGCGTTGATGAAGTCCTGATCAATCTTCACAGTCACGCCGAGGCTGTCCGCCGATTCATTGAGGAAAACAAGAACGGGTTAAAGGTGCATCTGTTTGAAGAAGAAATTTTACTCGGCAGCGCAGGCACACTTCTCGCCAACCGGCAATGGGTAAAGGAAGAAGCATCTTTTTGGGTGTTTTATGCGGATGTCCTCACTACGGCCGACATGAATCGCATGCTGTATTTTCATCAAAGTCGCGGCCAGATTGCCACGATTGGGGTGTGCGAGGTGCCTGATCCGACCAGATGCGGAATCGTTCAAATCGATGAAGAGGGTATCGTACGCAACTTTGTTGAAAAGCCCGTGGTGCCCTTAAGCCATTTGGCTTTCTCGGGTCTAATGCTAACAACGCCGCTTTTGTTGGATGAAATTCCTGAGCAGTGTCCGGTCGATCTGGGGTTCCACGTCCTGCCTCGGCTTGTTGGCCGAATGGCCGCGTACCGAATCCGCGATTTTCTGATTGATATCGGAACGTTAGAGACTTACCGGGTCGCGCAAGAAACTTGGCCAGGACAATCTCAATGTCAAAAATCAAAGTGAATTGCGTGCTCCGAGGCGTCGTCTTCGACTTCGACGGAGTGATCGTAGACAG
>Ga0137394_10000716_pt1 | contig 23096 bp, 16 predicted proteins | sample czobulk116metaG_FD_108278 | JGI IMG/M metagenome (GOLD analysis project Ga0137394, IMG submission 108278) | Vadose zone soil microbial communities from Angelo Coast Range Reserve, California, USA - czobulk1.16 metaG | ecosystem: Environmental > Terrestrial > Soil > Vadose zone | place: USA...
AAAGATCGGGTCGCCAGTGCCCAATTGCAGGGTGAGACGGCGCCCCTGGAAGACGCACTCCGCCCGTAGGCGGAAACGTGGACACCACGCGAGCAGAGGAACGAGCTCACCGAGCGCTCGCCCATAGAGCCGGGTGCGACGGAACAACGCGAATGGTCCCGAGAGTTCCAGTGTGGCGCCGGCGGCGCCGGATCGTTCAGCGACGGTGCAGATCAGTCCTCGCCACTTCGCGTGGCGGACCAGAGTCCGGGTATGTCCCTCGACTTCGATCCTGACAACCGTCGCACGGAAGAGGAGAGCCTGAACCAGCGCGAGGTTGCTCCGTAGCGCCAGCTCCATCGTTGAGAACGGAGGGGCAAGTGTCCGCGCCGCCTCCCCGAAGACGAGCGCCCGTGCCCGTCTGGGCGGCACCGCCGTCTTCCGAGGGCTGGGCCGAAATCTAGAAAGCACCTGGATGGCAAGTCTGAGCTTCCTTGGGGGGCTCTGGCACGGAAGCGGCTCGCGCAGCCGGGCTTCCAGCTCACGTTGTGGCCGTCCGATGAACCGTTCATGCTCCTCGAGGAGAGCCCGCAACCACGGGTGGTCGTGTTCCCCGAGAAACTGAGGCACCACGAGCGCCCCCGCCACGCTATAGTTGAACAGATCTTCGGACGACAAGGCCCTGGCGTCTCCTGCGCGCCTGACCGACTTCGATGGTGTTTCGTGTGACGAGCTCGTACACGACAGCGCGCTTGCCCTCGCTCGGCCGCAGCAACCGGCCGACTCGCTGCACGTGCTCGCGCTCACCGAGAGCACCGCCCACGATCACGGCGATGTCGGCGTCCGGCACGTCGAGCCCTTCGTTGAGCACCCGTGCTGACACGAGGGTCCGGATGTCGCCCCGGCGGAAGCGCTCGAGCACGTCATCGCGCTCTTGACGGCCAATGTCGCAGGTCAGAGGCATGACGAGGTGCTCCCGCGCAATCGCATACGCTGCTTCGTTGTCGGCGGTGAAGATCAGCACCCTGGAATACCGGTGGCGTCCGAGTAGAGCTTCCAAGGCTCGTCGCTTGGCATGCGTCAAAGCGAGAAGCCGTCGCATCTGGCGCCACGACGAAAGGGCACGACGTCCCTCGGCCGTACGGGCGGAGTGGTGGTTGAAGTCCGCCCAGCTGGCATCTGGCGCTATCCGGCGGAAGTCTGCGTAGACCCCGTTGAACACCGTAGCCAGACTCACGTACGCGGAGCGTTCCGCTGGAGTGAGATCCAGGTGCAGCGTGATCGCGTCGAAGCTGGCGAGGAACCCCCCGGCCAGGTCAGCTACGGCGAGTTCGAAGACGGTCGGCCCTATGAGCTCAGCGAGACGGGCCACCGCGCCGGCATCGCGTGGAGGTGTTGCCGTGAGACCGAGGCGGGCCTCCGCGACCGTCATCTCGAGGGCCTCATCGCGAAGACCACCGCCGAAGTGATGGACCTCGTCGACGATGAGGAGCTCGAAGCGATCCCCGAGCTGGTCCATGTGCCGATATGCGCTCTCGAAGGTGGCAACCGTGAGCGGCGCCCGCTGCCGCACGCCATCGCCATAGCACCCGACGGCACCGCGGTACACGCGGCTGATCTCCCGAACCCATTGATCGAGCAAAACACGGGTCGGGACGAGACACAGCGCGCTCAGCCGCGTCCGGTGCATGGCGGCGAGGGCGAGCCGAGTCTTGCCGCTCCCAGTCGGGAGGGCGACGACGCCGCAGCGGTGCCCCAGCTCCCAGGCGGACAGAGCTGCCTCCTGATAGGGTCGGAGGTCGACGTCCGACCACGCTTCCTGTATCGGTCGCGGAGGCGTGGCGATGTCCTCGAATCGGGCACTGCGCTCGAGAAGCCAGCGTTTGAGGGCAGGGTACCTGCTGGCAGGTGCCCGATGCGCATTCACGCGAGGGTCCCAGAGAACGCCCGGCGCCTCGGCGAGGTTGAGGTCTTTGGACGGATCGGTCAGCAAGATGGTGCCGCGGTCAAATCGCAACTTCATGATTAGCGCATGATCCGAGTTCCGGCGTGCTCCACCCTTCATGGCCGCACGCCACATCTTTTGATACTGCGAGGGACGATCCGAGCCAATGCCCAAAGATTGATACGCCTCGGGCACAACCCAATGGTGCCTCGGGTCCCAGATCGGCGTTCCGGAGCTAAGCCCTGGCGACCTCAGCCGCCGCGCGTTTGGGGTGCTCTAAGTTCGGCCCGGGCGGACGTTAGCGTTACTGGGCTGGGGCTCGGAGAGGGAGGTGAAGACGCGCGCACTTTCTGAACGGGATGAAGGCGCAATGCTCCGAGGTCGCGGAGAGTTCAGCAACGTCCTCAAACACGCGACGTCAAACATGAAAGAAATTAACATGGTGGCCCCAACGGGATTCGAACCCGTGATTGAGTCACGCCACGTTTTCGCCCGTTTTTACGACGTCTTCGGCAACGCCTCCCACGAAGAATCAAGGCCGGTCTGAAACACGCACCCCTCCGACGACTTGATGTCTTGATATAAGGTATTCAATACCCTATATTTGTCCAGGATGTCCCGTGCAACCCCGATTCTGCGGGGGAGAAGGTGATCGACGAACAAGGAAACATCCTGGAACTGGCGATGGCGAGTACCTGCGAGTCCGCGCAGCTCAAGCGGCGTGAGATACCGCCTCGCGTTTGTCCGCCGAGATCAGGAGAATCCAGCAGTGCTGTACGACAATCATCCGCCGAAGGGGCATCACCGGCACGTGGAAGCGTCGAGGAAGCCTACGGCTTCGTCGACGTCGACCAGCTCCTCGAAGATTTCGTAGCGGATGTGCGACGCATCACGGGGGACGATAGATGGCCAAGACGCTAACGATTCAAATCAAGTCGGCCGGTGACGCTCTCGACGGGTTCCGCGACACCTTCAAAGCCGTCGAGGCGCGCCGGCGGATCAGTCGACGCGAGGGTGTCTACTTCACCAGCATCGAGGCTGCGCGGAACCTCCTCACTCCTAACCGACTTGTGCTTCTCCGTGCGGTTCGAAACGGCCGCCCGGGCTCGATCTACGAGCTTGCGAAGATGGTAAGGCGAGACTTGAAGAACGTCCAAGACGATCTCCGGCTGTTGGAGAGGTACGGGCTGGTCCGCATGGCCGACGCAACGAGCTCGGGCAAACGTCGAGTGCGAGTACCACACGCTGTGTTTGACCAGATCGCGTTGAAGATCGCCATTTAGGCGCGCATGGGGCCTGAGGCGTTGTCTCCCTGATGCGGAGGTCCGTGGAATTCTGAGCTTGGTGATGGCGCTCCTGAGCGAAGGGGAGGGGTGATTGTGGGTCACGAGAACGCAGCGCCGGCGCCCCTGCCCCGGTAACCGGGCGAGTTCCCGTTTCGCAGAAAATCGACGCGACTGAACACGTAGTTTGTTTTACTCCAGCGATACCGGTGCAATATTACAAGGATGTGATAGTATGTCTTTCAGTCATGGACGCCAAAGGTCTTCGCGCCGCACGCGTCGAAAAGGGATGGAGCCAGGTCAAGGCTGCACGTCGCCTTGGTGTGTCCCAGCCCTATCTGGTCATGCTTGAGCGCGGCCAGCGCCGACTCACGTCGGAGCTCGCACGGCGTGCCGTCCAGGTCTACGGTGTGCCGCCGACGGCGGTACCGCCGTCGCAATCGGTACCACCCCGTCTCCCGCTCGCTGGTGCGGCATTGGCTCGAGACCTCGCCGGTCTGGGCTACCCTGCACTCGCATACCTGCGTCCACGCCGGTGGAAGCCCAAGAACCCTGGCGAGGTGCTCCTCGCGGCTCTTGCTCAGGATGATCTGGAGCCTCGTCTCGTCGAGGCACTGCCCTGGTTAGTCCTCCGCTATTTGCCGCTCGATTGGGCCTGGGTCGTGTGCGCGGCGAAGGTCCACGATCTGCAGAACCGCCTGGGGTTTGTCGTCAGCCTGGCGCGCGGCCTCGCCGAGCGCGCCGGCGACCGGCGCAAGGTGGAGTCCCTCGCAGATCTCGAGCGCACGCTCGAGCGTAGTCGTCTCGCACGCGAAGACACGCTCTGTCGCGTTTCAATGCCCGAGGCGGAACGACGCTGGCTCACTGTGAATCGACCAGCAGAGGCCAGGCGCTGGAATCTCCTGACCGACTGGACCGCGGAAGTTGTCCGTTACGTCGCGTGAATTGCCCGCACCATGGCGGGCTTTCCTTGCGGATGTTGACCGAGCGCTCATACAGCCAGTTGAGATCCATTGCCTCGGCGGGTTCGTCGCGGCCTTCTACTACGACCTCCCCCGCCCGACGAACGATCTCGACTACATCGAGGTAGTTCCGCATGAGGCCACAGCGATGTTGCAACAGCTCGCGGGCCAAGGCTCGGCCCTGGCGGCGAAACACCGCCTGCACTTCCAGCACGTCGGCGTAGCCAGCCTTCCGGACTCGTATGCAGAGCGTTTGGTGGCTCTCGCCGATGGAGTCTTCCGGCGCCTCCAGCTATCCGCGCTCGACCCTCACGACTTGGCCCTCTCCAAGCTCGTCCGGAATAGTCCGATCGATCGCGAGGACGTGGCTCAGTTGGCCCGGGGCGTTCCGCTTGACCCGGCGCTCCTTCGCGCGCGCTACGAGCGAGAGCTGAGACCTATCCTGATCGGTGATCAGGAACGCACTGACCGAACACTGCGACTGTGGATCGAAGCCTACTTCCGATAGGGTGATCTACGAACTGAGCGCTGTTGTGCGCGCGCTGCGCCCGCCGCCGCCGCAAGCGGTTTTCGCTGAGGTGCCAAGCGATCGGCCAGCGCCGCCGCCTCCTGCCTGAGCGCCTCCCTCATCGCCGCCGGCTCGATCACCTCCGCTTCCACGCCATAGCCAAGAATCCACCGCCGCACCTCGAGCGTATCGGCCACATGAAGGGTCAGCTCGAGACGCCCGTCCGTCAGGTCGCGGAATTTCTGGCTCGGGTGCCAGAGGCGCTCGCGGATGTACCGCGCGAGCTTCGTGGCGAAGACAACCCTCACGGTGACGAGATCGCCGCTGATGATGCCAAGCGCACCGGCCAGGTATTTCTCGGGGTCGAAGCCCACCGGCAAGGTGAACCGGCGGCTCAGGACGTCCAGGCCGCGAATGCGTTCCATCGCGAAGACGCGAATGGCGCGCCGAAGGTGGCAGTAGCCGACGAGGTAGAGCCCTCCATTGAAATACGTCAGGTGGTACGGATCGACCTCGCGCTTGGTCTCCTCGTCGCGCTGGAAGGAATAGTACCGGATCCGCAGGCCGCGGTGCTCGACGAGCGCGTCCTGGACGGCGGGTAGATGCTCGGTCACAGGAAGCTGGAGCTTGGCGCCGAAGGCACGCACGCCGACGGTGTCGCGCATGCGGTCGATCACCTGCAGCGCGTCGCGGCTCAACACGCCCGTAATCTTGTCGAACGCGCTCGTCACGGCCGGCCCCAGAAGGCTCGCGCCGGCCGGCGCCAGGAGCTGGCGGCTCATCAACAGCGCGGCCAGCTCCGCGAGCGAGAGCTTGAGCGGCAGCTTCTGCTTGAACTCCTCGCTGACCCGCCAGAGCCCCTGCTGACCGTTCGGCGCCCTGTCGTCGTAGATGGGGAACCCGGCGTCCTGGAGCACCCGGAGATCGCGCCAGATGGTCCGCACGACGCAGTCGAGCTCGGCAGCGGCGTCGGCGACCGTGACCCCGGCCGGCCGGTCGATGAGCTGCAGCAACCGCCACTGCCGGGCAAGCTGGCCGCCGCGAGGCATCCCGCCGATTGTTTGCACCTAAAGGGCTGCGTGTCAACGCGCGGTATCCCCGTTGAATGCCATCGCATGGACGACACGACCTTCCACCACGAGCGCCGCGCCGTGAACGGCCTTGCTCTCGAACCTGTGCTCGGCCCCGAGCCCGACGGCGGGCACTGAAGCCGCGGTCACCGACTTCAACAACGCGAGCACGCTGGAGGGTTTCGGGCGCAACCCCACGGTCGGCTCCCGGCCCAAGGCGTCGGCCGCGTAGCCCGAGCAGAGGCGAGGCCACACGCGTGCGAAGAGCCCCGGCGCGGCCAGCGCATCGAGCCCGAGCCACCGCCCGCAGAGATACACGAGCGCACCCACCTGCCCCGGCTGCGCGGCGAGCGACTCGCGAGCTTGGCGTAGCGCACCCCTGTAGCGCATGAAGACATCGTTCATCGCGTCGGTCGCGCTCGACGCGTGAAGAAACGTCGCCTTCGTCGCCAGGTCTTCCCAGATCTCCGCCTGGTCCCCCGCGTGGCCGGCGCCACGCCGAATCGATTCGCTCACGCGCGCCACCTTCTTGGCCCGCAGGCTCGCGTAGAGCGAGTGCTCGCTGGCCACGAAGCCGCGCGAGCGGTACGACCACCGGCCGTGCTCGACACAGCTCACCGGAATCGTCACGGTCACCTGCGCGGCGACGAGCACGGTCGTATTCAGCACTCGGTTCTGCTTGGCGCCCACGAGCTCTTCACCGTCGAGCAGCAGGACGGGCCATTCGGCCCCGTTGTGCAGGCGCAGCGTAGGGACCGAGCCGCCCTCGTCGATCTCCTCGATCGTGACCTTGTCGCCCGCCTCGTTCAGCGTGAGCCAGTCCGGCTCGGCGCTCCCAGGCCCGAGAAGTGGTTCGAGAAGTGGCACCACGGTCAGCGCGCCGTGGCTCACGGGTTCGCCGATCCGGATGGCTTCGAGCAGCTCTTGGACCGCGGTCATTTCGTCGACAATCGGCATCAGTCACTCCTCCTCGCGAATAGCGGCCATGAGCGTGGACTACGATCTTCCGAGCTTTGGATCGTCCAGCGCGAGCCGCAGCTCGCGGAACAGCGTCTGCGGCTCGATGGGAGCCCGATGCACCGGAATGCGTTTCGCCGCGCAGTCGCGGGCCAGGCGCCGGTCGAGGTGACCCGTGAGGAACAGGACGGGAAATCCACGCTCCGCGGGCACGCAGTCGATCGCCTGCCACGGGCGCACGCCGAAGTTGGTGACGATCACCAGCGGGAAGCTCCCCTGCTCGAGGCGCTCTCGGAGATCCTCTGGCGAGCTCACAGCCTCCACGGGCCAGTCGCCGAGGAACTCCCGCAGAAATTCCTCGCAGTTCTGGTCATCGACCAGCACCAGCACGGGGTTCATGGCACCTGTCTCCCGGCGCGACGGGCCTTCAGCGCCTTGCGCCGGCGCGCGAATGCGGGCGCCCAGGGCAACCCCGTCAGGAAGCGGCTCGCCAGGAGGTCGTCGGTGGCCAGCTCCGGGTCCGCGACGAGGGCGACTGGCTTCCGACGGCGCACGACCCGAAAAACCCGGACCGCCGCGCCCTGGGGCGAGACTGCGTGGGCGACCAGCACCTCGCGGTGCCCCGGCACCTCGGCGAGCGACTTGAGCCCGGGCTGGGTCGCCAGGCTCCGCGCCGCCGTATCGATGCGCGCGGTCCACGCCTCGGCCACCAGGGCGCAGGCCTCCGCACCGCCGCGGGCCGCCATCTCGAAGTAGGCGCGCAGGAGGGCCTTGTCCTCGTCATTGGCCAGCACCACCTCGGTCGCGATCGGCACCCCCCGCAGGACGACGAGCGCCGTCGGCGGGCACCCGTCTCGCTGGGCGAACACCCTCATGGCGTGACTGCCAAGCTGGCCGACCCAGGACTCGAGCTCGGTCGGTGTCATCCGCGCCTCCTTTGCCTCCATCGACGCTCTCATGAGCTCTTGCATTTGTTGGTCCTACGAGCCCAGGGTCGCAGGCCCCCGAGACAGGGGCGGTCACAGCGAATCGGACGGGGTGCGACCCCCGCTGTCACGGCCCCCTGGCATCCTCGAAACAGCTGAACGGAGCCGCCGGGACGCGCGCGCGAGGAAGGAGTCAGCGATGAGAGGAAACCAAGGTGACAAGATGACCCGCCAAAGTTCTTGGTCGGCACTCGAGGCGCGCAGATCATTGAGTGTGGACCAATGACTCGCCGGCCTCCCGCTATCTTCTGGGGTACGGGCACCTGGGCCGAGGCGGTCGCGGCGCTGCCCGTCCAGAAGCCGCTGCCCTGCCGTACTGTCCTCGTGCCGCGCGAGCGGGTCGCGCACGCCCTGCGCCGCCAGCTTCTCCTCATCGGGCGCGCCGACGCCCTGGCCGGCACGCGGTTCGTCACACCACTCGCGGCCGCCGCCGAGGTGCTGCGCGCCGCCGACGTCCAGTTCGTGTCCGGCGAAGAGGGGCTTCGCACCTCGCGACTGCTCGCGTTGTTCCAGCGCGGGCTCGCGCTCGAGCACTTCTCGCTCGATCTTCTCCAGTCGCGACCGGGGTGGGACGAGGCGTTCGCCCGCACCATCGGCGATCTCGAATCGGCGGGCTTGTGCCCGGACGATCTCGTCGCGAGGGCCCCGGCCACCGAAGCGCCGGCGCGCGTTCGCGACGTGGCCTCGGTGTGGCGCGCGATCGACGAATCGGCCAAGGCCTCGTGGACGAGCGCCCGCACGCTCTGCGACGCGGCCAGCGTGCTCGAGGCGAACCCAGCGGTGTGGCCGTTCACCGGGCCCACGCTCGCTACGGGCGCCTCGCACAGTACGGCCGCGGAAGCGCGCTTCATGCGCGCGATCCCATCCGCGACGCTCGCCGTGCTCGCCAGCCGCCCGGTGAGATCTAGCTATCTCGACCGGATGCGAGCGCTCTTCGGAGAGGCAACTGTCGACGCTTTCAACGCCGCGACGGCCCCGCGGTTACACACGAGTGAGCGCGACCTTCTGGCGTCCTATCTCTTCGAGAGCCCGTCTCTCCTCGCCGACCCGGCCCGGCCCCGAAGCCGCGGGCCGGACGGCACCGTAGATCTGGAGGAGCATGCCGGAGTCGAGGAAGAGATCGAGGCGGCGGCCGACTGGGTCGCGCGCCGGGTGCTCGCGGGCACACCGCTCGAGGACATCGCCGTCCTCGTCCCTGCGCTCGATCCGCTGGCCGGGCTCGTCGGCCAGCGCCTCCAGCGCCTGCCATGGCTCGAGGGCACTCTGCCGGTCCACGTCGCCGGGGGGCTGCCTCTCACCGGTACCGCCGCCGGTGCCCGCGCGCTCGCCGTCGTCCGCGCGCTTCGCGTCAACCTCGCCGGCCAAGCGCTGGCCGAGGTGCTACCCGCGCTCCGCGCCGAGGGCGACGGCGATCGTCATCTCTCGCTCGGCCGGGCGACCGACTTGACCTGGTCGCTGGGCACGGCGGGCGGGAGCGCGGCGCGTCCCGAGGGCGCGCTCGAGTGGGCCGAGCGCGCCGCGAGCCGCGAGGCCAGCATCGGCACGCAGCTCGAGCGCGCCAAGCAATCGGCCGACGATCCGGACAACGCCGCCCTGGTCCGCTCGATGCGCGAGCTCGGGCGTCTGCTGGACGATCTTCGCGCGGTGCGCCCCGCACTCGACGCGCTCGTCGCCGTCGCGCGGCTCGCGCTCGGCGGCGCCACGCTCGCCACGCTGTGGCCCGTGCTGCGCGAGTTTCTCGCGCGCTGGCTTCTCCAGCCCGGTGAGGGCGCGCGCGTGCACACGATCCTCGACGAGCGCCTGAGCCCGCTCACGAGCGATTCCGCGTGCGGCACGCTCACCGGTGACGATGCGCTTCGCGTGGTCGAGGACGCAGTGCTCACGACGCGCCTGCCCACCGGCCGGTTCGGCGAGCCCGCGGTCTACGTCGGCACGGTTCACGGCGCCGTCGGGCTGCCCTTCAGTGCGGTGCGAGTCATCGGGCTCGCCGAGGGCCACCTGCCGCCGGTGCCCCGCGAGGATCCCGTGCTCCCCGACAGCCTGCGCGCGCAGCTCGGCCGCACGATGCCGACCGCCGCCGATCACGTGCTCGACTCGCTCCACGCGCTCGACGCCGCCGTGCGCGCGGCCCGTCACTGCGTGGCCCTGTCGGTGCCACGCATGGACGTCGAGCGCTCGGAGCGCGAGCCCGCGTCGGTCGTCCTCGAAGCCGCGGCTGCGCTCGGTCGCCCCGACGCGACCACCGGAGCCGCCGGAGCGGTCATCCCCGATCTGCGGGCCGTGCGCCGCGACTCCTTCGCCCCCGCCCGGCAGGCGTCCACCGAGCACCGGCGAGGCACGCCTCTGGGCGCCGCGGCCTGGCGCGAGGCCGTTGCCCTCCGGGCCGTGGGCGTGCCAACGCGCTGGCTCGCCGACGGCGCGCTCGGCCTCACGCGGATCCGCGCCACCCTCGCGCAGGTCACGCCGGGCGCCATGGACGGGCTCCTCGGCGAGCTCGGCGACCGCGTGAGCGTGCCCGGGCTCACGCGCGCCCGGCCCATCTCGGCCTCGGCGCTCGAGATGCTGCTGCGGTGCCCGCACCAGTTCTTTCTCGCACGCATCCTTTATCTCGACGAGCCGACCGCGGCCCCCACGCTGCGAAAGCTCGATCAGCTCACCTACGGTTCGCTCTTCCACGGCGTGGCCGAGGAGTTCTTCCGCGCCCACGGCGCTGCCTTTCTGTCTCACGCCGAGAGTCTCCCGGCCTGGCGCGAGCGCGCCGACCCGTTCGTGGAGCGGGCCTTCGCCGAGCTGCTCGAAGCCTACCCGCTCGTCGGTGATGCCGTGCGTAACGTCGAGCGCGAGCGCCTGCGGGGTGATTTCTACCAGCTTCTCGACCACGAGTGGAACCGCGGCCCCGCCCGCTTCGTCGCGGCCGAGCAGTCGTTCGGCCAGCCGGACCCGATCGAGCTGGCGCTCGGCTCCCGGTCCCTCTTCCTGCGCGGCCGGATCGACCGCCTGGAGGTGGCCGAGCAACAGGCCGTCGTGCGCGATCTGAAGACCGGCCGCGCGCATCCGCGCACCGGCAAGGAGGCCGGACCCGACCACGTTCGCGATGCGCAGATCGCGGTCTACGGCCTGGTGGCGCGCCAGCTGGCACGGCAGTGGGGCGTGCCCGCGCGCATCGGCGCCGGCTATGTCTACGTCAACCGCGGCGTGGAGGAGCGCGACTGGCTCGGCGACTTCCAGACCGTGCTAGAGCCCCAGGCGCGGGAGTGGCTCGACGTCGCCGCCGGTCTCCTCGAGGCGCGCGCATTCCCGCGCACGTCGCGGCAGGAGGACTGCGCCTTCTGCGCCTTCGCGCCCGTGTGCGGTGACACAGTCTACGACCGCGCCGCCGACATCCTGACGACGGGTGCCGGGCCCCTCCCGCGGCTGGCAGCCCTGAAGGGCGCCGGGCCCGATGGAGACGCCGACTGATGGCCAGCCGTAACCGGCAGCCAGGCTCCGATCTGCCTGCGCGCACCGCCGCCATCGCGGAGCGACGGCGGAACGTGCTCGTCGACGCCGGCGCTGGGACCGGCAAGACCAGCCTCGTCGTCGAGCGCTTCGTCGACATGGTCGCGCCCACCGGCGGTGCGGCGCCGGTCCCGATCGAGCGCCTGGCGGCCATCACCTTCACGCGAAAGGCAGCCGGCGATCTACGGCTGCGCATCCGCGAGCGACTCCTGGCCGCTTTGGCGCAGCCTCGGCTCGCCGCCGAACGCTCGAGCCAGCTCCACGCCGCGCTCGCCGGGCTCGACACCGCCTACGTCGGCACCATCCACAGCTTCGCCGACCGGCTGCTGCGCCTGCGCCCCGTCGAGGCGCAGCTGAGCCCGGCTTACGAGGTCGCCGAGGACGACGAGACGCTCGTGCGGGAGACGTTCGAGCTGCTTTTTCACACCGTGCAGGAGGGCACGATCGAGGCGGAGCTGGCGGGCACGTCGGCGGCCGGTCGCGGAGTAGAAGCGGCGGGAACCCTGCTCTTCGCGCTGCACGCCGGAATCCCAGCGGAGTCGAGGGACCTGGGTTGGGCGGTGCGCCACGGGCTCGACGGCCTCGTCGCCGGCTTCATCGGACTGCGCGACGTGCCGCGGCTCGACGCCGCTCCCGCGCGCTTCGATGCCGCCGCCTTCCGCGCGGCCGCGGACGAGTTCATCAAGCTCGCCCGCCCGGTCACGGGCTCCTCGCGCGGCGCCCTATGGATCCAGCGTACGGTCCGCCTGCTCGAGCATCTCCGCGGCTCGGCGCTGCCCGAGGTCGTCCTGCGCGATCTCCGCGCCCAGCTCGATCGCGCGCCGCGCGAAGTCACGAAGCGCGACACCTTCGCGGGTGAGGATATCCCCTGGAAGATCTGGCAGGCCTTCTGGAAGGGCAACAAGCAGTGCCCGACGCCGATCCACGACGACCTCGTGGCCCCGGCTAATCGCTGGATGGCCACGCGGCTCGAGCGCCTGATTCCCGTGGTGGTCACGCTGTACGAGAAGGTGAAGACGCGCCACCAGGCGCTCGACCAGCTCGACCTCCTAGCAAAGCTGCGCGATCTGCTCCGCGACAACCCGGGCGTCCGCGGCGAGTTCCAGCGCATGTTCGATCACGTCTTCGTGGACGAGTTCCAGGACACGGACCCGCTCCAGGCTGAGATCGTGCTTTACCTTTGCGAGGCCGCGCCGGCCGCTCGCGCCTGGGAGGAGGTGACCCTGCGCGACGGCGCCCTCACAATGGTCGGCGATCCCAAGCAATCGATCTATCGCTTCCGCCGCGCCGACATCGGCACATACGACCGCGTGCGGCAGGTCGTGCTACGTCACCACCCGCTCGAGGTTGCTCTTTCTGAGAACTACCGGAGCGTTCCGCCGCTGATCGACTGGCTCAACGACGGCTTCGACCACATCCTCGGCGTGGCCCCCGGCGATCGACGCTTCGACCCGGCCACGGGCCAGGTCTTCCAGCAGCGCCTCGCTGCCGGCCGCAACGACGCGCCCGCTCCCGCCGTGCACGTGCTGCCGGTAGATTTCGGCGACGGCGCTAAACACCCTGTGCACGAGTATCGAAAGCTGGAGGGCGAAGCGCTGGCCCGCTATCTCCGCTGGCTGGTGGAGAAAAGCGGCGTCACCGTCGTCGACCCACTCGACGGGCGTGCGCGCCCGGTTCGCTACGGCGACATCGCCGTGCTGGCGGTCACCACCTACCAGCTTCCGCTCCTCTTCCCCGTCCTCGACGCCGAGGGCATTCCGTACGCCTCGCGGGGCGGCGTGCTCTTCCTCAACGATCCGCTCCATCGCCAATTCCTCCTCGGGCTACGCGCCATCGCCGACCGCGACGACGGCGTGGCCGAGGCCGCCCTTCTGCGCCCGCCGTTCTTCGCAGTCGATCTCGCAGACCTCGCTCTGGAAGCCAACAGCGAGGACGGGGACGCCGACGAGCGGGTTGCGCGAGTGCGCGAGGCGCGCGAGCTTGTGCGCGACCTGCGCAGGCGCCGTTTCGAGCAGCCGCCGGGCGCCACCGCGCGCGATCTGCTCGATCGCACCGCTTTCGCCCGCTCCGTGGCGGTCGGCCCCAACGGCCTCCAGCGCCTCGCGCGCCTGCGCGAGCTATGCCTCGTGTTGGAGCAGCGCGCGGCGGCCGAGGGCCTCGACTATGACGCCGTCACCGCCCAGGCGCGCGAGTGGGTCGCGGAGCCGATCCAGCTCGACCCGCCCCATCCGGTCGGCGCCGAAGCAGTGCGCGTGCTCACTGTGCACCAGGCTAAGGGGCTCGAGTTCCCGGTGGTCGTCGTCTGGGACGGCATGGGCGAGTGGCGGACGCGTATCGACCAGGCCGCCTGGCGCATGGAACGCGACGGCCACGGCTGGACGATGAACCTTGACGGCTTCGAATGGGAGGAGCCCGCCAGCCGCGGCCTTAGCGAAACCGAGCGTCGCTTCCTTGACTGGGAGCGACGGCGGGTCATCTACGTCGCCGCCACTCGCGCCCGCGATCTCCTCGTCGTGCCCCGCGCGCGCGGTGCCCAGCCGGGCAAGCACGTGTGCGCCGACCTGCTCGCGGGGGCGGATCCCCGTCTCGTCCGGGAGATGGAGCCGTATCTGGCCGGTGTCGGGGCACCCTGGTCACGCGCCGTTCCGGCTCCATCCGAAGAGACACAGGTGGACGCGGATACCCTGGAGCTCGAGGTATCAGCACGTTGGGAGACGGCCGCGACCGAGGCCGCACGGCCGCGCTTCAAGCCGGCCAGCGTGTCGGCGGAAGCCGTGCTGTCGCTCCGCGAAGAGGAAGACGAACCTGCTCGGCCGACAGCGCGCAAGCCACGACCCGGGCGCTTCGGCATGGTCTTCGGCACCGTCGTCCACGAGGCGATCGGCCTGGTGCTGCGGGACCCGGAGCTCGTCGTCACACAGGCCGTCCGGAAGGCCGCCGAGCGCTTCGGTCTCGTCGAACACATCGACGACGCTGTGGCCGACGTGACACGCGCGCTCGACGCCCTGCGTGCGGAAGGTCTCTTCCGCAGGCCCGGCACCGAGCTCCAACTCGAATACCCTGTAGCGGGAGCAGTCGAACATGGCGTCCTGCTCGGCGGCTACATCGATCTCCTGGGCGTGACCCAAGGCAAAGTCGCGATACTCGATTTCAAGACGGATGCGCCGTCGGCCGGGCGCGTCGAGGATGCATACCCCGAATATGCGGCTCAGGTGTCGACCTACGGGAGCCTGATCGAGGCCGCGGGCGTCGCAGCGCCCGGACAGGTCCGCCGTGGGCTCCTGTTTACCGCAGACGGAACGATCCGGTGGCTCTCCCATTGATGTTTCACCGAAGGATCGTGGCACCGAAGTATCGTGATAGCGTAAAAAGAGTGACACCCGCCATAGGTAATCTCACCGACTTAGTCAATCACCTCAAGGGCAGGATTGGCGAGGCATTCGTCGAGGCCCTCCTGCGGCGCGCGAACTACTCGGTCAGTCGCGTTGGGCGCGAGGCTCACCTGCCGAGCCTCATCAAGGCGGGGCCTACGACCTACATGCCCGATTTCCTGGCCTGGCGCGAGGAGCGCAACTCCGGGCCCTCAGGCAGCACGCAGCTCTTCAGCATTGTCGCCGTCGAGGTGAAGTACCGGAGGCAGCCTGAGCGGTTCCTAACCGACGAAGCCCCGAAGGTCTTCGACGCGGCCGGCGACCACTGGCCGAATTTTTGCGTCGCCCTCGTCACCGACAACCCGGAAGGCGATTGCTCGTGCTTCCAGGTGCTCCGCCGTGACCAAACCCGGCGCGTCGAATGCACCGACATCGCCAACGCTGGATTCGACGTCTATTCCACCACTGCGGCGATGTTTTCGCTCCTGCTGAAACAGGTCCTTCATTCCCTCAACGAGGGAGTAGGAACGGAAGGCGTCGCGAATTGAACGGGTGCCTCCCTTGCTGATCTCCTTCAGATCTATCTCCGCCCCGAGGCCCAGAGCGAAGGCAGACTCGGTGATTGGATTCCGCCCGGAATGACTGCCCGTATGTGGCGGCTGCGTTTTCTCATTGCGAGCGCTATCCCCTCCACAATCTTTCGAACCGTACATCGAGCAGCTCGTATCTACGCCCACCTCTGGTCGAAGCTGACGAGCACCCCGGCCCGCACTGCCCCCCACTTCTTCCGCGCTGGATCAACCCAGCAGCTGGAGCATTCCTGAGATGGCGCCGTCATCGCTTCAATGGCTCGATTTCTCCGAGCACGAGCGCCGCAAGGCGAACGAGGTCATCGCCCTCTTCCAGGAGCAGGACACACGAGACGAGCTCGGGATCGCTATGGTCCGCGACGCCTTTGCCGAGCTGCTGTTCCCCGGCACCGGCACGATGCAGACACGGGTCGCCTACTTTCTCTTTATCCCGTGGATGTACCTCGACCTCGAGTCGCGGCGGGTGGCTTCCTCGGAGATTGCGGCCCGGGCACGCTCGATCGAGTTGCGACTGATCGATGTATTGGCAAGCTCGTCAGATGGAGCGGGCACCATCGGTGTTCAGGCGCGCAGATTGCTGCAACGCCTTCCGAGCAGTATCTATTGGCAGGGTCTCCACGTCTGGGGCATCCGGCTCCCCCCGGGCTCGCAGGACACCTATCATCGCTCGCTCGATGCCTGCTACACCGTCGAGCGCAGGAATGGCCGCAACGACGACGGCGAGCCTATCGACGGCACCGTTCGCCGGAATTGGCACCGGTCACTACCGCCGTCTCCGGCAGGCTTCCCAAAGGAGGCAACGTTCCGCCTTCGACAGGAAGATGCAGAGTACCTGCGCGAGCAAGTCCTTGGCAGAATGCCCACATCTCTGCTCGCGTTTCTGCTCGACCACCCGCACGGGGCCGCCAGTGTTGATTTCCCGTGGCTCCATCCTCATCTCGAAGAGTTCCCCACACGACTCCGAGAGGAGCTCCATCACGCGAGAAGTTTCGCGGAAGTGATGCACGGAGCAGCGCTTCTATACAACCTGATGCTCGCTGAAACAGCCAGGCGCGACTCTCGCATTGAGGAATACCGCCAGGCTCTGGCTCGCTGGCACCAGGAGATTGACGCTCGGCAGAGTACGCTGGCCAGCTGGGATCGTCAGCGCCTTTGGACAATCGTGCTCCACACCGGCGCTCGCATCACCCCACAGACACGCGCGTTCATCGACATGTGGATGGACCTGGTCCTATCGGGGCCGGGAGTCGACGATGCTCGGGCACGAGACCTCATACGAGCGCGTGAGGTGACGCTCAAACGGGGACAGGCTCGTCTCGAGAACCCGAGGGCTCTCGAGCGCTGGGGAGGCGCCTCTGGGACCCGACGCCTCAACTATCGCTGGCCGGTGGCGACAACTATGATCACAGACCTGCAAGTCGGGCTTGCCGCGAGGGGTGAACGTGCTTGACCCTCGCCAGCGCGTCCTGCTTCTCGAGTCACTAAGGCCGCCGCTCGGCTATAGCCTCGACCGCGCGGTCGGCACCACCTACTCCCTGGATCTCCTCGCCCTTCTCACGGCACCGCTGGCGTTCACGGTGTTTGACTGGGAGGACAAGGAGGGTCGTCCGACGGCCGATCCGCTTGCCTTGCTCGAGGCACTCCGGCGGAGCGCCGATCGCGTCGTGCTGTTCTGTCAGGCGGGACAGATCAAGGTCCCACCCAGAGAGCAGCGGCTGCTGGCCTATTTGGAGCAGTCCGTCGTGGAGGTCCGCGCTCCGCAACAGGGCGGTGTGTTCCATCCGAAGGTCTGGGTCCTCAGGTTCATCGCACCGGACGCCCCAATTCGCTATCGCTTGCTGTGCCTGAGCCGCAACTTGACCTTCGATCGCTCCTGGGATGTCGCGTTGAGCCTTGACGGTGAGCTTATCGACCGACAACGAGCGTTCGCTGCCAATCGCCCCCTGGCGGACTTCGTTTCTGCCCTCCCCGACCTCGCCGTACGAAGGCCCATTCTCGCTCGGATTCGGGACACGGTCGCCCAGCTGCAGGACGAGCTTCTCCGCGTTCGGTTTGAGTTGCCGGACGACATCGATGCCGTCGCCTTCTGGTCTCTTGGTCTGCCGGGCGGGTCGCAGTGGCCGTTCCGAGACCGTATCGACCGGCTTCTCGTCATCTCGCCCTTCCTCAGCGCATCGTGTCTCGTACGATTGGCCGTGCCTGGTTCCGACCACGTCCTCGTCTCCACGGACCAGGCCCTAAGTACCCTTCCGCGAGAATCCTTGCAAGGATTCTCGAAGATCTACGTCCTGAATGAGCACGCCACGGCCGAGCCCCAAGACGCGGACTCAAGTGAGCTGGCACCTGAGGCCGGCAGCGACAGCGGCCAAAGCGACCTTCACGCGAAGGTCTACGTCGCGGACGCCGGCCGGAGCTCCCGCGTGTGGATCGGGTCTGCCAATGCCACCGTGGCTGCTTTCGAAAGAAACGTCGAGCTTCTTGTCGAGCTCAACGGAAAGAAGAGTCGCTGGGGTGTCGACGCTTTCCTTACGAGCGATGGGGAAGGACAGGGGTTCATCGGTCTGCTCGACCCCTACATCCCTCCCGATCAACCGACCGTTCCTGACCCTGACGAAGAAAGGCTTCAGCGACTTCTCGATGAGGCCCGATGGGCCCTCGCCGCAGCGCCGTTGCGGGCGCACGTGGCACCGGAGGCGGAGGGTCAACGGTACCTCCTGACCGTCGAGGGTGAGCCCGATTGTCTCCCGACTATCCCTGACGGCATGGTAGCGCGGTGTTGGCCGGTCACGTTACGTCAGGAGGCCGCGGTCCCGATCGTGGCAGTGCCTCCGGCCCAGCGGGTTGCCGATTTCGGCCTCGTCTCCTTCGAGGCGCTGACCTCCTTCTTTGCCTTCGAGTTGGCTATCGCTCGCGAAGGAACAATCCGCACTACCCAGTTCGTTCTAAATCTCCCTCTCGTCGGAGTCCCCGCGGATCGGTACCAACGTGTCCTCCTCTCCCTGCTCGATGACGGCGAGAAGCTTATGCGATTCCTGATGTTGCTTCTTGCGGGGAACTCCTTCGACGCCCTCGAGGCGCTCTCTGCTGGATCAGCCGTCGGCGGCGCCGCCGGACCTTCATGGTCCGAGCCTGCCCTCTTGGAATCGCTCATGCGCGCTCTTGACCGCAATCCCGAGAAGCTCGACCAAATTGCCGGGCTCGTGGGCGACGTCCGGGCAACCGCAGAAGGACGACGGCTCCTGCCGGACGGTTTCGACTCTGTCTGGGACGCAATCTGGACGTCTCGCCAGCGGATTCGGCGATGACGAGCACTTCAATGCAGCGCCCGGACGTCCAGGCCGTGCTGGCCAAATTAAAGGACTTCCAGCGCGATTCATGCGACTACGTCTTCCGCCGCCTTTGCGTCGACCAAAACCAGACCCGCCGCTTTCTCCTGGCAGACGAGGTTGGCCTCGGCAAGACCCTCGTCACGCGCGGGGTCATCGCCCGCATCATCGACCGCCTATGGGATCAGGTGCCCCGGATAGACGTCATCTACATCTGCTCCAATGCAGACATCGCGCGTCAGAATATCAATAAGCTGAATCTCAGTCATAGCGACGGGCCGAACGGCGCGCTCGCGTCGCGGATCACCCTCCTCCCCATCACGCTCAGTAACCTCAAGAACAACAAGGTGAACTTCGTAGCCCTAACACCGGGCACATCGTTCGACCTGAAATCCAGTCTGGGTACTCGTCGCGAGCGGGCCCTCCTTTACTGGCTGCTCAAAGAGCCGTGGAGTCTTTCGGGCGCTGGTCCGCTCAATGTCCTCCAGGGCAACGCCGGAGTCGACTCTTTCCGAGAGCTTGTCAGGCACTTCTGCTCTGAGGAGACTATTGATGCCGCTCTGCAGGAGGAGTTCGCCAAGGCCCTGGACCGGCGCGTGGTATCGGAAGGAATCGCGGGGGGCCCCGACATCCGTTCTCGCTTCAGTGATCTCGTGCGCCGCTTTGCCTATGCAAGACAGCACATTCCGCCGAAGGATCGCGAAGATCAAAGGAACCTCATCGGAGAGCTCCGTCACCTCTTGGCGGTGACGTGTCTCCGGGCGCTCGAACCGGATCTCGTGGTTCTCGATGAGTTCCAGCGCTTTAAGCATCTCCTCGATGGTCGGGACCCCAACAGCGAGCTGGCGCGGGGCCTCTTTGAGTACGAGGGCGCCCGCGTACTGCTCCTCTCTGCGACCCCATACAAGATGTACACGCTGGCCGACGAGAGCAGCGATGATAATCACTATGAGGATTTCATCCGGACGCTGCGCTTCCTCGAGTCCGACAGCGCGCGCTCTGGCCGCTTGGAAGAGCTCTTCAAGGCCTACCGCCGGGAAGTCCTTCGGCTGAAGGATGAAGACTTCGAGCGTCTCCGCTTGCTCAAGGCCGAGATCGAGGCCGAGCTCCGGAAGGTGATGAGCCGGACCGAGCGCCTAGCCGTGACTGAGGACCGTGATGGAATGCTTACTCAGGTGGCAGCTCGGGATGTCCAACTGGACCCGAACGACCTCGACGTGTACCTGAGCCTTCAGGAGGTCGCCCGTATGCTGGAGTGCGGGGACATCGTCGAGCTCTGGAAATCTGCGCCATATCTTCTCAACTTCATGGAGGACTACGAGTTGAAGGCGGCGTTCAAGGCCGCCATCGACGAGCCGGAGCGGCGCCAGAAGGTGGCCGACCTGATCGCGACTCGACCGCTTGGTCTTCTACCTTGGAATGACATCCGTCAGTACGAAAGGGTTGATCCCGCCAATGCCCGGCTCCGAGCCCTCGTGACCGAGACGCTCGGTGCCGGCGCGTGGCAACTGCTCTGGCTGCCACCGTCCCTGCCCTACTACCAGCTCGGCGTACCCTTCGCCAGTGAAGCCGTGGCACGGATGACAAAGCGGTTGGTGTTTTCATCCTGGCGCGTCGTGCCCCGGGTAATCAGCACCTTACTCAGCTACGAGGCCGAGCGCCAGATGCTCCGGTCCTCCGAGACGACACCAGAGAATACGCCAGAAGCGCGTGCCCGGCGCACGGCCCTCCTCCGGTTCACGCGCAGTGATGGTCGGCTCACTGGGATGCCGGTCCTGGGCTTGCTCTACCCCTCAACCACGTTGGCCCGGGACGTCGATCCGCTCGCTCTGGCACTCGGGCTGTCGCAGAACGGCCTTCCATCGATCGACGTCCTGCTCGCACGGGCTCAGGAGCGAATAGGGGAACTTCTCGCTAAGCTGCGGGTCGCTCCCACAGCGTCGTCGTCCCAGGAAGACGAGAGCTGGTACTGGGCGGCTCCGGTGCTTCTGGATCTCCACGCCGACGAGCCTGCGACACGAGCCTGGCTGGACTCCCCCGATCTGGCTGGCCGGTGGTCGGGCTCCGAGTCGCCAGACGTCGATGAGCTCGGTTCTCTGTGGGCCGAGCACGTGAATGAGTTGCGCGCCCTCGTCCTATCTGGTGGGAAAGGACTCGGGACCCAACCTCGGGACCTCACGCTCGTATTGGCCCAGATGTCCGTAGCGGGCCCGGCCACGACCGCGCTCCGAGCATTAGCTCGGACTTGTGGAGATCCGGGCGCCTTCAATACACCCGCGCTCAGACATGCCGCAGGGCAGGTCGCCTGGTCAATGCGAAACCTCTTCAATCTCCCCGAGGTAATGGCCATGCTCCGCGGCCTAGCTCCCACCGAACCATATTGGCGCCGCGTTCTTGAGTACTGCGTGGCGGGCGGCTTGCAATCCGTCTTGGACGAGTACGCCCACGTCCTTCGGGACACCTTGGGGCTCGTAGCTCAGATACCGAATCATGTCGCCGAATCGATCGCTGAGGTCATGCGGCACGCGTTGTCCGTTCGCACGGTGACGCTCGCGGCCGACGATATCCAGGTCGACCCGGGAACCCTCGCGATCCGGATGGCACCGCAACGGCTGCGGGCAAGATTCGCCCAGCGCTTGGAGGGCGATCAGAGTGAAGAGGGCAAGGCGGAGATCCGACGCGAGCAGGTGCGCGAAGCCTTTAACTCACCGTTCTGGCCTTTCGTGCTGGCCACAACGTCGGTCGGCCAGGAAGGCCTCGATTTCCACCCTTACTGTCACGCCGTTGTCCACTGGAACCTCCCCTCGAACCCTGTGGACCTTGAGCAGCGCGAAGGGCGGGTTCATCGGTACAAGGGGCACGCCGTTCGGCGAAACCTTGCCCGCCGCTATGGGTCCGAGCTGAACGGGCTCGGCACCGGCGACCCATGGGCGAAGCTCTTTGCCCTCGCAGTGCAGGATCGACCACCAGGAACATCTGATCTTGTCCCCTTCTGGGTGTACGCGATCGAAGGGGGCGCCAAGATCGAGCGCCATGTTCCAGCCATCCCGCTGAGCCGAGATGTCGCCAAGTTGAGTGCCCTCCGCCGGTCGCTCGCGGCGTACCGCATGATCTTCGGACAACCTCGACAGGATGACCTCATCACCTATCTCCTTGCTCACTTTAGCCCTGAAGAGGTGCGGCGCCTAACGGATGAGCTTCGAATTGACCTGACTCCGCCCGATGGTCGGACACGGAGAGATAACATCGCGGTGTTACATATCCGGGCTTCGCGCACGACGCATCGCGAACGAGGGTGAACATGGCACATTGAAAGTTTGGTGACGGATTCGCGATCCGTTACGGCGGCAATCGCGACATTCAATGGTTTCATGGTGACGAGTTTCGCCGCCCCGGAGGAGCCGTGTCGATCCCCCCGGTTCACCCGGCTGCGCTTGCGCTTGAGGCTGCGAAGACCATTGGCCTTGTTCTCCAGTGGTGGGAGATGCGAAAGCAGGGTCAACTTCTTGCTGCCGAGTTTGAAGAACGACGATTGCTCTGGGTCGCCGACATGGTGACAACGTGGGGAGCCGATATCGCGAACGAGGGAACATTGCGGCTCGATTCAACCCGGTACCTGGAGCGCGAACTCGCGAAGCTGATGAGTGCGCTCATCAGAACCCCAAAGATGGACGTCCCGTCGGTACTCCTTCTTCAAGTCGAGCGGACGTCCCTCGTACTCGTAGACCTGAATACCCTTCTCTACCGTGAGTTGTCGCACCAGATCAGCTATGTCGAGGGCCCGGGGCGCGACGGTCTCATGGTGCCGGACTATCAGCCCTTCAACGAGATCCGCAGCTTGGTTCCCTTCGAGGCAAAGCCCGGGAGTTTCCTTGATTTTCTAAAGAAACGGTTTCCTGGTCTCTTCTCTCATGAGGCGGACCCGTTCGCGGAGTACCTGAAGCATGCGCGACGTCGTAGCGAGTTCAGCCCAGTGGAGAATCTCATGCTCGAACTTCGCGGCGGTATCGACTTGCTAGAGTCGGCACGAGCCTTTCCCGCCACGCTTCGGACCTATTCCAGGAAGGAGGTCCTTGCCGGCGAGATGGGAACGGCGGCGTCCCTTCCCGAGCCTCCAGCTAACAACAGACTAGAGCGGCAGGAAGAATCCCCGCTCGGAGAAGTAAACACTTCTGGCTAGACGTTGCCGCTCCGTGGGGTGATTCGGGATTCGTCTGCTCCCCGATTGAACTAAACACAGATGGACTATCCCGGCAGGACGGGAGGGCCCCATGCGGTCGCGGCTCCGAGCGACTTCCTCCAGCAGGCTCAGTCCCTCCGCATCGCCGAAGCCGAGCCGGTAGACCTCGGGGGCGAGATCGAGGATGACCGACACGCCGTCCGCCGGAAGTGTGCGCCACTGCTCCGCTAGGGCGTCCGCAATCTTGTTGACGGCCGGTGCGAGCAGAACGATGCGCTGCTGTGCCGAACGCATAGCACGGCCGAGGGTCTCATCGTTCGGGCCTGGCCCCAGTCGATCTGGCTCTGCTGGCCGGGCGGGGTCTCGAAGCGCACCGTGGCCCGCTCCGCCGCCTGCTCGGCGGTGCGCAAGGGGCGAACGAAGCGCTTCACCGTCTCGTAG
>Ga0137394_10000718_pt1 | contig 22990 bp, 23 predicted proteins | sample czobulk116metaG_FD_108278 | JGI IMG/M metagenome (GOLD analysis project Ga0137394, IMG submission 108278) | Vadose zone soil microbial communities from Angelo Coast Range Reserve, California, USA - czobulk1.16 metaG | ecosystem: Environmental > Terrestrial > Soil > Vadose zone | place: USA...
GACCGCGCCGCAGAGAAGGACGGCCAGGAGTGCGGCGAGCCCCATGGCGGAAAGACGTTCCATCGTGGGGCAGAGGCCACCGGGCGGGATTTCCGGCCCGCCCTATCGGCGCTCCTGGCGCCGATCCTGGTGGCGCTCCCGCTGCTCCTGCCGCCGCTCGCGCTGCTCCTCGCGACGCTGCCGCTGCTCGTCGCGGCGCTCCTGCCGCTGCTCGCGGTAGCGCTGGCGCATCTCCTCGCGCTGCTCGGGAGTCATCCGCTCCCAGCGGCGCATGTTCTCCATCAGCTGCCGCCGTTCGGCCGGGTCGCGCTCCATCACGCGGTGGAGCTGCTGGCGCAGCTCGGCGCGCTTCTCCGGCGGCAGCTTGCGGAACTCCTGCCAACGCTGGAGGATCTCCTGGCGCTCGTCGGGGGTCATCTGCTGGAACTTCTGGTAGTTCCGCAGCACGGCTTCCCGCTCGGCGGGCGGCATCGCATCGAGCCGTTCGAGGTTCTTGCGCAGCTCTGCCCGGTCCTCCGGCGACAGCTCGCGGAACCGCTCGCGCAGCTCCTGCTGCTTCTCCGGAGAGAGGTTGCGGAAGCGCTCCTCGGCGCTCTGCTGCGCCCGCGCCGGCAGCGCGCAGGTCAGGGCGAAGGCGGCCAGCAGCAGGAGCCTCACGGCCGGGCCTCCAGCTCGTGCAGCACGGAGACCACCTCGATGTCCTCGAGGGCTTCCCGGTTCTGCACCACGGCCAGGTCCTCGAACAGCTCCAGTCGCCGGGCCAGCACGACGTTGTCGCCGCCCACCGCGTCGGAGCGAGCCGTCAGGACCATGGCCGCGGCCATCGCGGCGGTACCCAGGGCCGCGCCTCCCAAGACCCAGCGCAGCCAGACCCGGAACGGCGACGTTCGCCGGGCACTGGCCTCGAAGGCCACCTTGGCCGCGAAGCCCGTGCGCGGCTCGACGAGATCGAGCGGCGCGATCACCGGCCGCGCGGAAGCGAGCAGATCGCGCTCCTCGCGGCAGCGCGCGCAGGACGCGAGATGGCCTTCCGCGCGCGCCTTCTCCTCGGGGGCGAGGGCGCCCGAAACCAGCGCTTGCAAACTGTCCTCGACGTGGTCCATGGCTCTTCAGAATTGCAGAACCGCCAGGAGGACTGGAAGTTAAACGGCGGAATCTCCTAGGCGAAACCGGATGGGGAGAAATCCTCCCAAATCGATCTCGTCGCCCGACTCGATGGTCCGCACGTCGACCGGCTGGCCGCGCCGGTACGACCCGCGCGCCGAGCGCAGGTCCTCGAAGACGGGGCGGCCGCCCTTCCAGAGGATGCGGGCGTGCCGGGGAGAGATCAGCGGCAGATCGAGCCGCAGGTCCACGCCCTCCGCGCTGCCCAGCACGAACTCGGTCCGGTCGATCTCGATCTCGGGCTTGCCGTCGACCGAGAGGAAGAGCTTCTGCCCGACGACCTTGTGGCCCTTGGGGACCGCCTCGACGCGCAGCGGCATCCCCGGCGCAGCGGCGGCTGCGTAACCGGCCAGCGCGCGCTCGATGACCATCTCGGGCTCCAGGCCCGTGCGGTCCGAGAGGCGGAGGATCAGCTCGCGATGGGCCTCGGTGAGCTGCAACCGCGACGGCGGCTTCTTCGCGGGCGCCGGTTTGGACCGCTTCCCCAACGTCTTACGCGGCGTCTTCGCCATTGCGGCTGTGTACCACGGGCCGGCGCGTTCAGCCGCCGCGCGAGAAGAAGCGCTTCCCCAGCTGCAGGTCGCTGAACAGGACCACGGTGACCAGGAGCCCCAGCAGCAGCAGCAGGCCGACCACGTGGACCACCGACTCGAACCGCTGGTTCACCCTGCGCCTTGTGACCAGCTCGTAGCCGAGGAACACCAGCCGCCCGCCGTCGAGCGCGGGCACCGGCAGCAGGTTGAACAACGCCAGCGCGACCGAGATGTTCGCGAGGATGCCGACGAAGTCGCCGACGCCGCGTTTCACCTCGGCGCTGGCCTGCCGCACGATCGCCACGGGACCGGCGAGCGACGCGGTCCCCTTGCCCCGCACGATGTCCGCGAGGGCGGAGATGGTGGCGGCGTTGAGGGCCCAGACCTCGCGGAATGCGCGGGGGATCGCCTCCCCCAACGGCAGGCGCACCAGCACCCGAGCGGGCCGGACCGAGATGGTGCCGTTCGCCGGATGGACCGTCAGCTCCTTGCGCTCCCGCTGGCGCAGGACCTCGAACCGGCGCTCGGAGGGAGCTCCCGGCTTCAGGAGCTCCCGGCGGATCTCCTCGAAGGCGCGCACCGGCACGCCGTCCACGGCGACCACCTGATCGCCGGTCTCGAGCCCGGCCGCGGCCGCCGGTCCGCCCGGAATCACTTCGATCTGCGTGCTGCCCAGGTTCGCGTCGGGGAAGCCGGCCGAGACGAACAGGGCGGCGATGATCAGGAACGCGACCAGGTAGTTCACCCCGGGCCCGGCCGCGATCACCAGGAACCGGCGCCAGGCCGGCTTGTTCATGTACGAGCCCTGGTCGGACGGGTCCTGCGCGGCCGGATCCTCCGGGGTGAACCCCGCGATCTTGCAGTAGCCGCCGAGCGGCAGCGCGCTCAGCCGGTAGTCGGTCTCGCCGCTGCGGAAGCCCGCGATCCGCGGTCCGAAGCCCAGCGAGTAGGTCTCGACCCGCATGCCCATCAGGCGAGCGAGCACCAGGTGTCCCGCCTCGTGGGCGGCGATCAGCAGCCCGAGGCCCACGACGGCGACGACGATGGCCATGGGGCGGGCAGCATAGCCCATGCCCCCGGCGCACGCAGGAACTACGTTTGGCTCCGAACACCCTCGGGGGTTTATTACATGCGCACAATCCTGATGGCATTGGGCGGAGCGCTGGTTGTGGTCGCGTGCTCCTCGCAGAAGCCGGCGGCCAAGGTGGACGACTCGGGGCTGGCGAAGCTGAACGAAAACCAGATGGAGCCGGTGGACGAGGCGCGCATCGAGCAAGGCCGCGCCCAGGACGCCCTCTCCCGCGCCCGCGCCAACGAGGCCGACGCGCGGGCCCGCCTGGAAGTGGCGAAGAGCGAGCGCGCGGTCTCCGACGCGCAGCTCAAGCGCGCGCAGGCCGAGCGAGATCTTTTGAAGAAGCAGTACGCGGACAAGGACCGGATGGCGGCGGTGGACCAGGACGTCGCCGGCGCGCAGGAGGCCATCCGCGCCACCGATCTGAAGCTGCAATACCTGCAGCAGCTGATCGGCGTGTCCGAGACTGAGCGGCGCCTGGCGCAGGCCCACCTGACCACCACGAACGCCTCGACGGAGCGGGCCAAGTACCAGGCCATGAAGGCCGGGAATGCGCCGGAGGCGGCGTCGATCAACCCGGGCGAGGTGGAGAAGCGGATCGCCGAGGCTCAGGGCCAGGAGGCCGAGATCCGCAAGGAAGTCGCGCAGCGCCGGTCCAACGCGGTGGATGTGTACAACCGCTGGCAGCAGGCGGACGCGAAGGCGCGGACCGTGGCGCGACCCACCACCAGCACGCTGACCGTGCCGCCGCCGACAGGCGAGCCGACGACGCACTGACGGCACTCGTCCCGGCGGGGCGAGCGCAAAATGAGACCGTCCCGTCCCGGAACGCGACCCTACCTGACCGCTTCGAGACCTACAGCCTCCTGCGCTCGCCGGTCCGGGTCCACCGGAAGTAGTCACGCAGGATCTCCCCGTGGTCGAAGCACAGCTCGCTCCACGGCACCTCGGACTCGCTGAACCAACGGGCGTCCACCGCGTCGTCGGAGGCCTTCGGCTGCGCTCCCGCCGGCGACCGGCAGGCATACACGGTGGAGATGGTGTGCTTGCGGGGGTCGCGGCGTGGGTCGGAGTACGTGAAGAGCTGCTCCACCAACTCGACGTCCAGGCCGGTCTCTTCCCGGGCTTCGCGCCGGCAGGCCGCGCCCAGCTCCTCGCCCACGTCCACGAATCCGCCGGGGAGCGCCCAGCCGTGCGGCTCGTTCTTGCGGAAGATCAGCACGACGCGGCCATCGGGGCCGGCGATGACGGCGTCGGTGGTGGGGAAGGGGTTGCGTTGCTGCTTGTCCGCGCTCACGGCGTGATCAGGCCTGACGGCGACGGCGTCTGCGGAGTGGGCGCCTCTTTGGACTCCAGGCGGCCCTGCAGGGCATGCGTGAAGAGCGCGCGGCAGAACGGATTGAGGCTCTCGCCTTCCTTCTCCAGCGCCCGGGAGACCGCCAGCGCCGCCCGCGCGGTGTCGAGCCGCTTCTCGGCGGCGAGGATGTGCGCCATCTCCACCAGCCGCTTCGCGTAGAGCGCCCGCCGCTGGGGCGTGAAGTAGCTGCGCGCCCCCTCGTCCGCCGCGTGCTCGAACGCCTGCTGCCGCTGCCGGGCGTCGATGTAGAGCTGGCTGGTGGCGATCTCGTCGACCCGCAGCGCGAAGCGGCGCAGGTCGTCCTCCTCCGGAATCCAGGCCATGAACAGCGGGTCCTCGAACAGCGCCGCTCCGGCGAGCTGGTGCGCGAGCTCGTCGGGCACCTCGATGGAGAGCCCGGGCGCGGGCAGCGGCGTGGCGGGGGCCGGCCCGAGGATCTGCAGCGCCTCCGCATAGGTTCGCGGGGGAGAGAACCCGTTGCGCGCGCCGGTGGCCTCCGCGTCCGCGATCAGCTGCCGCGCGTGGTCCTTGGGGATCTCCGCGCTGGTCACCACGCCCTGGCGGGGCAACCGCTTGACGAACTCGCGCCAGGAGCGCCGCGAGAGCGCCATCGCGTCCGCCGCCAGGATGCCCTTCACGTCCGACAGCACGATCTGGACGAGCTCGACCCCCTGCCGCGCCGGGCGCGTCCACCACACGGCGCGCTCGCCGTACGCGTCGACGCTGCTGACGTAGCAGGCGGGCGCCTCGCCCTCGGGCAGCGGCCTGAGCACCGGCTCGCCCTGCGGACGGATCTCCTGCACCTGCACGCCGCGCTGCTTGAGCTTCTGCAGCTCGCGCTTCGCCTCCTTTGCCAGCGCTCGCTGCGGGGAGGTGGCCAGCTCGACCAGCACCTCCTGCCGCGAAGCCCGCCCCGCCGCGTGGACCAGCGCGAGCGCCAGCATGTCCGGCAGCGCCGCGATCTCCGCCGCCACGGCCCGCGCGTCGGGCCCCTCGAGCCCGGCGGTCTGCGCCACCGCTTCGGTCTGCAGCCTGGCCAGCACGTCCCGCGCCGCCTGCACCTGCGCGGCGTCCGGCCGGATCACGCCCGCGCATTCCATCTCTCCGGCGATGCTCTCCGGCCGCAGCGAGGTATCCTTCAAGAGCGCGAGGCATTCGTCGATGCTGAGATTGTGTGGGTCGGCCATCGGGGCTGCGCACAATACGGACGGGCCCCAGGGCCCGTCAACGCTGATAGCATGGGCCGGCAATGCGGGTGACGATCCTCTACTTCGCGGCGGCCCGCGAGCGGGCCGGGACCGGCTCCGACGCGCTGGAGCTGGCCGAGGGAGCGACCGCCGGCGACGCGCTCGCCGCGGCGTGCGCGCGCCATCCACCGCTGCAGGCGGTCGCCTCGCGCCTGCGCCTGGCCGTGGACCAGGAGTTCGCGGGCGCCGATCGCAAGCTGCGCGACGGGAGCGAGATCGCGCTGATTCCGCCCGTGTCCGGCGGCAGCGGTCCGCACCGGATCGCGCCAGTGCCGATCGATCCCGGCGCCACCCTGCGCGAGGTCGCCGGATCGGACTGCGGCGCGGTGGTGAGCTTCGTCGGGACCGTTCGCGAGACGAATCACGGCAAGCGCGTGGTGCGCCTGGAGTACGAGGCGTATCCGGAGATGGCGCTGCGCATCTTCGACCACATCGCCGCCGAGGCGCGCGCAAGGTGGTCGGCGCGGATCGCCATCCACCACCGCGTCGGATCCCTCGAACCGGGCGAGATCTCCGTTGCCATCGCCGCCGCCGCGCCGCACCGCGGCGACGCGTTCGAGGCCTGCCGCCACGCGATCGAGGCCCTGAAGAAGGACGCGCCGATCTGGAAGCGCGAGCTCTATCCGGACGGCTCGTCCTGGGTGGGCCTGGGGTCGTAGTGCATGTTACGCTCGCTCTGCGCATGGCAATCTCGGTCCTGGTCGCCGGTGACATCGCTTTTCGCGAAGCCATCGCAGCGGCGCTCGGCAGCGACTACGCGCTGATCGAAACCGACTCCGTGAACGCGGCCGCCGAAGCGCTGCTGGCATCGAAGCCGGCGCTGGCCCTGGTCGACCTGCGCGGCGCCACCGGCGCGGGGAGCGCGATCTGCCGGCGCATCAAGGGCGCCGCCAGCACGCGGCTGTTGCCGGTGCTCGTCTGCGCGAATCCGGGCGAGGACGAGATGGTCGCGGCGCTCGACGCCGGCGCCGATCACGTGGTCGGCTTCCCTCCTTCGCGCGCCGAGCTCCACGCTCGCATCCGAGCGGCGATGCGCACCCGGCTCGCCACCGAGCGGCTCGAGGACGCCTCGCAGGTGATCTTCGCGCTGGCGAACGCGGTCGAGGCGAAGGACGCCTACACCGAAGGCCACACCGAGCGCGTGGGAGCGCTGGCGGTCGAGGCCGGGCGGCTCGCCGGCCTGGACGAGGAGACCTGCGAAGCGCTCCGCCAGGGCGGCGTGCTGCACGACATCGGCAAGATCGGGATCCCGAACGAGATCATCAACAAGGCGGGCCGGCTGACCGACAAGGAGCGGATCGTGATGAACAAGCACCCCATCATCGGGGAGCGCATCTGCGAGCCGCTCAAGAGCCTGCGCCACCTCCTGCCGATCATCCGCTGGCACCACGAGAAGCTCGACGGCACCGGGTATCCCGACGGGCTCAAGGGCAGCCAGTTCCCGGTGCCCGCGCAGGTCCTCCAGCTCGCCGACATCTACGACGCCATCACCACCGACCGGCCGTATCACCGCGCCCGCACGCGCGCGAGCGCCGTCGAGTTCCTGCACGGCGAGGCCACCAAGGGCTGGCGCGATCACGAGCTGGTGCGGCTGATCGGCCTCGCCGCCGAGACGCTGAACCTGGGCCGCACGCGCGAGGAGGACATCCCTCCCCCGCCCGCGCCGATCGGGCAGTGGCGGACCGAGTAGCAACCCCCTGGGGGCACGAATTTGCCGCTCCGCGGCTCATCATGTCCCCTACTCGAGCGTGAACCCGTCTGCGGCCGGCGGCGTCGCCGCCGGGCAGTGGTACATGTCGACGAACAACGTGTAGGTCGCGGCCGCGCACCGGGCCTCGAACGCGTCGACGATGTGGAAGTCCGCCTCGCCGGGCTGGAGCCGCCGCTCCGGATCCATCTGCAGCAGGATGCGCGGGTCGTTGGGATCCGCGGGAGTGGTCCGGCTCCCCACCGAACCGATGCGGCTGGTCTGCGGGGCCGCGCCGTCCGGGCAGCGCAACCCGCCCAGCCAGATCTTGGCGCCCGCGATCAGGCACACCTCGGCGGCGCGCTCCCTGGACCGCCCGAAGCCCGGCGGCCCGGGCGCGGCGTGTGCACAAGCGGCGAGGGCGACCATCAGCATTCGACGCACCGCCGCAGAGTATCAACTCCACGGCAGCGCGATCGCGATCGCGCCCAGCACCGTCCCGGGGACCAGGTGCACCGCGTGGTACAGGAGCGCGAACGCCAGCGCAGGCTCGGGAGCCACGCCGGCCGCGGTCAAGGCCACCACCGCGCCCGCCTCCAGGATGCCGAGGTTCCCGGGGGTGGTGGGCAACAGCAGCGCGAGGTTGATCGAGAGCAGGATCATCGCCCACACCGCCGGGTGCACGTCGATCCCGAGCGCCCGCAGGCAGAGGCCGACGAGGAGCAGATCGATCCCGTCGGACAGGAGCGACCAGAGCAGGCTGCGGATCCACGAGCGCTCCGCGTGTACGGCCCGCAGCGCCTGCAGGAACCGCCCCGCCGGGCCCGGCGCGCTTCGCGGCAGCACGGCCAGCACCAGCACCGCCGCGGCGGCCACTCCCCCGGCGACCCCGAGCGGCGGCCAGCTGGCGCCGGGCAGGAGCGCGCTCAAGCCGAAGAGGAGTCCCAGGCTGATGGCCTCGATCCCCTTCTCCGCGAGTTGTGCCGCGATCAGCGCGCCGGCCGGGTAGCCGCGCCGCCGCTTCAGCTCGACCACGCGCACCGCCTCTCCCGCCCGCGCGGGCAAGAGGTTGCTCACCGCGCCGCTCGCGTAGGAGACGCGCACCAGGTCCAGGAAGCTGGCGCGCTGCTGGTGGGGAATGGGCTCGAGCAGCGCCTGCCACCGGCGGGTGCGCGCCAGCGTGCTCCCCGCCACGTTCACGGCGACCGCGACCGCCACCCATCCCCAGGCGGCGCTCGAAAGCGCCGAGGCAAGCGCGCCGAAATCCATCCGGCGCGCCACCACGAACAGGGCGGCGGCAGCGATCAGCCAGGCGGCCGCGCGCAAAAGCCAGCGCGGACCGGCCGGAAGCGCGGCTTCGCTCATGCCAGAAACCGCCGGCAGACTTCGGGGCCCAGCGCGTCCGCCCAGGCGCGAGGCAGCTTCTGCCAGAGCGAGATCGCGGCGCGCAGGATCGGGCTCTGCGCGTCCATCGCCGGCGGCCTTCCGCGCAGCGCCAGCACCTGGATGGAGCGCGGCGTGGTCCGGGCTCCCCAGTGCTGCTTGAAGCGCAGCGCGCTCGAGCCGCGCAGCGAGGTCCCCAGGTCGAGCAGCCGCAGGCCCGCCCCGCAGGCGCGGGAGATGATGTCCCAGTAGAGGAGGACGTTGGGGGCGAGCGACAACGACTCCGGCCGCGAGGATGCGAAGGGGACCGTGATCACTCCCTTGAAAGTCAGTGTCACCGCGCCGGCCACGCACCGGTTCCGGTGGTGGATCGCGACCACCTCGCCGGCGCCGGCGAACGAGGCTGCCATCTCCTGCACGAAGCGCCAGCCGTAGATGGGCGCGCCCTTGTGGTGCATGTTCTCGGCGAGCACGTCGTAGAACCCGGGCAGCTCGTCCGGGCCGCGACGCACCTCGAGCCCGCTCCGCAGGGCTTTGCGGACCAGGTTCCGCTCGCGGCCGCGGATGGACGCCCAGGCCGCGTCGCTGGTGGCCGGAAGAGGCAGCGTGGCGATCACCCAGTGATCGAGCGAAGCGAATCCCGCGGCCGCGGGCTCCTCGCCCAGCCCCTTGAAGCGGAAGGAGGCGAGGCCCGCCTCTCGCGCGCGGCGGCAGGCTTCGCGGATCAGCAGGGCGCGGATCTCGCCGTCCTCGGCAAGGACGGGCCCGTAGGCTCCGAACAGTCCGGTGGTCGCGTACCCGCGCAAGGGATCGCTGCGAACGAAGAACAGCGGCAGGACGCCGAGGGGCTCGCCCCGAGGGTGGGCTCGCGCGATCAGCCAGGGCGCGCGGAGCCCGTAGGCCCGTTCTCCCGCGCGGCGCCAGCCGTGCAGGTGGTAGCAGTTCGCGCCCTCCTTGCGCGAGACGTAGTCGTCCCATTCCGGACCCGCCTCGGGGTCGAGCTCCTCGATCACCATGCGTCACCTCCGTCCGGTTGCGAGATAGCAGCGCGCGTGCCAGCACGGGCCGGCTCCGTCCTCAGAGGAAGGCGCCGGCGCCCCACGACCGCGGAGGGCGTTGCGTCACCGCCACACAGTTGCACCGGGGTGGCCGCTGTTGCGCGCGCCGGGTCCAAAGGGCGTGCTGCTTGCGGGAAGATTCGAGACGCGCCGGCGGCTCGGCGCCGGCGGGTTGGCAGAGGTGTTCGCGGCGACCGACCGGAGCACGAACACCGAGGTCGCGGTCAAGCTGCTGCACGCGCACCTCGCGCGGGACGGGGCGACCTGCGAGCGGTTCCGCCGCGAGGTGGCCATCGCCCGCGCCCTCGAGCATCCCGGGATCGTGCGCGTCTTCGATCTGCATGAGCACCAGGGGCGGCCGCTGATCAGCATGGAGCTGCTGCGCGGCCGGACGCTGCACGAGCGCGTTCTGCGGGAAGGACCGGTTCCGCCCCAGGAGGCGCGCCGGATCGCGCTGGAGATCTGCTGCGCGCTGCGCGCCGCGCACCACGAGGGCGTCGTCCATCGGGACCTCAAGCCGCAGAACGTCTTCCTCACCGCCGCGGGCGCGGTGAAGGTCCTCGACTTCGGGCTGGCGCGCATCGCGGGCCAGGCGCGCCTCACGGTGGGGGACGCTGTCGCCGGGACGCCGGGCTACATCGCCCCGGAGGTCCTCGCGGGGGAGGGGGGCGACGCGCGCGCCGATCTCTACGCGCTCGGCGCCGTCTGGTTCGAGATGCTGACCGGACGGCGCGCGTGCGACTCGGGCGCGCTGCGGATCGAGGGGCGCGACGCCGAGGTGCTCCAGCGCGCCCTGGAGCCCGATCCGGAGCGGCGCTTCCTCGACGCCAGCCAGCTCTTGCGCGCGCTGGGTGGAACGGCGGTGCCGGCGCCTCCCCCCGCCGCGCCTCCGCTCTCGGCCGGCGACTACGACGTGCTGGTGCACGACGTGGTACGCCCCCGCGCGCCGATGCAGCCGATCGAGAGCGTGCTGCAGCAACTCGGGGCTGGCGCCAGCCTGGGCTGGAAGTGGCGGCTGCTCGGAGCGGGACAGGCGGTGCTGGTCAGCGGCGCGAGCCGCAAGACCGCAGAGGTGGCCGCGGCGCTGTGCGCGGCGCAGGGGCTTCCGGTCACCGTTCGTCCGGTGTCGCGGCGCCCCGCCTCCGAAGAGTGGCTGGCGCGCCACGGCGGATGGATCCTCGCGCTGCTCACGGGCGCCGCCACCGCAGTGCTCTGCGCGATCTTCGCCGCCAGCTACGCCTGGGTGGCCGGCGCCCTCGCCTTGGGGTACGCCCTCTCCTGGGGCCTGCGCCCTCCGGCGAGCGAGGCTCCGCTGTCGGGATTGCCCGCCCACACCTCCAGCTTGCTCCGGCTGGCGGACGGCGTGGCGCGCCGCGCGCGCGTGGTCCGGGCGCGGCGGCCTGCCTTGGCGGCGCTCGCGCAGCAAGCAGAAGACGCGGCCCGCAGGGCGCAGGCGGCGGGCGACGACGACGCGATGGCGCAGCGGCTGCTCGAGATGGCCGCGTCCATGGACGACGCTCTCGCAACTCCAGGGGAAACGAATCGCGGCTCCGCCGCTCACCATGTCCGCTGCAAGGGGCCCGCATGAGCCTCACTCCTGCCATTCCCCGCCCGATCGAGCGCTCCCGGAAGGGAGCGCCGCACCTGCTCGAAGTGCTCGACGGCGCGACTCCGCTGCGGCCGCTGGCGCGCCGTTCGCTTGCAGGCGCCGACGAGGTCCTCCTCGGGCGCGGCGAAGGCGTGACCCGCGAAGGTCGAACCCTGCGCATCGGGCTGCCCGACCGCTGGATGTCCACGGCCCACGCGCGCCTGCGGCGCGAGGGCGAGAGCTGGCGCGCCGAAGACCTGGGCAGCACCAACGGCACGTTCGTGAACGGCGAGCCGATGCGCGAGCGCGAGCTGGCGGACGGCGACGTCTTGGAGATGGGGCACACGCACCTGCTCTTCCGGGCTTCCGCTCCCGAGCAGGGCCTGCCGCCGCCGCCGCTTCCGGCGCTCGCCACGATGTCCGCGGCGCTGGCGGAGTCGCTCGGCAGCGTGCCGGCGATCGCGCGCTCGATGCTGCCCGTGATCATCGGGGGAGAGACCGGGACCGGGAAGGAAGTGCTGGCGCGGGCGCTGCACGAGCTGTCCGGCAGGAGCGGTCCCTTCGTGGCGGTGAACTGCGCTGCGATCGCGCCCACCCTGCTGGAGGCCGAGCTCTTCGGCCACCGCCGGGGAGCGTTCACGGGCGCGGTGGAAACGCGTCCCGGCCTGGTGCGGGCCGCGGACGGCGGCACGCTGTTCCTCGACGAGATCGGGGACCTGCCGCTGCCGGTCCAGGCCGCGCTGCTGCGGGTGGTCCAGGAGCGCGAGGTGCTGGCGGTGGGCTCGGTCGAGCCGGTCCGCGTCGACGTCCGCGTGCTGGCCGCGACGCACGCCGACCTGGAGGACGCCATCGCGGTCCAGCACTTCCGCGCCGATCTCTACGCGCGGCTGGCGGGCTTCGTCCTCCAGTTGCCCGCGCTGCGCAAGCGCCGGGAGGACCTGGGCCTGCTGATCGCCTCGTTGCTGCGCAAGCACGGCGGAGAGAGGGTGACGATCGCGCCCGAGGCGGGCCGCGCGCTGCTCTGCCACCGTTGGCCGATGAACGTCCGGGAGCTCGAGCAGTGCATCGCCTCCGCGCTCGCGCTCGCCGGCGACGGGCCGATCGGGCTCGCCCATCTGCCCGAATCCGTCCGCCGCCCGCTGCCGCGAGCTCCCGCGATCGCGGGGCTGCGGCCGCGCACGCTCGCGCCCGAGGATATCCAGCAGCGGGACCAGCTCGCCGCGCTGTTGCGCGAGCACGACGGGAACGTGGCCGCAGTCGCGCGCGTGCTGGGGAAGGCCCGCATGCAAGTGCACCGATGGGTCAAGCGCTTCGACCTGTCCCTTGCGGACTACCGGTAGTTGCGCGATACCGCGCGCATGCTCGGAATCGACCTGACGAAAAAGCGCGCCCTCGTCGCGGGAGTGGCCGACGACGCGGGGTTCGGATTCGGCATCGCGAAGGCGCTCGCCGAGGCGGGCGCCAGCGTGGTGGTCGGGACCTGGCCCCCGGCGCTGAACATCTTCGAGACCCTGATCCGCCGCGGCAAGATCGACGAGTCGCGCAAGCTCGCGAGCGGCGCGATGCTCGAGTTCGAGAAGATCTATCCGCTCGACGCGGCCTACGACACGCTCGGGGACTGTCCGGATGACGTGCGCACCAGCAAGCGCTACAACGAGCGCGGCGACTTCTCCGTCCAGGGGCTGGCGGACGCGCTGCGCCGCGATTTCGGAGAGAAGCCGCTGGACATCGTGGTGCACTCGCTGGCCAACGGCCCGGAAGTGAAGAAGCCGCTCTTGGAGACCTCGCGCAACGGGTACCTCACCGCCGTGAGCGTGAGTGCGTACTCGATGGTGTCGATGCTGCAGCGGCTGGCCCCGTTGATGCGCCCGGGCGGCAGCGCGCTTTCCCTCACCTACCTGGCCAGCGAGCGCGCGGTGCCGGGATATGGCGGGGGCATGTCTTCGGCGAAGGCCGCCTTGGAGAGCGACACGCGCACGCTCGCGTTCGAGGCGGGCCGGAAGTACGGGATCCGGGTGAACACCATCTCGGCAGGCCCTTTGGCCTCGCGCGCCGCCAGCGCCATCGGGTTCATCGAGGAGATGGTCGACTTCTACAAGGCGAACTCGCCGCTGCCGGAGCAGCTCTCGGCCCAGGAAGTGGGGCAGGTGGCGGCGTTCCTCTCCAGCCCGCTCGCGAGCGGGATCACGGGAACGACCATCTACGTGGACAAGGGCTTCCACACGATGGGACGGATGATGGCCGAGTCTCCGTAAGCGTGTTCCCGCCTTCGCGGGAACACGCAGAAAAGGCGTAGGCGCAAAGCCGCGCCTACGGCGCGGCAGCGCCTATCGCGCGCTCCAGCGCATCGCGCAGGTCGCGCTCGTGCTCCGGCGTCAGGAGTCCGATGCGGCTCCAGACCACGCTGCCGGTTCGATCGAGGAGCACGAGCGTGGGCAGCCGCGAGATCGAGAAGGCGTCGCTCGCCGTTCCGTCGTCGATCACCACCGGGAACTTCAACGCGTGCTGGTCGAGGAAGGCGCGCAACTGAGCGTCCCGGTCGGGCGCGGTGTCGTCGGTGTCGACCGAGTAGAGCTCCACCCCGCGCGGCTGGTACTCGTTCCACAGCCGTTGCAGCCGGGGCATCGAGACCCGGCAGGGCGCGCACCAGGTGGCCCAGAAGTCGACCAGGGTCACCTTCCCTTCCGGCAGCGCCGCCGTCCCGCCGCCCAGCAAAGGCAGCGTGACCTGCGGCGCCCGCTTCAGCGAGACCGCCGGAACCGGCCGCCGCGCCTGGCTCACCGACAGCGCGACCACGCTGCCGATGGCCGCGAGCACCAGGGCCCAGATCCACAGCTCGCTCCCGCGCGCCCTCAGCGCCTGATCCGCCATCGGGGCCGTACCATGCGGGGCACCCCACGCTGCGTCAACCGACGAAACCTGGGCGCCGAGTTTCGGTTTCGGGGACACCCTACGCAACTCCGTGCCAACTGACGGATCTGGCATGGAAGTTTCGTAGGGTGTCCCGGAAACTGGACGGCCAGCGGGGGGTGTGTCAGCGTCGGAACATGAAGTGGATCGTCCTACTCGGTCTGCTTGGGGGATTGGCCTGGCTGATCGCCACGGTGCCGCCCAAGACTGCCGCGAAGATGGCGGCGAAGGGGCTGAGGTCCGGCTGGGAATGGGTGGAGTCGGTGACCCGGCGGGAGCCGCCGGCGCGGACGCCGCCCAAGGTGTCGTCGGCCAAGGTCCAGGCGGCGACCCCGCAGCGCAGGGCCAGCCGGGACGGGATCGTGCCCCAAGCGCCAAAAGAAAAACTGGAGCCCGGCGATCGCAAGGCGCTGGACGACCTGCTCGCGCAGCCCGCGCGGGCGGGAAACGGCCGCTGATCCGCCGCCGCAGTCGTGCTAGGAAAGCGCCCTCGTGGCGCTGGCTTTCGGCATCCCGCGGCAACGGTGGCCGCTCGCGATCGCGATGGTCCTGCTGCTCGCTTTCATGCTCTCCTGGCTGCAGGGCCGCTTCGACGCGAGCGACTCGAAGAAGGCGATCACCGCGGCCATGTCCTGGAAGCCGGCCGGCGGCCAGACCGTGTTCGACGCGCTCGCCGCCCGCAACGAAGGCGACCCCCAGTGCACGGGCAAGGTGGTCTCGCAGCTTCTCGGCGACGTCGAGGTCCGCTGCGCCCTGCCCCGGAACCCGGCCGCCGACTACGAGTTCCGGGTGCTCCTCGACGGCAAGCGCCCTCCGCGGGCCGCGAACGCCGCCGCCCAGGAGTTGGTGGCGCGCATGGTCCAGAAGTAGACGGCCGCGTTGCCGCGCCGGACGAGCGTCCCCACCCTTGCCCGCATGACGCTCGCGCTCGCGCTGCTGCTCGCCGCACGGCCGCTCTGGACCGACGCCCCGCAGGCCAAGGAGAGGGCCACCGCCCCGCCGGCCTCGATCGCGGCCCTGGTCAAGGTCTCGATGCCGGCGGTGGTGGGCATCGTCGCCACCACCGCGCGCTCCGGTAGCAACGACCCGTTCCGGGAGTTCCTCGAGCGCATGTACGGGCAGAGCGGGGGCGGCCCCAGCGAGACGCCGGTCCGCGGCATCGGCACGGGCTTCTTCGTCCGCGCCGACGGGCTGATCGCCACCAACGGCCACGTGATCGAGGGCGCGACCGACATCACCGTGCAGGTCGGCGAGGACGAGCGCGTCTACCGCGGCACGCTGGTAGGCCACGACGACGCCACCGACCTGGCGCTGCTCAAGATCGAAGGCGACAAGCCGTTTCCGGTGCTGCCGCTCGGCGAGAGCGATCGCCTCGAAGTCGGCGAGTGGGTGGTCGCCATCGGCAACCCCTTCGGACTCTCCCGCTCGGTGACCACGGGGATCGTCAGCTTCAAGGGCCGCCGCGACGTGAACCCCAGCGGGAAGCCGGGCTACTACGACTTCATCCAGACCGACGCCGCCATCAACCCCGGCAACTCCGGCGGGCCCCTGCTCGACGCCCGCGGCGCGGTGATCGGGATCAACGCGGCCGTGAACCCCTCCGGCCAGGGGATCGGCTTCGCCATTCCGGTGGAGCAGCTTCGCGACGTTGCTCCGCAGCTCGCCGCCCGAGGCCACGTCGTGCGCAGCTACATGGGCATCTCCATCCAGGAATCGATGTCCGCCGAGCTGGCGGAGAGCTTCGGCGTCCCGAGCGGCAAGGGCGTGGTGGTCACCGAGGTGACCGAGGACGGGCCCGCCGCGCGGGCCGGGATCAAGCCGGGCGACGTGATCGTCTCCTTCGAAGGCGAGACGCTGGTCGAGAGCTACCGCCTCCGCTGGCTGACCGCGCGCACCACTCCGGGCAAGCGCGTCCGCGTCGGCCTGTGGCGGGCAGGCAAGGCGCAGGAGGTCCAGGTGCTGCTCCTCGAGAAGCCGGGCGCAGCCTGGGAGCCGCGGCCGCCCTCGCCCGCGCTTCGCCGCGACCAGGAGCCCTTCGGCTTCGCCGTCGAGGATCCGCCGAAAGACGACGGCGACCATGGTCGGGGAGTCCGCGTCGGCAGCATCGATCTGCGCGGCTGCGCGTATCGCGCCGGCGTGCGGGAAGGCGACCTGATCCTGGAGGTCGACGGCCAGCCGGTAATCGACAAGGCCGCATACCGAAAGGTGATTTCAAGCACTGGTCCCGTTTCGAGGCTCTACGTGCGGCGCGGCGCCAAGGCGCTCTTCTTCGGCTTGCGCCGAGAGGCTCCGCTCGCATCGCGCGCGAGATCCGGCAGCGCCGGAGATGCGACCAGGTAGGCGACTGGCCGGACTTCCCGAAATCTTCATCTATTCCGTGTGCGACCTTCATGTACGCCACGCATCCTCGAAATGTGGGGGGCTGAGATCGTTTTGGGCGTTTCCCGGGTGCGGGCGGGCTCACTTTGGCCCAGACTCCGGGTCGCCGAGGAGAACGCGGAATGGGCTCGAGCAGGCTGCCAGGCTTCTACAAGATGAAAATGGCGGAGCGGCTGCGCCGCATCGCCGAGCAGCTCGAGCTGTCGCGCGACGATTTGGACGGCCTGGGGGAGAGCGCCACGCTGCCCCTGCCGAACGCGGACGCGATGATCGAGAACGCGGTCGGTGTGCTGGGCCTGCCGGTAGGCATCGGGCTCAACTTCTTGATCAACGGCGAGGACGTGATGATCCCGATGGCCGTCGAGGAGCCCTCGGTGATCGCGGCGGTCTCGCTCGCGGCCAAGATCGCCCGCGACGGCGGCGGCTTCCGGGCAGAGTCGGACGAGCCGCGCATGATCGGCCAGGTCCAGGTCACCGAGCTGACCAATCCCGAGGCCGCCCGGACCGCCATCCTCCGCGAGAAGGACTCCATCCTCGCCGCCGCCAATGCGCTGCACCCCGCGATGAAGGCGCGCGGCGGCGGAGCCAAGGACGTCGAGGTGCGCCTGCTCCCGGTCGGCTCGGAGACGCACGCGATCGTGCACCTGATCGTCGACACGCAGGAGGCGATGGGCGCCAACCTGATCAACACCATGTGCGAGGGCGTGGCGCCGCTGCTCGAGCGCATCACCGGCGGGCGCGTGCGCCTGCGGATCCTCTCCAACCTGGCCGACCTGCGCCTGGCGCGGGCCTCCTGCCGCATTCCGTTCGAGGCGCTGGCCGACTTCGGGTTTTCGGGCGCCGAGGTCGCGCACGGCATCGCGGAAGCCTCGCGGTTCGCCGACGCCGATCCCTACCGCGCCTGCACGCACAACAAGGGCGTGATGAACGGCGTCGATGCCGTGGCGCTCGCCACCGGCAACGACTGGCGCGCCATCGAGGCCGGCGCGCATGCCTGGTGCGCCCGCAACGGCCGGTACCAGCCGCTCACCCGCTGGTGGGTCGAAGGCGGCGCGCTCCACGGGAGCATCGAGATCCCCATCCAGGTCGGCACCGTCGGGGGCGCCGTGAAGGCCAACCCGCTCATTCCCGTGCTGCTCCGGATGATGGGCAATCCGGGGGCGCAGAGGCTCGCCGGCATCATGGCGGCGGTCGGCCTGGCGCAGAACATGGCGGCCCTGCGCGCGCTCGGGACCGTGGGAATCCAGAAGGGGCACATGGCGCTGCACGCGCGCAACCTGGCCGTGAGCGCCGGCGCGAAGGGATCGGCGGTGGAAGAGGTCGCCCGCGCGCTGATCGCCGCCGGCGAGATCAAGCTCCACCGGGCGCAGGAGATCCTCGCCAAGCTGGCCGCGGCCCGCGGGCCCTCTCCCGAGGCGACGTAAGAGGAGCGACTGGAAGCACCGGCCTGCATCGTCGAGTACTCGCGGATCGCCGAGCCTCGGCTGCGCGCGTTCCTCGAGGGGAAGCTGCGCGAGTTCCAGAGCCTGCCGGTTGACCTGGGCGACGCGGCCGCCGCGATGCGCGACTACCTGTTGCGCGGAGGGAAGCGGCTGCGCGGCGCCCTGCTGCTGGTCGGCAACGGCGCGGCGGGCGGCCAGCGGGAAGCGGCGCTCGATGCGTCGCTGGGCGTGGAGCTCCTCCACGCGTACCTCCTGATCCACGACGACTTCATGGACCAGGACGACGTGCGCCGTGGGGGCCCGACGCTGCACCGCGCCCTCGGCGGCGACCATCTTGCTTCCAGCCTCGCGTTGCTCTGCGGCAGCCTGTGCGAGAGCTGGGCCTACCAGCTGCTGGGCCCCGCCTCGCGGGTCGCGGCGCATACGCTCGAGCGCGTGATCCTCGGCCAGATGGCGGATCTGAAGGCCGCGCGCGGGCGCGAGCTGACCGAGAAGGAGATCCTCGAGGTGGAGCGGGCGAAGACCGGCTCGTACACGTTCGAGCTTCCGCTCCACCTCGGGGCCACGCTGGCGGGAGCGCCGCAGCCGCTGCTCGACGCGCTCAGCGGGTATGCGCGGCCGCTGGGGGTGGCGTTCCAGATCGCGGACGATCTGCTCGGGACCTTCGGGGCGCCCGAGGTGACGGGAAAGCCGAACGCGAGCGATCTGCGCGAGGGAAAGCGCACCCTGATCGTGGCGCGGGCGCTGGAGGCCGCGACGCCGAAGGACGCGGCGCGGCTGCGGTCACAGCTCGGCAAGCCGGGTGCGGACGTGGACGAGCTGCGGGAGATCCTCAAGCGGAGCGGGGCCGAGGCTTCGGCCCGCGCCGACGCGGAGCGGCTCTGCGAGGAGGCGCTGCGGGCCCTGGAGTCGCCGGTCCTGCCGGCGAAGGCGGCGAAGGACTTGCGGGAGGTCGCGCTGTACACGGTTCAGCGGGCGCTTTAGCGGGCCCGGACGGCCGGCGAACCTGCGCTCTCGGGGGGGGAGACCAACGTCTCTCTTCGCTCGATCCGGTCTTTCGTACAATCCGGTCCGGGGGGACCTCCCGTGGAGGACAAGAAGAACCTGGGGGCGGCGCCGGCCTCCGGGCACGTGTGCCTGCCCTTCGACGTCAATCGATCGTCGGCGGTCACCGCCGAGGCCCTCAAGTCCCTGTATCAGACCAGCGAACGCGGACGGCAGGGCTCGTTCCCGCTCGGCGCGTTGGCACACTTCCACAGCGGCACGGATCTGCTGGTCGAACGCAGCCGGCCGATCCGCGCCATCGCCCACGGCGAGGTGGTGGCCGCGCGCATCGGAATGGGGCCTGGCGAGCATCCCTGGGGCGACACGGGGTTCGTGCTCCTGCGCCATCCGCTCGCGGACAACAGGTCGATCTTCAGCCTGTTCGTCCACCTGCAGCGCGAGCCCCTCCACCCCGACCGCACCAATGCGCCCTGGCTGCGCCGGCTCCTCCTCGATGGAGCAGAAGACCGCAAGCCGAAGTGGCGGGTGATCGCCGACGCTCCCACCTGGAGCGACCAGGACAGGGGCAACTTCTCGCCAGCCAACATGCAGAAGGGCAAGAAGCTCAAGGCCGGCGTCTATGAGGAAGAGGACCGCCTCGGGGAAAAGAGCCTCTACGTCAAGCTCCAGGGCCAGTGGGTCAGGGCCGCGCAGGACGCAACGACGAAGGTCAAGGAAGTGCCGCCGTTCGCGGACTTCGACGTCGATGCGGCGGCCAGGAAGAGGGCGATCGTGGCCGCGCTGAAGAACGGCAAGGTCGCCGTCCTGGATACCGACAAGAAGGACGGCAAGCGCCGGTGGACGGTGGAGGCGGGGGAGCCGGTCGGCGTGGCCGGCAGCTATCTGGGGTTGCAAGTGGTGCACTGGTCCGTGTTCTCCAAGGACGCGGTGTTCCCCATGGGCTCCTTGCCGAAGAAGGAATTCGGCACCGAAGACCAGGTGAAGCTGAGCGAGCTGGATCTAAACGAGGAGCGAGGAGACGTCGAGCACACCAGGAAGCTGATCGAGGCGCTCGATCCGGACAAGAAGTCCATCGGCAAGATGCCTCACGCCATTCCCGTGCCGGGCGAAGTGCAGTTCTTCTACCGCACGCCCGCCGAGTGCTGGCGCTCGCGCTACCTGGCCGTGAAAGGCGTGACCGAGTTCGCGCTCGACGCCGACAAGTTCCTGGAGCAGGACCGGCACAAGTCGCACACCGACAAGGAGCGCCAGGACTTCAAGAAGAAGGTCCAGCCCTTCCTTTTCTGGAAGGACCTGGACAAGGCCGACGAGTTCCCGCGCGACGGCAAGGCGCTGTTCGTCCACCCAGTCACCGCAGTGCGGCTGATGGCCGCCCGCCAGTACCTGGTGAAGGTCAGCGGATGGCTGACGCCGGCAAAGGACCTGCCGGGAGGGAAGGACAAGTTTCCGCAGCTCCCCCATCAATCGAACGTCTCGATCGTCCTGCTGCGGGTGCCGGCAGCCACCGCGGGCAGCGAGGACACCATCTACAAGGTGGATCTTCGCGACGGCCGGGCACGGGTGAACAAGCTGGTGATCGGCAATCCGAAGGCGCCGAGCGCATCCAACATGCATTGGAGCCAGGATTCGGTCTCGGACGTGCCCGTGGTGGTGGGTCAGTCCTATGGGGCGCTCTGGTTCCCCCAGTCCGAAAAGGGTCCCCTGCCGCTCGAGGTGGTGCGCAAGTCCCTGGCCTACGACTGGAACATCTTCAAGCCAACGGCCTCGGACGCCGACGCCGGCCGGTTCATCGTCCGGCGGGCCGTGAGGGTCGAGATCCATCTCAACTGGTTCGACGGATCGCCGGCTGCCGGCGCGAGCTACGCCCTGGACCTGGGCGACAAGCGCACCATCCAGGGAATGGCCGACAACGCCGGTATCTGCTCGGCGCTGATCCCAGTCCCCGAAGGAAAGCCGGTTTTCCGCCTGCAGAACGTGGACGGCGATCTGTGGACGCGGGCGTTCCGAGTCGTCCTCGGCTGACAGCACGGAGGCAACCGATGCTCCTTCCCGTCGAATCGCAAAAACCGCCGCAGGCGCTCCTGCAGCAACCCATGTTCGACCTGCACCCGGGCCAGGCCATGGACCTGGTCATTCCCGGCGACGCGCCCCGCGACGAGTCGGAATACTGGTTCGTGAAGATGAACCGGCCCGACGACTTGGATTCGCTCTGGATGCCCGATCCCAAAGCCGGCAACGAATGCATGTATCTGCTCGGAGGCGAGGACACCTACAACGCCATCGCCAGCGCTCTGGAGACGACCTACAAGCCGGGACCCAACGGCGAGAAGCCGAAGGACCCGTTCATCTACCTGGCCAACTGGACGATCAACTTCGACTTCAACCTCAAGCGGAAGGGAAAACAGAGCGAGCCCGCGACCACGCTACAGCACTACCTCACCACCGCCGCGGAGGGGCACGGCGTGATGGTCCGCGGCATCTTCTGGTTCCGCACCCGATTGTACGATCCGGACCAGAACCGGGTGGAGCGGGACTACATCAACAAACTCTCCAACGGACATGCCTTCCTGGACGGGAAGCACAACTGGCTCGGCTCGCACCACCAGAAATTATTGCTGATCAACGGGTCCGAGGGATTGGTCGCCTTCGCCGGCGGCGTCGACTTCAACTACGACCGCGTATTCGCGTTCAACGAGAAGGTCCCTTCGCCGGAGGGAGACCTGTCGAACGACGAGATGAAGAAGACGCACGTCTGCACGGACGCGGGATCCCCGCTGCTCGACGTGCATGCCCGCATCCGCGGACCTGCGGCCTACGACTTGCTCGACGTCTTCGTGCGACGATATGCGGACCACGTCAGCGCCAGGGGCACCACCATCCTCGCGCCGTACCGGGACTCGCGTCCGCGGAAGTCAGACCGATGCTACGTGCGGGTGTGCACGACGTTCGGCGACAATCCGAGCGAGCAGGGCGAGAAATTCTTCGTTCCCAACCTGGCCGCGCGAGACGGCCTCTATGGGCCCGCTGCGGAGGGAAAGGTCGATACCGTCACCATCGAGGGAGAAACCCCGAACCCGATGGCGTCGCCGGGCCAGCCTTACTGGTTCGCTCCGAAGGGCCGCAAGTCCGGCCTGGCGCAGGTGCTGTACGGGATCAGTTCCGCGCGCAGGTTCATCTACTTCGAAGACCAATACATGGTGAGCGAGGAGATCGCCAACGCGATCCGCGATGCGTCCCACCGCGGCGTGCAGGTGCTGGGCGTCATTCCCCACCAGTTCATCAGTCCGGACTTCGACCACGGTTACAGCAACGTGCTGGCGGGCGTCCGGCTCAGCCGTGTGATCCGGATCGTGCACGGAGAGAAGGCCGACCCGAACAAGCTCAACTTCCTGTTCTGCCCCGTGTGGGACCACCAGAAGACGGCGAAGGCGGAGCGATACCAGTACATCCACTCCAAGGTCTTCATCTTCGACGACGCGTTCTGCACCATCGGTTCGATGAATTTCAACCGGCGCAGCACCACGCATGACTCCGAGCTCTGCGTCGGGTTCCATGAGCCGGGCTCGTACCGACAGCTCGAATTCGGATTCGCCCACCGCCTGCGGATGCGACTCTGGGCGCGCCACCTCGGGTTTGCCGAGAGCGATCTGCACCTGCTCGCCGACCCGCTGGCAGCCATCAAGGATTATTGGAGCCAGGTGAAGTACGACTCCGCGTTGACGGTCGGCGCCAGGAAGGTGGTGCCCAACGTGGAGCGCTACGACTGGACCTTCGACTCTCCGCTCACAGATCGGCCAGTCGCCCTCAGGACCGAAGTCAACTCGCTGCTCGACCCCGGCGACGACGGCGCCGTCACCCGCGACCTTCCCTCGCAGAGCAAGGTCCCGTTCCCCGTGCGGCCTGAATCGGACAAGGTGATGCTTCCGGTCTTCTAGAGGGGACGGGCTGGCCAGGCATCGGTCAACTGCCCGATGAACGGGGTCCCTTGCCCGCTCGTCAGCCAGCCAGCAAGTGGGGTAAACTGACGAAACCCGCTTCATGTGCGCGGGGGCTTTGGGGGAGCCGCCGGCATGGCCCGGATCCAGTGTGTCGACGCCGTCCGGAAGCCGGCGGAGATGAAGCCGCCCGACCTGGAAGGGATCGAGGGGCGGTGGCTGGACGTCCC
>Ga0137394_10000719_pt1 | contig 22984 bp, 33 predicted proteins | sample czobulk116metaG_FD_108278 | JGI IMG/M metagenome (GOLD analysis project Ga0137394, IMG submission 108278) | Vadose zone soil microbial communities from Angelo Coast Range Reserve, California, USA - czobulk1.16 metaG | ecosystem: Environmental > Terrestrial > Soil > Vadose zone | place: USA...
GGGGCAGACATAGCAGCCCTGGACGGCCGTAAGCAGACTCCGTTGCACTTGGCGATGCACAGGCAAATCGTGGATCTCGCATGCATCCTCGTCGAGAGCGGCGCAGACGTGAGGGTCCAGGATATCGACGGGTTGACGCCGTTGCATTTGGCGGTGCAGGAGGGAAGCTTGTCTCTCTCACGGTTCCTCGTCGAGCACGGCGCGGAGGTGACAGCCAAGGGCAACGGCGGGTTGACTCCGTTTCATGTGGCGGTCCATCAGAGAAGCGTGGATCTTGCACAGTTCCTGGTCGAGCATGGCGCGAACGTGTCAGCTGTGGGCGACGCTGGGTCGACTCCGTTGCACGTGGCGGTCGATAAGGAAAGCGTGGACCTTGCACAGTTCCTGGTCAGGCGAGGTGCGAACATGTCGGCCGCGGACGATAGTGGGATGACTCCATTGCATTTGGCGGTGCTGAAGGGAAGTGTAGATCTCGCACGGCTCCTCGTAGAGCATGGCACCGACGTGACAGCCAAGATTGAAGACGGGTCGACTCCGTTGCATGTGGCGGTTCTGAAGGAAAGTGTGGATCTCGCGCGCTTACTTATCGAGTATGGCGCGGACGTGCTAGCCCAGGACAACGACGGGTCGACTCCGTTGGAATTGGCGTTGCAGATGGGAAGGGAGGATCTTACATCCTTACTCATCGAATATGGCGCACAGTAGAAACATGGTCGACTCCGTCACCTCAGGGATCACTTTCTGTAAGTGTGACAGTCGATTTCCTACCTATCGAGCATGACGCAACATCCCCAGGCCATGTTGCAGATAGCACGAGTAGGGTGATGTGATTCCGTCGTACAACGTCAACACATACTGGTTGTAATACTAGTAGGCAAAACTCTCTTGATGGTGTCGAAGAATTACACCGACATTCGCTTGTGAATAGGGTAACGTAGCGATACAAGGGGAACCGGGAGCCGCAACTGTGCTAGTGTGTCCTCCCCTTAGAGCATGCCTTGAAATCTACTACTAGTGGAGTATACGTAGCATATAAGTAACTCGACTACGTGTTGGATGTCATGGTCATGTCGGCCCATTGCAGTTTGACGAGGTCAACCCTCTTCTCAATTTCAGAATTTGGCGTTACTGGGGGGAATTGACCAGTCGGGGTTTTGCTTGGACCGGGATCCGCATTCAACTGTGAGGGCAGATATATAAGCGAAATATCGACAAACGAAGAGAATTGAGAGGCTAGAAATGCTGATCGATTAATCATTTCGAATCGCACATGTCCCAGGTCTATGCAGACAGTGTGTGCCTGCAATTTAAGGTGTAAATTGTTGAGCGAGATCGCGGTGCTCTCAGCAATGCGGATTAGGTTGCTGGGATGAGGAAATCTGGCTGCGTAAGCGGGTGTTGGAACCGAAGACCTCGTGCCTGAGAACCTCGACGTCGCGGAAGTTTGTCATTTTGACATTGGTGCCGGCATCGGGTCGGTCATGAGGTTATACGCCGAGAACTTTCTGATGGTCGATGTGGAGGTGGGGCGTGGCGGAGGAAAAAAAGATGACAGGAGAATACGAGATGTCGGATCAATAGGAAGTGGACTAGTTGAACTTGTAACACCAAAGAGAGACAGCACTTGGAGGTCGTAGGACAAAAAGGACCTGGCGCAAAAGGTAAAAAAAGACGGGTAAAAAAGGCTGGAAGCCCCGAGACGCACATGATGGCCTGTCGTTCCCCACTCCCTCCTTTTGATCTCACCTTGGCCATTCGCGATTATCCAGGACAGATTGCGATCGACGGAGTGGATGACTAGGATTGAGCCGTTGACAGGGTACTAATACCTCAAACGATTAGTAGCCCGGAATCCGCCGCGTAGGTCTGTCTCGGGGAGGTAGCATGCACCCCACTTGGCGGCGACGCACTTATTTGGTTCAGAAGTGGGTCGGCGATATTGCCCATGTGTTGGACGTTGGACGTTGAACACGTTGAACACTTGCTTCTTGTCACAACTTCGCGCCATGAAAGGTAACTGGCGCACGCCTGGATTCTCAGGTGTCGACGAGGGCCATTGGACGGAAACAACCCGTTGTCCATATCCAAGCTTTTCTCGGGTCGACCAAGTCTTGCAAATCCTCTTGTGCATGTCCGCACCTGGAATATTTATATACTTACCTTAAGCATAAGAGATGTCTACCGAAGATCTGTCATCAAAACTTCCTTGACCCCGTGGATGTAGGATGCGATCCAACCGGGCATTTTTTTGGTTCATTGGCGCCATGAGTCGGAGTTTCGAACGGAGGGTTTCAAGCGGAGTTGTGGGGTAGAAGCGGTTGGTTCCGAGCCTTATGGGGAAATCATAGCCCTGCTGAGTTTGAAGTAGAATTGACAGTTCTGGGAAGTTCCGAGCCGCTGAAAACTGTCCGCACCCGTACATTAATGATGCCGACGGCGATGCGTCACGTTTGATACTCCTCTGCGCATCTGATCATCTGATGAACCATCATGTACTGTTCTCCACGCATCTATAATTACACGCCACCTTCACACAGACATATTCACTTTGACAATCTGGCGTGCGTTGATGTGGCGGTTGCCTTCAAACATCAGGAACGCACGGCATAGCACAAAAAAAAACGATGTCGACGACTGATGGCGCTATATATGAAATATTTATCGAATAAGGGGTAATTATCTTCTATGACCCCGGATTTACAGCTCAAATATTTCGTTCGAAGCGAAGGGCATGGTCCGTAAATATCGCTGTGGGGTATATTGGGGAGTGGTTACGGTGCGTGTAGCCGACAAAATGCAACGCCAATGCCCCCTCGGACATGGCCTAAAATCCCGGTTCCAGTCATCCATGGTACGTGTTTAAGTCTTCCGGTCTTTCAGCTGTTGTCCTTATCCCAGGGCAGTGAAGTCATGGAACCTTGGTCTGCCACTAGCGCCGTCACCGTGTATTCGGGACATACGGCCTTGAATCAGGCGCCTGTCGTTTTGGGACGACGTTTGGTATATGTACTCGGCCCATAAATATCGCGTCGTAGTTTAGCCCGGTCTCCGGACATCCCATCGTTCGAACCCACTTTCTTTCGCTTCCGGGCCATATGGTCAAAGGCGCTTGAGGAAATCCACCGAGGTGTCACTTGACCTTAAAGCAGCGCAGCAAGCCGCTGTCTTATCATTTCCCCCTTCCTTTCCTCTTTCCAATCGTTCAACGTTGACAATATGGGGAACAGGGAACGTAGTTGATTCTCCTATGTTTCGACCCTTGTCTTATCTGTGTCTACCTACAGTACAGCGCTGCAATAGCGTCCAACCCTGTACGTCCTAGCACTCAGAGGTCTGCGGTCTCGAGACATGCTCTAACTTCAACGCAGTATTTTGTCGGCACCTTCGCATGTATTGGGGGAGGTCTCTTCGGAATGGACATCTCGTCCATGTCCGGAGTACTAAGTGTAGGTCCGATACATTCGCACAACGAGTCTGCCGCCCGTAATCGTGATCCTCCTTCCAGAACGCCGCATATAAAAGAACATTCAACAACGTATGCTTTGCTTTCCTACTCAGTCTAATTTGATACTAGCATCTTACTTTGCGGGAATGTAGCCCAGTCCGAATGTACAGGGTGCCATTGTCTCTGCCATGCCTGCTGGTTCTTTGTGCGGCGCATTGCTGGTCAGTTATGTGGCAGATCAGATCGGTCGCAAGAAAACTGTCATCCTTTCCGGTATAATATGGGTGGTCGGCTCTATATTACAATCTTCAGCCGTCGTATGCACCCTACCTTCCATTTACCGGGAGATATGCTCAGCTGTCGCACAGGACCGCGGTATGCTAATCACCGGCCGAATTATCTCCGGTATATCCGTTGGTATCGCATCTACCACTATTCCGCTTTATCAGTCAGAAATTGCCGCGCCCTCAATCCGCGGTCGCCTCGTCTCGGTTCAACAATGGTCTATTACGTGGGGTATTCTCATCCAATATTTCATACAATTCGGCTGCTCTTACATCGACGGCGTTGCGTCTTTCCGGATACCATGGGCTCTCCAGGTAATTCCGGCCATTGTACTTTCCATAGGCATGATTGCCTTCCCCGAATCCCCTCGGTGGCTCATTGACCATCATAGGTACTCATTTTGATCAGTTCGCTTTCTCTGTCTAACTCTTCCCCCCTCCAGAGAGGAAGAAGCGCTCAGAGTACTGGCGGACTTACACGGAGGTGGAAATCCTATGGACGAGTTGGTACAGTTGGAGTTTGAGGAGATCACACATCAAGTGTACTTTGAACGGAACGAGGGCGCCAAGTCGTATTTCGACTTGCTCAAACCTGGCGTCCTGCATCGTGTCTCTCTTGGCGCTTCCCTTCAGATGTGGTCGCAACTCTCAGGGATTAACATCATGATGTGCGTATTTATACATGTCGGGTCATCATCGGTACTAATACGCTACCAGGTACTACATAATCTATGTATTCCAAGGGGCTGGCCTGACGCCACGTCGCGGCAACCTCATTGCCGACTCAGTGCAATATGTGCTCAACGTCGTATTCACAGTACCCGCGATTTTATATATTGACAGGTGGGGCCGGCGTCCAATGCTTCTCTTTGGCACAGTTATTATGGCATTCTTCCTTTTCGTTGTCGGCGCGCTACAAGGCCACTTCGGTAGATGGGGCATGGTGGAGGGTTCCCGAGTGTGGCTTATTACTGGCCATGGCAGCGTCACCAGAGGCATAATCGTCTGTTCGTACCTCTTCGTCTGCACGTTCGTTCATCCACCTTGCCGAACTTGTTGCTTTATGCTCATGGCTCCTTAGCTTCGCTATTACCATGGGTCCCGTTTCTTGGACCTATCCTGCTGAGATCTTCCCAATGCGTGTCCGCGCAAAGGCAATCTCCTTGTCGACGGCATCTAACTGGCTGTTCAACTTTGCCCTTGCGTGGGCCGTCCCACCCGGTCTCTCCAATATCGCTTACAAAACCTATTTCATCTTCGGCGCCTTCAACCTCGGCGCATTCATCCACATTTTCTTCATGTTTCCGGAGACGGCCGGACGCACGCTTGAAGAGGTCGAAGAGATCTTCACGGAAGGCAATACGTTCACAGCCTGGAGGGTGGATCGCAGCGTCGGCCGGAAGACACTCGAACAAGTCGTGGAGCTCAGGGACCATTTTGCACGAACCACCAATTCTCATTCACGTCCTTCGGTAACGACAGTAAGTCAGTTGTCATGACTGGGAAAGACGTGAAGGTTGCTGAGGTGCATGATTGGTAGTCTGATGGCCACGCTGCGGGTTCTACCTTTTCGCGCAACCCGCAGGCGACAAGCAGCTTCGAACAAATAGTCAATAAGAAAACGGGAGGAAAGGGATAAATCCTGCCACTTCTTCCAAAGGTCTTTTTCGCGGATGCGGACATTTGGATGGGTATTTTTTTTTGGGTACTACTGTAGTAACTGTATAATGTATTTATTTCTATTTGGACAGTAACTCAGGGCTTCTCATTGAGTATGTATACTAGGGCTAGTCGGATTAATTGAGTTCGGATGTGTACAAGAGGAGCAATTAAGCTCAGGAACCGAGGACGGTATATAAAGAATGGGCAAGGTTTGGGGTACTGAACTGGTTAGTAAGCCACGGAATGTGCCGGTCCGGGTTTCCCGTGAGCAGGGCCGGCGTTTGCGGCGAGGGAAGAGAAACATCATCATGCCCTTCGCCAACTGGTGTTAGACCCTTCACTCCTACATACATGACAGTAACCGGACATGCGCGAGGCAAGACAAGTCAAGCCATCGCTTAAACTCCAGGTCGCACATCCGCCAGACTGGCTCCCCGAAGCCCACACGTCTGCCGACCTAGGTGAGACCATCTCGTACAACACCGAACTAGTAATGGTCTTGAGGAAGCTGCGAGCCTTGCGTGAGAGTTTCTCGCGACCCAAGGCTTGGGATTACGACTTTTTCCTCGTCGTGGAAACTCAAAGGCGGTACTGACGCAAATCTCATCCAAGGTCGTTTTGGGTACCATTTTCCGCATCCCGGACAAGAGGAGGACATCTTAACGGAGGCGAACGTCAAGAATGGCTTGCACCTACCCACTCCCGTCGCAGTGCGTGTATTTTTTTTCTTCTTCGTTTCAGACGAGGCGTTGTCCGGTTGAACTGGCTGGCCAGGCCGAAACTTGGGGCGCACTCGAAACGTTTCGGCGACGCTCGAAGGAGAGCGATACGACTGCGGAGCTGGAGGACCTCATGAATCAGATTTTTGCTCGCCGCGCAGATGCCGTCGTCATTCCGTATGTCCCCTCTATCTCCGTTCAGCGGTTCCTGCATTCCTGACTTGTGGAACTGTAACTACGTCCCTTGTAGGCCATCCACCTTCCGCATTCCCCAACGGGTTACTCCAAACGACGCAAAGAGGCAAGCCTGGTTCGCGGACCTGGCAAATCCCGCCGTGCCGCTCCACAAGCTCGGAAAATGTGTCCCGCACGGCGCCAAGGGCCAAGACCTGCTCGATCTGCTACACGCCAATCGCGTTGCGATCCCGCGTGCGGTTTGGTTCCTCCGCGTCTTTGGTGCGAACGAGGTGACCGGTCTGCGCCACAAGCCTACCTACGACCCGATGCAATATAGCGTCGAATGGGCAAACGTCGTTACGAGCCATCTGAAGAAGCAGCTGGGCGAAATCATGTTGCCCAGTGCGCCTCGTCCAACCCTCAACATCAAGAGCGTGTTCCGAAGTGTGTTAGCGGATAGTGACTCAAGGGCCCGATGGATATCCCGATTTACTTACAGGTCAAGCGCCACCCTGTGCCTTGAATTCTTGCTCGCGAACTGACCCCTCAATCGTAGCCTCGACCTGCTGCGCAGCTTTTATTCGGAGGGCTTGGTGGATAATAGGACTTTTTTGGCGTGGCTGGTGCTTCAGATGTGTACTTGCAATCTAGCACAAGCCGGTTTTGTGGCGAGGCTCGCGGATGAGTATCTTGACGGCATCATCGCTTGTCGCGCTCTCTCAAGGCCATTCGTGGACGCTTGTCTCTCTAAGATCTCCGAGGTATAACATAAATCGTGATGACTTCTGCTGCTAGCTCCGCTAACTAACGGACCTTTAGATTAGAAGCTCTTCCATGAAAGAAATCCTCCCATCGCTCGAGAACTCGTTGAGAGTCTTCTTACGAGTACGTCTATTACGAGTATCTTGGGCGTGGGGCTAACGATTGCTTTAGCGGGCTTGTCTCGTCATTCCCGATGCCTTTATTTCTCCCAGAATGTGGATAACGCATGCAACTCTCCTACAGGATATTCTGAACGGTAATCCCAGACAAGATCACAACCCCCGCCCGACGGAAACCATTTATACTATGCTTGCCGACAATTTTGCGGATATTCAGAAACGCAACGACGCGATGTGGTTCCGTAACCTCCCACCGAGGGTCCTCGCGCGTCTAACAGAAGCAGTTTCAGATGTCACCGTGTGTATACCATCACTCCTCGTAGTTACTGTACTTCCCTGAGCTTCCTCGTTTCTACAGAAACTGAATTCTATCGGGCCAACGACCGACCTCGAGAACTTCAATTTTTTCGATGGCGGCATCGAAAGCGTGCAATTGTTCGCTGCGAAGCTTGACCGCCTCCTTACCTGGTCTGTCACGCCTCTTCAGTTTGGGGACCACCGTCCGTACGTGGCAACCACGATCCTCCGCCGCGCACGGGCACAATGGGGTGCGCGGGCGGCGAGACGAAATTCCGCTGCGCCGGATGGGAAGCTCCAGGATTTACTGTTCGAATGGCTAAACCGGGAGGAGACATGCAACGAAGTGGCTTCAGTGGCATTGCTATTCGGGGAGCTCGTCAGAAACGAGCTTTTCTCGTACGCGTCGTACGTGCAGCGACTAATCGCGCGATGTGAGCCCGGGCTTCTCTGTTCAGAGGTGAGCATAGGCATGCGACCATGCTTGGTCAGATATTGACGGGACCATCTAGGAGAAAGGATCGCGGCATCGCGACTTTCTGCGGTGGATCCCGTTACATAACTCTACGCCTGCGATCGTCAATCAGCGCCGCGTGACGCTATATGGCGTGCGAGCACGCAGCACGCCCGAAGAGAGCAACGAGCGTGAGATGCGCAGGGAAGTCCGTCTTGTGTTTCCCGAGATATTTAATCCCGGTACGTCACCAGCGTTCCATACCATAAATTTGATGCTGACGTAATATGCCGGTCTACAGGAAATGAGAGTGGACCCCCGCCACTTCCATCGAGTTGTACGACATTGTTGGGTGCGCCGCGGTACCAGCAGGTCAGAACGATCACGCAATGGTTTCTCCCACTGCTACTCAAGCAGCTTACAAGGTATGGGTCTTTTCCCGCTATTGCCTTATTCATATTCATCGATTATCGACCTCAGCTTGTTGGAAAACCCACTCACACTTGTTTTTGTGAGGGTATACTGTGTTGCGGTCGATTTGATGGCCCAGATCAAGTGCTATCGCGCTGTACTTGAGGTGAGCGGCGTTTGGTTTCTATATGCGTTTGATCTGATCTCTATTGGCCTGTCTTGCTAGTTGAGCCTTGGTGTCTTAGAGCGCCCTTGCCTATCGGAATGCTTGACTATTGTGGTGGAAATGCTACGCCGGTACTCCCCCATTTGGGCGGGGATGGGCGTGCTGCGGGACATAACTCTGGCTCTCTGTGCTACTTTCCAGTCATGTAAGAGTCGAGGGATACATTGCCATTCTTTGCTGGGGCTATTGTTGGAAATCGATGCTGGTCGTTATCTTGAGGTTTCAGCTCGCAAGAACGTCGAGATGGAGATTACTAGCTATTCCCAGGTAGGTGGCATTTTCTCTTAGTCTACTCTGGGTATTTGATGCGGGTCATTCTATTTGTAGGCCCTACGTCCCTCGGGTAGCGAGACGGGTCCATGCCCTAAGAAAATACCCGAAATACTCATGCTCTCTAACGACGCACGACCTGATGCGGCTTATATCCTTGCCAACAGCCTCTGGTTCCACTATCATAAATCGCCCGACTGGGCATGGAGCATTTGGGACAATACGTTTGCCGCACTGCGCGTCCAAGTCAACGCAGAAGCCCCATGTGACGCACGATATGCTAGCTTTTTGCTTCACATAGATCAGCACCTCCCTGATGGACTTGACGAGCATGTTGCCCGGTGGTTCCAAGAAGCAGGAAAAGCGGAGCTTATATCGATTGACAGTGTGGCTTGGACGAACCTCTCACACACGCTCCTGCACCTCGTCGTACAGGGGGTGCTTGCGACAACCACGGTCCTGAAGGGCCTGGTCTATCCCTTGTGGAACCATGCCCTCGCATCAGGCACGGAAGAGTGTGAGGTATACCTCCGCGCCGCCCAAGATATCTTTGCGCGGCTCGTACTGTCCGGCGAAGAAGATTGGGGCAACGATATCGTGGAACTGCAGCGCGTGCGGGTGCGACGCCAGGACGTTTTCTGCGCACCTCATCTCTCCCTTCTCGTCGGCGCCATTCCCACCCTCGTATTCCTCGAGCACGCACCGCATGTCCCTGCTGAGCTTCGTCCTCGAGCCGTTGAGCTACGTGACGCGGTGTGCAGTTCCGTCGAGTTCCGTCAAGGAATATATCGTGACCTCAATGCGGTTCGCGATGCATTTGACAAATCTCTGCAATATGACGCGCTGGACGAAAGCCTTGTAGAGCCGTTGATGGATGCGCTGCGACTCATACTCAACGTCACACGCACAGGTATGGCTAGATGTCCATGCTGAACCCCATGCTTCGAACTAACTGAAGAAATGCGGTAGACACCGCATCGATCGGTTCTTCGGAGTGGCTTGACACGTCTGCGTTGCTGAGCCCTTGGAAGTTGGCGGCGACGACGATCGAAGTGCAGTTCTCTTTGAAGCAAATGGGAGAACGCCTGGCGTTCGGCACGCCCAATAGGAATACGAAGGTCGATCGCTTAATCGCTAAGTTCATGCACCATCATATGTCGACCGAGGAGGCCGACTTTGTTGCTGAGATGGCCCGTGGCGTCGGACCAACGATCGCGTGCAAGGTACCTTTTTTCTCGATTGCGTTTCAGGGTGACGTTGACATCTTATTCCGGCGTAGTTCGTGAATACCGGATTCACTTGCATTGCCAATATCCTCGAGGGTGTGGAAACGCCCCTGACCGGCCAGGGCGTGCAGGAGATCCTTGACGTGGCGAGCGAGCAGCTCCGTTTGCTTGCCCATGTCGTCGAGCTGGCCAGAGATGATCCGACTGCGCTGCCCGTGGTCGACTCGGTAGCACAGGATAGTTTCATCGAGGCGCTTGCAAGCAAGATCCATGCGTTCGAGACGATTCTTGCTCAGCCTATGACAAAATCGGATGTGCCACCAGACCAAGCAACGCAAGGTGCCATCCTGATGGCACGGCTTCTGCAATTTAACATGGCCTTCCGCGGTGTCTGGACTGCCAATGCACGATCTCTCAGTGAGGATCTATGCAAGTCCATCTTCAACTTGGCTCTGGTGAGTTCCAAGACAGCCTGCAGGAGGCGATTGTTCCTCATGAGCATTAGGCCCACGGCGCAGGCGATCATCTCAATCCCACCGTTTTCCCGCTCTTTCTCGATACGTTCATGTATCTCATCGATGGTAGGCTTGTTTGTTAATGTCACGTAACCCGACATTGTCACTTACGGACCTCTGGTAGAACTTACTGCTGACAGCAAGGCTAACCCGACGGATTTCTTTCGCAACTATCCGCAAATTCGCTTGGCCGATCTACCGGTTGATATGCCTGCTGAATACCGACAACAGCTTCGCTGTCTTCTTCCGTACCCACCGCCCCACGAAGGCGTCATAGACTTGGTATATGCCTCTCATGACTCATCGGGACAGACCGTCCCTGGATCACCAGTCAGGAACCGACCATGGGACTGGGTAGAGAGCTTGGGAGATAACGCTCCTGGCGAAGCGCCCGCCGAAGGCGGCATACGCAACAACGCGTCGCTCTCTTTGGAGCTTTTCGCTGCGCGGGCTACGGGCGACAGCGTGCGTTCGGAAAAGAACCCCCGCGGATTCCACGACGCGCTTGGTGGCGAGAGCGTCTTTGCGCGCGACTGGGCGGAGACACGAATATCGCTCGCGGACGAAAGCTCGGCGCGGCGCGAAGAAAACGAAGACGCCGGCGGGGTCCCGACAGCCCTGCACGCGATCGCAGCGGCGCGCCGAGGCATGTCGCCGGCGTCGACGGTCTGGTCTCGCCAGTCCGCCGCGTCGTCGTCGCGGTTGCAGAGCCCGACGCAGCAGTCGCAATCGCTTACGCGTAGGTCGGCCTCGAGATCTGATGAACCCGCAGACGTGGATCGGTCGTCGGTGGGCAGCAGGCAACCGGGCAAGCGCAAGGCGTCGACCATCAGCTCGGGCTCTGATATCGAGGTCGTCGAGAGCCCGCGCACGGTGAAGAAGGCGAAGCCTGCGCCTGTCAAGTCGACGCGGGGCAGGAAAAAATGAGAAGCCGTTTGCACCGGTCGGGAAAGAAAGTCCTCGATCTCCGCATTCTTTAGAGATTTATTCCGAATTCTGGATGGCGTTTGGTTTCTGCAGGTTTTGACCCCCCGAATCGCCGTATGGTGCTTTCGTCAAAGTGACCCAGTTTGTCTGTATCAAAATTTGCATGCCTCATTGTACGATACCATTACCCCCATCAACCCCAGTAGCATTCACGTATGGTGTTTACCCCTAGTGTTTATTGCTTGTTCTATTAGCCAAGTTTGATATCTCATTTATGACCTTCAGCCAGGTGTCACGGCCTTCTTTTCATTTGCGAATGATCTTGAAGCAAATTTCGTGGAGGTGAGTTACCACCTCTGTCGAACGGGTCGGCGTGCGCCCATAGTTACCCCAGTCCTGCTGATCGGAAATGGATCACCGTTATTGTTCACTGTATGGGCACGAGGCATCACGCATCATTTACCTCGGACTTCAGCTTCAGCAGTAATGTTATTCTGATCGGAGAACTTGTTATCGCGACCGCCGACACTGTAAGCACAAGGTGCTCCGGCGTACCATCAGAATCGCTGATCCAACCTTGACAAGCTTGACAGCTTGACAGTTCAGTACTGCAGTACTGCCACTGCTGGTCTGACCCCGGCCATCAATCAGAGCCTTTCTCCGTTCGTCAGTTTAGACGTACTAACTGCGCTCCCGCTCCGAGGCTCAGGGCTGCCAGGTACAAAGGGGGTAAACGAAAGCGGTTTGTCCGATCGGGCATTGCTCTCCGTCACCGTCACGGTGCAACTTCAATTATAATTATCATCCGGTGACCAAAGGGCCGCGACGACCTCCTTTGCAGATAGTATCATCACTCCGCAGCACAAACTGAGAGCTACTTAGTACTGGCACTCGCGTTTGCCCCCAAGTCAACGGCACTCCGAGTCGTCGTCGTCGCCACTGTATCGTCGTCTTCAAAAAAGAAAAACGCACGGTGGCCGCTCTGTACCCCGCGGGCCCTTTAACAAGAACAAATAATTAATGTAAATTTCTGCGACTTGCTCGGTTTGGAGAAGTCTTGCTATTGCTATTTCCCATGCTCATGTGACGGACGCAGCGTAAGCGCTTTCACTGTTCGGAGCCTACTTGGATACATCATCGACATATAGGACCCGCAAATTTCTCCCAGAAAAATTGTCACGTCGATTCGTTTTGCCAACGAACGAACCTCAAGACAGGTTGTGAAACTGAAGCGCAATCCGGGAGGACAGAGACCCGAGATATGGGCTAGAAAAAAAAAAGGCTGACGCTTCGTTTTCTCAATAGTTTGACGGGTTGACCGCCTGTTGAGCGTGGAATGGCATATAAGATTGAATTGGAAGGGTGAGGATACAAAGATATTCATAGATATTGCAGTTCAGTAGTTCGGCACGGGCCATTCCACGAAAGCGTACTAGTACACGGTCATAAGAATGGGTATATGATGCTGTTAAACCGGATTGTAGGAGAAATCGGAGAACGTGAGTATCTTCCTTGAACGTAAGTAGACACACGTACTGAAACGATACTTATGCGCAGGGCCCTGCTTCCGTCAAGCTTCCTGTGATTCCCTCATGCCCGTTGTCGGCTGAAGCGGCACGAATCGCTCCCTCTGTTCAACAGGTAGGTCTTCCCTGCCCCAGTCCTCGTCGATCTTCGTATGAAGCTGCAGCTGTCGCATGCCCAGACTACACAGGAACCCCGCGATCGCGATGCCGAGCACGACCTGCCAGATGACCCTGAGCGCGTCGCCGAACGTGTTCCTCACCTGGTCCTTGAACGGCTGCTGCAACGTCGGGATCGTCGGGATCGTCGCGAACGCGATCTCGACACCCTGCGGGAACTGCGAGAGGAAGGAGGCCGGCAGCTTTCTCTTCAGCTCGTTTTGTAAGATCGCACCACCGGCGGTGACGCCCCAGATCTACACGATTTTATTTTTTTGTTCTTATTATCGACACACACTGTAGAACGCGGAGAGGAACGGGAGCTCACGTAGCCAAAGTTGCGCGAGAAAACGTAAAGAGCCATAGCGGGGGCGGTCTGCGTGACTGGGATAGACGCCAGGATCGGGAAGAGCGTGACGACGTAAATGATGCCGACGCCAGCACCGATGACGAGCTGGAAGCCGACAGACTTGGAAAGACTGCTGTTCGCGTGCAGTGTCGTCAACAGGCCGGCGCCGACGATGGCGAGTATCCAGCCTGCGTATGTTGGGATCAGGTATTTGCCAGTCTTCTTAACTGCGATGCCCGCGATTATTGCGATGAGGCTGATGCTATACGACAGCCCGAAAAGGTCGACACCAGCTCCGGTGGGAGATCTGTCCTTGCATGCCTCGAAGAAGACTGCGTACCAGTCTACCGGTGGGCATAGACGTCAGCTAACGATGTGCCGCCAGACGCTGCTACGTACAACTCAAGGTTGCCAGGATCACAGCCATGACAAAATTTTGGAGATAGCCGCTGGCGCCAGTCCAATTCATGCGCAGCAGGATGGGGACCTTAAACAGATGGTTAATCCCCGTCATAATTTGTCTCTCGTATCTGCCAGAGGACTTACGACTGGTGGCTTGCAAAAGTAGACTTCATAGACGCCGAAAACCACCAAGCCCATGAGACCGACGACCAAGGGCGCAATGACGTGGCCTGATGACCATGGGTATGTGACACCTCCCCATGTCAGTGCGATCACGACAGATGTAGTAGAACCTATAACGAGAATGTTTCCTCTACGGGCCAAGGTGAGACTCGCAGGACATAAATTCACGAGCGAATAAGAGTCTTACATGATATCCATTTTGCTGACTTTCTCTCTCAGAGTTGCGATTGGCGTCTTCAGGCGGAGGAAGAGCATGACCAGGGTTGCATTGAAGGCGGATATCGGGAGGTTGAGATCTGCATGGTTTGTTAACGACACCGATCGCCATATAAATCAAAGATATACATACAAAACAGCCACCTCCTGGAGAAGCACAACACAGGTTGAGAAGGATTGGTGAAAGTCATATCACAAACAAGGGCCATACCATTTCCCGTTCTGAGCCAATGAACCTCCAATAACTGGACCGACGCCGCCGCCGATGGCCCAAGCGCTACACGGCATCAGTATGTTTCCAGAAACAAAGAGAGGACGACAACTGACAGCGCCATAAGCCCGCTAAACGTGCCGCGCTCGCGAAGGGTTACCAGGTCAGATAACATGATCTGCACCGACGAAGTAATCGCTCCGGCTCCCAGTCCCTGTACAGCTATTGGGCATTGGTGATTGGGACAGGTTACACCGCTGTCTAGGAGGGACAAAACGAACCTCTTCCGGCAATAAGCATGTTCATACTCGATGCTGCACCGCATATGGTGCTTCCGAGGGTGAAGAGTAAAAGGGCCGAAAGCATGATGGGCCGCCGTCCAATGATCTGAAAGTACAATCAAACTACAATCTTCGTGTTGGGAAAGAAGGAATTCGTGGCTGTACTGTACCTGTGCTAGCCCGCCGCAAAGAGGTACGAGTGCCGTCGAGCCTAATGCATACGCAGAACCGGCCCAAATGAACTGTTCGCCCTTCAAATCGCGGACGATCGTCGGCAGCGCTGCCCCTATCCCAGTCTATATATATCATCTCAGCTTCAACCCTCTGGCCAAGAGACGCAAACGACGAAAGGGATGGCTCACAAATTCGACGGCGGTCAAGAGGACGGAAAGTGCGAGGGAAAATATGATACACCAGAACTTCCAATCCTTTGGCATGGCATGGTCATGATGGCGGTCATCGGGGGAGGGCGTTCGCCCGAACGTGCTGGGGAGTTTGGGATATTCTAGCTCTCGGGTAGACGTGGTTGTGGTATTCATCGCGAGTTTTTTTGGGTAATCGCACCACGAGGAGAGAAACAATGGAGGGGGGGGGTCAGGTAGGGAGGTAGGGTGCCAGAGCTGCGAGCAGGGATAGGATGGTTACGGCAAAGAAGGCAAAGGGAAATTAATGGTCAGTAAAACGACGACGCTGATATTATTACAACGGGAAGGTGCGAGATGCCGGCACGTAATTCCGGATTGCTCTTCCTCAGGATCCGATTCCGGGGGCCAAGAAACGGGAGTTCTGTTCTCTTGCGTTTTATCGCACAGCCGGCTGTAACCTCAACTTCTGACCAGAAGAGGATGGGAGGAAAAAGTGCGCCGGCGCGTGCGAGGGGAGGGCTCCACACATGACCGTCCATCATTGGCACCCACGCACAGCTTCACTCGTTGATGTGACTTGACTTGTGACAATCGGTGCCAGTTGGGCGGGGAATCGCTTCATGCGCCATGTGAATCAGGCTCATTGCGATCAATCATGCATGCCAGCGCCAGCACTAAGTAGTACTTGGATAAGCGCACACGTGCCCACTTGACAGGCAAGTAAGTGTATACCACGTGGCGTGGCGCAACACAGGGCGCTGAGGCAAACTGCACTGAACGAAATCTCCACGTCCGCGGAAGAGAGAAGCGACGACTCCACAAAGGGTCGCCTGCGGCCAAGTACTGTCGGGCAGATATCCGAACATTCTTGGGAGCGAACAGTTATGAAACAATCATGCAAAATCGCGGACAGTCAAAGTTTTGATGATGCATGGAGCTCAGGCTGCTTCTACTTCTATCACATAAAAACTAAATATCAATCTCACATGAAAGAGCGGCGCAAGTGAGCCGATGGATGGGTGATTGTTAGAGGCTTCCCTGGTCACCAGCCAACCGGCGATAGCCCGTGATGTCTTTCCGAAAAGGGTAATTGCGGTCCCGGGGGCCTCATTCCCCGCGTACAATCATCCTACGCCAGCAGTGGGCTGCTCGGTGATGGGTTGTCTACAAGTAGTGATATCGGTGATGGAGAACAATCGCTCGGCTGCCAGTGCGTCCCGTAAAATAAGTAACGCTGGCGGCCATTGATATTGGAAACGAGAGCGGTCTCCAGCGGGTTGGCATCACGGATAATTCAGGCTAATATGTTCAGCGCTGGGGGAGAAAGACTCGGGACACTAGTCGATACACATGTGTTTTCACTGGCAGAAGCCTTACACAACAATCGCCGCCAAGATGGAGAAATGCGACTAGGATCGCTGCTCTATTTTATCGTCAATTACAAGTCGTATATAGGTATAAAGATCCTGAAGACACACCATGCAACATAAAAGTGGAGATCAGTACGGGTGTTGTAATTCGTACGAATTATACATCCAATCCGATACATTTAAGTCCCGACTACTCCCGCGGGTCGCCAATAAACGCTCGACACGCAAGACCAGCCTTGACACCGAAACCGTCGACAACGAAAGGACAAACCTGTCAACATGGGTCAAACTAAAGTCCACGGGCGTCAACGTATTAGCAGGTAGAGAGCGACGTACGAGACGGCGATTGGGTAGTATTCTCTCTAGAGCAGGCACTCAGCGAGACGTCTCGGGTGAAAAACACAAAACGTACTTTCGTAGGGATACTAAGAGCTACGTTTAGGAAGCGTCCGACTTGGTGTGTGAGAAATTAGTTCGAGACGCAGGCTTTGATTCAAATGTGATGCCCACCGAAAAGTCCCTAAATAGTATGTTAAGCGCGGTTGTTGCAGAATAGGATGCGGATGCACGTACCAGGTAGAACACACAGCCATCGCGGCGCAAATCCGTGATGATCTTAACATGAGCTCTCCGTGGCCGGCTCGCCGCATTGTATATCGTCAAACCAAATAAGAACACGTCAAAGAACGCCTTGACAATGTCATGTCAGTATCGCGTTGAAGGAGAGGGTCAATTGATGCATACCTGAGACAGCCATATCCCTATCCAGTACGGGCTCCTTCCCGTTATGAGACACATCCGAAAGATATAAGGATCATATACCACATGCGCTAATAAGATAAATAGTTAGTTCGACTGATGGCCACATCATTCCAAGACTGACGCAAGAGTTGCGAAATGCTCGTTCCCACGAAGGCAATCGTGGCGCAAACCGAAACAAAGTAGCCGGCATATAGTGTCCGTAACATCCATTTTCGGTGATCCCATAGTGTGTACACCCTGATGAGCATGATATCTGCTTAAAAGTCAGCGTTCGATAAACACATCAAATAATCACAGTTCTCACAGTTTGCGAGGACAAGTGCCATAGATCCCATTATAGCCACCACGAGTACTGACCCAACACAACTGGACCAAAGCGTCAGCACTTCAGCATCACAAATCGTAATAACAACCCTACAACTAGGGACGGTCAAGGCTCGGCTCAACCGTAGACATGCTGGATACGTACGTTATGTGACAAATGTGTTGTGAACCCACTTAGTGCTATACGGCATATGCTACTTGTTGAGTTCCGCACAATCTGATTATACGCGAGTAAGGTCTCACCTTGGAAGTAGACGAGCTCCGCGAGAGTCACACTGTACCGCAGGATAATATAGAGCACCTTAATGCTCGTTAAAGGCCGTTTCCAGATGTACCGTACTTCTTCTCCAAATGTCAGCATATGATCATATACGAGGATCGATAGTGCGACACCTGCGGGCCCGGCTTAGCATCGTGTAGGAGAATGGAGAGAAAGACCCTAAGCGCACCAGAGAGATAACGCTCCGCATATATTATATGACGGTTCTCGATCGCGAGTGGCAACAAGGGAAGGAGAGATAATGGACTGCTCATCGCGGGTTGAGCGGAGGAAGGAGGAGAGGATAGGATGCTGGACAAAATACGCCCTCCATAATTCACGTAGCGTTTTGTAACAAGCACCTGGGCCGGGATGGTGGTGTGTGTGCGTGTGTCCATGCGTGACGGGAAATGAATCACGGGAGTAGCAGGGGTCCAGGCGCCGATCTATCTGTGGTAACCGTATCAGCCACAAGCCTCATATCATATTTGGGCGCTGTAGCCTGTCGGCCGGTAAACTGGCGTTTGCGGAATCAGACGAATGTATTGCGGAATTTGGCATTCCAGTTAGCATGGAACTTGCCCACAGAGCAGGAGCCAGACAAGGATCATTCTCGACCGTTCGGCTTGACCGTAGGTGTTTGCCTCTTGTGCGCCATGGGCCACATTTCACTGTGTAAGGAATCGGTATTACTTGAGGGCCCGCGCGTGCCAGTGGCTAATACAATACCTTACGAGAACACTCCGGGGAGTCCGGGCCCATCCAGAGAAGGACAACTGCCAGCAGGGAACTTCGCCTTCCATTTCAGGACGGCGCATCTCCGGCGCTGGGCTGTGCAATTCATAAAAGTCATTTTCGCAACTGCGCTGAGATAAAGGATTGCCATTCTTCAGATTTCGTCGAACAACAGAAGAAGTTAAGGGTACCATACCGTGGGAGTTCCCAGCAAATCAGAGCAGAGGCTACGATGCATGGAAGGCGAGACACAGCCGTCTTTGTCGAGAAAGCTGCCACAGGAGGTGAGTCGGCCTGACTGGCACACTGATGATGGCCTGTGGGATCAATGCCAAGACGTGAGGTCACGTGAACCCTCCAACGTTTCGCTCAGCCGCGGCCGCGCGCTGCACTGACTCGGAATTGACCCCAGTCAGTCATGCAACCATTCAACTCAATTGAAATGCGACTCGACTCCAAAAGCCTCCGATGCACCGTGTGCACATTCACACCGCCCTCTTACGTATTTGAAAAGTGGCGCTACAGTTTTAGACCCTGTGTAGAACTCTGTCCTCCAGGGCAATTAGGGCCTTCAGTTCGCCCCTGCTATGGTTCTATTTCACAGCCGTTTCCAGGAGTCTGCTCCGTTCGATCCAAATTTATTCCAGAGGTAGCAGTGACGTTGGACTTCTCTGTACAAATCATGCGTTCCATTCGTTCCTAATGTCTCGCATTGGCAGGCCACAGGCTCATGACTCGAATATACCTACAAAGCACAAATTGAATCATCGAGCCATGGAAGAACGCCCATTCCAATGATTTGGGCTGCTGAGACATCAGTGTGGTATGGATTACGAGTTCAATGCGAAGCCACGGGTTGATTAGGCTCGAGCCTGTGGAAACAAAACTCAGACTGTGGGAACTTTCCCGGGTCATGTGAACTCCCAACACCGTCCTCCCAAGACCCCCATTCTAGGTTCTCGGATGTTGTACTGACCAATGTTAGGAAAAGCTCTCTTCCGGTTCCCAGTTCAGTCGCATCATGATGAAAAATACGCATCGAAAGATGATAGATGGCAGGCCACCTCACTACAGTAGAACCGCAGTACCCTAGAGAAGTCAACTGAATGATATTGCCCCTTGGTCGATACGCGATCGTAACTAACCACCCAGATATTCATAGCCTCCGACGCGGGTCACTGACTGGAAATGCACCGTTATCAGTTCACCCTTACGCTGCAGGACATACATGGCATCTTATTGGGAACGATCAACAATAAGGTGATATTATAAAGATGAAAATGGCCTTCGCCAACCTTATTTGCGTCTTGCGATAGCCGCCAGTGCTGCGAAGGCCACTGGATTGTAGATGCGCAAAATCAAGCCAAGCAGGTTTGGGCCGCGGGATGGTTCCACCCAGATATTTCTGCGTTAGAATTCTCCGCGGGGAAACGGCTCCGTCCTACAGAAGTTGGATGGGTTCCTAATAGTGACTTTCGTGAATCTTTTCGGCACTGGCACCTGGCACGAGTCATAGCCGAGCCCGAGGGCAACTCTCACATTCTAGCGGGCGTGTCCTCGGCGACAATATCCCCACCCACATTCGTTTCTTCTAAGAGGGACAGACGGATAAAGTCACATCTTATAACTGAATTGTCGATAACATTACTAGCAAGCTTGCGCCGTGCGGAAAATATCTCCTTGCTGCTGAGTTGCTGGCTGGTGCACTACAGACAATGATCTGGCTGCTTACGAATTGGGCGCTTACACACTCGAACCATCACTCATTCACGAAATCGCTCTTAATCTACTTACCTCCCGGCATGGATCAGAAGCAAAATGCTCACACCCGAGTGATATTATCAAGTAGAGCGCCACCATAGACGGCTATCAGCAGGGAATGACTCGGAAGATGAAGATAATAGACTCCCTGACAATGTGGCAATGCTCCAACACGCCAACCCCATCACGCGTATCACGACTACACCGTCACTCGCATAGCACGAAAATTCACGCTAGATGCCATTGGAGCTTCTAATTTCCCATATATCCAACCAGAGTGCATACTTGTTGCTTCCGGGATGTGCTCGCCCAGGCCCAATCAGCGTTCACTGCTACACGCGTGGTGCCCACCCACGAGAAACGCTGTATCACCCATCAGCGCCTTCGGTGCTTTCACGTCGAAGCGCCCCGCTTGCGCGAGGAGGGCACCGGCGAAGACGTCTGGGGGACGAGGAACAGGCTTAGCACGATGAAACCATGACCCCATGCTTGAGGGATGATCTACAGTGCTTCTTCAAAATCGCGATGGATGTGGGTCCTCTTCGATTTCAAACCTATGGTTTACGACAAGTGGAACGGTGCTCGGGATTCCATGCGGCGACATTCCTTACGATTCATTCCAGGCACGCTGGCGCCGACACTGGCACTGGCACCCCGGGTAGTACGCCCAGTTTTCACACATCCGCGGTTTGACATGGTGACAACTGGTCGCAGCCTTGCAGGCGCTTCCGCCACTCGTAAGTTACGGGTGGGTGTAATTTCATTGCCCGGGGCCCGTGCCATCGGAGTCGGAGTCGGAGGGCGCAGTCTTGTAAGTTAACACCCATTCAACTTCAGTAAGCTTCAGTACTTCAGTTACTGACGGCGGCGCAACGCTGTTGGCCTCTGATGAGTCTTATCGCCGCATATCGTCGTTTCGTGGCGCAATGTGCTATTTTGTTCGAAACGAACCGTACAAGACCCCGTGTCGTCTCCGTCTCTCCATATATCGGAAATGGCTGGCGCCACCTGCGCCTCTGAGCCCTTCACCACGGGTACCCCATTACGACATTGTGACCTTCTGAAGTTCCCAAACTTTGTTCGAGTTTTACATTGTATTGTTTGGAGGGCAACTGACCTTATGCCCGCAATAACTCCACACCACATGTGTACTAGCGATGATTCCTCAGGGTCCTCGTGTCTCCGACTATACTGCTCGCCCTCTATTTGCCACCTGAGCGCGACCTCGGACAACGTTGCTTCCATGAAGGCGGAGGGGACTTCCACCTTTTCTGGCGGCTACTCGGCCTTCGAGGCACAGGAGTGCCAGTGGGATTTCCCTTCTTCAAAGTCTTTGTATAAGCTTGTCAGTACCCTGCTTCACGTGGGCAAAAGTGGAGCTTCTACCAGTTTTTTGGGATAGTACAGGCCAATTTCATCCACTTCGTGCCACGGGCCATGAAACGAAGCGTATCAAATTAGCCTGTATCTTGGCCGGCCCTGGCGTCTTCCGAAAGAGCGTTTCCACTTCACTATATTCCAGCGGTCCCCAATGGAACCCTCTGCTTCAAATTTCGACTCTGTCGGCCTCGTCGATGACTCGGACAGATAGATCATGCGCGTTGCGCAGCAGGGAAGATGTTCTTGTTCTCGACCGTATTCGAATCGAATAATCGCGAAGCGCAGTGGGAGCTTCAGAATTTTCTGTTCAGTCCCCCCTTGGCCAGAAGTTAGGTACGACTCGTGTTCTCGTTGCCACAGGTACCCTTACAGCACGCTTCGGGAAGGGGCTCTTTCTCACAGACCACCGACTGAGGGTCACGGTACAGGTACAGTGCGGCGTTTACAGCGCAACCGATCCCGACTGAATCCGAGAGATCCCGAAACCGAAACCGAAACGGGCCGCAGCCGCGCGCGAGGTTACGAGCTTCGAAACCCGCGGCCGCGTCTGGAACCGACCTCGCTCAAAAAATGTCCCTGTTTGTTTCAAGTACGTACCAACCTGAACATTTTGTCACACTGCGCTCATCCCCGCTCTACTTTCCTGGTTGCCAATACGAGTAAGTTACAGTAGCGAACCAGTACTCGATCGGTACCTTACCGGCCCGGGGCTCAGCTCTGCTCAATGTCTCGGCAGCGCACACGCAAATTCGTATGCCAGCCAAGATCCCGCCCCGTCCGCGTTAGGTCACTATCAACTTGAATGGAGGGCGGTTAAAATGTTTGAACGCTCGAACGCGGCCTCCCCCTCCCCCCAGAGGATTCTACGCACCGTGGAACGGTGGAAGTCGCCTGTGCGAGTCTGGTCATTACAGCATGATTTCAATAGAGTCGGAAGTTTTGTTCTGTTTCGCCTGGAATATAGAATTCATTTCTTTCATTCTCAGGCTGAGGGAAAAAATTGTCGCGGGCCTCTCACCTGTCTTCCTCCAACCAACCCAATATTAGAGTTTGGTTCTAGGTTGACTCGGCAAATAGGTGAGCGCGTGTATTCCTGCTCAATCTGCGTGTCATTCTGGGGGGTGCCGGAGAGCCATGAGACGCACGTTTCCCTTCACATCCGTTTTCTCTCCTTCTTTCGTACTGGTAAATCGTTATTACAACTCTCGAC
>Ga0137394_10000720_pt1 | contig 22973 bp, 18 predicted proteins | sample czobulk116metaG_FD_108278 | JGI IMG/M metagenome (GOLD analysis project Ga0137394, IMG submission 108278) | Vadose zone soil microbial communities from Angelo Coast Range Reserve, California, USA - czobulk1.16 metaG | ecosystem: Environmental > Terrestrial > Soil > Vadose zone | place: USA...
CAAGTCTCCATGCGTTCGACAGCCCTTTGTTGAAATTTCCGGGAGTATCGCTTTCTCTTCACTGTGGTTCCTTTCCCGGAAACTGTGCCCTATTTTTGTGTGTCAGTTCAAGGGTTCACTCCACGGTTCAGTAGCTTGATTTCGATGTCTGTATTAGAATGAAAACAAATGTGTTGCTCAGTTCCCCGGTAGCTCAACGGTAGAGCATTCGGCTGTTAACCGAGAGGTTTAAATCACCTAACTCGTTTCTCTGGCGTCAGTTAACAGCTCCCGGAGCATCCCCAAACACCTATTTCTTGTCCCCAGGATGTCCCCAAGATCGCTTCCGTCCGTCTTCCACGCGACGGCATACGTCACGCAGTCAGCTCGGCGGAACCAATCGGAGTCTCCGGTTCAGCTCCGATCAGGAGAACGCGCGGCCTCTGCCGTGACAGTCGGCAGCAAGTAATTGTCGGGAACTCTTATCGCACCCTAACCAGAGCTGATACGCAGTTTCGGGTCTAGAGGTGTCAGAAATTCTCCAATTCCGATTACTTCCTGTTTGCGCGATCACGGGTGGGCGCCGGTAAATCAGGAGAGTGGGCTGCCGGAACGGGTATAAAATGCTCGGCATTGTCGGGCGCAAGAATTTTACGCTAGCTCACGAAATCGGCCACTTTCTCCTTCCCGGTCACGACCAGATGGAACTCGTTTGTACGAAGGCCGATATCGGAAATTGGGGCGACGGGTCGAAAGAGATTGAACGCGAGGCGGATGAATTCGCCGCTGAACTTTTGATGCCAAGTGTTTCGGTCGAGCGGATGATTCACTCCACTGCGCCTTCCTTGCAGCTCATCGAGCAGGTTGCCCAGAAGTTTCACACTTCCTTTTCCGCCGCAGCGTGGCGCTACTGCGATTTGGCAAAAGCACAATGCGCGATCGTGTGGAGCCGGAAAGGACGAATCGATTGGTCGAAGCGTTCGGCAACTTTCGCGTTCCCGCTCCACAAAGGAGCTCCTATCCACAAGGGCACGTTTGCTTCCCGAGCCTTTGCGGGTCTGCCAAGTCCTAAGCAGCCACAAGAGGTTCCTGCAAGTTCTTGGATCTCGGCCAACGATCTCGCCGAAGATAAGAAGCTATGGGAGCAGTCGAAGGCTTTACCCGCCTACAACAGCGTCATCTCGCTCCTGTGGATCGGAAAATAGGTGAGCTGTCCGTATGTCCGACCAAGAAAAATGCCCGATCTATCCCAGCATGCTGAAGGCTTATTGCTCACATTGTCAGGGCACCGGGCGGGGCACGGCCGCCAACCCAAAATTCTCCCTTAGGGAGGCAACCTTTAAAGGCCATCCTGTCGTTGAAATCTTGAAAGACGGAGCGTCCATCCACATATGGGACGACCACTTTCAATTCGGACGGCGCAAAGCGGAGATGCTCGTCGCATGCATTGACGTTCTCCGAGACTTCTAGAGATCGAACGGAGACGAAGACGACATCTTCGTGCCGCGCGTGATCGAGAACCAGGGGCGGAGCCACCGTATTCGACCGCATGTGGAAAAGCATCCTGATTTTGAACGCTCCGATGGCCAGACGGTTGAAAAATCTTGGCTGCGGCTACAAGCGTTGCCCCCGGACCATGACCACATCGGTCTCGGTGTGATGAAATGTCGGGCGCTTTGCGAACTGGAAGACGAGCTGAAGCGGTGGCTTCGAAAACAAAGCGTACGTTTGTAGTTTTATCGCGGCGGGGCGTAAGGGACATTGCTGTTTCCTCCGGCGCGGTAACCCTTTGCCTTGCAGGGAATAGGGTTAGCTGGCTCGAATTCCAGGCTAACCCATCCCGACTTCAGTCACTTCCGCTTGTCTGCGATGCGAAAGAGTCTGCGGTCTTGAAGGACTCATTTTTGAGCGCCGCATCTAGGAAACGAACATCGCTCGCGACGATTTCCGTGTAGCAGTGCTTCCTGTTCTCTCGGTCGATCCAATGGCGGATAGTGCGTCGCCCCTCTACGTACACCCGCACACCCTTCTGCAAGTCCGCGCCGACCGTTTCTGCAAGTTCTTCCCATACCTGCACGCGATGCCATGCAGTCTTCTTGTGCCATTCCCCCAGGAGGTCTTTGTAGGATTCATCCACCGCGACCGAGAAGTTGGCTACGACGTGGCCGTTCTTGGTCTGTCTTACCACGGCATGTCGGCCAAGTCGCCCCGTCACGGCCACTTTGTTGAGTTTGCTTTGCCCTGTGAGCCCCACCTTGCCTTGTGCCGCACCGCTTGACGAAGCGGCGGCTGGGGTTGGCCCGCTTGCAGCTTGGGACGCGCCTACGATAACGGCTTGTGCCTCCGGCGTGCGTCGGAAGCCAACGCTGCCTGGACGGACGCTCGTAACCTCTTTGGTAAAAGTTGATTGATTTCCAAAATCCTTTCGGGGGGAAGTTGTTTCTAGCGACTTATTCGGTACCACTTTACATCTCCAATTGAGCGCCCTTGGGAACCCAATCCATTTGAATTTCAGCATGAACTGCTGATATCTCCTATGCGGGGAAGCCGGCTGCATTTTGCCGTCTAGGAAGGAAATATTTCTTCGCGGACCTGCCCGGCCCCTGAGCAGATACCGACGTAACTTCAAGACTTCCCTTGCGATTGCCACCTTGGCGCTGTAAGGAATCCTCAGGAAGTCTTATTGCACCCTTATTGCACCCAGATTTTGATCTGTGGCATGAGAATCCATAGGGTCAGGAATTGCGGCCAACGAGACGATCGCCTACCCAAGTTTCTGACGTGGGTTCGATTCCCATCGCCCGCTCCATAAACACTGATGACTCAGTTGACCTTACACGCTAAGCTCAATTCTTTCCAACTTTTTCGCCTCCGCTCGATAGCCGCGGTGGTGTTCAGGATACTCACTGAAATCGGCGGTGGCATGGTGCGAGGCGCTTTCCATCTTCTCAAAGCGGTCCATGCCTCTCAAATCGTTTCACAAGTATCTCTATAGGACGTAACATATGAAGTAAAAACTAAATGTTGGTATGTGAAGAAGATGGGAGAAAAGACTACACTGCACTTCGGTCTCTGCCCCTGGGGCAGTCGGCAAAGCCGTTGCGGATCAGATCCTCAAACGCAAGAAGACACCAGAATTTCGAGTTAGTATTTGCATGTAAATTTGAACGATTCCATTGAGGAGTTGACGTGTCACGAATTACGGACCTCATCGCCCACGCAAAGGCTAAGGACCCGCAAATGGGCGCGGACTTGGAGCGCGAGTTCAAGGCACTATCTTCTCGGCTTGCATTCGGTTTGAATTTCGAGCGGCACAGGCCCGAGGCGGTCGAATTGCCGCAGCGCTCAGTGCGCAAAGGCAACAAGGTGCGAGTGCTGCCAAAGCGTGGTTCGACCCAAAAAGGCGATCAGCAACTTTGGACGGTAAGAAAAATCACGAATGCAGCCAATGCACCCTTAGCGCACCTTGCGTCACTCAATGATGACGAGAAGCAGACGAAAGATGTTTCGATCAATGACTTAGCGGTCGTCGTGGAGTTTCGCGACCTTATATATCCCGGTCTCGTTAGCACGGGTAAAGTAGAGCGCGGGGGTGGCAAGCCTTTCCACACTGTGATTAACGGCGAGAACTATCATGCACTCAAGACTCTCAGCTATACGCATCGAGGCAAGGTGGATGCCATCTACATCGACCCACCCTACAACACAGGGGCTAGGGACTGGAAATACAACAATAATTACGTCGAAGGGGATGACCTGTATCGGCATAGCAAGTGGCTGGCGATGATGGAACGCCGTCTGCTGATTGCGAAAGAACTGCTGAATCCTTCAGATTCGGTACTGATCGTCACTATCGACGAAAAAGAGTACCTGCGGCTTGGCATCTTGCTTCAGCAGACTTTTCCTGGCGCGAGTATGCAGATGATCTCAACCCTCATCAACTCTAAAGGCACTGGTCGAGCAAACGAATTTCGTCGAGTAGACGAGTACATCTACTTGCTGTGGTTTGGTCAGGCGAAGCTGGGTAGGTTGAGTAATTCGACTTCTACGACACTCGACTCTGCCAGCTCTCTGGAAGGAAGTGATGAGGATGCTAGCGAAGAAGATGACCAAGATGATAACTCGGCATCTGAGGAAGTAGGCATTGGCCTTGACTGGCAAACCTTTCGGAGACGCGATTTGGCTTCTCGACGAGGGACCAAGAAAGGCGGCCCACGGCAGTTTTATCCTATCTACGTCAATATTGAGTCTGGACACATCGAAGCAGCTGGTGATCCCCTTCCACACAATATATCTCGCAACAACGCGCCAGAAAGAAAGGGCTGCGTTGCGGTATTCCCCATACGCAAAGATGGAACGGAGATGAACTGGGCCACTATTGGGCCGACATTCGTTAAGAGGTGGAAGGAGGGTTACGCACGTGCAGGCAGGGCCACTCCGGATCAGCCACAAAAATACATCATCCAGTATCTGAAAGAGGGGCCGATCAAAGACATTCAAGAGGGTCGCGCCACAATCACAGGAAAGAATCCGGACGGTTCAGTAGTGGCCGAATATCCAGAGGCACTGCTTAAGGCTCCAACAACGCAGTGGGCATTTAAATCGCATAACGCAGAACACTACGGAACGGGAATACTTACTTCCCTTATCCCAAACCGTAATTTCCCCTTTCCGAAATCGCTGTATGCGGTAGAGGACGCGCTGCGCATATTCATGGCCGAGAAGCAAAATGCCGTTATATTGGATTTCTTCGCTGGTTCTGGCACAACCGCTCATGCCGTTATGCGACTCAACCGTCAGGACGGCGGGCGCCGACAGTGCATTTGCGTAACAAACAATGAAGTCGCAGCAGACGAGCAACTCACGCTGAGGAAAGAAGGTCTCCGCCCCGGCGACGCTGACTGGGAGCGACGGGGTATTTGCGATTTCATTACAAAACCTCGGATCGAAGCGGCCATCACGGGCAGGACTCTGGAGGGAAAGGAAATTGAGGGAAGTTACAAATTCCTAGACGAGTTCCCGATGAGCGAGGGTTTCTTAGAGAACGCTGAATTCTTCACTTTGACGTATGCCAGCGCGGTAGCAATTAGTCATAATCTAGCCTTTGGCCGCATTGCGCCACTGCTTTGGCTCCGAGCCGGTAGTGAGGGTCGGCGCATCGACATTCTTCCATCGTCTGGCTGGGAGGTAGTCGATACCTATGGTCTGCTAGTCGATCTTGACCAGGCAGCGAAGTTTTGTAAAGCAGTCGACAAAAAACAGGGCCTTCGTATTGCGTACATCGTCACTGACGATGAGCGCCGATTTCAGGCCGTTGCTCGCCGCTTGCCTGCTTCAGTCGAAAGTATTCGGCTCTACGAATCCTACTTAATGAATTTCCAATTCGCGAACGGAGAGTAGATCGGATGAAGTTTACCCTAAAAGATTATCAAGACGAGGCCGTTCGCGATGTTCTCTTCAATCTTCGCAAAGCCCGCAACCGTTGGCGAGATGAGGGGGATAAGCACGCCTTCTCGCTTACGGCGGCTACAGGTGCCGGAAAGACGGTCATGGCAGCTGCCGCGTTTGAGGTTTTGTTCCATGGAGACGAGAATTTTGATTTCGAGGCCGACCCCGGAGCAGTTGTCATTTGGTTCAGCGATGATCCTGCGCTCAACGAGCAAACGCGCTTTCGACTACTCGAAGCCTCTGACCGACTGAAATTCACCGATCTTGTGGTCGTGCAGAATACGTTCAATCAATCGAAGTTCGACGCGGGGAAAGTGTATTTCCTCAACACACAAAAGTTGAGCAAGAACAGTCTTCTTGTTCGTGGCTTCGATCCTGAGGAGGGCGGTGGACACGAAGAGCACTTTCCTGAAATGCGCCCGGACTTACGCTCGTACACGATCTGGGACACGATCCAAAACACGATAGAAGACCCGGACCTAACGCTCTACCTCGTGCTCGATGAAGCGCATCGGGGGATGGGGAATTCAAGTAAGACAGCTGAGGATGATAAAGCTACCATCGTAAAACGGCTCATCAACGGTGCTGGGTCGGTTCCTGCCATCCCGGTTGTGTGGGGAATTTCTGCGACCGTTGAAAAGTTTAATGTTGCTATGGCTGGGGCAAAGGGACGAAGCACACTGCCCAACGTTGTGGTGGACCCTGCCAAAGTGCAGGAGTCAGGTTTGCTGAAGGATACGATCATCCTCGACATCCCAGATGAGGCAGGCCACTTCGACACTGTGCTAGTACGGCGCGCCACAGACAAACTCAAAGAGTCGAGCACGGCTTGGGCGGAGTACGGTAAGCAGCAGAATGAGCCCGACCTTGTGAGGCCACTTGTGGTTTTGCAGGTACCCAACACACCGGATCACAACGAAATCGGGCGCGCGCTCGATACGATGCTTGAGCAGTGGCCGGAACTCACAACGGAGGCCGTCGCCCACGTTTTTGGTGAACATGTGACGCAGAGCTTTGGTCGACACTCGGTCCCATACATTTCGCCGGAGCGGGTGCAGGACTCGACCTGGGTCCGCATTCTTGTTGCGAAGGACGCGATCAGCACGGGATGGGACTGTCCGAGAGCGGAGGTCATGGTTTCCTTCCGCCCTGCCAAGGACCGTACCCACATCACGCAACTGCTGGGCCGTATGGTGCGGACGCCTCTTGCACGACGGATACCGGGGAATGACCGCCTTAATGCCGTGGATTGCCTGCTGCCTTTCTTCGATACTAAGTCAGTCGAGGCAGTTGCGGATGCTCTCATAAATGGTGGTTCCGATGGAGGTGAAGAGCGGCTTCCCGGTCGGCGCGTACTCATCAATGCGAAGGAGATGAAGCCCAATCCCTCCGTCCCAGAAATCACCTGGGAAAAGTTCCTGTTGCTGCCATCCCAATACTTGCCCCAGCGGGGTGCCAAGCCTGTAAAGCGCTTGACTGCGCTCGCTCACGAGCTTTCCGCTGACGGGTTGTTATCGGGAGCAGGAAAGAAAGCACATCGGGAAATGCACAAGGTGCTCGATGCAGCTCAAGCTCGCTACGCCAGTGAAATCGGCGCTGCAAGGAAATCTGTGCTCACTGTCGAGGGCAAAACTCTGATAGCGGACATGAACAGTAAAAGCAAGTCTTTCGATGACTTCTGGGAAGACGCTGATTATCCTGTGATTGAAGATGCCTATCGGCGTGCCTCGCGAATCCTCAGCGCGGACCTGAGTCGCACATATGCGGAGTATCTAGCCGAGAAGAAGACTGCAGCCGATTCCCCAGAGGACGCGCTGATGGAGGCTCACGCGGACATAGCAGCCCTCGGACTTGTGCCCGATGTGAAAAGTTTTCTTGATGCAGAAGCAGACAAGATGGCGAAGGCATGGCTGGGTGAGTACCGCATTTTGATTAAGGGGCTATCGGACGAACGGCAGGAAGCGTATCGATTGATTAGGGAAATGAGCACCGAGCCTCAAGATATAGACCTCGCAAAACCGAAGTCCCGGATGGAAGCCACCTCTGTACGTGAGGCGGATGGTAGCGAAACTCCGCTACCCACCTACGAGCACCACTTGCTGTGCGACGAGACGGGCAAGTTCCCAGCCGAAATGAATAGTTGGGAGATTGACGTTTTACAGGCGGAGATGAAGCGCAAAGGCTTCCAGGCGTGGTATCGCAACCCATCCCGCTCTAGCCAGGATTCTCTCGGAGTTGCCTACACTATCGATAACAATGAGATAAGAATTGTTCGGCCTGACTTCATGTTTTTCGCGGTTCAATCGGATGGTACAGTGGCCGCCGACATCGTGGACCCTCACGGAACTCAATTTAGCGATGCGCTGCCTAAGCTTCAGGGTCTGGCCAGATACGCCGAGACACACGCTTCTATATACCGTCGGATTGACGCGGTTGCTAAGGTCGATGACGCATTACGAGTGCTGGACCTGACGAACGCCACTGTCCGCAAAGCAGTGGCTGAAGCTAAGGATGCGAGGAATCTCTATACTGGTCCTCATTCGAACAACTATTGAAGTGTTATTCGGATTTCAAAAGGAGTTTGAATAGCGAGCCTCGCATCCCCGGAAGTTCTCGGATTGCGCCCCTTGCGCGCGATGGAGTAGCAGAATGTTGTGCGTAACTCTGGGAATCGCCGCGATCCGACTAAGACCTCAAAGGGTTATTGTTATTTCTTATCCGGTACACTGCTAATATCGTTGCTAATAGAATACGCCATCGGAATACTTGCAAGGGTCTTCCTCGACTCGTAGCATGAAGCGCCAGATCTTCGCTTGGCATTGATTTTGGTCACACGAACTCGGAGTAATACATGGATTCAGCAAACCCACGCGGAGCACTTTGGAATCGATGGGACCCACACATCCATGCTCCGGGTACGATTCTGAGCGACCAATATAAAGGTTCAGATCCATGGGAAGAATTTCTCTCCCGCATCGAGAATTCTGACCCGCTAATAAGAGCGCTCGGCATCACCGACTATTACAGCATTGCAGTTTATGAACAGGTTCTTGAAAAGCAGCGCAACGGCCGTTTGAGCGGCATTGGCCTAATCCTCTCGAATGTCGAGATGCGTTTTGGAATCGAGACGGCAAAGGGTTCTGCTATCAACGTCCATCTTCTGTTCTCACCGGAAGACCCAGACCATGTTGCACTCATTAAGAGGTTCCTGTCAGAGCTGCATTTCCCATTCCAAGGCGAGACTTATCGTTGTGATCCGGGCGACTTAGTCCGGCTTGGTAAGGCTTACGACAAGTCAATCAAGGACGACAGAAAGGCGCTTGAAGCCGGATCTACCCAGTTCAAGGTCAATTTCGATGAACTACGCAAAGCGTGGAAAGAAAGTACCTGGGTCCAGCACAGCACCTTGGTTGCAGTAGCAGGCGGAAGTACCGATGGCACGTCCGGGCTGAAAGAAAACAGCTCTTTCACTGCACTGCGCCGGGAAATCGAGACATTTGCCAACATTATTTTTTCTTCCCAAAGCCAACAAAGGGATTTCTGGCTAGGAAAGGGCGCCGACTCAGTACAACAACTCAGGGACAACTGGGGCGGCTGCAAACCATGCCTCCATGGTTCGGATGCCCACAGACATGAAAAGGTCGGCAATCCGGACCTCGACCGTTTTTGCTGGATCAAAGGGGATTTGACGTTTGAATCTTTACGCCAGGCCTGCATCGAGCCAGAGGGGAGGGCGTTCGTCGGTCCCGATACTCCACGAGGTGCTCTGCCATCGCAGACTATCGACCAGGTTGAGGTTTCCAACGCCCCGTGGCTAATTACCAACCGCGTACCGCTAAATCCCGGTTTGATTGCCATCATCGGTGCTCGCGGTTCTGGAAAAACGGCGCTTGCCGACCTCATCGCTGCGGGCGCTTATGCCCTGTCTTCTCATCTCAACAGTTCCTCATTTATCCGGCGTGCAGCGGAGCACCTGGCTGACTCCGAATCGACCCTGACCTGGGAGTCGGGCGACACTAGCTCCATCCCTCTGCGGGATGTTGCGACGGATGTGCTGATCGACTCTCCCCGTGTGCAGTACCTCTCGCAGCAATTTGTCGAGCAGCTCTGTTCGGCGGAAGGTATTGAGGACGAGCTGCTAACGGAAATCGAACGTGTAATCTTCCAGTCGCACTCAATCGAGGACAGGATGAGTGCGTCTTCCTTTCGCGAGCTTCTCGATATTCGCTCGGCACGTGCCCGAGCTGCGCGGGGGCGAGAGGAACAGGCACTCCGGGAAGCATCAGAGTCACTCACGACAGAGAGAACTAGAAAAGCGAGCCTTACGGGCCTCACTAAACAACGGGAAGAGAAATTCAAGCTCATTGAAAAGGACAAGACTGACAGGAAAGCACTCACGGGTAAAGGCACGAAAGAGCGGGTTGAACGCCTTGAGGTAATTTCCCTGGCTGTCGATAAATTACGGCAGAGGGTGGAGGAAGCAAACGCAAAGCACAGGGCTCTCCTGTTACTTAAAGATGCAGTCGTGGACATACGCAAGAACTCCGCGCCCGCGCATCTGAGGGATCTCCGGAAAAACCACGCCGAAGCGGCACTGACAGAAGCGCAATGGAAAAGCTTCCAGCTGGTATTTACTGGTGACGTGGACGCCATTCTTACGGCAGAGGTCAAAGCTACGGCCGACCGCTCAAAGATGCTCTCCGGACCTGCAAAAGGCGAAATCGAACCCGATCTCAAAGTGCTGCCATCCACCACATCGTACATCCCGCAGGCCGCTGATTTGTCCAACCAGACGCTAAGCCTGCTCGAAAAGGAACTCACCCGGCTGCGGCGGCTGGTGGGTATTGATTCGGAAAACGCCAAGAAACTCACCAAACTCTCCGAGAAGATCGCGAAAGATGAATTTTTCCTCGCCAGACTCGACAAGGGAATTGAGCTGGCGCGGCAGGCGGACGCTCGCATTAAGGAACTCGTCGAAGATCGAAAAAAAGCATACGCCGGTGTTTTCGATGCCATTGTTGAGGAGGAACGGGAGCTATCGGAACTGTATGCCCCGCTGAAGGCCAACCTCAGCTCTCAAGGCGGAGAACTGAGCAAGCTCTCCTTCTCTATACGCCGCTCCGTGGATGTCGAAGCCTGGGCGACGACAGGGGAAAACTTGCTGGATCTCCGGAAGCTCGGTCCATTCAAAGGAAAAGGGACGCTCCGCGACATCGCGAAGGTCGAACTCTCCCCTGCGTGGGAGCGCGGCACGTCCACTGAAGTCGCAGAAGCTATGGCCGGGTTCAGGGACAAGCACGAACAGGCCCTGATCGAGCACGCACCCGTTGAACGCACAAACCGTGATGCCTACATGCAGTGGGCCCGCAGCATCTCTGACTGGTTATACGACACTTCCCATGTCACTGTTTCTTACAGTCTCCGTTACGACGCGGTTGAGATTGAGCAACTGTCTCCGGGAACGCGTGGCATTGTGCTCTTACTTCTCTACGTTGCGGTAGATACCGACGACGACCGGCCACTGATAATTGACCAGCCCGAGGAAAACCTAGATCCCAAGTCCATCTATGAGGATCTCGTGGAGCGTTTCAAGACAGCAAGATTACGCCGGCAGATCATCATCATTACACATAACGCCAACCTCGTCGTGAATACAGATGCCGACCAGGTGATTGTTGCCAAGTGTGGGCCTCATCGGCCAGGATATCTTCCCGAACTCTCCTACCAGAGCGGTGGCCTTGAGAATCCAGCAATCCGAAAGGAGGTCTGCGAAATTCTCGAAGGCGGAGAAATCGCATTCAAGGAGCGCGCGAAGCGGCTTCGCGTGCGGATCTAGCGAACTATGGCAACCATCAAATCCTATGTAGAGCCCGCAAGACTATACCGTTATCGGTCCCTCCGGGAATTTGAACGCGAGATGGAAGCGATTGAAGAGGGCTATCTATTTTGTGCAGCCTATCGGGATCTCAATGATCCGATGGAAGGGCTGTTCAGTTCCAGCAAGCTTCTGAGGGAGAGTGAAGACTATCGCACCATCCGAGACTCGATACGCGACAACAAATCACAGATAGGGATGTGCTCGTTCAGCGAAGTGCACGACCCTGAGCTGATGTGGGCGCATTACGCGGATCAGTTCAGAGGGATCTGTATTGCCTACAGTTTCTTGAAATTGCGCGATGGCTTGGCCGATAACGTTAGTTTTGTCCGAATGTTCTATAACGAGACCGTGCCAACGATTCGTCTCTCCGAGCAAGCGCCGGACGAACTCGCGAAAATGGTCCTGTCTTACAAGAACTACAGATGGCTTTACGAACGCGAATGGCGGATGTTTGCTTCGCTCGGCAAATCATCCTATAGACCTACCGACTGCGTCACCCGCGTGTATTTGGGGTCTCGAATCGAGGACGACGACCGAATTCGGATCCAGAATAGGCTGAAACGACTAAAGATTAAGACGAGCGACATGTCCATCGACAAGTATTCCATCAGCTTCGAGACCAGATCTCGAAATTGAATCATGACTGATTTTGTTGTAACTAGATAGGACAGCTTCAATCGCTATTCGTGGAGTGAACGATTCATGCCAATTTCGCTCGACACATTGCGCTCCGCCTCAACTCGCTCTGGCTTTGCGAAAACTGCAAGCACCCTTACCGAGGCACGGACACTTGGCGTGCGCACTGCTTTTCTGTGCCACAGTCATGAAGATGCGAGCATGGTCCGAGGGTTGCTGAACCTGTTCCAGGAGGATGGGTGGCGCGTGTATGTTGACTGGCAAGACCCAGCAATGAGTGAGAAGCCCACGAAAGAGACAGCTGAAAAAATAAAGCTCGCAATCAGGGTGATGGATTATTTTCTATTTCTTGCTACGCCAACTTCCGTTGCATCGCGGTGGTGCCCTTGGGAAATCGGATATGCTGATAGCGAGAAAGCAGCTGATCACATCCTTATAATTCCGACAACTGATCGCACGGGAAGCTGGTATGGCAACGAATATCTTCAGCTCTATCGGAAAATCGATGCGGCTAAGGATGGGAAACTCGGCGTTTGGAATCCTAACGAACCCACCGGTGTATATCTTTCAACACTTTAACGGGGTGCGATGTGATGGTTCTTTATGAACTTGCCCTCATGGGAGCCGCGTCGGACGCCGAGGCGGGGGAACTTCAAAAATATCTTACCCAGGTTATCGCGCCATTCGGTCTACGTCTCGGGCACGAGGTTGCCTGGAATATTCGTCCTGCCAGTTTCATACCGGCGCAGAAAACTCCGGCGGCCGTGGCATTCTTTGGCGCTGCCGGCGTGTCGGAAGCTGGCCTAGATCCTCTTTTGGCCGCAGGAGTGCCCATTCTACCGATCGCATCTGCAGAAGGCTGCATCAGCACAGAACTCCCGGCAAAACTGAAGCCGCTAAACTGTCTGACCTGGGGGGAGCATGGACCCGAGCGGATCGCCACCGCGTTGCTGGAATGTGTGGGCTTACTGCCTCGCCAACGCCGTGTTTTTGTCAGCTATCGCCGTGATGATGCGCGACACGCGGCCCTGCAGTTGTTCAATGTCTTGTCGGCCCGGCTGTTTGATGTCTTCCTCGATACACATGGCATTGCCCCCGCCGAGGACTTTCAGGCGGTTCTTTGGCATCGATTATGCGATTCTGATGTGCTGGTTATGCTAGACACGCCTGGATATTTCGATAGCCGGTGGACAAATGCCGAATACGGCCGCGCGCTCGCCAAAGGAATTTCCGTACTGCGAATCGGATGGCCAGGTGTCAATCCATCACCGCGCACTGCAACCGCAAGCCGTTTAGACTTGGCAGCGACCGAGATTGACGCAAAGACTGGCCAGCTTGCGGACCCAGCCATAAACCGGATCTGCACTCAGCTGGAGTTTGTGCGTGGGCAGAGTCACGCTGTCCGCAGCCTGAATCTCTTTAGCAATCTCCGGCAAGCTGTGGAGTGCATCGGCGGAAAAGTCGCGGGCGTTGGCGCTCATAATTCTATTTACCTGACTCTGCCCGGTGGAAGAGACATCGTGGTATATCCAACCGTAGGCGTTCCCACTTCTATGAACCTGAATGAGGCCGCTGACCGAGCGCCAGGGCAATCGGTGGCGGTAGTCTATGACCATATCGGCCTCCACGTAGGCTGGCTGAAACATCTCGCCTGGCTTGGCAAGAATATACAGGCGGTGCGTTGGGTGAGAGCGAGTGAGGCGGCGTGGACTTTCGCTGGTTGGGAGGTACCATGAACGCCGTTTTCTTATCCGCAAGCGTGCCAGTGATAGGAAGGGGCAATTTCTACGAAATTGCCGATCCGTTCTTGATTCAGAGCGCAGTGCGGGAATTTGTAACGGTTGCGCTTGGCCGACGCTTGCTCGTATGGGGCGGTCATCCGGCCATTACTCCCATGGTCTGGGCGGTGTGTGAAGACCTGGGCGTGAGGTACGCCAAGGCAGTGGTTCTCTATCAAAGCAAGTTTTTTGCGGATGTATTTCCCGAGGAGAATAAACGCTTCGGAAATGTGGAGTACGTCGATGCGGTGCCGAAAGATCGCGATGCCAGCCTGCTGCGCATGAGAAAGCAGATGCTTTCGCGAGACGATTTTTCGGAGGCCGTATTCATTGGAGGCATGGAAGGAATTTTTGAGGAATACACTCTGTTCACCGAGCTTCATCCCAATGCCAAAATACTGGCCGTCCCAGCGCCGGGCGGTGCGGCGAGGCAGTTGGCCGAACGCTTGGGCGTCAAAAGTGAAACGGATTTACAGAACGTGGACTTCGCGAAACTCTTTCACGTTAACTTGAGTGTGGCCCCGAATGAACCGAGAACTACCCTGACATGACTTTCAGAAAAACGTCCCATTACCCAACGTCAGATACCTCTATAGTTCAGCATCGCAGGAGAGACTCTCCAAAATGGCGAGAAGAGTGTTTTTCAGTTTCCATTACTCAGACATCATGAATGCAAACATTGTCAGGAATTCCGGGCAATTTAAGCAATCATCTGAAACGGGTTTCTACGACAAATCGCTGTGGGAAGAAGCTGAAACCAAGGGAAAGGCCGCTCTGCAAAAGCTGATAGACGCTGGCCTCAACAACACGAGCGTCACCTGTTTCTTGATCGGCGAAAAAACGCACGAACGCCCGTGGTGTAAGTACCAACTGGCCAAGAGCATCGAGGACGGGAAGGGTATTTTGGGCATATTGCTGCCCAATCAGACGGAGCACGGGCCGAAATGGATTAGCAAGCACGGCAAGGTTTATAACTGGGATCATGATAAATTTCCGGACTGGGTTGAGCAGGCGGCGAAAGATGCCGGCCGATAAGGTTTAGAGAGCGACGATGGCAAACCGTGTATTTTTCACGTTTCACTACCAGGATGTCATCGATTTCAGAGCGAATGTTGTAAGAAACCATTGGCTAACAAAACCTGACCGGGAAGCAGCGGGTTTCTATGATGCTTCAATTTGGGAGACTGCCAGAAAACAGGCGATGTCGCGCTGAAGCGTCTCATCAACGGCGGCCTGGAAAATACGACGAATACCTGTGTGTTGATTGGCTCAAGCACTTATTCGCGCCCCTGGGTGAGATATGAAATCCTCAAAAGCTTCAAGCGCGGCAACCATTTATTTGGCGTCAATATTAACTCAATAAAGGGCAAGGATGGGCTCACCAAGACATCCGGCCCCAATCCGCTTAACTACGTAGGCGTGACCTTCTCAGCCAGCGGATTGACAGCGACATTGTGGGAAATAGTTGGGGACAAATGGGTGGAGTACGACAAAATCGACGGCTCAGCCTCATACCAAGTGGAAGTTTCACAGGAGTACGGGGGGAAGGGCTATAACCTCGGCAACTGGTACCCCATTTATGACTGGAATTCTGACGACGGATTCACAAACTTTTTCGCTTGGCTGAAGTGAGAGGATAGGTGCTTGCGGCAATTCATGTTCAAGAGCTCTTGCTCATTCCTATTAACGCCAAAATTACAAGGCCACCGATCGCAAGCGCGCCGATGGCTTGCTGACTCTGTTTTGCCATCGAGTTCTTGAGCACTGTATCCCGCAGACTATACATCGCTTGCTGCGGATTCTGGTATGCAGCGACGTAGCGAAGCTCTTTGATGAATCCCGGAGGAACAGTCCCAGTTCCAAAACAAAGGGCAGAATCGGCTTGTGGTTTCCGTGAGCAATACCAATCTCCTGACTTACCCATTCCGAGGCCATCGCGTTCTTACTCCAGAGCAAAACGAATAGACCGCACACCAGAATCGCGGTTTTTGTGGTCGCTGCGATCGGAGCACCGGGCATCACCGCGTATTCCGAAACGAAGGATTCGACATCAGGGAATTGTAGAAATGCCCGCAGCGCGTCAACGTTCGGAATGTCCTTCCTGGAATAGCTGATGAAAACTTTATATGCCATATCCTGTTCCATCCTCTAAGTGGTTCCCGTAACCGAGAGACGCGTTTCGCAGCAATCCGTCGTCCTATTTTGCACCTTCGCAGCCCACCGGCGAAGGTGTCTGAGTTGCTCGGCGCATTGGCGCTTCGTTCTGGCCTTCATGTTTGACGGAAAAAGCAGCAATGCCCGTAGCATTTCGGACATCAGTTGTTGTGCGGCAGGAGAGCCCCTCTTCATTTGCCCCTTCAGCTTCGTCATGAAGTCGTCTCCCCCAAAGTCGGGGTGCTCCACGAAGGCTCCATGCACCTCATCCGCTAGAGCCACAGTCCACCGGGAATCCTGTAAGAAGACCGAGTGGTCTTCGATAAGGCACGTCCTGATCCACAGCTCCGCCGCAGCAAGAATGGGGGAGATATCGCGATTTTGTAATTGACGTGCCATTGGTACACTCTCCACATTGAATCAGACTACATCCTGCCCGGTCCAAGGCAATCGATATATCTCCCCGACAGTGAACTGAATCCTCACTTTCTCATACTCGTCGAGCGCCGTCGCGTCCTTGCGCCGGTCGTAGAGCTTGGTGGTGTGACGGGAGGAGTGGCGGCCATCGTTTGCCCCTGCTCCAGCGTGCCGTCGCTCTTGAGGTAATCGGCGATGCCGGTTGCGCGCATCGAATGATTGCCGATGCGTGTTTTGATGCCTGCCTGGCGCGGGCGCCGCTGAATCATCCGGTAGCCGTCCTGCTGCCTCATGCGGTGCGGTCTGCGGGTGAAACGTCCCGTGGTGCAAAACAGCGGCCCATTCCTATCGTCCGCGATGCCCGCCGCCGCGATGTATGCGTCGAGATAGGCTTCGCGCTTCGGCACGCACGGCGCTTCACGCCGCGTTCCTCGCAGAATTCCGAGAACCGACATGCGGCATTGAAGTAAGCCCGCCGCGTGTTTCTGTTTTGGATGTTCGATGTGAACAAATTGAAGAAGCACCCGGCCGCCCTCGCCTCTTTAAGAAAGAGGGCCGGGGCGCTGCCGTCCTGCAGGCAAGATTCTCGGGCGCATTAAGAGGTACGAGCGCCGTGATCATGGGCTTGCCTTCGCGGGCTGCTGCGCTTCTGCGAACGTCCGCGCCGCGGTGGCGAGCGAAGACAGCAGAGCAGTGATGTCGGCCAGATGACGTTCAAGCAGCTCTCCGTCGAAGGTAAGTTTTCCTGGGGCACCGGGAATATGACACGTCTCCTCGTGGAAGTCCGTTGTGTATGTGCCGTCCTCGTGACGCGTGCTGGACGAGCGGACGCTGCGCCTGCCGCTGATGCGGTGCGCTAGCAGATTGCGGATGACGTCGATGCTCGCAAACCTCGCGTCCTGCGACAGGCTGCCCAGCAGGACCGTGATGCCGTCTTGCGGAAATGCCGCGCTCATGGCCTTGTGCGTCGTTTTGCGCGTGATCTTCCGTGGATTAACAACGTCGGGAAACGCTCCGGGCTGAATGGCATCGCCCAGGAAATACAGGCTGAGCGCGAAACTGTCGAACACTGAGAGCGCGCTCATGAAGAACACGTAGATGCAGCGCTCCAGCCTGTACGTCAGCTCCTCATCGCCCATGCCCGACACAAAAGCCTGGCTCGCATGGTCGAGCAGCGCCTTGAATTCCTCGCTGCATTCGGCGCAGCCGCGATAGCGGTAGCGCACGGCCTGCCACGACCAGTCGAAGAGCCGCCGCTTTTCCAGAGGGTCGTACAGGACTTCGTCGCTGAGCAGCGCCGAAAAGAAACGGCCTCCGGCGATGCCAAAGGCCTGAAAGTCGGTATCCGGAAATCTAGATGGCATCGTGAAGTCCATAAGCGTGTGATAACGTCCTTATTACACGCTACCAGAACGCGCGACCCGATTGTAAGGAACCTCATGCTTCAAATAACCACCGGTAAGTTTTTCAGCGGCGTCGATTGTTTTGAGACCCTGCATCGCGGGACCTTTTACACCAACTACCGAGCGTTTCAGAACGACCCCATCGAGACACCCGTTGGGCGATTACTCCCGTCCACAGGCCTGACAGGGCTGAGCACTCTCACCTATGAGGTCATCGAGAAAATCGAACGGTCCGATCCTCTGCCAGGAACCATGGTTTCGACTGGCGGCAAGGAATTAATAGACGACCTTGCTGTCGTTCTTTCTTTCACGCTCAATATGATCTGTACGACCGATTCAGACTTGCTACGCCGTCTTACCGCCGCTGATAGTCCCGAATCGAATCGCATCAACCGATCGCAGAAGTATCTTCGGCGAGTGTTTGATACACGGGTCAACCTGCGCCCGGAAGATGCGGCCCTCATCGACGACTTCATCGTGGCGCTGGTCGGGCTCAAGCGCGCTTCCTATGAGGGACCAATCCGAGCGATTCGCCGCTATGTCACTGCAACTCACCGGATCGCGGATGATTCGAGTCTCGCCTACGGCCTGTTTGTGATGTCTATCGAGGCACTCGCGCAGGCGTCGGATGCTCCGTTGCCCTCCTGGCTCGACTACGACGAAAGCAAGCGAGACAGGATTGATACGGCGCTTAATGAGGCCCCAGCGGAAGTCTCGGACCGCGTTCGATCCGCCGTGCTGGAAAACGAACATGTTGCCTTATCTCGGCGATTCCGCGACTTTGCCATGCAACATCTCTCTCCGACATTCTTCCGCCAGGACGCTGCCGACTGTGTCCGCCCAATCCGCCGACCCGATCTCGTGACCTTGCTCAAGCGGGCCTATGATATCCGGTCTGGCTATGGGCACCGCCTCGAAGCCGTCCCCAAACTACTTTCGATTCCCTTCGACCATGCAGAGACATTTGCAATCGACGATCAACCGACGCTGACATTTGAAGGTCTTGCGCGTCTGGCACGGCTTGTCATCAAGGAGTTCGTGAAGCGTGCTCCCAAGATCGAGCATGAACACTACGATTGGCGCTCCGCCCTGCCGAACGTGGTCACTATGAAACTAGCCTCGCAATATTGGATTGCCCGCCCCGAGGGATATATGCCCGAGACCGCTGCGCAGCGGCTTCAGGCCTTTCTTATAGAGATTTCATCGGTACTGCTGCGTCCTACAGATGCCGCCTTGACGGACCTCAGCGCCATTTTGGATAAAATCGAACAGTTGCCGCTAGACAGCGCCAAGTCCTGTCAACGCCGAGCAATGCTGACTTTGTATCATCTGTTCATCACGTTTGCAGGACCCAAATACCAGCGGACGCGCCACCAGGAACTCCTTAGCCGCTACGAAGCCGACTATAGAGAGCCTTGCGTCGAGAGACTGACCATTTGCCTTCTTGCCTGGAAGCCATTCCCTTGGCCGCTCGAAACGATGGAGAAATTGCACGAATCCTACTATCGCACGAGGCACCACAAAAGGTCTCTGCTCCTTCCGGAATTGTTGGAAGCGATGCTGACACTTCGTCTGGCCGAAGATTACAGACTGGCCGGGAATGAAACCCGCGCGCGAGAACTACTGACGTTTGCGGTCGAAGCATTTCCAAGCAATGCGGCTATACGCGCTTTGGAAAATTCCTTTGGAGCCGACAAGCTTAGCCCGATCGCCGCCAAGGATGTTCTTCTGCCGCATACCACCCAAGGCTCCGGAAAGACGGAGGAACTTCTCACATGAGCTGGGACGAGGTAAAAGCCTATGAGACGTTCAGCGCTTTGCACGAGGATACCGACAAAGGCTGGGTGTGGCTATCCCTAGACGAGAGCCGAGGTTTCAGTTCCAGAATGACGATCCGAATCTCCCGACCTGACGCTAAGCGATCAATCTATTGCGAATACCGCGCTCTCGACGACAATTTCGTTAGGACATACGACGCCAGTGAAGATACTACGAGTATTTACTTCACGACCAAGCAAGAAGCATCTAATCGAGCTATTCGGGTTGACCTCACCACTCTCGGCCACGCTATTGTTCTCAGCGACTGGTATCGCAAGGGCTTGGGGGCATTCAAAACCACAGCTCGTTCTGGAGGGATGCAGAATCTAAAGGTTTGCAAACCTTGGTGCTCACTATGGGCAGACCTGCGAGCCGCTTGTCAGCATCCCGAGCCCGGTGTACGAGTGGGCACTCGCGTAGCCATTCTCGGAACCTGGCTCGGCGTTACTGCTCTTCTTCCTGCGATTGTGGAAGTCGAACCAATCAAAAGTCATCTGGAATGCTACCTTCACCATCCGGCGATGTATGCATTGGGACTTTGTGTGCTATTCGGCTTTGCGTGCCTATTTGCAGGACGCGGATTTGAGCGCTAACCACTCATAACTCTGTCGTCAGGCGCGAAGGCGTTCGCTCTCTGCCATGACCTGTTCAAGCGGATTTTTCTGGCGCATGGCGCTCTTGAGGAACATACGAGTTAGATTGAACGAGTCCGCCGGCCCTGAATCGCCCGACCCCTCGATCACGGACCTCAAGTCTCCCCAGTTATCCCAGAAAAACTGCTGCCCTGGGCTCCCCGGGGACAGTTTGAGAAGGGCTCGACGGAATGCCTCGACGGCCCCGCCGTTAAAACCGGAGGAGTGATCGTTCAGGATTGCAGAGATCACCAGGAACACCTGATATTCACGCTGGACGTAAGATTCGAATGGAATTTGTGAACACAAGGTGACCGATTCGCGCCAGGTTTTCCGGGGCAAAGCGGCTACCGCGTTCGCAATATGTCTTGGATCAACGGAGTGTTCGGCTGAGAGAAGGAAATCAAGCATCTCGGATCGAGACACGTAGGCTTGTTGGTCCCAGAGCGTATCGTCGAGCTGCTTTTGGGTGCGTTGCAAGTCTGCCAGCTTGGCATCGAGCTGTGCGAGATCCTCCCTGCGCTGCTCTACTACTCGTTGAACGTGCTCCTTGTCTTTTGGATTGGTTGCGAGCCCCAATGCAGCCTCCGCTTCGGTGCACGACCGCGCTGCTTGATCTCTGTCGGCAGTTGCCTGGCGAACCTCTGCGGCAACCTGGTCCAGATGTATGCCGGTGTTCACAACATCGGCTGGCGTAGCTTGCTGAGTGCGTTCACGATAGAAGTGTGTAGCCAAGCCAGAGTCGTGGGGATGTTCCTTGGCTGGCAGAAACGCTCCACGCACGTCGTCCATGGTCGATGCGGGCTGTTGAGCGATGGAGAGTATTCGCGAGCCGATTACAGGCCAGCATTGTTCGAGAAACACAACCCAGGCGTTCCGACTCCCGATCAGGAAACCATCGGGCTTGGATTCCGGCTCCGCACTCGCCGAAAGTTCTTCTGTGGCAGTCAACGGGGTAGCCGGGAATAACTCATGTAGATGGTCGGCTGGTTCGAAGGGCGCTGCGACAGTCTCGTCGTTGACTTCGGATGCCGCGCCTACTTCGTGCCGTACTTGTGGCGCGGATCGACCGAGCATCTCACATAGACTATTAACAATGTTTTCGTGGCTGTCGGATGATGACACCTTAGCGAGGCGATCAGCGAGTCCGGGACTGTATTCCAGCAAGTCCTCGCGGGTGATTCCGTGCCAAATCGGCAGGATGCGTTTCTCGCCAACCTGTTCAAGAGCGAAAAGGGAATTTAGCTCGTACTCGGTCCACTTCTTTTTCCTCAGAAATGCCTTGGAGAAAATTACGATTCCGTAGCGGCAATTGCGCAAACCGCGATCAATCGACGCTCTCAGATCATCGCCCCATTGGAGAGCAGTCTTGTCGAGCCAGACACGAATTCCGGCGTCCTGAAGTGCCTCGGTGAGAGGCTCGCAATACTCCTTATCTTCGCTCGCGTGGCACATAAAAACATCCCGACCCTGGTCTGAGCCGTTTTCGCTCCCCTTTGTGGCGACTGCGGGTGCCGCAACCGAGGCCGTTCGAGCCATTACCAGTCGCGGCTTGATTTGTTCCTCCCATGAGGTGTCCAGGTCTTTGTAGTCCAGAATCTTTGGTGCCAGGTGAAATTGAAGTTCGGGTACTTCTATTGCTGTCCCAGGTTCCACGTGCGTCTGGTCGACGTATGGACAGCCCTGAAAAGAGTGATAGTAAGTCCCAAAACTCCTCGAAAAATGCGCTCCGACGATGAGGGATATGGGCTGGATTGCGCCAACTTCGCCGTTCGCTAGCTCCGTGCAAATGTCCCCCAGGCGGTGCGGTCCGACCCCGCGTTCGGCGTATAGATCCCTCGCGAACTCCAAAAACGAATGAACGTGCCGTTCTTGCTCGCTCCATGCTGGTTCGCCGAGCAAGTAGAGCGCACAAAAGGCAGGGAAATACGCACCGTCGCCGCTCCACAAGAAGTCCATCAACGCCAGCTCCGGAAGCATCTTCCGGTCGGGACCCAACGCGGCCTCCACTTTGTGCACGGGTGTGCCACTGAGCCTGGACAGGAAAGTAGTGATGATCGTTCTGACCGTTTGCTTCACGAGGTCGGAGGGAACGCTGTCTTGGATGGTCTGGACGTTTGACTGCAACATCGGATTTGACCCACCTCCAATGAAAATGCCTGGAGTGGCCACTTTTGGGCGCTCGCACGCCGACAACTTGAATCGTTGTTCGTCGCGCTTGCGTCGATTCTACACCTTCAGGCTTCTGTCCGCTTTCGTAAGGCAGGACGAAAGGGACACCATCAAATGACTATGCAAGACTTCTGGCGGAATCCCGCAGCATTTCGGGGCTGAAGGCCTCTTTCCCCATCCCCTAACCGAGTGCGTCGACACCGGGTCGCGCATCCGCCTGTTCTTTGCGAGAGGAAATGATTGCGCGTTATGCTGGTGACAACGTCCTTTATCATTCGATATCCGACCCGAAACAAAATAGCAGGGAAATCCAGTAAGCCCCTTCAGTCGATTCAATGCAGAATGGTTGTTTCTTCGCTGTTACCCTTCCTGCCGAACGACTGCGCCTACGGTCAGCGAGTCGCTTACCCTCACACGCTTTACTCGGGGAAAGATAGGCCGTAGTCCGCTCCCACTGTAAAGCCCGCTTGTGCAGCTCCGCCGGTACACCCCACCGTACTCGCTTCCGCGCCCCTCTGGGCTCCGCTGAAGTGCGCTTCGGGGCTTGACAGCCGCGAACCACGGCCAGAACCCGCCTCCAGTAAAGCATGTTGTTTTTTATGCCCTGAAAGGGCCTGAAAACACTAATTCACATTGGAGGAATGGAATGCCTAGCGTC
>Ga0137394_10000721_pt1 | contig 22966 bp, 16 predicted proteins | sample czobulk116metaG_FD_108278 | JGI IMG/M metagenome (GOLD analysis project Ga0137394, IMG submission 108278) | Vadose zone soil microbial communities from Angelo Coast Range Reserve, California, USA - czobulk1.16 metaG | ecosystem: Environmental > Terrestrial > Soil > Vadose zone | place: USA...
AACTTGCTTGTGGCGATCAACAAGTTGGACCTTGTGGACTGCCGCGAGGACGTGTTTCTCCGCCTGCAAGAGGACTTTCTCGCCCTTTCCGAGCGGCTGGAGTTTCTGGCCGCGCAATGCATTCCCATCAGCGCGCTTGGCGGCGACAACGTGGCGGTCCGCAGCGACAGGATGCCTTGGTATGCGGGGCCAACGTTGCTGGAGCATCTGGAAACGGTGGAAATCCGGCCGGCAGTCAATGTCGCTGAGCTGCGCTTTCCTATTCAATACGTAATTCGGCCTGACGCAAGTTTTCGCGGGTTTGCGGGGCAAGTCGCGGGAGGCATTCTGCGTCCCGGCGATTCGGTCCTGGCATTGCCGTCCGGGCAGAAAACCCGAGTCCAGTCAATCGTTACGTATGACGGTGAGCTTTCCGAAGCCGGTTCCTCGATGTCGGTGGCGGTGAAGCTGGAGGATCAAATCGATCTGAGCCGTGGCGACATGCTCGTGTCCCCCAATGCGCCTCCAGAAGTGTCACGCCGCTTCGAAGCAATGGTGGTCTGGATGCATCCGAGGCCACTCGAATTGAATCGAGTGTATCTCGTGAAACATACCGGGCGTCACGTCAAAGCAAAGGCCACGCAGATTCGATACCGCGTGGATGTAAATACTTTGGCGCATGCACCTGCGCATCAACTGGAGATGAACGGCATCGCAGCCGTAGAGTTCGAAGCCAACGAATCTCTCTTCTTTGATTCCTACCGCCGCAACCGAACAACAGGCAGCTTCATTTTGATTGACCCCATTGCCAATGCCACGGTTGGCGCTGCGATGATTTACGAGGCCCGGCATCAACTGCCGGGAACGGTTGATTCTGAAAATGCCGGAACTGTACGCGTTAAGTCTGACAAGGGAGCACTCACTCTCCCGGAGCGACAGCAGCGTCATGGACATCGCCCTGCGATTCTCTTGGTAGAGGGCCGCGATGCTCTCGCGAGGCAACTGGAACGATCCCTGTTCGAACGAGGATTCGAGGTGCTCGTTCTGGAGGGTGACCCGCTGTCGTCCGAAGCCCTCCTCCCACTCTTGAATACGCTGTGGTCCGCGGGGCTGCTGGTCATCTATTCCTGCCAGGCGATTACGCAGGCGGGCCGGGATGCGATTAAAGCGTTGGCAGCAGATTACGCATTTGATTTAGCAGCCCTGCAACTGCCTTCTGAAGACCGCGAAGCCGTCAGGCAAGTTCTAGCGCTCACGGAATCACTCCACACGGAAGTCCGATCTGAGGATCGGAGAACGGTGAATTGAAATGCAGCCTAATCCAAATCTGGAGAATGTTGAACCGCTCAGCGCAGAAGAAGTCTTGAGTGTGGTTCTAAACGCCGGCCCGGAATCGCGTCCGTGTGTGACCTGCAGCTTCCAGGCGGAAGACATGATCGTGCTCCGCATGCTGAAAGCGCGTCTGCCGGAAATTCCGGTTTTGTTTCTGGATACCGGTTATCACTTTGCGCAGACATACCAATATCGCGATCGCGTGGCGAAGGAGTGGGCGCTGAACCTGACGAACGTGCTTCCAGAAAATACGGTGGAACAACAGGAATCTTTGTTTGGAATTCTCAATCGCACGAATCCCACGCAGTGCTGCCAGTTACGAAAAGTGGAACCCTTGGTGAAGGCTCTCGGCCACTTCGAGATTTGGTTTACCGGACTGCGCAGAGAGCAGTCGCCAACGCGAAAGAATCTCAAGAAAGTGGAGCAGCATCGTTTGCCGAGCGGCAAGACGCTCCTGAAGGTGAGTCCGCTTGCGGATTGGACATGGGCGCAAGTGTGGGAATACACGGGGGCGAACGGCCTCAGCTACCTTCCGCAGTACGACGAAGGTTACGCGAGCATCGGCTGCCAGCCATGCACAGCCATTCCAGACGACCCGAACAATCCGAGGTCCGGCCGTTGGAGCGGCAAAAAGCTGGAATGCGGGATCCACACTTTCTCGGAGCGTGCGGAATGATCCACCTATTGCTTGGGTTCTTCATCGCCTTGGCTGTGGGACTCACTGGCGTCGGCGGTGGGAGCTTTACAGTACCCGCGCTCCTGCTCATCGTCGGCCTTCCGGCGGGCGATGCTGTCGGAACCGCGTTTGTATTTGCCGGCGTGCTGCGGCTCATTGCGGCTCCGTTCTATTTGCTTGGACGGCATGTCAACTCGCGCTATTTCCGCCTCTTACTCCAGGGAGCCGTTCCCGGCCTTGTGCTGGGAATGTATGCTCTGCACTCTTTGGCCGGCCACGAAGGCAGCCCGTGGGTGGTCATCTTGCTCGGCCTGTTGCTGGCCGCATCGTCAAGTGTGACCTTTGTTCCGCGGATGCAGAACCCAAATTTTGGGGTGAAAAACGCGCGTTGGCTGCCATGGCTTGCCTTTCCGATTGGGGTTGAGTCCGGATTCTCCTCGGCCGGAGCGGGAGCCCTCGGGACCGTTCTTTTGCTCAATTATTCCGAAATGACGCCTCCACAGGTAGTCGGCACGGATCTGGTATTCGGACTTGTCTTGGCAATCATTGGAAGCGCCGTGCATTGGAGTTTTGGCTCCGTGAGCACGGCGGTTTTGTTGCAACTTCTTGCTGGAGGCGTGCCTGGAGTCGTTGTCGGGTGCTTGCTGACGCGTCGCTTGCCGGCACAAAGGTTGAAGGCTGTGGTGGCAGTCATCGCCATTTGCGCTGGTTTGCAGTTGGTCTGGTCAGGGACGCGGACCCTCGTGACGCAGCGCACCGCAAACGCAACCACCTCGATCGGCAAGGTAAGAGCGAGTCAACCGGTGGCGGTCTTCTCTCCCGAAATAAAACCGGCCCTTGTTGCGGAAGGCGTCTTGGAAACGAAATGAAAACCGTCGTTCAAATTGGGATTAACAGTTCATCAAATCGGAGCTTCGCTCCCTTCATCTTCCTGCCGAGCAGCTTTGCCCGATTCAGTTGTTGACCCCTGCTTACTTTTTGCTTGCACCGTTGTGGGCTTAAGTCCCGCTCCAATTGTCCAAGAAAGCCAATCAAATGCTGGGCACAGATACATCCAATTTAAGCCACGGAGTCATGAAATGAGTTCTCGCAAAGTGACCGGTTCGAATCTTCGAAAGTTTCTTGTCTATGGCCTTGTTGTCGTCTTTCTTGGTGCGCTCCTTGCATCATCGGGACGCGCACAAGCAGAGGCTTCGCTCAGGGGTTTCGTAAGCGATGACTCCGGCGCGGGCATTGCCGGAGCCGCTGTCAAAATCACAAATGTCGAAACTGGCGCGGAGCGCTCTGTCGTGACAGACGACACGGGGCGCTTCAACTCCTCCTCGCTCGTCGTTGGCCGGTATGAAATTGCGGCGTCCAAGCCAGGATTTCGCACCGACGCAAGGACCGCGGTAACGCTGGTCGTCGGTCAGCGTGAGGAGTTGAACCTTACCCTTCATGTTGGGGACGTGCATCAGAGCGTGGAGGTCACTGCGTATTCCGGAATCGTTGCCGTAACCACGGAGGACATTTCCGGCTTGGTCGGAGAACGCCAGGTGAAAGACCTGCCGCTCAACGGTCGAAGTTACGATCAGCTGCTCACGCTGAATCCCGGCATCGTCAACTACACCTCGCAACGCTCCGGCAGCATCGGAACCTCCAACTCTGTTCTCGGTAACATGTTTGCCGTTTCAGGCCGCCGCCCGCAAGAAAATCTCTTTCTCCTCAATGATGTCGAATTCACGGGAGCGTCCGAGATCAACAACACGCCGGGAGGGACGAGCGGACAATTGCTGGGCGTGGACGCCGTCCGGGAGTTTGCAGTCGTCAAAGACACTTACGGTGCCGAGTTTGGAAAACGCCCGGGAGCGCAAGTCAGCATCGTCACGTCCGGCGGCACCAATCAGATCCACGGCAGCACCTACGAATTTCTGCGCAACAGCGCGCTGGACGCGAGAAACTATTTCGATCAGGGAGCGATTCCGCAATTTCAACGCAACGTATTCGGCGGTTCTCTTGGCGGACCTATCGTCAAGGGCAAGACATTCCTCTTCGGAAACTATGAAGGCTTCCGGCAGCACCTGGGACTCAGTGGTGTAACGTTGGTGCCGGACAGCAACGCACGCTCAGGGCTCCTGCCGTGCAGCGCCGTCACTCCCGCACCTAACCCGTGCCCGGCCTCCGGTCTGGTAAACGTCGGCGTAGCCGCAAGCGCCGCTCCGCTTCTCAATCTATGGCCGATGGCGAACGGTCCCGACCTTGGACAGGGGATTGCCGAAGCCTTCAGCCATCCTTTACAAATTGTCAACGAGGACTTCGGCACCGCGCGTCTCGACCATATTTTCTCAGACAAGGATTCTTTTGCCGCCGTGTACACCGTGGATGACAGCGCGGCGAGCACTCCGGCGGCCAATCCCCTCAGTTCGGCCCTCGTGTCTCTGCGGGAACAGGTAGTCAGCTTGAGTGAGACGCACCTGCTATCCTCTGCCGTCGTCAATCAAGCCACCTTCGGCTTTTCGCGCGGAGCGTTCTATTTCACGGGGGACACATCCGTCGGCTTGCCTGGATTTGTACAAGGCCGCCCCATCGGTGCAGTCGTCGTTGGCGGCGGAACAACCCTCAACGGGGCATCTCAGATCTCCGCAGCCGGAACAAATGCAGGCAGCAACTTGTCGGCAGTGCGCAATCTGTTCACTGGGCAGGACCGAGTCACGGCTTCGCACGGCATGCACACACTGGAATTTGGTGTATGGGTCCAGCGGCTCCAGGCCAACGACTCACTTGCACAAAATCAGTATGGGCAAGCGTCATTTTCGACTCTGCAGCGTTTCCTACAAGGCACGGTCTCCACGTTTACGGTCGCCCCGGTCGCAACCCCGCTTGGCTGGCGTTCTCTTGAGGGAGCCCTGTTTGCTCAAGACGCTCTCAAGCTGACACCGAATTTCGAACTGCGGATTGGTTTCCGCGGCGAATTCACCAACGGCTGGCATGAGAGTCGTGGCCGCGCTTCGAACTATGTGTTCGACTCGAATGGAGTGATCGTAACTAATCCTGTCGTCGGCAATTCCGCCTTGGCTGTTAACAATGCGAAATTTCTGCCGGCGCCGCGCCTCGGGATTGCCTGGTCTCCTTTCTCATCGAAGACCACCGTGATTCACGCGGGCTTCGGGTTGTACTATGCACTGAACGATAATCTTAGTTATCGCCTCGACCAGAACGGTCCGTTCAACACCGTCTTTGCCCTGAAAAACGTCGCGCTCTCGAGCATCGACATTGTCCCCGGCGCGCCGATTCCCGCTGGCGCGAAGATTTCTCCCAGCGGTGTACAGCCGGACCTCAAAACCCCAACCGTGGAATCGTACTCTTTGAAAATCGAACAGCAGATTACACCGAACACCTCGTTCGCGGTCGGTTACGTGGGATCGCACGGTTATCACGAGCTGCTGTCGATTGATGCCAATGTTCCGGTCCCGGCGATTTGCCCGGCGTCTCCCTGCCCGGCTAACCTTCCTGCCGGCACTCTTTACAATCCTACAAACGCTCCTTTGGCCAACCCGAAGGTCGCAAATACGACGAGTTGGTTCTCCGAGGGCATCAGTTCTTACAACGGTCTCGAGGTGGATGTTACCCATCGCTTGAGTCATGGCCTGCAATTCCGCGGTGTCTATACATTCTCGAAAAGTCTCGATGACGGCGACAACATGAATACCAGCATCGCCACGAATTCTCCGGCGTTCACCATGAATCCGCTCCAGCCCAAATGGGACTACGGCCGCGCATCTTTCGACATCCGGCACGTCGCGGTCATCAATGCCATCTACGACCTGCCCTTTGGGCGAAACAAAGCATCCAGCAACAATTCGTTCTTGAACAGACTGACCGGAGGCTGGCAAATCAGCGGAATCGAGACGCTACAGACCGGGTTGCCATTCACGCCTCAGATGAGCTTCAACCCCGCCAACGACGGGGACAGCCGCAACCCGATCCGGCCGTCATGGAATCCAGCTTTTACAGGGCGCCTAGTTCTCGGTGGACCGAACCAATACTTCGATCCAAACGCGTTCGTTGTGGCTCCCAACGGGACCTACGGCAACGTGGGACGTAACATACTGCAAGGATCCGGATTGGCCGAGTTGGACGTGGCGCTCGCAAAAAGACTCCCGCTGTCGGAGCGCTTCACTGCGCAATTCCGTGCCGATTTCTTTAACGTGCTCAATCACACGAACTTCAATACGCCAAACACAATTGTGTTTACCTCCGCGACGGGCGAACCGTCTCCCACGGCAGGTGTCATCACGGCGACTTCCACGAGCTCCAGGCAAATTCAGTTGGGATTGAAGCTGTTCTGGTAATAGGAATACCGAAGGTAGCGCGACAGCACGCCTAAAACCGATAGGTAATCACATCGTTGAGAATGGGCTTCACCTGGCGGCACGAGCAGTTCGGCCCATCTCAAAACGCGGTGCGATTTCAGTGTGTCCCTCATTTTTGTGGGTCGAGAATCTGCACATAGTGGTGGTCGAGCAAATCTCCCGTCGCATGGTCCACCTGGGCGACGGCAACCTGGAAATTTACCTGCGCCTGAATGAGGTTCAGCTCGGCCTGGGCAAGCACGATCTGTGAATCAAGAACAAAAAAAATCGTTTCTGCTCCCAATTCGTACTTGCGTTCATCGGCACGAAGTGACTGCTGCGCGAGGTCCCGAGCGACTCTTGAGGCTTCGATCGAGAGCTTGGCCTGTTCGAGTGCATGGACTGCGTTGGTGACCTCCAGAGTGATCGTCTGACTAGTCCGGCGTTCCTGATATTGATCGCGGCGGCGGCTAACAACGGCATCGGCGAGGTTGGCTTCCGCGCTGTGATTCTTTACGGGGAGGCTCAGCGAAAGAGCAGCACCGTAAGCCGGGTAGGTAAAATGAAAAGCCTGGCTGAGGCTGTCGCCAAGGCCCGTGAATTGGTTGCCGGCGACGCCGTTGCCGGCGTAAAAGCCCGACAGTTCGAGGTCAGGTTTTAGGCCGTTGTGAGCAAGACGAATGCTCAGCTCATCGCTGGCCAACTGTTGACGGGCAGCCTCGAATTCAGGACGGTTGGCGAGCGCCCGGGCCAGTGCGGTGGCAATGTCCGTGCTGGGCAGACCGCCAACGGGCTCGGGCTGATCAGTGAGTTCGAGATCAAGGGCGCGAATGGCGGGATCCAGGTCAGCGCCAACAGTCTGGCGGAATTGATCTTCGGCTTGTTTGAGTGCGTATTCCGCCTGGATAACGCCAACGCGGCGTGAAGCGACCTGCGATTCCGAGCGGTAAATATCGAGGGGCGGAAGCGCGCCGAGGCCGAGGGCCTTCTTATCGTGGTCGTAGCTCTTCTCGGCTTCCTCGAGAGACTTGCGCTGGACAACGAGGGATTCGCGGGCAAAGACGACATTCCAATAATTACCGACGGTTCGCAGGATAATGTCATTTACTTCGCCCTGAAAGGAAGCACGAGCCTGCTTCAGATTTCGTTGCGCGATGAGAATGGGGGCACGATTGGGAAAGAGGCCAAAGTTGCGAAGGAGAGGTTGTGTGACGGTGAATTGAACATCAGTGGCGATAGAGGGATTGAGAGTACTCAAGGAACTGTTGGTCGACAATTTGTTGGCGCTGAAGGAGCTTTGGAAGTTTGTGCCGGTCTGAAACGTTTCTGCATAGCCGAATGCCGTTGTTTGAGACAGCGTATTGAGAATCGGCGCTCCTTGAATTTGCGTTATGGTTGGCGACTTGGTGCGGCTGTCAACAAAGCTGGATGTTACCAGCGGATCGAATGGCCCGTGGACGCGATGCAGATTGTTCTGGGCGAACTCAATCTGAGAACGGTCGAGGCGGATGTCGGTGTTGTTCGAAAGGGCCAGGCGGATGGTGTCGTCGAGAGAAAGAACGAGTTTCCCATTGGCGACGTGATCTTGGAGGCCTTGCGGCGGCGTAGGCGGGGGTACTGGCTTTTGATGCGTGCTGATGCCCAGCAACCTTTCCAGACGCGGGGCTTCTTGCGCCCGCACGGCGAGGCTAAAGATCACGGCAAAACAAACCGCAACAACGAGAAGACGCATCACCCTCATTTCTCACCCCCGAAGGATTTTCCCGCGGCCAACCGCAGCTATTCCGCCGAAGGCGGCATGAGCTATTCGTAACGAATGGCTTCGACCGGATCAAGCCGCGCCGCTTTGACCGCCGGGTAGATGCCGAAAATCATCCCGACCGAAATGGAAACCACGAATGCCAGAAGAATGGAGCTGATGGTCACGATGGTGGACCATCCCGCTAGCCAGGCGATGAGTTGAGACATGGCAAAACCGAGGACGACGCCCAGAAGCCCGCCGGCGAAAGAGATCAGGACGGCTTCAATGATGAATTGGCGGATGATGTCCCAGCGCCTGGCGCCGACAGCGCGGCGCACGCCAATCTCCCGGGTGCGCTCGAGGATGGCAGCCAGCATGATGTTCATGATGCCAATGCCGCCGACGAGGAGAGAGATGGAGGCGATGGCCACCATGACCGTATTGAAAAGCTGCTCAGTACGCTTTTGCTGGGCGAGGAGCTCTGCAGGGACGATGACATTGAAGTCGCCGGCATTGCGATGCGAGGAATTCAAGATGCCGCGGACGACCTCCGCGTCGGTGGAGCTGACATCGGGCGAGGCCAGATGCAGGTAGAGACCATCGATCTCATCCTTTAAAAAACTTTGCGAGTCTTCGAGACGGTAGAGGACCGCATTCAATGGCGCAAAGATGAGGTTGTTCATGTCTTCCGTGCGGACGCCGGAAACCTCGGTCTGCGGGGCGAGCTGCGGCGCAACAATTCCGATCACATGGCACCACTGCTCGTTGAGTTTGATGTATTCGCCGACCGCGGCGGCGGCGCCAAACAGACTATCCTTTGCGGCAGCGCCCAGGACACACACGGGTGCCGCTGCAGCGTTCTCCGAGGAGTCGAAGAAGCGGCCTTCCGTCACGCGAAGATGGCCGATTACTAAGTAGCTTGGCTCGATGCCGTAAACGATAGGTGAATCTTGTTGCGGCTTGGGAAGGAGCTTTCCCGGAACAAATCGTTTGCGCGGCGTGCCATCCTGAATGTCCGGCATATTCTTGCGAATGATCTGGTAATCGCTGAGGGTGAGGCCCGGTGAATTCTTTCGGACTTTCTGCAGCTCCTGCCAATTGTGCGCTTCCTTGGCCTCGACGATGAGATTACGCACGCCGAGCTGTTCGATGAAGGCCATGACCTTTTGTTGCGCTCCGGCCCCGATGGAGAGCATGGCGACAACGGCGGCAACACCAAAAATCATGCCGAGCATGGTCAGAAGAGAGCGAAGCTTGTGGCTGGCGAGATTTTCGAAACCAAACACAACATCGGGCAGCCATTGTTCGAGTGATCGGGGTTCGGCCATGGAACTGGTTTTCATGGGTGCATGCCTGGCTTCAATTGGAACCCGGACCGAAACTGGGACTAGAAGCGTTGCTTCCCTTTTCTTTTCCGGCGAGATTTTTCTCGGGATTCACGAGGGCAACGATAGTTCCCGGAGAAATGCCGTCAAGGATCGCTCGGCCTTCACTCAGCGCACGCACTTTAACTTCCTGCATTTCGAAACCCCTTTTGCGTTTGCAATACACTACCTTCTTGCCGTCATGTTCGAAGACGGCTTCGCCGGGAATGGAAACGGCGCGAGAAAGATTGTCGCCTAGGATGCCAAGCCTAACGGCGAAGCCAGGGCGGAGACGCGCATCGGTTTTGTCAAGCTGGATAGCCACATCGAATTTGTGCTGGGTGTTATCGTCCCAAAATTCGTGGGTCGTCGCACCGCCAACGGTCTGCAATTTGCCGGAAAAGGACTCGCCGGGGAGCGCATCGATTTTTACGTCAACGGATTGCCCGGCCTTAAGGTTGGTGCGGTCGGTTTCGCCTACTTGCGCGGCGACTTCCAGGCGAGAGATGTCGATGACTTCCGCGATGGAGCTTCCCGGATTGGCCTGATCGCCGACGTGATAGTCCGGTAGCGTCATCCCATACATGAAAAATCCACCCGTAGAATCCCTGTTGCCGTGGATAACCACAAGGCCATCAATCGGTGCGGTGATGTGCATGTTCTTGATGTTTTGTTCCGCCTGCTCCATAGCGAGTCGCGCCTTGTGACGTTTCTCCTCGGTGAGCGCCAATGCCGCTTGATTTGAAGCGCTGTGAGACTGGATGTCCTGCTCAAGCTGCGCCAAAGCACGCTTTGCCTCTTCGAGGGCAAGCAAGTTCTTTTGAGCGTCGATCGGACTTATCAGTTCGTTCTTGCTGACCTCGAGTTCGGCACGACGCACCGCGTATTTTGCTTTCAAAAGAGCGGTTTGATCCTCGGCTGTTTGGACGTCCGCATCGGCCCTGGCTTTGACAATCTCTTGTTCGGCTTGTGCGAGGTCACTCCGGTTTTGAGCCAGGTTGTATTCCTGCTGGCTGGGGTCAAACTCAAGCACGACGTCCCCAGCGTGCACTTGGGCGCCGGAGCGGGCCAGCGTGATGATTTGCAAGGTGCCCCCGGCGATGGGCGGAGCAGTGATGGCTCTCGACTGCGACGTGCGCAAGGCCCCCGTCGTGAAAACCTTGAGTTGCAGATTGGCTTCTTTCACGGTGGTTGTCGGAATCTCTGAATCGGTGGCAAGGACAGTCGTTTGGCGACAGGCTGCGCAGCTTCCACTCAACGCGAGCAGCAAAAGAAACGCGGCCTTTTTGGAGCGACCTCTCACCATAAGGAAATCCTATTGCGTAAGCGTGGGATCCTTCAGAGCAAGCTGTTCTCCCGGTTGCAATCCCTTTGCGATCAACGCCTCATCCCCACTTCGTCGTGATACTTCGACGGGGGTCTCTTCGAACTTCGAACCGCGCCGAACGTAGACAACCGTTCGGCCTGCTTTGCGAAATAGCGCGGAGGAAGGGATAACCATCCCGTCAGCGACTCGGCCCACCGCCACGCGAACAACTGCCCCCATTCCCGGCGCGAGGCGGGCGTCACTATTCGCTAGAGCCAACTCCACGGAAAAGTTTCTCGGGACGGGCCATCCGGCATTGAAGTCCAGACTGGCGGTGGGGCTGATGGTGTCGATGTTTCCGCTGAAACCGCCATCGGGAACAGCGTCCACGCGGATCGTGGCCGATTGACCCATTTTCAACTGGCCTCTCTCCGCCTCTTCGATGCGTGCTGAAATTTTGAGTGCGGATGGATCCGGAAGTTCTGCGATGCCAGCGCCCGGCCAAGCGCGGTCGCCAGTCTTGAACGGAGTGGGGCCACCTTGCGGCTGCCAGTGATTTTGAAGCGCAACTACACCATCGAGCGGTGCGAGCAAGGTAAGAGAAGCCAGGCTGCGTTCATCCTGTTGCACTTGGAAAGCAGCTTGGTCGCGCTTCTGTTGCTTGCTGGCAATATCCGACGCGGCAGAAGAGCGGTCCGCTCTGAGTTTGGTTTCTGCTTCTTTGAGCTTTTCCTCGGCATCAGCGAGCTTCAGTTTGGCTTGCTCGCCTTCGATTATCGAAAGAATCTCCAGCTTGCTGGCGTCCATGCGCGCTTTTCGAACGTCGTAGTCTGCCGTCATGACGTCGGTGAGATCCTTCTCTTCCTTCAATCTCGCCCCCGCACGTGACTGTTGAATCTCGGCCTCCGCCGACTTGAGAGCAGATTGATCTTGGGCGAGCTTTTGCTTCACGGTGGTGTTGTCAAATTCAACCAAAACATCTCCCTTTTTGACCTTCGCGCCATTTGCGGCAAGCTTCATGATCTGCAGATCGCCCGCACTATAGGGCGCGGCTATAACGACCGAGCGGATAGCCTTGACCTCGCCTCTGATTTCCAAATAATCGACAAATTCCTTTCGTTTCACCTCCGCCGTGGGAAGTTTCACCGCGGGGCTCGCCAGACGGAATGCGCCAAAGATTAGGCCACAGAGGACCAGAGCAACTGCGCCGGTCAAGGCTCTCTTCCCAGGTTTCCATTTCTGATTTCTGGCATTCATTGCGGGGCCGCTCCTGCTTCGTCCTCGATAGCGTCCCTCCGGATAGTGTCGCCCTCTCGAAGTCCGGTAACCACAACGGCCTCGAGATCATTTCGGGAGCCCGTTTGCACGGTGCGCTTCTCAAAGCTTCCCGTAGTTTTCAGCCAAACGAAAGCGTGATCGGCTTCGCTGCCAACGCTCTGCCAAGGAATCACGAGTACGCTTTTTTGGGAGCCGAGATCGACATCAAGAGCGGCAGAAAGGTCGGGCAAAAGCCTTGGATCGGTTCCCTGAACGGAAAAGCGCGCCGCGAATGACCTGACGGCTTCGGCGAATTGTCCCGGGTGACCGAGGGGCGAGAGCTCTTCGAGAACCGCGGGCAGAGTCATTCCCGGATAAGCATCCAGATGCATCTGTGCGCGCTGGCCGGGATGTACTTTCAGAAGATCCACCTGGTTTAGCTCGACACGAACCTCCATTTGGGATGGATCTACCACCTGGAGAAAAGGCACGCCCGGCCGAACCTGATCGCCCTGCTGCACCGTTCCCATTCGTCCGCCGAGCCAGATGGTGTTGTAGACAACCACTCCTTCCATGGGAGAGTGAACGACCATTCTTGCGGCGTTTCCCTGCGCGTAGCGCATGGCTTCCAGTGCCCGGTCGCGCTGAATTTCCTGAATTCGAATGGTTGACGCGGACGCGGCGCGTTTAAGTTCATAGGTCTGTTTAAGCTGCTTGAGAGTGGCTTGGGCTTCGTCGAGGGCTTCCTGATTTTTTTCGGCGTCAATGCGGGAGACAATTTCATTCTTCTGAAGCTCGAGTTGCGCGCGTTTGAATTCGTCTTCCGCCTGTTTCATCGCCGTATCGTCTTTGGCGCGCGCGATTTCTTCCTCAGCCTGTTTCTGAGAGGCCTGCCCGACGAGATTTTCGTAGGTGCTTTTCTTATCCAGATAATCTTTTGTCTGAGCCTGAGGATCAAATTCGACGAGGATGGCATCTTTTTTCACATGCGTGCCGGCGGGGACCAGCTTGGTGATTACCATGGAGCCGACCTGAGCTCCTTCGAGCTTCGGGGCCAGGACCACGAAGGAACGCGAGGCCTGCGTTGTCCCATTCAGGCGGAGTACCTGTGCGAAACTCTTCCTTTCCACTTTTACGGTGGACTCACCTCGATTTGTAGCCCGCTGGCCCTGCCGGAAGTGCGCGAAGAGATACGGGATGGTAACCAGAAGTAGAAAGGCGGCCCCAGCCAGCATGATCTTGCCGGGCTTACCGCGGAAAAGAGTGGCCTGATCCATATCGCCCCGACGATACTCCGAAGGAATCCAGCGACCAACACTTTGTCTGGGATATTGGACTTCCGATCCGACGATTAGGTTGCATCCCCGCGATTTTACTTACCGCTCATAATTGGGACAGCGGAATTCCGCTTGGGGAAGCGCCTGGATCTGTCCACCGTGAAAGTATAAGCCAAGACTGTCAGTTACGCTTAGTTAGAGATCGCCAGAACAGGTTGCACCGAATTGCAGCAGTAGAAACAAGAGCTGCTCCCGAGACTCAGTTGGTGGGCCCGCTAGGATTTGAACCTAGGACCAACGGATTATGAGTCCGCTGCTCTAACCGCTGAGCTACGGGCCCCTCATTGATAAGAAAGAAGATAGCGCGGATTAATGGAAATAACATTCGCGACTTGCGTTAAACTTGCGTTGTAATTTCCGTTCACTTCGCCACCTTCTTCTTCGACGTGACTTTCTCCATAGCTTCATGGAGTTGCGTCGTCGAAATAATATTGTACCGCATGAAGATGTGAAGGGTGCGATGTCCTGTAATCTTCATGGCCGTGGCTGTATCGACACCCGCGTTGACGAGGTTGCGAACGGCGGAGCGACGGAAATCATGGGGGACAAGGCCTTTGTACTGATACCACGCTTGCCCTGTCTTTTCTCCGAGTCCGCACTTAACACATGCCTTTATCCACTCACGCCGAAAATTCTTTGTCTCAAATACTGTGCCGTGGCCTCGGAATTTCTTCTTGAGCATGGCCGTGAGCTCATCCGAGAGGGGGACAATCAGCGGCTTGCGATTCTTGACGATACCGGGCGGCAGGCTTATTTCCTGCTCGGCAAGGTTGACCCAAGGCCAGACGACCTTCGCCATAGCTCCGGTGCGGCACCCCGTCTCATAGCAAACGTCAGCGTCGCACGTAAGGGCTCAGGCATTTCGGCGCGAAGTTTTTCAAACTTAGGACGCTCCAAGAATCCTTCACGCGGCTCTGATTCTTTCTGCATCGGGAAGTACGGAACGTTCGAGACCTTGCTTTCGCGTTCGGCAAGTTTGAACATCCGGCGAAGCATGGCGACGTTGCGATTGACTGTTGGCCCCGAGACTCCGTTCTCCATCCGCTTCGCCGAAAAGTCACGCAGCACATCCGTTTTGATGTTGGCAGCGTTCATGCCGCCAAAGTAGTCATCGAGAGGCTTGAGGAGTCCACGGAGCCCAGAGATCAGGATTTCCTTGCCGTTCATGACGGCCTTCCCGGATGAAAGATAGTCGTCGACGAGAATACGACGAATGTCCTCGTACTTCGTCTTACGCGCCGACGCTGGGTCGGTTCCTTTCCGCAACTCCTTTTGCGCCTGCTGGAGCATTTCAATTGCCACTGACTTGAGGCGAGACTTAGAAGAACGGCGCACTTCCCGTTCAGGTTGTAGGAACGTGAAGTACCAGATGTGCCCGATTTTCTCGAGTCCTCGAGTTCTCATCCGCCCACCTCTGTCAAGCCGGTGATAACGGAAGCGATGCGACTTCAACGCCCCCTTGCAGTGCGGGAGCCTAGGGACGAGCTAGAATCGGACCGAGATGACCTTCAAAGTCTCTATTCGGTTCAAACGCTCGCGGCCACTGGGCTTGACGATAGTAAAGCATTTGTTATCAATCGCTTACAAGCACATGCCCTGGCTCTTGTCAATTATGTCAGAAATATATATTCTTCTTCTGACAAGGAGGCTAAGATGACGACTATCGAGGCCATCCGTAACCGGATCAGCGAGATAGGGGTCGGAGAACCCTTTACTTCGACTCAATTGAAAGCTCTTGGCACTCGTGCGTCCGTTGATCAAACTCTTTCCCGCCTAGTAAAGCAGGGAGAAATCACCCGCATCTCCAGAGGCGTGTTCGTTCGCTCCAAACAGAGCCGTTACGTTGGCGAAGTGATGCCTGAGCCATCAAAAGTCGCTCAGGCAATTGCGAGCGCTCATGGAGAAACAGTTCAAGTGCATGGGGCCGAAGCAGCCCGTCTGCTCGGCTTGACCACCCAAATGCCGCTACAGGCGGTGTTCTACACTAGTGGTCCAAGTAGAGAGCTCAAACTCGGCAACCTACCACTCATTCTTAAACACGTGGCTCGACGGAAACTCGCGTTGTCGGGGCGACCGTCTGGCCTCGCACTATCTGCCCTTTGGTATCTGGGCAAGGAGCAGGTCACTACAGGCACCATCAAAACCATCCGAGAGAAGTTAACTCCCCAAGAGTTTGAGGAGTTTAAGGCTGAGACACCGTCAATGCCAGCCTGGATGGCCAACACACTGCATCGATACGAACAGGAGGCCACTGGTGGCTGAGGCCTTCTTACAGATATCGCCTGATGACCAGGCCGAAATACTGCAAACTTGCGCCGGCAAACTCGGCCGGAGGGCGGAGCACCTAGAAAAGGACGTATGGATCTGCTGGGTGCTCCAAGGCCTCTTCACCATGCCTAGTCGTCTTCCTATGGCTTTTAAGGGGGGCACTTCTCTTTCGAAGGTCTATGGCGCCATCAAGCGTTTTTCCGAGGATGTCGACGTCACCGTCGACTACAAATCCCTCGATCAGAGCATTGACCCGTTCGATTCCAAGGTATCACGCACAGCGCGTGACAAATTCAACGAATTCCTCAAAACAAAGCTCGCAGACCACACCAAGAATGTCATTCGACCACATTTCGAACACCTGGTCGCCCAGCTCACTGAAAGACCTCCAAAACCAATTACTATTTCCGACGACGGCGAAAAATTGTTCATTCCATATCCGTCGCACTTCGGAACAACCGAAAGCGTTTTTCTCGAATTCGGAGGGCGCAATGTGATCTCACCAAATGAGGAGCACCCGCTTCGGCCCTACATCGCCGCCGAACTCCCAGAGCTGCAGTTTCCTAGAGCAACCGTTCGCGTGCTCGCCCCTTCCAGAACTTTTTGGGAAAAGGCCACCCTGATTCACGTTGCCTGCAACCGTTCCGATCCAAAACTCGATGCCGATCGCCAGTCACGCCATTGGCACGACCTCGCAGTGCTCGCTGACCACAACATTGGAAAGATCGCAATCTCAGACCGTCAGCTTCTACAAGATGTCGTGAAGCACAAGAATGTCTTCCTTCGCGCATCCTATACCAATTACGAAGCCTGCTTGTCGGGAAGCCTGCGTCTGATTCCAGAGGCAGCTCTTCTCCAAGCTCTTAGAATCGACTATGAGAAGATGATTGCGGACAGGATGTTTGAGGGCGAGCCGCCGACCTTCGATTGGATAATCACTCGCCTTGACAAACTTGCGAAAGAGATCAACGCACACTGAGGCTTTCCGCAGCGCGCCTTCACTGGTCGTCCGCTCTGACCTGCTGACACGGAATCCAGAATGGAAACAAACAACCACCAGCTCCGTAAAGCGCTTGATCAAATACTTGACAGATAGTCCGACGAAGGCGGCTAGCAAAAAGTCCCACCACCAGCGGCCTATACAAGCACTGCAATATTCACTCGCTTTGCAGGAACAAAACTCTCTCGCAACTCACTCGGGATTTTTCCAAGCACAAGCAGATCATGTGATCAAGACCCAGGGGCACTGGGGATCGAACCCATCGCCCCATTTCCGCAGTCATCTCACCGAGGTTCTACTTTTCGGCAGTCTGGTGTCGTAGCTTTCGCTCTCCCAGCAGATTCCATCAGATGCTCGCGATCTCGCACTCATCGGTGCCCTTACAATTCTTGCGTCGTTTTTGCGTTGCAAGTTCGGAAACGATGGGCAGTGATGGCCAGTGATGGGCAGCTAAACTATTGAAATTTCAGACATGTCGTTTGTTCAAATGGCGATGCCACAGTTTATGAGTCCGCTGCTCTAACCGCTGAGCTACGGGCTCCCCGAGTGGTAACGTCCTGATTTTATAATGCTTTCGGAGAATCGTGTGGAAGATTTGTAAACTGCAGTAAATTCGTAGTAGTTTGCTGCCCGCAGGAGACCCCGAGATGTCCGATAAATCACTAGCGTTTACCAGACTTGGGCCCTCGACTGGCAATACTTCCCATGCCCTAATGCAAGATGTGGATTAGTATCAGATATCTGGTAGGTTCTTCTGTACAAGAAACCGCATTCTACTTTGCCGCGAGGCTTAGACTACATGCATCGAAAATTGAAAGGGGACACGCGGAAACGCCGCACTTCCTTTTGGGAATATGCTCTATTGCTTTTGCACTCAAATTTTATTTCTGAGGCCGCTGAAGACATCTTCTACAATTGTCTTACTGGAACCGGGGGAGATTGTCTCCGAGTGGATTGTGGCTCAGCGGCGTCGCTAAGCTCCACCCACACGTTTTCCTTGAATGCTTTCGGACCAAATTGAGGTGGTTTATGACGATGGTGAGCCGGACAACGCCGGTCAAGCAAAGTACGCTGACCGTACCGCAGAGAGTGCCCGTGGAACCAGTTGCGGCGCGCAACATCTCAGTGGATGCGTATCGCGGGTTGGTCATGCTGTTGATGATGGCGGAGGTGTTGCAGTTTTCACGTGTCGCTGAGTCGTATCCAACGAGCCTGTTCTGGAAAATTTTGGGTTTCAATCAGACTCATGTGGAGTGGTTTGGCTGCTCTCTGCACGACACGATTCAGCCGGGGTTCTCTTTCCTTGTCGGTGTGGCCCTGTCGTATTCCATTGCCAGCCGCATCGCGAAGGGTGCGCGCTTCAAGGAATTATTCTTTCACGCGATGTGGCGTTCACTAGTGTTGGTTGCGTTGGGGGTGTTCCTGCGCTCCATGGACCATTCCATGACGTATTTCACGTTTGAAGATACGCTCTCCCAGATCGGGTTCGGATACCCGTTCTTGTTCGTCCTCGGATTCCGTTCATCGGAAGCGGGGCGGGCAAAGTGGGCATGGGCAGCACTCTGCTTAATTCTCGTGGGCTATTGGCTGGCGTGGGCCGCGTATCCGGCGGCACCCACCAATTTCGACTGGCAAAGCGTGGGCGTTCCCGCGACGTGGAACGCGCAGCACAACTTTACGGGATTTGCCGCGCACTGGAACAAGAACTACAATTTCGGAAATCGTTTCGACCAGTGGTTCCTAAACCTCTTCCCGCGCGAACATCCCTTCGTGTACAACTCCGGTGGATACCTCACGCTCAGTTTCATTCCCACCCTGGGCACAATGATCCTAGGCCTGATCGCGGGACGCTGGTTGCGCGAATCCCGGCCCAAGATCCCCATGAAGAAGTTGCTGATTGCCGGAGTGTCGGGGATTGCGCTGGGATTGGCACTGCATTATTCGCACATTTGCCCGGTGGTGAAGCGCATTTGGACGCCGTCCTGGACCATCTTCAGCGGAGGCATCTGCTTCTTGTTCCTGGCCGCGTTCAGTTGGGTGATAGATACGAAGGGTTTCAAAAAATGGACGTTCCCGCTTCTCATCATCGGCATGAACTCGATTGCTGCGTACTGCATTGCGCATTTCACGGAAGGGTTTTTGGAAAGCACCTTGCGAATCCACCTGGGTCCGAATTTCTTCCAGTTCGCCGGCGTAGGGCTGGAACCATTTTTTCAGGGCGCGGCGATTCTGCTGTGCTATTGGTTAGTGCTGTTTTGGATGTATCGGCGGAAATTGTTCGTGAAGATCTAGGGTTGTCTTCTGAGGTGGGCCCTAAGAGGGCACTAACCGAGTGCGAAATCACCGAGTCTAAAATGACGCGCCGCCAGGCACACTTGATTTGCAGCTGGATTCCACTTCAGTCGTCACAACCGGGACCTTTTCGATTAGCAAGTGACGTCAGCTCTCAGCATCGACAGACTCGCACTCCACCCAACCGGGCTGATGCCTATCAACAAATCGAACAATTTGAACCATAAGGTTAGGCATGGAAGTGAAATGGAACTACAATCGGCACCCAAACGGCAATCGCTTTTCTGTGCGTAACTCCCGGTCAGATTTTGCTGGATAGAAGGCCAATCCCGTCGAACACGAGCGGTGACGCAATGATTTCTTGAGCAGCTTCGCCTGTCGACATTGCTGACATAGACCGCCCCCATCTAAGGCCAATTCGTCTACGAGGCGGCGCAACTTCGCGGTTATAGGCATTAGCATCAGGTCAGCTTGACTTCAGGCCCTTGGACAGAAGCAATCCGACGACAGCGGCTAAATGCCACGTTGAGGACTATTGCTGGCATGGCCGATAGAAAGTGCATCATGCCACCGTGCCATTACGATTCTTCCACATTCAAATCGTGACCTGCAATCACTGATCTACGATCACTTGCAGCCACGTGCCGCGGCGCATTCTCCGGAGAATCGGTGGACTTCCCGTGCAGTTCGGATGCGATGAAAGCGGGAACCATTTCTTCATTTTAAGGAATGGGATTAGAGTTGGAAACGCTTGGTCCGGTGAACACGCTCTTTAACTGCTTGAGAAATATAGTAAACTCCGAAGTTTTCAGAACGGGTCAGAGAAGCGGCCTGGTTTATGAGTCCGCTGCTCTAACCGCCGAGCTACGGGCCTGCCACTACTGAAATATCCTACATGGAAAGAGTTTGGTGCGCATCTGCGGAATGAAGGAAGCCCCAATAAATCCTCCTCAATTTATTCTGAATTGACCCGATCAACAGCGCCCGCCGTGTGTTTTCTTGCTCACTCATGTTCCGAGGAGGCGTCTATCGCTACTGGGGTGTAAGGCCGGCGCGGGTCCGGCAAATCCCCTGTGAGTTTCTTTTGGAGAGGAGAAAGCGTGATGATGCGCAACGTGTGGAAGTGTGTTTTGGGCTTGTTGATGGGACTCAGCGTTTTGGCCGGAAATGCCGGCGCGCAATTCAAGAACGGAAGCCAACCGACGGAGTTGAACATTCCTCGCGTCAGCCAGCGCGGGAGCGTGTCGCAACGGATCGGACTGACGGATATCACGATTACCTATCACCGGCCAGCAGTCGGCGGGCGGGAGATCTGGGGCAAAATCGTCCCTTATGGAAAAGTATGGCGGGCGGGCGCGAATGAAAATACTACGATTACTTTTTCCGATGATGTTTCTGTGGAAGGGAAACCCCTTGCGGCGGGCACCTATGGCCTGCATACCATCCCGGACAAGGATCAGTGGGCGGTGATTTTTTCGAAGAACTCGACTTCCTGGGGCAGCTTCAGCTACGACGAGAAAGAGGACGCGCTGCGCGTGAACGTGAAACCACACGCAGCAGAGTCCTTTGAGGTGCTGACTTACGTCTTCGATGACATTAAGGCGGACTCGGCAACGGCAACTCTGCGATGGGAAAAGCTCGCCGTTCCTTTCCACATCTCCGCAGACGTGAAAGCGGTCGTGCTGCGCAGCATCAAGAACGAGCTGCGGAGCGTCGGCGGATTCACCTGGGGCGGATACGACGAGGCGGCGCAATGGTGCCTGGACAACAATTACAACCTGGAAGAAGCGCTCAAGTGGGAAGACACCTCGATTCAGAATGAAGAGCGCTTTGAAAACCTGGAGACCGAATCGCGCATCTTCGACGCTATGGGACGGAAAGACGACGCTGCGAAATCCCTTGCCGCGGCCTTCCAAAAAGCTACTGCGGTTCAGCTGTATGTTTACGCCCGCGGGCTGCAACGACAAGGAAATGCCAAGCGCGCTTTTGAACTGTATCCGCAAGTGCCGAAGAAGGATGCCAACCATTGGGTCAGTCATCTGGCGCTGGCACGGATCTCGTCGAACACGGGTGACTTCCCGACCGCGGCAAAGGAAATGACTCAGGCGATCAGCGCGGCGCCTGATGCGACGAAGCCATTTCTCCAACCGCTGCTGAAACGCTTGGAAGCCAAAGACGATATCAACAAGTAGACGCAGGCCATTTCCCGAATTGGAACCGGAGGGAATGCGCCCTCGCCAGGGAGTGTTGGCAGGTCTCGTAACACCAGCCGAGATGCAAAATACACATTTGTCACGTACGGCCGAGTACGCCAACGCAATTCCGCTCCAGTACATCTCCGTAGAATGCCTGGGCTGAACCCACTTCTTTCGCGGCTATATTTGCCACAATACGCTTGACTGTCAATGAAGCTTCTCCTCGGCTGCGTTGGCAACCCGACCATAGTCGCCAGTTATCCCCAACCTCGCCTTTGTCTCCTAAACCAAACTTGCGAAAAACGCTGCAATGTCGCGGGCGAGAGCCACTGGTTCTTCTGTGGGTGCGAAATGCCCCCCGCGCTCCATTGGTGTCCACCGCTGGATGTTATATAGGCGCTCAGCCCACTCGCGCGGTGCATCTCCTTCGAAAGCGTATTGAGATGTGAAGTTGGCGATGGCAGTGGGCGAGCGGACGAAGTCTTCCGGTCCAAGCGTAATCCCGTGCCAGCGGTTATCGAAATAGTTGCGCATAGAACTCGTGATTGTTCCAGTGACCCAGTATAGAGTCAGGAGCGTCAGCAAAAAATCACGTGGAATACGCGCTTCGAGGTCGCCATGACAGTCACTCCAAGATCTCCATTTCTCAGCAATCCAAGCGGCCAGTCCCGCTGGAGAGTCGTTGAGTGAATACCCGAGTGTCTGCGGCCTTGTTGACTGGATCGCTTTATAGCCGCCTTCAGATTGCCACCACAGGTCGCAAATCCCGATATACGCTTTTTCCGCGGGCGATAACGCCCGTGATCCGGGACCAATGTAAGGGGCCAGCTCCAGGGTGGTCAGGTGGATTCCGATGATTGAATCTGGCCTGTCGAGTGCCATCAGCGTGGCAACACCGGCGCCAAAGTCGCCGCCGCCAGACCCATAACGCTCATATTCGAGTTCGGTCATGAGTCGGTGCCAAAGTGCCGACACATATCGATAATTCACACCGGCACGCCTCGGGCGCTCTGAGAAACCGTAGCCCGGTAGCGATGGGATGACAAGGTCGAATGCGGGGCCGTCGATGCCGTGCCGGACCGGATCCGTGAGTAGTGGCACGAGCGGAAGGTACTCGAAGAACGCGCTGGGCCAACCGTGAGTTAGTATCAGCGGAATCCCACGACCGCCTCGCGCTCGTGCATGGACGAAGTGGATCCGAACGCCATCTATCTCGATGCGGAAGTGCGCGAGTTCCCCGAGTCTTTGCTCCTGAGCGCGCCAGTCGAATTCCCCGGCCCAATAGTCCATCAAATTCCGCAGCCATTCGAGATCCGTCCCCTGCGACCATGGAGCGCCAGGCGCACTGTCAGGCCAACGCGTGTTCCGAATGCGTGTCTTGAGATCTGAGAGGACCTGCTCAGCGACGGCTACCTCGAAGGGCTCTATACGCAAGCTCGGACTCCTCGTGGGTAAAAGAGATAGATTCCGACTCAGAATACTCGAATCTAGCCCGAAGCATCGCGTTCACGCTAAGCGCGTTCGATGTCGTGGGCCATCTGATTCACGGCGAACGCACGGATTGGATGCCGCGGGCGGGGATGGTGCTGCAATTTGGCGAGACTCGGACGTTTGAGCCCTTTGAACGTTGGGGACACGTAGCATAGAGTGAAGGGAAGTCGCTCGAGCAGTTGAGTCAGCTGATGAGATGGCGAAGGAAATGACAGTTCAAAGATTTGATGTCCCGTACTCGGAAGCGGCGGTCGAAGATCTTCGCCAGAGGCTAGTGCGGACGCGGTGGCCGGACCAGATTCCAGGTTCACACTGGGATTACGGGGTAAGTCTCGACTACATGAAAGAGATTTGCCAATACTGGAAGGATGAGTTCGATTGGAAGCGGCAGATTGAG
>Ga0137394_10000722_pt1 | contig 22960 bp, 19 predicted proteins | sample czobulk116metaG_FD_108278 | JGI IMG/M metagenome (GOLD analysis project Ga0137394, IMG submission 108278) | Vadose zone soil microbial communities from Angelo Coast Range Reserve, California, USA - czobulk1.16 metaG | ecosystem: Environmental > Terrestrial > Soil > Vadose zone | place: USA...
CGAGGGCTGGGCGAGCTTGATCCCCAGCGAGGCGGGGAGTCCCCAGCCGATGCCCCCGCCGCGCAGGCCGAAGAAGCTCTTGGAGTCGCGCGAGCGCAGCAGCTCGCGCAGGCCCCCGCCCGAAGAGATGCTCTCGTCCACCACGACGGCGTCGTCCGGGACCGCTTCCGCCACCGCCGCCACCAGGGCGAGCGGGCTGATGGGCGTCTGGCCGCTCTCCCGGCGCGCGCGCTCCTTGAGGTCGGCGATCTTGGCCTCGCGCGCCTTGCCGAGGGCTTCCGCGCGCGCCTGCGCGGCCTTGGTCGCGCCGGGCGTGAGCCGCCTGCGTATCGCCTCGGCGAGCTCGGGCAGCGTGGCCTTGGGATCGCCCAGAATGGCGACCTGGGCCGGATAGTTCTTGCCGATCTCCCACGGGTCCGTGTCCATGTGGATGAGGGTCATGCCCTCGGGCATGGGCTCGACGTCGGAGGGCAGGGAGAGCGTGAAGATGTCGCCGCCCACGGAGAAGATCAGGTCGTGCTTCATCAAGAGCTGGCGAATGGGAGGACCGAGGCGCGGGAAGGTGCCCTGATAGAGGCGATGCGTGGACGGGAAGGAGCACGTCGAGGGCACGCACTCGCTGTAGACGGGCGCGCCCAGCAGCTCGGCGACCTCGGCCATCTCGTCGAGGCCGTCACCATGGGCCACCGCGTCGCCCGAGATCAGGATGGGGCGCTCGGCCTTGACGAGAAGATCGGCGGCGGCCTCGATGGCCGACTTGTCCCCGCGAATGCGCGGGGCCACCCGCGTCGTGTCGAGGAGATCGATGTCGCGCTCGGCGTTGAGCACGTCGACGGGAAGCGCGATGAAGACGGGGCCCGTGGGATGCGCCTTCGCGGTCTTGGCGGCGCGGCGCACGGCGCGCGGGAGATCCTCGAGGCGCGTGATCTCGTGCGACCACTTGACGTAGGGCCGCGCCACCGGTGGCAGATCCGACCAGAGGATGGGCTCGGTCAGGTTCATGGCCTGGTCGTGCTGGCCCGCGGTCAGGAGGAGCGGCGAGCCCGCCTTGCTCGCGTCGTACAGCATGCCCATGGCGTTGCCGAGCCCGGGCGAGGTGTGCACGTTCACCGCGGCGAGCTTGCCGCTCGCCTGCGCGTAGCCGTCGGCCATGGCGATGGCCACCGCTTCCTGAAGGGCGAGGATGTAGCGGATGCGTGTCTCGCGCGCGAGGCCGTCCATGAGCGGCAGCTCCGTCGTGCCGGGATTGCCGAACATCACCTCGACGCCTTCCTGCTTGAGGATCTCGAGGAAGGCCTGCTTGCCGGACGTGAAGGGCATCGGAGACTCCTCCCAAGGGTGACGGGTCTGGACCACGACCGGCGCGCCGCGCGAGCATGTACCAGGACGGGGCGCCGAGGCTGGATCATACCGCCGCTTTCTTGACTGCGCCAGAGGCGGCCTGTAGGCTCGGTTCGACATGTCGAACGCCGTCGCATCGACGTTTCTCCTCGCCTGTCGCCGGCAACCGACATCGGTCACGCCCATCTGGCTCATGCGCCAGGCCGGACGCTACATGCCCGAGTACCGCGCCATGCGCGCGCGCCACGGCTTCCTCGAGCTGTGCAAGAACCCGGAGGCCGCGGCCGAGGTCACCCTCCAGCCCGTCGAGCGGCTCGGCGTGGACGCCGCGATTCTCTTCGCCGATATCCTGCTCGTGCTCGAGCCGCTCGGCGTCGGGCTCGAGTTCGTCGAGGGCGAAGGGCCGCGCATTCTCCGCCCGATCCGGAGCGCGGCCGACGTCGCCGCCCTCCCCACCGTGGACGTGGGAGAGGCGGTGGGCGCGGTGTTCGAAACCGTCAGGCGCGCGCGCAAGGCGCTGGCCGAGCGCGTGCCGCTGATCGGATTCGCGGGCGCGCCCTTCACCCTCGCCTCCTATCTCATCGAGGGCGGCCCCTCGCGCGAGTTCCTGCTCACGAAGCGCTTCATGCGGGCGGAGCGGCGGGCGTGGGAGGCCCTCATGTCCCAGCTCTCCATCATGGTGGCGGAGTATCTCAACGGCCAGATCGCGGCGGGCGCGCAGGCCGTGCAGCTCTTTGACTCCTGGGTGGGAACGCTGTCTCCGTCCGACTACCGCGAGTTCGTGCAGCCGTGGAGCCGCGAGAGCATCCGCCGCCTGACTCCGGGGACGCCGCTCATTCACTTCGGGGTGGGGACGGCGGGCCTCCTTCCTTCAATGAAGGAGGCCGGAGGCGATGTCCTGGGGCTCGACTGGCGCGTGGAGCTGGGGCCGACGTGGGACCGGCTCGGCCATGACATCGCCGTGCAGGGCAATCTCGACCCCGCGGTGCTCCTGTCCAATGTGGGCGCCATCCGGCGCGCGACGCAAGGCATCCTCGACGGGGCCAAGGGGCGTCCCGGCCACATCTTCAACCTGGGGCACGGTGTGCACCAGGAGACGCCGGTGGAGAACGTGAAGGCGCTCGTGGACATCGTCCACGAGCTGTCCGCGCGATGACGTTCGACTCGGTGCTCCTCCTCGCGTTCGGCGGGCCGGAGAAGCCGGAGGACGTCCGGCCCTTTCTCGAGATCGTCACGGCCGGCCGTCCCATCCCGCCCGAGCGGCTCGACGCCGTCGCCCATCACTACGAGCTGATCGGCGGGCGATCGCCCCTGACCGAGCTGACGCTGCGTCAGGCCGAGGGGCTCCGCCAGGCCCTCGCGCGCGAGGGCCTGGCGCTTCCCGTCTACATCGGGATGAGGAACTGGCAGCCCTTCCTCCGAGAGACCTTGGCGCGGATGCGGGAGGCCGGCCATCGTCGCGCCCTCGGCATCATTCTCTCCTCCTTCCAGACCGAGGCCTCGTGGACGCGCTACATGCGGGATGTGGATGAGGCGCGCGCGAGGATCGGCGCCGGCGCTCCCGAGGTCACCTTCGCGCCTGGGTGGTGGGATCACCCGCGCTTCCTCGACGCGATGACGGGGCGCGTGAGCGCTGCCCTGGGCCAGGTTCCCCTGGAGGCGCGCGGCGACGCCCTCCTGATCTTTACCGCTCACAGCGTGCCCACGGCCATGGCGAAGGAATCGCCCTATGCGGGCCAGCTCGAGGGCGCCTCGCGCGCGATCGCCGCGCGACTCGGCCACGAGCGCTGGCAGGTCGCCTATCAGAGCCGGAGCGGCTCCCCGCATGAGCCGTGGCTCGAGCCCGACGTCTGTGACGTGCTGCGCGGGCTCGAGGGCAAGGGCGTCAGCGACGTGGTCCTGGCCCCCATCGGCTTCGTGTGCGATCACGTCGAGATCCTCTACGATCTCGACGTCGAGGCGCGCCAGGTCGCCGACCAGCTCGGCCTTCGACTCCACCGCGCCGCCGCCGCCAATGATCATCCCCTCTTCATCGCCATGCTCGCCGACCTCGTCACGCAGGGCCCGGCATGAAGGTCGCCCCCGCGTGAAGCTGGCGATCGTCGGCGGGGGCATCGCGGGGCTGGCCGCGGCCCATCGCGCCTGCGAGCTTGCGCGCGAGCGCGGGCTCGATCTCGAGCTGAGCCTCTTCGAAGCCTCCGACCGGCTGGGCGGCACCATCCAGACGGAGCGGCGCGACGGCTTCCTCGTGGAATGCGGCGCCGACTCGTTTCTCTCCGAGAAGCCCTGGGCGCTCGAGCTCTGTCGCCGGATCGGCGTCGAGGACAAGCTCGTCCGCACCGACGATCGCTTCCGGCGCGTCTTCGTCGTCTTCCGGGGCCGCCTGCATCCGCTGCCCGAGGGCTTCCAGCTCCTCGCCCCCACGCGCTTCGGCCCCTTTCTCCGCTCCAGCCTCTTCTCCTGGCCGGGCAAGCTCCGCATGGCCCTCGACCTCGTGCTGCCGCGAGGTCTCGATCCCGACGAGAGCCTGGGCGCCTTCGTGAGGCGGCGGCTGGGCCGTCAGGCGCTGGAGCGGGTGGCCCAGCCGCTCGTGGCCGGGATCTACACGGCGGATCCCGATCTGCTGTCGCTCGCCGCGACCATGCCGAGGTTCCTCGAGCTGGAGCGGCGGGAGCGGAGCCTCATCCTGGCCCTCTGGCGGGCGGCCCGACGGGCGCCCGCGGAGAATCGCGAGGCGAGCGGCGCGCGCTGGTCGCTCTTCGTCACCTTCGGCGAGGGCATGGAAGAGATGATCCGCGTTCTCCAATCACGGATCCCCCTGGGCGCGGTGCGCCTCAAGGAGCGGGTGACCGGGGTGACTCGCGAGGGCGGGCGCTGGCGCGTCGCCACCGCGGAGGGGCACGCGGCCGAGGCGGACGCCGTGATCCTCGCCTGCGAGGCGCACCAGACGGCGCGCGTGCTTCGCTACACGCACCCGTCGCTCGCTCTGCTCCTCGAGGGCATCCCCTACGCGTCCTCCGCCACGGTGACGCTGGCTTGGCGACGCGCCGACATCCCGCATCCCCTCGACGGCTTCGGCTTCGTGGTGCCGCAGACGGAGCGGCGGCCCGTCATCGCCTGCACCTTCTCGAGCGTGAAGTATCCGGGGCGCGCGCCCGAGGGCGGCGCGCTCCTGCGGGTCTTCCTGGGCGGGGCCATGAACGAGGGCGTGCTCGAGGGCGACGACGAGACGCTGGTGCGGGTGGCGCGGGGGGAGCTGGCCGAGCTGCTCGGGGTCCAGGTCCCGCCGCTCTGGACGCGCGTGGGCCGCTATCCGCGCGCCATGCCCCAATACCAGATCGGACACCTGGTCCGGGTGGAGGCGATCGAGGGATGCGTTCGGGAGCTGCCCGGCCTGGCCCTGGCGGGCGGAGCCTATCGCGGCGTCGGCATCGCCGACTGCGTCCGCTCGGGCGAGGACGCCGCGGCGCGACTGCTGGAGACGTCTACTTCGAGTCGGGGTTGATCCTGTCCATCAGCAGGTGCACCTCGAGAACGGAGTCGAGGTATTGCAGGCTGAAGGGCTTGGTGACGTAGTCGGAGGCGCCGAGGCCGAGGGCCGTCTGCGCCGACTCGATCTCCTCGATGGCCGTGACCATGATGACGCAGATCTCGGGCTGCATCGCCTTGATGCGGCGCAGGGTCTCCATCCCGCCGATGCCCCGCATCATGAGGTCGAGCAGCACCATGTGCGGCTGATACTCGGGCAGGCGGGCGAGGGCCTCTTCGCCGTCGGCCGCCTCGAGGACTTCGTAGCCCTTATCTTGTAGATGCTCCGTCACGAGCTTGCGCATCTCCAGCTCGTCGTCGACGACGAGCACCTTGGCGCGGACGGGGCGCGCGGGGCCGGCGCCGTTACCCGCGGCGAGCGCCAGGGGCGCCGTGACCCCCACCCGGGCGAGGGTCTCCGTGAGCTTGTTGAGGTCGAGGGGCTTGGCGAGGGCGCCCGCCACCGACAGACCCGCTTCGGTGACGAGGTCGAGCGCGTTGCCCATGCCGCTCACGAGGATGACGGCGATGCCGGGGTTGAGCGCCTTGATGCGCCCGAGAGCGCCGATGCCGCCCAGGCGTGGCATGAAGAGATCCATGACGACGGCGCGAGGCATCCACTGCTTGACCTGCAGGAAGGCCTCGACGCCATTGGTGGCGGTGAGGACCACGAAGCCCTGCAGGGTGAAATACTCCTTGAGCAGATCCAGCACCGCCGGATCGTCGTCCACGCACAGGATGCTCGGAAGATGTGTGTCCATCACAGGCTCCCTTCAAAGCCTCGTCTCGGTCGCGTCGGACTACCAGTTTCGCGTACCGGGGCCATCGCTCCATCCATGTATTCGGCATCTTGGCCTCACGGACGGAGGGGCGGGATGGGGTGCTACCGCTTCCGGAGTCCTATTCTCAACCTCTTGATTTTATTGAGAAATGGAGCCAGAGCGCGTCGGAAGTACTCCGGCCACACCCCGCTCGCGTAGAAGCGGACCGCGGCTCGGACATCGAGCATGACGACCTCGTCCCACCGACCAGCCTCCCTGATCACCTCCTCGGCTCGACCGCGTTTCGGGTCCGCGGGCGTCGGAAAGGCCACGATCTCCTCCTCGCTGATCGTGGCCTTGTGGGTCGCGCCGAAGACGGTCTCGACTCCCTCCCGACGCGAATACTCGAAGAGGTCGGCCTGGGTCTGTTCCATCTGTCGCGCGAGCTCGCGCTTTCGCTGGCGGAGCTCGACGAGCCTGTCCACGAGGACCGCGCCGGGCTCCAGCACACGCTCAGGCTCGGGGAGCGCGGCCTGCCGGAACTGATGGCTCCAGGCAGGGCACATGGCCTGATACGTACAGGTTCGACAGTGGCGGCCTACGCGCGTCTCGAAGGTCGTGTCCGCCTGGATGACGTCGATCAGGGCGAGGGTGCGTCGCTCGAGCTCGCGGAGCGCCTCGGGAGCCCGGGAGGACCGCATCTCCTGGTCGAAGGCGAGATAGTGCCAGACGAGCTCGACGCGGTCGGTCAGCAGCGGGTAGCGTCGCTGCACGCCGATCTGGTAGAGGGCGAGCTGCCTGTCCTCGTCGAGATCCTGCTGAGCGGGGAGCCGGCGACCCGTCTTGTAATCATGGATCAGCCAGACGCCATCGCGGGCGATGGAGAGACGATCGACGTAGCCCTGGAGCGAGATGCGCCGGGCAGGATCGAGCGACAGCGTGATCCGTGACTCGACCTCCACCGTGCGATCGGCGTCGAAGGGACGGTAGCGCGCGTCGTAGGTCACGAGGTCCTGCTCGCCCTGGTGGAGGAAGTCGTCGGGCGTCATGCTCGGGTCGGAGATCAGGATCTCGGGCGCCCACTCCGCCTGCCACGTCCGGCGATAGCCGTCGAGGACCTCGTCGAGCGACGGTGTGCGCCCGCGCTGCATCCGGCGGTAGAGCGCCTCGAGGGCCGCGTGCACCTGGGTGCCGCGGAACATTTCAGCGGTTCTTACTCTGGGGAGCTTGATGCGATCCACGTACCTGAAGCGGTACTGGCGCGGGCACGTCTCGTAGACGCTCAGGCGCGAGTGCGAGTAGAGCGGCATGGCGCTAGGGCAGGGCGCCGGCGTGGCGCAGCACCGCCGCGCGCAGGGCGGGGAGCCGCTGGAGGTCGCGGGGGAAGGTGAGATCGAAGACCGGTACGCCCGCCACGAGGCGGCTCAAGGCATCCAGCTCGGCGACGAGCCGGCTCCGGTCGGTGAGATCGAGCCGATGGGTGTGGGCGAGGAGACGGCCGACCGCCTCCCGAGGCTCGATCCGCGCAATGCTGATCACCCGGCGCCTTCGGGGAGGCGAGAGAAGGTAGATGGCGCGGAGGGGAATGGGCGACCGCCGACGGATGTCGGCTCGCCGCGAGGTGATCCGGCGCTTCTCGCTGTAGTCCGCCACCAGCTCGGAGGTGTGCACTCGCCGGCCGAGGGCCTTGACGGTGTCCGGCCAGAGCCTCAGGCCGGGATAGCTGGGCACCGCGAAGAATCGCCCGCGCCGGCCGCCGATCACCAGACAGTCGTCGGCCAGGGGCGATCCACCCGCGTGGGCCAGGCTCGCGCAGATCGTCGACTTGCCCCAGCCCGCCTTGCCCGCGAAGGCGAGCGCGCCGTCACCCGTGATCGCGGCGCTCGCGTGGAGGGCGAGGCGCCCGCGATGAGCGAGGACCATGGGAATGACCTGATCGAGGAGCAGGTGGCGGACCGTCGCGGGCGAGATTCCCGGCCGCGCTCGGCACCGTATGCGGTCGGCCTCGCGGGAGATCAGGAAATCCGCGTGGCCCGTGAAGCGCACGAGATAGCCGCGTCCGATCCGACCCAGCGAGACGAGCACCCCGCCGTCGTCGCGTCGCCAGCGATGGAGCCACGCGCGCGGCACCGCCGCTCGCCGGCGCGGCGGCAGGAGCTGGAACCGGCAGTCCGCCCTGGCGGCGGAAGCGCGCGGCAGCTCGGGCAGCGGGATGTCCGCCTCCAGGCGCAGTCCCGAGACGCGATGCATGGCCATCAGGCGTAGCGCGTGACGACCTCGGCGACGAAGCCCGCGGCGGCCGCCGGGGAGGCGAAGAGCTCGGGATGCCGGCGGCAGAGCTCCGACTCGATCTCCGCGAGCGGCCGCCGGCCATCGCACAGACCCAGGAGCGTCTGGCGGGCCAGGCCCCAGGGCGAGAGCTGGGGCACGTAGTCCGGCCGCGTCCGGGCGAGGTCTTCGAGCGCCAGGAGCATGCCCGCCGCCGTCGAGTGGGAGAAGATGGCCTTGCCCTCTCCCGCCGCGGTCTCGATCGTCACGTGCCAGCGCAGCATCACCTCCGACGGCAGGATGCGCAGGCGGATGCGGATCCGATCGCCCGGCGTTACGTGGGTCGCCCGCTCGAGAGGAAGGAAGACATTGCGGCGGTCGATGCGGGAGGCGTCGCCCGGCGCATTCGACATGTAGATCCCCGGCGCGAGCTCGGCGCGAAACCACCCGCCCAGCCCGTGAAGCGTGCCCGCGCGTTCCACGGTGAGCTCGACCGCGGCGCCGATGGAGGGGGGCTCCGGCTCGGCAAGATCGAGGGAGGCGAGGAGAGCGGGCTCGGCGAGGAGCTGCTCCTTGTCGAGGCGCGCCGGATAGCCGGTGTTCACCGCGAGGGCGCGGGCGGGCGAGACGTCGAAGCCCGCGGGACTCTTGCTCCAGAACTCGACCTGCTCGAAGAGCGCGGGCGCTTCCACCGCCGACATCCAGAGCTCCACGCGGCGGGGCACCGTCGAGGCGTGGGGCTTGAGAAGCCGCGCGCGCAAGTCGGTGAAGTATTCCCAGACGCCGGCCTCGAAGCCGAAGCGACCGATCTGGTCGGAGACGGCGACGTCGGCCTTCTCCGGCAGCGCGGTGCGGCTCGACAGTCCCTTGACGAACACGACGCGGTCCGCGAAGCCGTTGGCGCGGCAGAGCTCCCGGGCGAGCCCGATGATGCTGCCGTCGTCGATGGCGTAGACGCGCGCGGCGCCGGCGCGGCACGCGAAGAGCCCCAGGATGCCGGTGCCCGCGCCCAGGTCGATGACCACATCTCCCGGCTTGACCGTGGCCGCGATGGCGCGCTCGAAGGCGGCCAGGCGGTGTGGGTCGGCGAGATACTGGCGGTGCTCGTCGACGATCAGGGACACGGCGAGGGCTCTCCCATGGCGGCTCGGAGCCAGAGCTCGAGGCCGTGAATGGTCCAGAGCGGCCCCACGAGCTCGGCATAGCGCGGGTCGCGTCGCGCGTAGAGCGCGGCGGCCCGTCGATAGAGCGCGCACGCCCTCGGCGCGTCGACCCAGCCCTGCTCGGCGAGACGGAGGCGCTCGAAGGCGCGCTCGCCCCCCGCGGCGGCCAGCGCGTCCATGTGGAGGAACGACAGCTCGGGCTGCTCGGTCTTCATCCGGACCGACTCCGGCAACAGCCCGCTCATCGCCTCGCGCTCGACCCATTTGAGCGTACGCCCCCTCCACCGCTGACTCTCCGGAAGGGCCAGGCACAGCTCGACGAGCCTCCGGTCGGTGAAGGGGTGGCGCTCCTCGATCCCATGCTGGAGCCCTCCACGCTCCATGATCTCACCCGCGTGGATGTTCCAGCCGCTCAGCGCGGCGCGATAGACGCCGCGCTGGGCGAAGGTCGGATAGGGCGGGATCCATTCCGGAGTGCGCAGCCGGTCGCGCAGCCCGGCCCGTCTGGCGAAGGCGGGCGGCACGAAGCCGGGGATGATGTGCCGGCGCACGATGGAGCCAATGGCGCGACGGAGCGGGGCGGGCACGAGCGGACGCACGCCGCCATCGAAGACGACCGATGCCCGGCTCGTGCCGCCCAGGAGCGGTCCCCAGGCGCGCGCGCACCGCAGGGCCTCGGCGAGCCGAAAGCTCCGGAGGAGATCAGCCAGATGCTCGACGGAGCCCTCGAGGAACGCATTGCCCCAGACTCCCGTCAGCATGACGCGGCAGCCGTTGCTGGCGGCGAGCCGTGTCATGGCCAGGCTCCAGGCCGTTCCGTTCGGATAGTCGGGGAAGTCGAGATATCGGCGCGCCTGTCCCTGGTAGTGCCCCGGGCCCGGGGGGTCGGGCAGGAGGGCATGCCATTTGATCCCCCACCGGCGGGCCGTCTCCTCGGCAAACGGGCGCTCGTCATCCGCCAGCTCGGGATAGCTCTGGGTGAAGGCTTCGATCCGCGGGGAGGCGGCTCCGGATTCCCACAGCCGCTGGGCGAGGACGGCCACGGAGGACGAGTCGATCCCGCCCGAGAGATGCGCGCCCACGGGACCCACCGCGCGAAGCCGCGAGCGGACGGCCTCCTCGAGCACGGTCCGGAAATGCTCGGCGTACTCGGCGTCGCTCGCATGGCGGACCTCGGGCGCGGACTCGGGTGACCAGTACCGTCTCAGGTGGAGCCCCTCTCGGCTCACGGTCAGCGTGTGGCCCGGCCGGAGCCGGAAGAGGCCCTGCCAGAGGGTCTCCTCGGTGCTGACCAGGTAGCCTGCGAGCCTCTCGGCGACCATGCCCTCGTGGGGCCGGCGCGGCACGGCAGGGTCTTCGAAAATGGCCTGGGGCTCGGAGCTCCACCGGAAATGACGCCTGTCCGCATGGTAGTAGAGCGGCTTGACCCCGAGCGGATCACGGGCGCACACGAGCCGCCGCGCGGGCCCGTCCCAGATCGCTACCGCGAAATCCCCCACGAGCTCGCGCGCGAAATCCGCGCCCCAGCATTCATAGGCGCGAAGGACCAGCTCGGCGTCGTGCTCGGCGCGGGGGGCCAGGCCCCTGGCCACGAGCGCATCTCGGAGCGCTCGACGGTTGTCGATGCGGCCGTCCAGGGTTGCCACCACCTCGCCGGACGGATGGCGCCACGGCTGGATCTCGCCCTGCGCCTCGGGAGTCGTCCAGAACGCCTGATGGCCCATGGCGATCGGCCCCGACGACCATGTGTTCTGTCCATCGCGTCCGCGATGCGCGAGCGCGGCCAGCATCTGCGGAAAGGCGGAGGCGTCCGCATGGCCGCCGTCGCGGGCGAGAAGACCGATGATGCCACTCATCGGGCGATCACAGGCACTCCATGTTCATCATTCCGAGCTGCCATGGTTGCCCACCGTCGCGCGGCCCGGTCTCAGAGGCAGGGGAACATCAATCGCATGCCGCCGCCTTCGTTCAGGAAGGTATTGCTCCCCTGGGTCAGCTTGGCGATGCTGCCGTACTCGACGAGTCGGGGCGGCTCGTACGGCTTGCGCGGCGCCGGTGTCACGCCTTGCTCGTCCTTGTCATCCGTCATGGGATCACTCTCCCGTCTTCGTGGGCCGCGGGCGAGGGGGCGCGCGCGGCGGATTGGTCAGAGTCTCCGAGCAGCGGCGTGAATCGATCGATCGGGCCTCCCGCCGCCAGCGCGAGGCCGTCGCAGGCGACCCAGGCATGCGCCTCGAAGGAGCCCGGGATCAGCGCGCCGCCCCCCCGCGACCCGCCAATAACGAGCCGGGCCGCGGCGCCTCGCCGCCGGAGGAGCCGGCACAGGACGAGGGCGCGGGCGAGGCACGTGGTAGGCACGAGGTGATGCTGGGCCGCCGCCTCCACGAGAGCTGCCACGCGCTCAGGCGCCGGAGGGCCCGCGAGTCCCCCGCTCGTCGTCTCGCTTTCGGCCCAGTCACGCAGCCTGCGAAAGGGCACGAGGGCCAGCGCGAGAGGGGCAACGGCGAGGGCGAACCAGGCGGCCGCGAGTACCCGGCGCTCCCGCGGGGGCAGCCGATGGACCCGGGAGAGGAGTCCGGCGGCCATCTCAGCGCCCATCGCGGGCGACGACGAGGAGTCCCTTGTCGCGAAGCTCGCGAGCCAGGCTCAGCACATCCCGCTCGAGCTGCTCCCGGGAGACGGCGTACTCGCGCTCCATGGCCTCGCAGACCTTGCGGAGCGAGCCCAGCTCGCCCACCAGGGTCCAGACCCGGCTCCCCACCTGGTTGAGCCCGAAGTACGTGGCGCTCTCGAGATCCAGGAGCACGAACTCGCCCTCGACCTCACGGCTCACCACCTCGGGATTCTGGGACACGGGGGCGTCGAGCGAGAGGCGGCCCACGGCTAGGCCGCCCATTTCGCGGGAACGAGCGCGGGCAGCCAGCGCTGGGCACGCCGCCGCACGATGCGCGCGACGTGGTGGCCCACGAACCGCGCGGCGGAAGCGGGCCGGTCGCAGAGGGCGGCCATCACCAGGAGCTGGCGCAGAGTCACGAGCGGTCCAGCCGCGGGCGGGCCGACCCGGCCATCCACGAATCTTGCCACGAGACGGCGGCCGAGCCGAGCGGGCGCGCGCCCGTTCGCCGCGGCCGGCGCCGCCACGCCGAGCCGTCGCTTCAGCACATCGCGGGCGAGCGCCCAGGCCGCCTCGACGCCGAAGGCTCGCGCGCGCGAGGCAAGCAGGGCCCAGTCGAGGGTGGGATTCCGGCTCATGAAGAGCTTCAGATCGTAGAGCCAGAGAAGCCGATCGAAGCAGTGGCCGGCCGCGTGAACTCCCAGATAGAGAAGCTCGTCTTCGGGGGCAAGCACCCAGCACGGAGCGCCTCCCCCCGTGCGATAGGCGCGGGCGCGGGCCAGCAGCGCTTCCGCGGGCAGGGTGACGCCGAAGCCGACGTAGGCGCGGAAGTGCAGCTCGATCACCGGCGGGCAGCGGCCGGCCAGATGCAGATGATGGTGATGGCGGCGGGCATAGAGCGCAGAGAGGCCGTCTTCGAGCTCATAGCCGAGCGGCTCGAGGGCGTCGGCCGCCCCCTCGACGTCCCCCTCCGCAACGAGGAGGTCGAGATCCGTGCAGCGGCGCATCGAGGCTTCGGGATAGAGACGCTCGGCGAGGACCGGGCCCTTGAGCGCCACCGTCTGGATGCCGGCCGCGTCGAGGACAAGGAGGGCCCGGTCGAGCGCGCGGGTCACGTTGGCCTGCCACAAGCGCTCCACCGCCTCCAGCCGCTCGAGCAATCGCCGCGCGTCCTCCGGCACGGGAACCCTGGCGAGGAGGAGCTCGGGTCGCAGGATGCCGAGCACGCCGTCCCGCCCCGCGCTCTCGACGAGCGCGGTCCAGTCGGTGACGTCGCGGCAGAGCGCGTCGAAGCGCTCCCGCTCCTCCGGAACGGCGGCCACGAGGTGATCGAGGATGGCGGTCACGGCTGCGCGAGCCTCGCCACGACCTGGCGGGCCTCGCCGTGGCCGGGCTCGAGCGAGAGGACGCGACGGTACTCGCCGAGCGCCCGGTCGCGATCGCCCGTCTTGAGATAGGCGCGCCCCAGGGCCACCCGCATGTGGACATTGCGTGGCTCCTGCTCCACGAGCCGCTGCCATTCTGCCAAGCCCTGGACGTATTGCTCCGCCTCCCAGAGGCGCTCGGCCAGCCTGACGCGGTAGACGACCGCCCGCGCGTCGAGGGCCACGGCCTGGCCGTACGCCTCGAGCGCTCTCTCCCGCTCGCCCGTGGCCTCCAGCGCCTGCGCGTGCGCGAAGTGGCCCGCGGCGTCGAGAGGACCTTCGGCCAGCGCGCGGTCCCATTCGGCGCGCGCGGCCGGCCATTGCCCCTCGTCGCTGAGGCGCTGCGCCAGCGCTCGACCATAGCGTGCCGTCGAGAGCTTGGCGTCGCCGCCCAGCCGGGAGGACACGATGGCGCGGAGAGCCGGTGCCTCGGCGGCAAACACGAGGTGTTCGCCCGCTCCCTGACGCGCCCGGGCGCTCTTCAGCGCTTCGCTGAAGACTGCAAGCGCTTCCGGTCGGCCGAGGGCGGCGAGGGCGCGGGCCCGGGTGAGCAAGAGCTCGGGATGGCCGGGCGAGCCGGCGAGCGCGGCATCCATCTGGGCGAGGGCGCGCGCGGGCTGACGTATGCCGAGGAGCAGTTGCGCCCAGGCCCAGCGGATCACCGTCGCCTCGTCCGTCCCGGCATTCGGGAGGGCCCGCTCATACAGCGCATCCGCCTCGCGCAGGAAGCCGCGGCCCTCGAGCTGGCCGGCAAGGGCCGTCAGCGTCGCGGGGCGCGAGGGAACGAGGTCTGCCCATTGCTTCGCCTCGAGCCCGCGTGGAGCCAGCCTGTCCACGAGGTCGGGCAGGAGGGCGGGATCGAGCTCGACCGCCCGGCGTCCGGCGGCGAGAGCGACGTCCGGGCCCGAGGCTTCTCCTGTGAGACTCAACGCGGCCTGCGAGCGATAGAGGTACGGGTTCTCCGGCTGAAGCGCGACGGCGCGCTGCATGGACACGAGGGCGGCTCGATGAAGGTCGGCGCCGCCCTCGCCGCGAGCCGCCGACTGCAGCTCGAGGGCCCAGGCGAGCCGCTCGTGGACGAAGGGATTGGACGGTGTGGAGGCGATCAGCCGCCGGAGATCCGCCACCGCCGCCATCGCGAGCGCCTGCGCTTCGGGCGGGGCCGGCTCGCCGGGGGCCCGGGCGGCCAGGAGTCGGCGCGCCTCGGCCAGTCCGGACTGCGCGCGCTCCGCGGGCGCCGCCTCGACCCACGCGGGGCCGATGATCCAGGGCACGAGCCCGGATGCCAAGCCGAGGGCGACGGCCGAGGCCACGACCCGCTGCGCAAGCCCTGCGCCCAGCGTGTGCCCTCTGACCACCTCGACGGGGATGGGCCCCGCCCCGGTGAAGCGCGTGTGCAGGGCCGTGGTTGCGAGCCCGAGACACGCCGCGGCCAGGATGCCGTCGGCCGGAATGCGCGCGGGGAAGTCGACGGCGCTGTGGACGAGAAGGGCGACGACGGCGCCGAGCGCGCCTATGGCGATGCCCACGCTGAAGGGATCGCTCCTCTGGCCGTCTGCGTCTCGGCCCACGGGGCAGCGGCCCCGGCCGAGAAGATGCGCGCCCACGAGGTCGCGCGCGACCCGTCCCGCCGCCCAGAGGGCGAGCGCTGCCCCCAGGGGCCCCGTCTCGATCAGGAGCTGGAGGAGATCGCTGTGCGCGTACGGAAAGTACATGTGCCCGGCGCCGAGCGTCGAGGGCTGGAAGTGGAAGAAGGCTTCCTTGTACGCGCCCAGCCCCACGCCGAAGGTCGGGAAGGCGGCCAGCATGGGCAGGCTCGCCTGCCATTGAAGTACGCGACCGAGCGCGTCGGCCGAGCCCACGCGATGGAGCAGGGGGCCGAGCCCGATCCAGAGGCCATAGCCCAGGATCACCGCGCCGAGCGCGCCGGCCGTGGCGAGCGACCATCGAAGCCCACCGTGGCGAAGCCCACCGAGGCGGGCCGCGGCGAGCAGGCCGAGCGCGCCCGTCACGGCCAGGCTCACCAGGGCGCCGCGGCTCAGGGTCAAGACCATGGCGAGGGTCATGAGGCCGACGCCGAAGGCGGGTAGATAGCGGCGAAGCGCGGCCTCCCGGGCCCGCGGCGAGCGAACGATGTCCGCGAGGCGGCCGGACTCGCTCCGCGCCTGGCCGCGGCGCGCGACGAGATAGCCCACACCCAGACACACCAGCATGAGGAGCCAGGTCGCGCAGTGGTCGGGATTGGCGAAGGGGCCCGTCAAGCGCGCGTTCAGCCTCTCCTCGCGCCAGCGGAAGATCCAGTCCTCGCGGGCGAGAAAATCCACGAGCGAGGCGAAGGCGATCGCGCCCCCCGTCACGAGCAGGGTGCGCACGAGGCGCTCCACGTCCGCGCGACGGCGGACGACGTTGACGACGACGACGTAGACGCCGACGTAGGTGAGAAAGAGGAGGAGGGCGCGCGCGGTGTCGCCGGGCGAGACCGTGCCCACGAAGAGAAAGCGCGCGGGCAGGGAGGCCGCCGACTCGGGAGAGGCGAGGGCCCAACGGAGAAGGGGACCCGGACCCAGGACGAGCTGGCTTGCGATCAGGACGACGAGGAGCCCCACGGGCCGGTCGAGGGCCGTGCGTCGCCACTCGAGCCGGCCCGCGGCGACCATGCCGAGGACCCAGGCGAGGGCGGACAGGAGGACCAGGAGCTGGGTGGCGGCGAGGAGCCAGCCGGCGTGCGCGCCGCCCGCCAGGGCCGGCCACAGGAGGGCCGCGTAGAGGAGCCAGATGCTCGCGGACTCGAGCGGTACCGCCGAGCTCTCACTCCTTGTGATCGCTGCCGTAGTAGGCATCGTAGTATCGGTGCTGGTCGGCATAGTAGCCGCCAGGCCGCATGTCGACCCGGTTCAGCAGGACGCCCAGGATGCGGCCCTTGACCGCGTCGATCTGCTCGGCCGCGCGCCGCGCCGCCTCCGCCGATGTCTTGCCCCCGCGCACGACCAGGATGACGCCGTCCGTCTGGGCGGCGAGGGCCACCGCGTCCGAGACGGAGAGAACGGGCGGCGTATCGATGACGATGAGATCGAAGACGCGCGTGGCCGCCTCCAGGAGATCGTGCATGCGTCGCGACGCGGCGAGCTCGGCGTGGTTGGGGGGCAGCGGCCCGCTCACCACCACGGAGAGGTTGGGCACCCGCGTGGGGATGGCCACGTCGGCCAGGCTCTTGCCCTCGATCATGGTCGTGGTCAGACCGCGCTGGTTGTCGAGGCCGAAGATCCTGTGGAGGGTGGGCTTGCGCAGGTCGCCGTCCACGAGGAGGACGCGCGAGCCCGACTGCGCGCACACCGCGGCGAAGTTGGCCGCCGTGGTCGTCTTGCCCTCCGCGGGCGTGGCGGAGGTGATGACGATGGTCTTGCAGGGCCGATCGAGGCCCGCGAACTGGATGTTGGTCCGGAGCGTCCGGTACGCTTCGGCGGCGGCGGACTTGGGCGCCGTCTCCGTCACGAGAGCGGTGGGCGTCCCGGACCCGGTCTGCTCGCGCGCGCGTCTCACCTCAGGGCCTCGACGCGAAGGCGGGGACGACGGCGATCACGGGCAAGCCGAGCACGCGCTCGACGTCCTCGGGTGACTTGACGCTGCGGTCGAAGTACTCGACGCCCACCACCGCGGCCACGCCCAGCCCCAGTCCCAGGAGCACGCTCATCATGAGCCCGAAGGTCTTGCGCGGGCGTACGGGGATTCTCGGCACGGACGCTTCCTCGACCACGCGCGCGTTGTTGGTGTCGAGGCCGCCCGCCACGCCCGTCTCCTTCAGGCGCTTGAGCATGGCCTCGTAGAGCTGCTGGTTCGAATCCGCCTCGCGCTGGAGGGCGGAGTACTCGATCTCCTTCTCGTTGAGCTCCTGGCCTTCGGAGCGCAGCCGGTTGACCGCGCCCATCAGGCTGTCCTCGCGCGCCCTCGCGACCTTGTACTCGGTGTCGAGGGCGCGCAGGGACTTCTGGATCTCCGCGTCCATGCGCTGGGCGAGCTGCTGGATCTGCGCGTCCACCTTGAGGACCTCGGGGTGCTTGTCCTTGTAGGTCTGGAGCAGCTTGGAGCGCTGGTTCTGGAGCTCGGCCATCTCGGCCTTGAGCTTGCCGATGAGGGGGTCCTCGATGGAGGTGGTCAGGCTGTCCGTGCTCGCCTGCTCCTTGGCGATCCGGTTCAGCTCGCGCAGCTTGGACTCGATGGACAGCCGTCGCGCCTGCGCGTCGAGGTGCGAGCGGTTGACCTCCTGGGCCTTCTGCGCGGTCAGCACTCGCTGCTCCTGGATGCCGAGAATCCCGGACTTGACGCGATAGTTCTGGAGAGCAACCGAAGACTCCGCGACCTTGGTCTTGAGCGAGGACATCTGTTCGTTCAGCCACACGAGGGCGTCGCGCGAGCCCTTGAGCTTGGAGTCGAGGTTGTACTTGACGTACGCCTGCGCCACCGTGGTCGCCACCTCGGCGGCGAGGATGGGATCGGAGTGCTCGAAGCGGACGAGGACGAGCTGCGTGTTGCGGATGGGCTCGACGGACACCATGCCCATGCGCTTGACCCGCGGATCCGTGCCCGCGCCGAGGGCGGCGAGGGCGCCCGAGCGGCCCTGGCGCTTGAGGGCGGCCACGGTGTTCTCCATGACGGGACGGCTCGTCATCAGCGCGTACTGCGTCCGGTAGTACTCGAGCGAGCCCATGCCGGGATTGGTGATCTCCTGGATGTTCAGGATCTTGGGCAGCTCCGGCTCGATGAGCACGGTGGCCGAGGCCTGGTAGATGGGCGTCTGGGCGAGGGTCCAGATCGCCCCCGTCACCGCCGTGAGGAGGAAGACCGCGGTGAGGAGCCACCGGTGCTTCCACAGCATCCGGAGGTAGTCGTTCAGGTGCGCCTGACCCTGAGTATCGCGCGGCTCGAAGCTCATGTGATCATCTCGGGACAAACCCCTTCACCTTGGGCTCCACCACTAAAAAAAACTTTCCGGCACCACCACCACGTCGTTCTCCCGGAGGGAGATCGCCCGGTCGCGCTGGCCACGCTTGATGACGTCGTTCATGTCCACGCTGATGACTTCCTGTCCGCCCGCCGCCGTGCTCCGGATGACCCGCACCCGACCCGGCGAGGCCTTGTCGGTGAAGCCGCCGGCCAGGGTGATGCCCTCGAGGATGTTGGTCTCCTTGTCGAGCGGATACGCGCCGGGCTTCTTGACCTCGCCGAAGACGAAGAACGTGTTGCCCTTGGGGATGACGATGGAGTCACCGTCCATCACCTCGACGTTCTCGACCGGATCGCCGGACATGACACGCGCCACGTCGAGGCGCCTGGTCGTGGGGGCGCCGCCCGGCTGACCCGTCGCGCCTTTTCCGCCGTCGCCGCGGACGAGCAAGACCTGGGTGCCCGCGGTCTTCGAGAGTCCACCCGCGCGCGAGAGGATGTCGCGGACGGTGGTCGGTCCCTGGAGGTAGTAGACCCCCGGCTTGTCGGCCTCGCCGTTGACGTGCACCTTCTGTGACTGGAATTCCTTGACGGACACGAGGACCTGCGGGTTCACGAGGTAGTCCTTCTCGAGGGCAGCGCGGAGGGCGGCGGCGAAGGCCGTGGGGGTGAGACCGGCGGCCTTGACCCGGCCCACGAGGGGAATCGCGGCATAGCCGTCGGGATCGACGGGATACTCCTTGGAGAGATCGTCCTGCCCCCACACCGTGACCTTGAGGACGTCGCGCGAGCCGATGACGTACTCCTCGGCCGGGGCCAGAGCGACCGGACCCACGGCGAGCAGAAGCGTCAGGAGCAGCGAGAGCGAGCGTGGCATCGTGGTCACCATTCCTCTCTTCATTTGTATCTCAAGCAGCCTCTAGAATTGCAGAGTTATCCTTCCGGCGATCTTGCTGTCCTCGTAGTTGAAGGGGCGGAAGTTCGAGCCGCGGCTCTGGAACGTGTAGTCGAGCCCGGTTCGGAGCCAGGGCTGGATGGCGTACTCGAGCCCGAGGGTGCCCCCCGCCAGCTTGTCGTGACGCCACTTGGTCCGCACGGCATCGAGGGGCTGGCGGGTGTTGTAGTCATTGGTGCCCACGGCCGCCCGGAGGGTGGCGGAAAGCTTCCTCGAGAACTCCTGACGCACGCCGAAGGTGGCCGAGCTGCTGACGTAGTACTGGGCGTTCTCGAACACCGATTCCTGCACGCTCCGGTCGGTATCCAGGGTGAAGGTGGTCCGATCGCTCATCCGGAAGATCCAGCCTCCGCCCATGGTGAGACCGGTGAAGTTCGGCGTCACGCCCGAGATCTCCTCCCGGTGCAGGATCCCGATCCGGAAGGTGGAGGAGAGCTTGGAGGTAACATCCCCGCGCACCTGGAAGGTGACGATGTGCGTGCGCACGTCGCGCTCCGTGGCGGAGGCAAAGGTCTTGGTGCCGTACTGGTAGCCCAGCCCGAGGTCCCCGGTGGGCCGGAATTTCCAGAAGACCGTCAGCCCGGCGAGGTGCTCGTCCCGATCGAGCTGCTTGACGGTCTGGTCCTGCTCGGCCTGGGCGCCGGCATTGGCGGCGCTGCTGCTGTCGCTGCCGGGGAAGCTGATATGCGTCCAGGTGTAGTTCGCGCCCAGGGAGAACCGATCGGTCAGCTTGTACTCCGCGGTGGGGGCGAGGGTGTTGGTGCTGCTCTTGATGGGGCCCGTGAGCTCCGTGCCCGGGGGAATGGTGGTCTGGATGTAGTCGTCCCGGAACATGAGCTGGAGCTTGGCCAGCGTGAGCTTCCCCTGGCCGACGAAGCTGTGGTTGACGGTGTCGAGCCCCTCGAGGTCGAAGTAGTGGAGTATCTCCGCCCGGTAGCCCGCCGCGAGCTGTAGCGTTCCCCGTCCGTACTCCACCAGGAATCCCGGCGTGGTGCGCGAGATCATGCTGCTCTTCTCGCCGGAGGCCGTCTGGAACACGTTGGTCTCGTACTCGATGCGCTCGGACAGGAAGGGCGTCACGGTCAGCCCGGGCAGCCATTCCTCGAGGTTGAGCGCCCCCGCCGGTAAGGGCGGGGCGACCAGCAGGGTGACCGCGGCCAGAGCCGAGAAGCCAAGTTGTCGCATATCCACGTTGCGCGCTTCGCCCCATCACCAGGGAGCGCAGGAGGTCATGCTCGAGTCCGCCTTCGGAGCGTGGACACGACGACGCCGGGGCTGGCTCGCGCCTAGGGGCACGGCGGGCTGGCGCAGCTCTGTCTCGGGCCCAGCGTGCTGTCGAGGCCAATGCTGTTGCCGGGCAGCGGGGTCGCCGGACTCGACGCCGCTTCCAGCTGGGCGGCCAGGGCCCCGCCCGCGGCGTCATTGATGGCCGCGACCAGGGTCGGGGCGGCCGCGATGGCGCAGGCCACGATCTGCGGTCGCGCCTGCGGGGCGAGGGCGACCGCCGCGCTCACGATGGCCGGCACCACTCCCGGCTGCTCGGGTGCGGGCACGGCCCGGATGGCCGCGCAGGCCACCGACGGCGCAAACGGCGTGCGATCAGGCACGACGAGGGCGGCAATGGCGGAGGTGACGACGCTCGGGGCCAGGACCCGGCGATCCGCGGGCTGAAGAATGCCCACGACGGCGGCCACGATGGGAGCGGCGTCTTCGGACCGGCCGGCCGCGACCGCCTGTGCCGTGGCCTGGGGCGCGCGGCCAGGATTCGTCTCGACCGAACGGACGACCTCGGCCGTCGACGGGGGAGCCGCGGGCGCGGGTGGCTGGGCCCCCGCGGTGGCGAACGACCAGGCGGCCAGGGTCAGGACGAGCCCGGCAACCGTGCGACCTCCGAGAGCGATGGCCGTGATGCCCATGGCTAACGCGTGCCCGGGCGCGCCAGGAAGCGCGGGCGCAGTCGCGCGAGGGCGGGGTTGGCGGCGGGGCGCCGCTCGGCCCGCTCGAGATCCGCGAGCACGCCCGGCAGATCGCGAAGACGCTCGATCACGGCGTCGGGAGTATAGCGCGATGCCCAGCCCTGGCCGGGGGCGAGCTGGACCACCCGCAGGCCCGCCGCGCGGGCGCCCTCGACGTCCAGGATGGGATCGTCGCCCACGTGCACGACCTCCTTGCGATCCATGCCGAGCCGCTCGAGGGCGATGTCGAAGATCGCCGGATCGGGCTTGCGAACCCCGCACTCGTCCGAGAACACGGTGGCCGCGAAGCGATCGAGTACGCCCTGGCGCTTCAAGATGGTGCGGAGGACTTCGCCGGGCGTGCGCAGCGTGTTCGAGACGAGCCCCACCACGATGTCACGGTCGCGAAGCGCCTCGAGCACCCTGCCCGTGCCCTCGTCGAGTGTGGGAGGCGCCAGGAGGGCGGGGCTCGAGTACGCGGTGGTCAGCGCGATGATCGCCTCGGAGCCCACGCGTCCGGGCAGCGCGGGATCCACGGCCTGGAGGAGCAGCGTCACGTGCCGCTCCACGGGGACGTCGCGCCATCTGCGCCAGATGCGGGCGAGGTGGCGACCTGACTCGCCGTAGGCGCGCGCGAGCTCGGCCGCGGGCACGCGGAAGCCGAAGCGCGAGAGCGTGGTCTCGAGCCCTGCCAATCGCTCGCGGCGATATCGCTCGTCGGTCGAAGGACTGTCGATGACAACGGTGCCCCAGAGATCGATCGTCACTGCTTTGATCATGTGGTCTGCGTGTCCTCCGCTTCCATGGCGCAGATGTTGCACTTCACATGCCACGACTGAGCCATGCGAAAGCCCGGTTGCGGACACCACAACCCTTCGCCGCTCGACGGCGAGCGGGTCTCGCGGACTGGACCTCAGAGGTTAGCACCTCGGGTCCGGAAGGGTAGCTAGATGGCGATGAGAGAAGTGGAAATCAATGACGGCGCTCCAGGGGCGGAGATAGCGCCCTCCTGGCCCCTCTGGCCCATCAATCTGGATGGTTTTTGGGCTGCCGGCGAGTCCTCAAACGAGCCTCCAGAGCCTGATACTACAAATTTTGGAGACCACGAGGACCAGCCGGGAAAGCCGAAATCTGGCAGAAACCTGACGCCCACGGGTAACCCGTCCTTAATATGCGGCCAGTCCGCAGACCCTTCCGTAGATTAGGTTTCGAATGAAGTCCGAGGATCCTTCCGCCTTCTCACCTCGTCCTCGCTGATCGGAGCCCCTCGTCATGTGTGGCATCGCTGGCCTGATGAGACTGGACGGGCCCATGACGGTAGAAGACGTCGGCGCGGTGCTCCGGATGCTGGACGCCCAGGGGCATCGAGGTCCCGATGACTGGGGGCTGCTGCTTCCCGACTCCGCGGCGAAGAGCCGGGAGCTGAGCCCGCTCCTCGGCCGACTCGATCCCGCCCACGTGATGACCTATCCCGTCGAGAGATCCTCACCCACGACAGTGCTGGGAGTCCGCCGTCTTGCCATCCTCGATCGCTCGCCGCGCGGCCGCATGCCCATGGGCTCGGCCGACCGGCGCGGGTGGCTCGCCTACAACGGAGAGACGTACAACTATCGCGAGCTGCGCGCCGAGCTCGGACCGGCGGAGAGCTTCGGCTCGGGGAGCGACACCGAGGTGCTGCTCCGGGCCTTCGACACGTGGGGAGAGGCGGCGCTCGCCCGGCTGCGGGGCATGTTCGGGCTCGCGTATTTTCAGGCCGCGCCCACGCCCACGCTCCTCCTCGCTCGCGATCGGTTCGGCATCAAGCCGCTGTACTGGCATGAGGACCGCCGGCGCGTGCTCTTTGCCTCCGAGGTTGCCGCCATCGTCCGCGGCGGCCTGGTGCCCGACGAGGCCAGCGGCGAGGCCCTCGCGCGCTTTCTCGAGTGGGGAAGCGTGCCGTCGCCCCTGACCACGGTCAAGGACGTGCGCACCCTCCCCCCCGGGCACATCCTGAAGATCAGCTCCCGCGGC
>Ga0137394_10000725_pt1 | contig 22925 bp, 20 predicted proteins | sample czobulk116metaG_FD_108278 | JGI IMG/M metagenome (GOLD analysis project Ga0137394, IMG submission 108278) | Vadose zone soil microbial communities from Angelo Coast Range Reserve, California, USA - czobulk1.16 metaG | ecosystem: Environmental > Terrestrial > Soil > Vadose zone | place: USA...
GTGGCCATGGACGACTGCATCTTCTGCAAGATCGTGGCGGGCAAGATCCCGGCGAAGAAGGTCGGGGAGAACGAGGGTGCGATCGCGTTCCCGGACATCAATCCGTGCGCGCCGGTGCACATCCTGGTGATCCCCAGGAAGCACGTCGCCTCCCTGAACGAGGTGGAAGACGGGGCGGTGATGGCGCCCGTCTTCGCCCTGGCCGAGAAGGTCGCGCGCGACCAGAAGCTCGACCAGTCGGGATGGCGGGCGGTGATCAATACCGGACCGGACGCGAACCAGCTGGTGTTCCACGTCCATCTGCACGTCCTGGGCGGACGCAAGATGGGCTGGCCCCCAGGGTAACCTGGCGCTCGCCCGTCTGCCCGGACCCAGGGTGCGGGTCCCTCCATTGACGGATCCCGCCTGTTCAGTCTACGTACGGCGAATTGTCCACTGACGCGCACAGCGTGGCACCGAGCGCCAACGCGCCTCCGCCTGAAATCCCCGGGGACATCCTCGACCTCGATGCGGTGAAGGTCGTCCGCCGTCTGCGCCGGGCGGGACATCAGGCGTACCTGGTGGGCGGCTGCGTCCGGGATCTTCTCTTGAGGATCCGTCCCAAGGACTTCGACGTCGCCACCAGCGCGCACCCGAACCAGGTCCGGGACACGTTCCGCAACTCGCGGCTGATCGGCCGCCGCTTCCGGCTGGCGCACGTCTTCTTCCGGGGCGGCAAGATCATCGAGGTCTCCACCTTCCGGGCCAACCCGCTCGACGAGCTGCAGGACCTGCCCCAGGATCTGTTGATCCGCCACGACAACGTCTTCGGGAGCGCGGAGGAGGACGCCCGCCGGCGCGACTTCACCATCAACGGCCTGTTCTACGACGTGGACGAGGGCCGGGTGATCGACTACGTCGGCGGCAAGGAAGACCTGCGCGCGCGGCTGATCCGCACCATCGGCAACCCTGACGTGCGCATGCGCGAGGATCCGGTGCGCATCCTCCGCGCCATCCGCTTCGCAGCGAAGTGCGCGTTCGACCTCGAGCCCAACACGCTGGCGGCGATGAAGGCCCACGTGCACGAGATCCCCCGCTGCGCGCCGCCCCGGGTGCTGGAGGAGGTCCTCAAGCTGGTCCGCTCGGGCGCGTCGCGCCGGTCCTTCGAGCTGCTGCGCGAGGTGGGGGCGCTGCGGATCCTGCTACCGCCCGTGGCGGCGTATCTCGAGCGGCGGGGCCGGGAAGAGGCCGAGCGGCACCTCCGCGCCCACGACGCGCTCGACGCGCACGTGCGCGTCGGCGAGATTCCCTCCGACGCCGTGCTGCTCGCAACCTTGCTGGCGCCGCTCCCGCGTGAACCAGGCCGGCGGGGACCGGTCCCCAAGGCCTCGCAGCAGCCCGCACAGGCCCCTCCGGCGGCGGAGAAGGCCGACGAGGAGCTGGAGCAGGAGCTGAGCGCGCTGGAGGAGGCTGCCGAGGCGACCGAGGCCACCGAGGCGGAGGCGGAGGACCCGGCGCAGGCGCCGCTGCCCGAGGGCGCCTTGCGGGAGCCGGCAGAGATCCACGACGAGCGGCTGGGCACGCAGCCCTTCGCCGCCACCACCGAGGCGCAGTCCTGGAGCCTGCCGCAGGACGTGGTGGCGCCGGACGTGGTCCTCTCCGAGATGGTCCGCACCGCGCGGCTTCCCCGGCGCATCGCGGAGCGCGCGCGGATGATCCTGCTGGCGCAGCCGATCCTCTCGGGGGAGCGGCGCCGGCGCAGGTCGTCTCCGCAGGCGTTCGCGCGGCAGAGCTACTTCCCCGAGGCGCTGGCGGTGTTCGAGCTCTCGGTGGCGGCCACGGGACAAGGCCACGAGCAGCTCGCGAAGTGGCAGCACATCTTCGCGGGACAGGACTTGTCGCAGCTTTCCAGCGAGGAGCCGACCGGGAAGGGGCCGCCGCGCAGCCGCGGAGGGCGGGGCGGCCGTAGGCGCCGCGGGCATGGGCGTCAAGGGCAGGCGCGGCGAAGCTGAAGCGTGCTGGTGCTCGTGCTGGTTTTGGTGCCGGGGACTCGTGCTGGTGCTGGTGCGCGTGCCGGAAGGCGATCTCTCCTCAGGGAGCGGCGTTCGTCTGGATCAGCTCGATCAGTTTCCTGGCCAATGCCTCCGGGTTGTCCAGCGGCAGGAAGTGGCCTCCGGGTAGCACTTCGAGCTCCACGCCCAACGCGGCCGCGAGCGGGCGGCCCACGGTGTCCACCGGCAGATAGGCGTCGTCGGCGCCCCAGATCAGTCGGATCGGTACGCCGGTCTGCTTCAGCCGCGCCGTCATCCCTTCCGTCTGCCTCGGGTCGAGGCAACGCGCCGCATGGATCAGCCGCCGCCCGCCGGTCTCGCCGGCGTAGGCGCCGAGCAGGTCGCGGATGCTTCGGAGCTTGCGCACGAGCACCGGCTGCAGGCGCGCGGCCTGCGCCGGGTCCCAGCTGCGGATGCTCTCCACCGCGCCCATCGCCCACTCGGTCTCGAACACGCCGTCCATGAGGATCAGCCGGCGCACGCGGGCCGGCGAGCGCACGGTGAGGATCTGTGCCGCGGCCGTTCCGACGTCGTGGGCAACCACTGTCGCGCGCTCGATCCGCAGCTCGTCCAGCAGCTCGAGCAGCCACCCGGCTTGCCGTTCCATGCCCACGTCGGGCTCATCCGGCGACGCGCCGTAGCCGATCAGGTCCGGCGCCAGCATGCGAAATCCAGCCGCCGCCAACCGCGGCGCGACGTCCTTCCAGAGCCCCCGCGTGGCCGGGAAGCCGTGGAGGAGCAGCACCGGCGGACCGCGACCGGCGTCGTCGAGGGCGAAGCGGCTCATTTCCAGACGCGGCGGTCGTCGACCCGCTTGGCGCCTTCCGGCACGGCGCCGGTGCGGACCTCTCCCCGGACCTTCACGGCGTCCCGGAGTGCGTCGGCGACCAGCGCCACGTCCACCGCCGCCCCCGGAGCGAGCTCCAGCACGTATTCGAGATGGTCCTGGTGATGCTCCCGCGTGATCACCGCCTGGAAGCGCGTGATCCCGGGGAACGCCTTCAGCGCCTTCTCGATCTCCGCGCCGCGGATGAACATCCCCTTCACCTTGACCGCGTCACCCACCCGCCCGAGCAGGCCGGCGAGCTTGGGCGCGGTCCGGCCGCAGGCGCACTTCGAGGGCGGCGCCATCGCGCCGATGTCGCCCGTCGCGAAGCGAATCAGGGGGTAGGCTTCGTCGAAGATGGTCGCCACGATCTGGCCGGGCTGTCCTGGCGCCGCCTGCGCGCCGGTCTCGAGGTCCAGCACTTCGAGGATGCACTCAGGGTGGAGATGCATCCCGCCCTTCTCGGCGCATTCGTACGCCAGACAACCCTGGTCGGCGGTCCCGTATCCCTGCAGGACGCGCACGCCGAAGTCGTTTTCCAGCTCGGCGCGGAGCGATTCGGGCAGCATCTCGGCGGTGACGAAGGCGACCTCGATCGAGAGCGGCGTGCCGAGCTCGCGCCCCCGCTTGAGCAGGGCGTAGAGGAAGCTGGGGGTGCCGAGGTATGCCGTCGCCCGCAGCGTGGCGGCGATGCGCACTTGAAGGTCCGTCTGCCCCGTCCCGGCGGGCACGACCACGCAGCCGAGCGTGCGCGCTGCCGAGTCGAGCATGAACCCCAGCGGCGTGAGGTGATACGAAGCCGAGTTCATGGCGATGTCGCCGGCGCGGAACCCCGCCGCGGCCAGCGCCATGCGGAAGCGCCAGAAGTCTTCGACGTCCCCCTGCGGATCGAGGATGGGCCCGGGCGAGGCGAAGACCCGCGCGAGCTTCCCGGTCTCGACGCCGAGCAGTCCTCCGAACGGAGGGTCCGCGGCCTGCAGCGCCGGGACGTCGTCTTTTCGCGTGATGGGGATCTGCTCGATGCGTTCCGCGTCCGGAGGGAGCGTACGGCGGTAGTAGGCGGAGGCCGCGCGCGCATGGGCCACCGTCTCGCGCAGCCTGCGGACCAGCCGGCGCTCGCGGTCCGCCGCGCTCTCCTGCTCGAGCGACGGATCGAGGATGCGTCCCGGCCTCACGACAGCCACCGCTTGCGCCGCCGGTATGACTTGGTGGCCTTGTAGCTCTTCTTCCCCTCGCCGCCGCCCAGGTAGAACTCGCGCACGTCCTCGTTGGCCTTCAACTTCTCCGGCTCGCCGTCCAGCACGATCCGGCCGCTCTCCATGATGTAGCCGAAGTGCGCGATGGAGAGCGCGACGTTGGCGTTCTGCTCCACCAGGAGCATGGTCGTCTTCTCCTCCTGGTTGATCTTCTGGATGATGCGGAAGATCTCCTGCACCAGCAGCGGCGCCAGGCCCAGCGAAGGCTCGTCGAGCAGGATCAGCCGCGGCCGCGCCATCAGCGCGCGGCTGATCGCCAGCATCTGCTGCTCGCCGCCCGAGAGGTATCCCGCGATCTGCTTGCGCCGCTCCCGCAGCCGCGGGAAGTAGTCGAAGCAGAGATCGCGGTCGCGCTTGAGCGCCGCGAAGTCGCGCCGCGTGTACCCGCCCATGGTGAGGTTCTCGTCCACGGTCAGGTCCTCGAACACGCGGCGCCCTTCCATCACCTGGAAGATGCCCCGGCGGACGATGTCCTCCGGATCCATCTCCTCGATGCGCACGCCATCCAGCTCGATGGCGCCGTCGGTGACCTCGCCCTCCTCCGCGCGCAAGAGGCCCGAGATGGCTTTGAGCGTAGTGCTCTTGCCCGCGCCGTTGGAGCCGAGCAGGGCGACGATCTGCCCCTTCGGCACCTCGAGCGAGAGGCCCTTGAGGACGAGGATCACGTCGTCGTAGACGACCTCGACGTTGGCGAGCCGGAGCATGGCCGCGTCACATTGTAGGGGACACGCGATTGCGTGTCCCCAACACTCAGAGGCCCAACCAGTCCGGGCGGCGCTCCATCTCGTACTGCTTGGCCTTCACCAGCTTGCCGCCCTTCACCATGTAGATGTTCACCTTGGTGGTCGGCCGGTGATCGGTCGACGTGTACGTGATCGGCTCGGTCAGTCCGCCGAGGTCGAAGTCCTTGAACGTCTCCAGCGCCATCTTCACGCCCTCGCCGGTGAGCTTGCCCGCCTTGTCGGCGCGCTTGAGGGCCTCCGTCCACACCAGGGCATACGTCCAGCCGCGCACGTAGAAGGTGTCGTGTGTGTCGTTGGGGTGGTTCTTCTGGTGGAAGTCGGTGAGCTTCTTCATCCCCGGGACGTTCTCGCCGTACGGCACGTCCACCATGATGCCGGTGACGCCTTCGGCGGCCTCCTGGGCGATCTGGGGCAGGGTCTCGCCGAACCCGTAGGGGTTCGAGCCGAACTTGGTGTTGAGGCCCAGCTTCTTCGCGTCGCGCAGGATGGTGGAGACGCCGGTGGTGGTGACGTTGATGTACGCGTAGTCGGCGCCCTTCTGCTTCATGTTCAAAAGCTGGCTGGTGGCGTCCTGGAAGGCCCCGGGCACGATCTCCTCGTCGACCAGGTCGACCCCGTTGTCCTTGCAGAACCGCCGGCCCGCCTCGATGGGGCTCTTCCCGTAGGCGTTGTCGCCGTAGAAGAAGGAAACTTTTGGATTTCGCGACTTGTCCTTCCAGTCCTCCTTCACCCAGCGGAGCCAGGCGCGCAGGTCGTCCGAGTAGGTGGGACCGACGAAGAAGTTGAAGGGGGTCTTGGTCGGGTCGGTGAGGTGGGCGGAGAAGGAGGCCGAGATGTAGGGGACCTTGTCCTGGTTCACCTGGGTCTTCAGGCCCTCGGTATCGCCGGTGCCCCAGCCGTTGATCAGGATCACCTTCTCGTCGCCCGCCATGCGCTTGTAGGCGGCGACCGCCTCCGGGATCTTGTAGCCGTAGTCCACGTCCACCAGCCGGATCTTCTTGCCGTTGATCCCGCCCTGTTCGTTCGTCCAGGCCACTCCGTCGCGCACGCCCTGGGCGTACGGCTTGCCCACGTCGGAAGTGATGCCGGTGAGGTCGAAAATGCCGCCGACCTTGATCTCCTGCTGCGCCTGCGCGGACGCGGCCGCGCAGAGGACCAACAGCGACCATCGAATCAGCTTCATGGTGTCTCCTCCTTCAGTACGAGAACGGGTACAGCCGGAACCAGTTGCGGATCCGCCTCCAGAAGTCCGCGAGTCCGTCAGGCTCGAAGATGAGGAACAGCACGATGGTGAGCCCGAACACGCCGACCTTCAGGGGTGTGAGGAGCTGCACCAGGTGGGGGAAGCTGTCCGACAGCGCGCTGGTCATCAGCCGCAGGAACTCGGGCAAGAGCGTGAGGAAGACGGCGCCGAGGATCGAGCCGAGCACGCTGCCCAGGCCTCCGATGATGATCATCCCGAGGAAGTCGATGGCGACGGCCAGCGGGAAGTTCTCGGGGCTGATGATCCGGGCCTGGTACGCGAGAAGCGAGCCCGCCAGCCCGATGTAGAACGAGCTGACCGCGAACGAGAGCAGCTTGTAGCGGAAGACCTCGACGCCCATCACCTCCGCCGAGATGTCCTGGTCGCGGATGGCGATGAACGCCTTGCCCACCCGGGTGCGGAACAGGTTCTTGGCGAAGTAGAGCAGCGCCACGCAGATGGGGACGATGAGGAAGAACAGGCGCCGGTCGTCGGCGAATTCGAAGCCGAAGACGCGCGGCGAAGGAATGCTGATGCCGGCCACGCCGCCGGTCACCGCGTCCCAGTGCGTGGAGGCGAACTCGACGATGAAGTGCGCGGCGAGCGTGGCCATCGCCAGGTAGAGACCTTTGAGGCGCAGGGAGGGGATCCCGAAGATCATCCCCGCCAGCGCCGCGCTGACTCCCGAGAGCGGGCAGGCGATCAGGAACGGGACGCCGTGGTTGGCGAGGAAGGCGGTGGTGTACGCGCCCACCGCCAGGAACGCGGCGTTGCCCATCGAGATCTGCCCGGTGAAGCCGGTGAGGATGTTCAGGCCGGTTGCGGCGATCACCGCGATGGCCGCGCGGTTCGCCACGTCCAGCCAGTACGAGCCGGCGGCGAACGGGATGGCGAAGAGTGCCGCGATGAACACCGCGAGCAGGCGCCGGGCGCGGCGGGTCTCGAAGATGCCCATGTCGCTGGCGTAGCTGGTGTGGAATTCGCCGGAGAGCACGGTTCAGACCCGCTCGATGCGCACTTTGCCGAACAGACCGTAGGGACGGACCATCAGGATCAGCACGAGCGCCACGAAGGGCGCAACCTCTTTCACCCCTCCGCCGAAGACGGGGTCCAGGTAGCCGCCCGCCAGGTTCTCCAGGACGCCGACCAGAAGTCCCCCGAGGATGGCGCCGCCGATGCTGTCGAGGCCGCCGACGATCACCACCGGCAGGACCTTGAGCCCCAGGATGGCCAGCGATCCGTCGACGCCGCCGCGCATGGTGGCGAGCAGGATGCCGCCCGCCGCCGAGACCATCGCCGCGATGCTCCAGGAGAGCGCGAAGATGCGCCGGACCGAGATGCCCATCGAGAGGGAGACTTGCTGGGAGGCGGCGGTCGCGCGCATGGCGATGCCGGGACGCGCGTACTTGAAGAACAGGGTCAGCGCAACCAGCAGGACCGCGACGGAGGCCGCGCTGTAGAGGTATCCGCGCGCCACCGGCAAGGGGCCGATCTGGATCGGGTCGAGCGAGAACACCGGGGGAGCGGGGCGGGTATCCGTGCCCCAGATGCCCTGCACGATCGCGCGCAGGACGCTGGAGAGCCCCAGCGTCACCATGATCACCGAGATGATCGGCTCGCCGATCAGCGGCCGCAGCACGACCTTCTCCAGCGCGAGCCCGAGGAGCGCGGAGAAGCCAAAAGTCAGCAGCAAGGCCGGCACCATCGGAACGTGGGCCTGCTGGACGATGGCGAGGAAGACGTAGGCGCCCAGAAGCAGGAACTCGCCCTGCGCGAAGTTCAGGATGCCGCTCGATTTGTAGATGATCACGAACCCGAGCGCGACCAGCGAGTACACGCTTCCCACCACCAGGCCGTTGAGGACGAGTTGGAGAAGAAATTCCATCTAGGCCGTCTCCATACCCAAAATTCCTCTCGAAGCGTAGGCGCCAAGCGGCCTTCGGCCGCCGCGCCTAGGCCATCCTCATCTCGCGCACCGCGAGGTTGGCCTGGATGCGGGCCGTCCTGCCGTCCTGGTAGCGGATGGTGGTGTCCACCGCGATCCTCTGCTCGTCGCCGTAGAGCGCCGCGATGATTCCCTTGTAGCGGTCCTCGACGAACGAGCGCCGCACCTTGCGCGTGCGGGTCAGCTCCTCGTCGTCGGCGTCCAGCTCCTTGTAGAGGAGGACGAACTTGCGGATCTTCGCCGCCGCCGGGAGCGTCTGGTTGACCTTGTCGATCTCCCGTTGCAGCAGATCGTAGACGCGGGGCTTGGCGGACAGGTCGGTGTACGTGGTGTACGAGATCTTCTCCTTCTCGGCCCACTTTCCAACGATGCTTTGGTCGATGCACACGAGGCCCACCAGGTACGGCTGGTCCTGGCCGATCACCACCGCCTCCTTGATGTACGGCGAGAACTTCAGCCGGTTCTCGATGAACTGCGGCGAGAACTGGGTGCCGTCGGCGAGGCGGAGGACGTCCTTGAGCCGGTCGATCACCACCAGCTGTCCGTCCTCCAGGTAGCCGGCGTCGCCGGAGTGGAGCCAGCCGTCGGTGAGCGCGGACCGCGTGGCCTCGTCGTTCTTGTAGTAGCCGTGGAAGACGGCGGGGCTGCGGGAGAGGATCTCGCCGCCCTCGCTGATCTTCACGTCGGTCTGCGGGATCGGCTCGCCCACGGTGTGGAACTTGATCCGCTCGTCGCGGTGGATGCAGGAGATGCCGCTGATCTCCGTCTGCCCGTAGATCTGCTTGAGCCGCACGCCCATGGCGTGGAAGAAGCGGAAGACGTCGGGTCCCAGGGCCGCGCCGCCGGTGGTGGCGCTGCGCAGGTTTCCCAGACCCAGCCGATCCTTGAGCGGCCGGAACAGCAGCCAGTCGGCGGCGAAATAGAGCGCCCGCCAGAAGATGGGCACCTGCTCGCCGTGCGCCAGCCGGAGGTCGGCGACCTTCAGGCCGACGGGCATCAGCCGCTCGTAGAGGAACCGCTTGAGCGGCGTGGTGTCCATGATCTTCACTTGCACCGTGGAGTTCAGGCCCTCCCAGATGCGGGGAGGGGCGAACATCACGTTGGGACCGATCTCGCGCACGTCGTGCAGCGCGGTCTCCGGCTCCTCGGGGAAGTTGATGGTGAACCCGATGGCCAGCGCGGTGGCGACGGACATCATCTGCTCGCCGATCCAGGGGAGCGGGAGGAAGGAGACGAACTCGTCGGTGGGGCGGCGCGGGTCGACCTCGTGCAGGTTCATCGCCATGCTGAGGAGGTTCGCGAAGCTGAGCATCGCGCCCTTGGGCGCGCCGGTGGTGCCGGAGGTGTAGCAGATCATCGCCAGGTCGCTGGCCTGGCCGGCGCCGACGCTGCGCGCGAACCGGTCGGGTTCCTTCGCGTGCAGCTCGCGGCCGCGCCGCTCGACCTCCTCGAACGAGATCAGCTTCTCGTGCTTGTAGCGCCGCAGGCCGCGCGGGTCGGCGTAGACGACGTGGGTGATCTTGGGGAGCTGCTCGATCATCCCCAGGATCTTGTCGACCTGCTCCTGGTCCTCCGCGACCACGAACCTCGCGTCGCAGTGGTCGATCACGTACGCGACCTCGGTGAGCGTGGAGTCCTGGTAGATGCCGACCGAGGCCGCACCCGCCGCTTGCGCGGCGAGCTCGGCGATCACCCACTCCGGCCGGTTGTCGCCGATGATCGCCATCTTGCCGCCCCGCTCGAGGCCCAGCGCGGCGAGGCCGAGCGACAGGTCGCGGACGCGCTCGCCGTAGCGGCGCCAGCTCGTCTCCCGCCAGATCCCCAGGTCCTTCTCGCGCAGGGCCGCGCGGTCGCCGAGCCGCTCGGCGTTCTGCAGCAGCAGCTTGGGGAAGGTGTCGCCGGGAGTCATGCCGCATGGCCCCCCAGATACGCGGCCTGCACCTCCGGGTTGCGCTGGACGTCCTCCGGCGCGCCGTCGGCGATCTTCTGCCCGAAGTTGAGCACCACCACGCGGTGCGAGAGGTCCATCACCACGCCCATGTCGTGCTCGATCATGAGGACCGTGGTCCCGCGCTCCTCGTTGATTTCGAGGATGTAGCGGGCCATGTCCTCCTTCTCTTCGGCGTTCATGCCCGCCATCGGCTCGTCGAGCAACAAGAGCCTGGGATCGAGCGCGAGCGCCCGGCCGAGCTCGACCCGCTTCTGCAGACCATAGGCGAGGGTGTGCACCACCTGCTTGCGCCAGGGCTGGATCTCGAGGAAGTCGATGATCTCCTCGACGCGCTCCCGCTCGCGGATCTCCTCCTTCTGTCCCTTGCCCCAGTAGACTCCGCCTGCCAGCGTGCCGGTCCTCTGGTGCACGTGCCGGCCGATCAGCAGGTTGTCCAGGACGGTCATGCCCCGGAACAGGGCGATGTTCTGGAAGGTGCGGGCGATACCGCGCCGCGTCCGCGTGGCCGGCCCCAGGCGGGTGACGTCCTGGCCGTCGAAGACGATGTGGCCCTGCTGGGGACGGTAGACGCCGCTGATGCAGTTGAGGAGGCTGGTCTTGCCGGCGCCGTTCGGGCCGATGATGGCGCTCAAGGCGCCGGGTTGGACGGAGAAGCTCACGTCCTGGAGGGCGGTGACGCCGCCGAAGCGCAGGACGAGGTGGGAGATGTCCAGGAGGGGCGACGACATCCGACGAAAGACTACATGTTTGCTGTACAGAGGGGAACGGAGCCCTCTCTGGCCAGACCCGACCCCGACCCCGAACCCGACCCACGAAGCGGCGAGGGCGCGAGTCCCGATCCCGGACCCGCGCCTCCGTGGGTGTCTCTACTTCTTCTCTTCGGGTGCTGGCGCTGGCGTCGTTCCCGGCGCTGCAGCCTCGCCCCCTGGCGCCCCCGGCGTAGCCGCAGGCGCCGCCGGTGTCTCCGTCGTCTTGATGCTCTCCGTCATCATCCCGATCGTCCACGAGGATGAAGAATCCCGAATCGCATCCAGCGCCTTCACGGCCCTCACGTACTTCGCCTTGTCGTCCGCGTCGAAGAAGATCACGGGCGGTCCCTGCGTCGCCTCCTTGCTCTTCGCGACCCGGTAGTACGCCTTCAGCCGCTCCTGCGCGTTCGCGTCCGTCAGCGTCTCGCTGTTCAGGTGCCAGATCCCCGCCTCGTCGACCTTGAACACCACCTGCGTCAGATCGGGCGGTGGCGGCTCATTCAGCATCTCCGGCGGGGTCTCCTCCGGGACGCGCACGCCGATCTCCTTCTCCATCAGCGGCGTGAGCACCATGAAGATGATCAGCAGCACCAGCACCACGTCCACCAACGGCGTGATGTTGATGTCCGAGCGGGGCCCCTTCTGGGCGCCGACTGCCATTCCCATCGCTAGTTTCCCTTCAGCTCTTCAGCGGCGAGAGAGACGCCCTTCAGCTTCGCTTTCGAGGCCCAGTCGAGCACCGGCCGCACCTTGCCGTACTCGGCTTCCGAGTCGGCCTTGATCATCACCCGCTTGCCGGCCGCGGCCGCGTCGGTCATCGCGGCGACCACCTCTTCCTTGCTGGCGGGCCGCTTCTCCTGCTCGACGTAGACGTTGCCGTCCTTGGTCACGCTGATGAAGGCCGGCTCGGCCCCTTGCCCGGCCACGGCGTGCTTGGCCTTGGGCAACTCGACGCTCTTGCCGCGCTGGAGCATCGGCGTGATCACCATGAAGATGATCAGGAGCACCAGCACCACGTCGACCAGCGGCGTGATGTTGATGTCGGAGCGGACTCCGCTCTTGGTGGCGTCGAAGCCCATCGACTACGCCTTCGCCGGCGCCGTGGCGGTAGCCGTCTTGGTGGTGCCCGGGTTGGTGAGCGGCTCCTCGAACCGGCCTTCCTTGAGGAAGAAGTCCACCAGCTCGTTGGAGGCGTCGGCGATGTCGACGCTCATCTCTTCGACCCGGTTGGTCAGGTAGTTGTACATCATCAGGGCGGGGATCGCGACGAGCAGACCGAACGCCGTCGTGATCAGCGCCTCGGAGATACCAGCCGACACCGACGCCAGACCGCCGGAGCCGGAGGTCGCCATCAGCTGGAAGGCCGTGATGATGCCCAGCACGGTTCCAAGCAGTCCGACGAAGGGCGCGGACGAAGCCACCGTGGCCAGCCCGGACAGGCCGCGCCGCAGATCGGCGGTCACCCGCAACGTGGCGCGATCGATGGAGCGGTTGATGGCCTCCACCAGGTCGAAGTTCCCGACGTCGTGCGGGCCGGAAGCGCGCAGCGCCTCGCGGCCGCGGTTGTACTCGGAGATGCCCGCGCCGAGGACGCGCGGGATGTGTCCGTACTTCATGGTCGAGGCCAGCTGCGCCGCGTCGAGCATCTGGTGACCGGGTAGGAGATCACGCAGCTTCTCGGCGTACTTGCGGCTTTGGTCCTTGGCGCGGGAAAAGCTGAAGAGGCGCTCGGCCATCACGCTCAGGGAATAGACGGACATGATCGCCAGCGTGATGACGACCAGTCGGGCCGGAAGGCCCATCGACTTCCACATTCCAACGAGACTGAAATCCATAAAGGGAACTTCCTCCGGAATCGTTTCCCGAATTGTCCTCTGGCGGCGAAAAGGCGGCAGAACCTACACAGGCGGACACTCGCTGTCAACGCAACCGACCGGGGCGCGCGCCATCCTGTTTTCCAGGTAGCGGGAAAGCGGCGCCCGCGACCGGACGCCTTTGCGTTTGCTTGACTGCCCGCACTACATCAGGAAATCTGCCCGAGTCCCCGCATGACGCGCGCCTGCCTCGTGGTCTCCTTGCTGCTGGCGACGTCGGCGGGAGCGCAGACCAGCGGCGCGATCTCGGGGCGCATCCTCGACGCCCAGTCAGGGCGCCCGGTTGCGGGCGCGCTGGTGGTCGCTTCCGGCCCTGCCCTCCAGGGGACCGAGACCACCCGGACGGACGCCGAGGGTGAGTTCGAGATCGGGTTGCTCCCTCCAGGCGAGTACATCCTGAACGTCCAGGCCGACGCACATCAGCCGTTCTCGCAGGAGCGCCTGGTGGTCCACGCCGGCCGGTCGATCCGGGTTCCCTTGTCCATGCTGCCGGACAATGCGCCCGCGGCGCCCGTCCGCTTGGGAATCCAGGTCCCGGTCCTGCCGGCGACCACCTCCCAGACGGGGGCCATCTTCTCGCGGGAACAGTACGATCTCATCCCGTACGGGCGGGATGAGCGTTCCTTCGAGCAGGCGGCCCCGTCCGCGCCCGGCGTCGTCCCCAACCGGCCGACGGGGCTGCAGGTCTACGGGTCGCCGTTCACCGGGACGCGCTACCGGATCGACGGCGTGGACGTGAACGATCCTCGCACGAACCAGCAGGGCCGCTCGCTCTTGCAGCATTTCGTGGAGGAGGGATCGGTAGAATCCGGCGGCTTCGGCGCCGAGTACGGCCGGGTCGCCGGCGGCATCGTGCAGGCCACCACCCGCTCGGGCGGAAACGACCTGCACGGCTCCGCCTTCTTCGACTGGATGCCCTTGGAAATCCCCAAGCGGACGCTGCGGTACAACCTCGCGGGCGGCGCGGAGCTGGGCGGGCCCATCGAGAAGGACCGACTCTGGTTCTACGGCGGATTCGCGCCCGTGCTGATGGCCACCACCACGACCGCCCACACCGATTACCAGTACGTGGGCAAGCTGACCTGGCGGCCCGCGGACGGACAGACGCTCGACTTCGCCGCCATCACGGACGATTTCTCGGTGCGGTACCTCGGGCACCTCTTCGATCGGGCCGCGCAGGTGGAGGCCATCGCCGCCTGGCACCGGCAGGGCTCGGATGCCGACTCGCTGCAGGCACGCATCCAGGTCGTCCATCGCGCGGAGCTTTTGGGCCGCCATCGCCTCGCCTGGGGCGTCGAAGGCTCGAGGGATTCAGCGGCGGATGTCAGCCGGTGGTACGGAGCGGCCTTCCTACAGGACACGTGGAGCCCGTGGGCGAATGTCTTCCTGCAGGAGGGCCTGCGGCTCGAGCGCGACCAGCAGGCGAGCTCCACCGACCTGCTGCCGCGGTTCGGAATCGTCTGGGACTTCAGCGGCCAGGGGACCGCGCGGGCCTACGCGTTCGCGGGGCAGTTCCTGGAGGTGGCCCCGCTGGGCGAGGCGCGGTTCCGCGAGCACACTTTCGCGGGGGGCGTGGAGTCGCAGATCGTCCGCGACCTGGTTGCTGGCCTCGACTACATCCACAAGATCTTCGACGGCGCTTCCGACGGCCGCAGCTCGTACGACGGCGCCACGGTCTTCGTCGCGAAGCCGTTCTCGGCGAGCTCGATCCTCCGCGCCAGCTACACGCTCTCGTCGTTGCGCGGGACAGGCTCCATCCCGGGCGACGCCCCGAACGCGATCAAGATCGACGCCGCCTACGCCTACGAGTGGAGCACGAACACCACGCTGAACTTCGGCACCAGCTTTCGCGCCATCCAGGGCTCGCCCTGGACGACCACGCTCGACGCGCGCCTGGGGATGGTGCGCGCGCTGACCACGCCGTATCTCTTGACCCTCACGGTGGACGGGATGAACCTGCTCGGTCGCGAGGCCGGAGGTCAGCCGCCGTTCGCGATCCGCTTCGGCGCGAAACTATCGTTCTAGCCGCTGCGACCGAAGGCCGCTTTGCGGCGACGCACTGCGACACTGCGCCTACGCTTTTTCTGCGTGTTCCCGCGAAGGCGGGAACACGCTTGACAGGTCCGCGGGCAAGGGGCTCTCGTAGCGCGCCCGCGATCCGTCCGGATGCGCGAACGCCAGCCGCGCGGCGTGCAGGAAATGCCGCGAAAGGCCGGGCAGGTCGGGTCCGCCGTAGAGGACATCCCCCGCGAGCGGATGCCCGATGAAAGCCAGGTGCGCGCGGATCTGGTGCATGACCCCGGTGGGAATCTCGACGTCCAGGAGCGTGAAGCCGCCGCGCCGCTCCACCGGCGTGAAGAGCGTCACCGCGGGCCGCGCGCCGTGCTCCTCCGCGTAAGCGGGATCGCTGGCGGCCTGCATCCGGCGCGGATCGCGCGGGTCGTGCAGCAGCGGCAGCGCGATCTCTCCTCCGGCGTGGATCTCGCCGGCAACCAGCGCGAGGTATCCCTTGTCCACCGAGCGGCCGCCGAACTGCGCGCGCAGCATCGCGTGCGCCGCGTCGGTGCGGGCCGCGAGCAGCAGCCCGGAGGTGTCGGTGTCGAGCCGGTGCACGAGACCGCCTTCGCGCGGAGACGGCCCGACCTGCGCCAGCTCCGGGAAGCGGCCGACCAGCGCATTCGCGGCGGTGCCGTTCTCCCCGGGCTTGAGCGGATGCGAGGGCATCCCGGCCGGCTTGTCGGCGACGACCAGGTGCGCGTCGGCATGCACGATCCTGATCGGCAGATCCGGCTCGGGCGCCGGCTGATCCGGCGGCGGCTTCTCCACCGAGATGCGCGCCCCGGGCGGGGCCGGCGCTCCCTTCGGCGCGCGCCTCCCGTCCACGCGCACGCGTCCTTCGGCGATCCACTCCATCGCTCGTCCCCGCGAGATCCCGAAGAGCCGCGCCACCGTCTTGTCCAGCCTCTCCGGCGGGGCGTCCGCCGGGACCACGCGCTCCTCGGTGCTCGCGGAGCTCATGCCACGGCCGCGCGCACGTGGTCCGACGCCCAGGAGGCGATGCCGTAGATCGACTCCATCGGGTTCACGCCGAGCGAGGTGGGAAAGACGCTGCCGTCCACCACGAACAAGTTATCCATCGCGTGGTGGCGGAGCTGCGGGTCGACCACGGACCTGGATGGATCTGCCCCCATCCGGCAGCCGCCCATCTGGTGGGCAGTGAAGACCGACACGCGGTTGGGGCCCATCGGGGCCGCTTCGATCTGCGCCAGGTCGGCCTCGCTGCGGATCTGCAGCGACTGCTCGTGGAAGGTGACGATCTCGCGGGCGCCGTTCGCCAGGTGGATTTGCGCCATGGCTTTCATCCCGGCGCGGAAGCACTCGTACATCCGGTCGGTGAAGGGATAGTCCAGCCTGGGGCCGCCGCCGTCGCGCAGCGTGACCGTCCCGCCGTTCTCGCCCGGATCGAACCCGTCGATCATCAGCGCGAGGGTGGCGCAGACGTTGGGCATGAGCGCCATCTGCGACCGCAGTGAGGCGCCGAAACCGGGGAAGGCGATCGACGCGAGCATCGGATGCACCGGCGCGGCCTCGACGAAGAAGCCGGCGCCTTCCTTGCGGTGGGCGAAGTGGTGCGAGGCGACGCTCTGGGGGGCGCCGTAGAAGCCTTCGATCCTCTGGTCGTAGAAAGCGCCGACGGCGACCACCGGGTGCAGCCAGGTCTTCTTGCCTACCGGGCCCTCGGCGATCCCCGAGCGCAAGAGGAGCGCCGGGGAATTGATCGCGCCGCCCGACACGACCACGGCGCGCGGCCGCACCCGGACGGTCTTGCCGGTGGCGATCTGCGTTCCCGGGCGGAGGAACGAGCCGATCACCGAGGTGGCGCGCTTGCCGGACCGCTCGATCTTCTCCACCCGGCAGTTCGCGTAGACCTCCGCGCCGGCCGCCACCGCATCGGGAAGGTAGGTGAGCGCCGCGCTCTGCTTCGCGTCCACCGGGCAACCCATCCCGCAGTATCCGGTGCGCAGGCAGCCACGGACGTTGCGCTGGACGGTGTCGACCTGCCAGCCCAGCTTCGTGCAGCCGTCGTGGATGGCGCGGTTGTTGGGATTCGTGTCCTCGTAATCCACCTTCTGGATGCCGAGGCGGCGCTCCACCTCGAGGAAGTGCGGCTTGAGGATCTGCGGCGTGAGCGAGAGTCCCTCCGTCCGCCGCCAGTACTCGAGGACGGAGTCGGGCGTCCGATAGCTGGTGGTCCAGTTCACCACCGTCCCGCCGCCCACCGCGCGTCCCTGCAGCACCAGCACCGAGAGGTCCGCGGTCGCCCGGTTGCCGCGGTCCTGGTAGAGCCGCGGGTACGCGGTGGCCTCCTGCATGTCGAACTCGTCCTTGGTGTGGTAGCCGCCTTCCTCGAGGACCACCACCCGGGCGCCGGCGCGCGACAGCCGCGAGGCGACCATCGCTCCGCCCGGGCCGCTGCCCACGACGCAGACGTCCGGCTCGAGCGTGAGGTCCAGGTCGCTGCCGGTGTGGATCATCGCCGCGCTCCCAGGACGGACTTGACCAGCTCGTAAGGAGGGCCGGGATATCCGACGCTCGCGTACGCCGCCGGCGCGGAGAAGTAGAGCGCGCAGCAGAGCCGCTTCATCGCCTGGTAGCCGGTGCGCTGGATGGCGAGGCGCGAGGTCTCCCAGCGGCGGAGATGGGCGTCCTGCTCCTCCGGCGACATCCCGGTGAAGGTCCGGGGCGGGCCCCCCTGGACCAGGCTGAAGAGCGCGTTGTCGAAGAGCGCGAGCAGCTGCTTCAGGTCCTTGCGGTCCGCCTCGGGCAGCGGAGCGAGGAAGGCGTCCGCCTTTGCGGCCAAGTCGAGCTGCGCCGCGGTGGGAGCACCCGAGGGCTTCTCCTCAACCAGGATCCGGTCCGCGACCGCCGCCCAGATGGAGTACTCGGCGGCCGTGAAGAACTTCAGGCCGGCCGGCGCCTCGCGCAGCTTCGTCTTGCGCAATGCCAGCGGGACCGCTCCGGCCGCGGCGAGCAGGGCGGCGCCGCCCAGCGTCTTCTTGAGGACCCCCCGTCGCGTCTCCGGCATCGCGGCAATCCTACAACAGCGCGCTTGACTCTTCCGCTGCGGAAGACCCTACACAGACCGCATGTTGCGGATCGGCGACTTCGCCCGTCTGGCCGGCGTGACGGTGCGCGCGCTCCGGCACTACGAGGCAGAGCGCCTGCTCGCGCCGGCCCACGTCGACGAGGCGACCGGCTACCGGTCGTACCGCTTCGAGCAACTCACCCAGATCGACCGCATCCTCGCGCTGCGAGACCTGGGCTTCCCGCTGGCGGACATCCGCGGACTGCTCACCAGCGATGCCGACGTGCGCGCGCTGGAGCAGCGGCTTCGGCAGCAGCGCGCCCGGCTGGCCGCGGAGGTCGAGCGGCAGACCTCGCGTCTGCGGCGGCTGGAGGCGCTCCAGCGCGCGATCGCGGCCGATCCCGCCGCTCCCGAGCTGAGCGTGCGCGTCCGGCCCATCGAGGACGTCCGGGCGCTCACCATCCGGGCGCGCATCCCGGGCGGCGGCGACCCGGTGGGCGCGCTCTTCGAGGAGGCCGAAGCGCGCGCGGCGCGCGATCGCGCGGATCGCAGCCCTTTCTTGCTCTTCCATGGGCCGCGCGACGTCGAAGCCTGCATCCCGGTCCGCGCGGCTTGCCGCGCGGCCGGCGTGCGCGTGGTGCCGGGAGCGCCGCTCGCGGGATCGATCACGTATTCCGGTGCGTACACGCAGACCCGCTCGCTGCATGCGCGCATGCTGCGCTGGCTGCGGCGCAGCGGGCTGCACGCGGCCGGTCCGCTGCGCGAGGTCTATCACCGCTTCGGCGCGGACCAGCGGGGGTACCGGCTGCCCGCGCGGCGGATCGCGGCGAGCCCCGAGCAGTTCGTGACCGAGCTGCAGGTTCCCGCGGAGGAGGCGGAATGACCAGCGTCGCCTTGTTTGTGCTCGCCGCGGCCGTGGACCTGCCGCGAACGAAGCCGCTGGAGCAGCATCCGGGGATCGAGACCGTCGCGGGCACTGTGGAAGGCGCTGGTGGCCGCCGGCTGCGCACGTTCGTCACCGCGCCTCCCGGAGCCGGGAAGCTGCTCTCCGTGTTCGTGGTGGGCTGGCTGAGCTGCGACTCCGTGGAGCTGACCGGGACGCCGCGAGGCGTGAACCGATTGCTCCAGGACCTGGTGCGCAAGTCGGGCGGGCTGGTGTTCCGCGTCGACAAGCCCGGGGTGGGGGACAGCGAAGGCGACTGCGCGAAGACGGACTTCGTCACCGAGCTGGAGGGATATCGCCGCGCGTTCGCCGTCTTCCGGCAGCATCCGCGCGTCGATCCGGCGCGGTTGGTGCTCCTCGGGATCAGCAATGGCGGCGGGTTCGCGCCGCTGGTGGCCGGGGATGCGCCGATCGCGGGATACGTCTCGGTGGGCGGATGGTCGAAGACCTGGTTCGAGCACATGGTCGACCTGGAGCGCCGCCGCTTCGTGCTCTCCGGTACCGAGCCCGCGAAGGTTACGGCCCAGCTCAAGCCACTGCTGGAATTCCACGCGGCCTACCTGTTCGATCGTCTCACGCCGGCGCAGGTGGTGGAGCGCAGGCCGCAGTTGAAGGGCGTCTGGTACGACGAGCCCGATTCCCAGTACGGCCGGCCGGCGAGCTTCTACCACCAGCTCCAGGACCTCGATCTCGCCGCAGTCTGGGGGAAAGTGCGGTCGCCCACGCTGGTGGTGTGGGGCGACTACGACTGGATCATGGACCGCGCGGACCAGGAGCAGATCGTGCGGCTGGTCGGGCCGCCGGCGCGCCTCTTGGTGGTGCCGCGCGCGGACCACGGGCTGACGCAGCATCCCGACCAAAAGACCGCGTTCACGAACATGGGGCGAGGGGAATACGCAGCGGCCGCCGCGGAGGAAATCGTCGCCTTCGTGAAGGCGCGCTGAAGCGTCGACGCAGTGCTAGTCAAAGCGTAGGGGCAAAGCCGCGCCTCCGGCGCGGCAGCGTCTCTAGCCGAAGAATACCTCTGCGACCGCGAAGAACGAGTCGTCCACCGTCTTCAGCTTCGCCGTCGCCTCCGCGAGCGGAACGCTGACCACCTGATTCCCGCGCAGCGCGGCCATCTTTCCCCACTCGTTGCGCGCCACCATGTCCGCCGCGTGAACGCCGAAGCGCGTCCCCAGCACGCGGTCGAAGGCCGTGGGCGTGCCGCCGCGCTGGATATGGCCGAGCACGGTTGCGCGCGTCTCGTACCCGGTCTTCTTCTCGATCAGCTCGGAGATCTGCTGGCCGATGCCGCCCAGGCGGATGTGCCCGAACTCGTCGACCTTCTCGCTCACCTTGCTTTCGCCGCCGCCCAGCTTCGCGCCCTCGGCCACCACCACGATGGAGAAGTTCACGCCCCGCGAGCGGTGGCGGCGCATGATGTGCTCGCACACCTTGTCGATGTCGATGGGCTTCTCCGGGATCAGGATCACGTCCGCCCCGCCGGCGATGCCGGAGTAGGTGGCGATCCAGCCGGCGTTGCGGCCCATCACCTCGCAGACGATCACCCGGTTGTGCGACTCGGCGGTGGAGTGCAGCCGGTCGATGGCCTCGGTCGCGATCTGGACCGCGGTGTTGAACCCGAACGTGAGATCGGTGCCGGAGAGATCGTTGTCGATGGTCTTCGGCACGCCGACGATGTTGACGCCCTTCTGGTGCAGCTTGGTGGCGACCCCCAGCGTGTCTTCGCCGCCGATGGCCACCACCGCTCCGACGTTGAGCGCGCCCAGGTTCCGCAGCACGGTCTCCGGACCGCCCGGCTTCTTGAAGGGATTGGTGCGGCTGGTGCCGAGGATGGTGCCGCCGAGGTGCAGGATGCCGCTGGTCGCTTCCCGGGTGAGCCGGTCGTGCAGCGGCGGGTCCATCAAGCCGCGCCACCCTTCCCGGACGCCCATCACTTCCAGGCCGTGCTGCTCGCCGCGACGGACCACCGCCCGGATCACCGCGTTCAGGCCCGGGCAATCTCCTCCTCCCGTCAGGACCGCGATCTTCATGGGCGCGGACCCTCGCAGGACCGGGGGACGATTTCAAGCATCAGGAATGCAGGTGACGACGGGTGATCATCTGCACCGGGCCGAGGAACAGGTGCTTCTCGGTATATGCCTGCCCGCGGCTCGGCTTTCCGGCCGGGCGCTCGAGCCACTGGCGCGCCAGCATCTCGCCGTGGTGGCCGAGCTCGGAGAGCAACCCCGGATCGGCGTGCGCCAGGTAGCGGCGGACCAGCGGGCGGAGCAGGGCGCGGAACTTCGCTCCGGGCAGGGTGGAGTGGCGGCGGCCCGAGTGCAGGCGGCCGTCGAACTCGGCCGAGACGTGCAGAAGCTCGTGCACCAGGGTCTCCACCCGCTGCTCCGGCGAGCTGGCGCGGAAGAACTTGGGCCGCAGCGTGATGCAGTAGAGCGCGCGCTTACCCTTGAGCAGCACGCGCGTACCTGCCAGCGGCTTGATGGTGGCGCGCGACCCCCGCCGCGCTTCCCCGGCGACGAAGAGCACGCGCGCAGGCTTCACGTGCGCGAGCTCCGGCAGCTTCTTCGCCATGTCCGCGGCGATGCGCCTGCAGAGCAGCGTCGCGTTGGGTCGGGGCGCTCTTCGGGTGCGCATGGGTGGGGAATCGGTCGCCGTGGACGCTATCACGGCGATGGTAGAATCGGCGGGTGGAACGGAACTACTGGGTGCGCACGGAGCACGGCCGGGTCTGGGGGCCATACACGATCTCCGCGCTCGAGCGGTTGAAGGGGCAGCTCACCGAGAAATGCGAGGCTTCGATCGACGGGAAGGAGTGGCATCCCGGCGTCGACTTCCCCGAGCTGCGCAGCCTTCTCTCGCCGGTGCGCAAGCTCGAACGACCGGCCCCGATGCCGCCCCCGGCCCCCCGGATCAGCAAGGCGATGTCGGAGGCGTTCGGGTTCGGCAACGATGTGATCATCGCGACGCCGGACGTGCTCGACGGGCCGGCAGCGGAAGCGCCCCGGCCACAGAAGCCCGCCGCGACCGCTTCGAAGCCGCCGCCCGCGGCACCGCCGGTGGTCGCGAAACCCAAGCCCCCACCGCCGCCTCCTCCACCCGAGCAACTCGAAGTCCCCGACTCCGGCGAGCTCACGCAGATCTCGCCCGCACGGCTGTATGGGCTGGCCGCGCTGACCTCGGCGACCGGAACGCTCCGCCTCGACACGGAGAAGGGCGGGAACCTCCAGATCAGCTTCCGCCGGGGGACGCCCGAGCATCTCTCTTCGGACGATCCGGAGCTCTCGCTGCTGCGCTTCCTCCAGGCCCGGAGGCTGGTCGAGGCCGAGAAGGCGATAGCGGCGGAGGAGCAGTCGAAGCAGAGCGGCCAGGACATCGTCTCGGTGCTGTTCCAGATGCAGCTGATCCCGCCGGCGGATGCTCACCGGCTGCTGGGCGAGTTCGCCGTCTTCCTCCTCGATCGCGCGCTCACGCTCTGGCGCGGAAAGTTCAGCTACAGCAAGGACGCGGCGCCGCCCGCTGGATCGTTTCCCCTCGGCTCGAAGTGGTCGCTCCTGGCGGACGCGGTCCGCCGCATGGACCTGACGCTGTTGCGCGCGCGTCTCGGCAAGCGGCTTTCGCGGCCGGTGATGCGCTCGGGCGGGCTCGGCATCGGCAAGGTGGAGGAGCTGGCGCTGAACGCACAGGAGACGCGGATCTACGCCGCCATCGACGGAACCGGGACCGGAGACGCGCTGCTCCAGGCACACGATTCCGCGACGGCGGTCCGCCTGCTCTACCTGCTCACCGAGTTGGGCCACCTCGGTTTCTCCGGCGGAGACGAAGCGGAGGCGGCGCCGCCTCCGCCGCCGCCCAAGCCAGCGGCTCCGGCGCCGAAGCCCGCAGGCGCGGCTGCTCCGGCGGCGCCGCAGCAGCAGCGCGAGCTGCCGAAGACCACCCGCGGGGCTCCACGGCCCGCGGCCGCCTCGCAGCGGCCCGGGGCTCCGCCCGTGATGAAGCCCACCGCGCCGGCCGCCGCGCCGGCGCCCAAGCCGGCCGCGCCCGCGGTTACGCGCCCGCCGCCCACGTTCGCGCAGGGTCCCGCCGACGAGACGCCGGAGGCCGCGTTGGAGCGGCTCTCCGCGTTGTGGGAGCGGCTGGCCAAGGCCGATCACTTCGAGGTGATGGGGATGGAGCGCAAGAGCGCCTCGGCCGCGGAGAGCAAGCGGAACTTCGTCGTCCTGGCCAAGGAGCTGCATCCGGACACCGTGACCGATCCCGCCCAGGACCAGCTCAA
>Ga0137394_10000726_pt1 | contig 22920 bp, 19 predicted proteins | sample czobulk116metaG_FD_108278 | JGI IMG/M metagenome (GOLD analysis project Ga0137394, IMG submission 108278) | Vadose zone soil microbial communities from Angelo Coast Range Reserve, California, USA - czobulk1.16 metaG | ecosystem: Environmental > Terrestrial > Soil > Vadose zone | place: USA...
CCTTGAATCCGTGAAATAAAAAGCTGCAAAAAGCGATCGGCCTGGACGTCGATACAAACTTTGGCGTTAGGCTGAACTTTGTCGATTCCTTCGATGATGTAACGGTCGCCATGAAGAACGTTGCGCTCGATTTCGCCTCGGCGGTTGGCTACGGTTTCGCCGCGGGTGAATTCGCCGCGGGTTTCAACGTCCACGTGCATGAGCGGTGCGGTCACGAGAGTAGCGTCAACGGCGACGCCAACGGCCAGAGGATCATACATCGGCGTGCCCCCGCTGCCGAATTTTTCCGAGAGCTCGACGAGGAACTTCGCGACGCTGTAGATGAAGTCGTTCACCGGACCGTGAGTGCGGGCGAGCTGCTCGAGATGCTTGCGGCCAAGGAGGGTCTTGTCTCCAACGTCGAGGCCGACCATCGTCAGCGGCCAGCCCGCTTGAAAAACAATCTGGGCGGCTTCGGGATCGTTGTAGATGTTCGCTTCGGCGGCGGCGTTGACGTTTCCGCCCTTGATGGAGCCGCCCATGAGGATGACTTCCTTCACGAGCGGGACGATGGAGGGATCTTTCTGAATCGCGAGCGCGATGTTGGTGAGGGGGCCGACGGGGACTAGGGTTATTTCGTGCGGCGCGGCGTGGACCAGCTCGATGATCAGATCGGGGCCGAACCGCGCGTCCACTTTGCACTTGCTGGGCGGGAGCTCGATGTTGGCAAGGCCGTTCTTACCATGCCAGAACTCGGCGGTGATGAGTTTTTGGAAGAGCGGATGTTGTGCGCCGGCGGCGATGGGGATGTCGCAACGATTGGCTAGCGAAACCATGCGGAGCGCGTTTTCGAGGCCTTGCTTGGCGGTGGTGTTGCCGGCTACCACAGTGATGGCGCGGACGTCCAACTCCGGCGAATGGAGCGCCAGCATGAGGGCCATGGCGTCGTCTGTTCCGGGGTCGGTGTCAAAAATGATTTTCTTACCGGAGGCGGGCGAGGCAAAAATCACAGAGAGAAAAATGAGAAGGAGGAGGAACCCGATGTTGCGGCCTGGGGAGAAGAAATTGTATCCAGCAGCGAGACATTGCGTAGAGCAGGGACGAGAGTATTTCCCAACTGCCTTGGCCGACTCCCTATCGGCCACACCGCTACAGGAACAGCATGCTGCTCTTCGCTCCAGAAACAAACCCCCAGACAGAATTGCGCGTAGGCTAGCGTTCACGTTACAGAAGTGTCAAGACAAAAGTAGGGCTGAAATTGTGGTGCGGTGGAAAACTTTTTCACATGATTGTCGGAAGTGCAGACTCGAGAATTTGTTGCCCCGGATTGCGGTTGGCAACTCCGCGAGAGAGAGATGCTACTATTTTCTGCAATGCGCCAGAATGAAACACGGCTGCGAAAAACGGCCGCGAGAATCGCGACGATTGCACTGGCTGCTGGACTTCTCTTCAGATCTGCCGGAACCACAGCGCAGGATGCTAACAGCACAAGGACCGCGAAAGTTGCGGCGGGGGCATCGTCCAAGAAAGCCGGCGCGAACTCCTCCAACGTGCAATTTCGGGATGTGACAGGGGCGGCGGGGATCCGGTTTCATCACGAACGAGCAGCGTCGGAGCAAAAACTTTACACCGAGACGATGGGGGCGGGTGCCGCGTGGATCGATTACAACCAGGATGGATGGCTCGACGCATTTTTTGTGAATAGCGGCTTCACGCCATTTTTCCATCCTGAGAAGGCGCCGCAGCCGGCGCTGTACCGGAACAATGGCGATGGGACTTTCACGGACGTGACGGAGCAGGCCGGCATTCGAACGGACGGAACGTTCTACTTTGGCGTGGCCATCGGCGATTTTGATAACGACGGATTCCCTGACATTTACATGACCGGCTACGGGCATTCGGTGCTGTATCACAACAATGGCAATGGGACGTTCACGGATGTGACGGCGAAGGCGGGCGTGGGCGACGATGGCGCTTGGGCGACGGCGGCGGGATGGTTTGATTACGATCGCGATGGGAAGCTCGATCTGCTTGTAGCGAACTACGTTCAGTTTGACGCGGACCATCCGGTTTCCTGCGGGGAGAACAAGCCGGGTTATCGGGCGTACTGCCATCCGGACAGTTTTCAAGGCGCTTCGCCGCGGCTCTATCACAATAATGGCGACGGAACTTTTACCGACCTAACAAGAAAAGCGGGGCTCTTGAACAATGACGGGAAGAGCCTGGCGGTTGTGCTGGTGGACCTGAACAATGACGGTTGGCCGGACATTTTCATTGCCAACGATACGCAGCGAAATTTTCTGTATCTCAACAATCGTGACGGGACGTTTCGTGACGTGAGTTACACGAGCGGCGCGGGGTTCAGCGAAGATGGCAAGCCAGAAGCGGGCATGAGCGCGGACGCGGCGGACGTTCGAAACAATGGACTTTTTGATTTGTACGTGAGCCACCTGGATTTCGAATTGAACCGCTATTACCGGAACAACGGCGACGGCACGTTTACAGACGCGACGATCTCTTCCGGCCTGGGGCAGACAAACTATCGAAACAGTAGTTTTGGCGCTCGATTTTTTGATTTCGACAATGACGGCTGGCGCGACCTGGTGGTCACCAATGGGCACATTCTGGACAACATCTCGCTATATCACCCGGGCGTGACGTATGCGGAAGAACGAAAACTCTACCGAAATTTACGAAACGGAAAATTTGCCGACGTCACAAGTTCGCAGGATGCGGCGTTTCGCGCGACGCGCGTGGGGCGCGGGCTGGCTGTCGGCGATTACGACAATGACGGCTGGCTCGATTTGCTCGTCAGCAACAATGGAGAAAATGCCCAGCTTTTCCGGAATGAGGGCGGCTCTGATCCGGTCGCGCGGAAAAATCACTGGCTCGGCGTCCGCCTGATCGGCACGAAGAGCAATCGCGATGGAATCGGAGCGGCTCTAAAGATTACAGCAGGCGATTTCGTGAGCTATGACCAGGCCAAGGGCGGAATGAGCTATTGCTCGGCGCAGGACCCGCGCATTCATTTTGGGTTGGGATCGCACGACAAAGTGGACACGCTGGAAATAACCTGGCCGAGTGGTTCGCGCGAAGTCTTCAAGAATGTTCCGGCGGATCAGTACGTAACGGTTGAAGAAGGCAAAGGGATCACGCCGTACAGGCCTCCGGCTACGCGAAGGCACTAGCAAATTACGCGTGCAGTGAGGCGGAGTGAAGTTTTGCAACAGCTTCTTGCGTGGAGATTAGCTTCGCGCCGTAACCGGAAAGCTCTTCAATCGTTTTCCTGCCTACGGCAGCATCCAAAGTTTCAATGGCGTCGGTGATCACAGAGACCTTGCGGCCGCGTTCCAGAAGGCCTTTCCCGGCGCAGCGGACGCAATGCTCCGTTACAACGCCGAAGACAAAAAACTCAGCCTCTGCAGGCAGCGCATCGACGACCGGAGCAGTGTGCGTGTTCTTGAACACGTCCAGAGTCTGCTTCTCGAACAAAATCTGGTGATGCGACAGCAAATCCGCCGGCAGACGATGACGCGGATCATTCGGGACTTGTGCAATGGCATGCGCGAGAGCTTCGGGAATGAATTTTGCGCCTTCCGTGCCGCGGATGCAGTGGGGTTTGAAGTCCTGGAATTCGGGATCGTCTTCGACGTGATGGCAACCGCTGGAAAGTAGAAGCGCGTTTCCGCTTCGCGCGCAATCGACAAGGCGATTGATGTTGGGGATGAGTTTCTCAGCTCCGGGAACGTAGAGTTTCCCGTGCGGCAGCATGAAGTCCACCTGGGTGTCCACTTCCCAGAGGACAATTCTGTTTTGCCTGGCCAAGGACCCGGCACCCCCGCTCCGCGCGCTTCCGGCTTACGGGAAGATAACACAGTTGGATGTAAGCTATAATCGCGGCTCGTGGAAAACATTCTCGATTCGATTCGTGTGGTGGAGCTAACCGAGGCGCTTGCCGGACCGTACTGCGCGATGCTGCTGGGCGATTTCGGGGCCGATGTAATCAAAGTGGAGCGGCCAGGAGTTGGCGATCAGTCGCGGGCTTGGGGCCCGCCCTTTATCGGGACGGAGTCCGCATACTATCTGGCGGCAAATCGCAACAAGCGATCGATCACGCTGAATTACGTAGACCCTCGGGGCGCGGAGGCATTGCAGAAGCTCCTCGCGAGCGCGGATGTGTTCATCACGAATCAGCCTTCCATCGCTTCGCTGAAGAAGCGCGGCATCGACTACGAATCCCTTAGCGCGAAACATCCGCGTCTGATCTATTGCAGCATCACGGGCTACGGCTTCACCGGACCGAAAGCCGGCCGGCCCGGTTACGATATTCTCGCGCAAGCGGAAGCCGGCGTGATGAGTTTCACGGGCGAACCGGGCGGCGGGCCGATGCGCTACCCCATCGCGATTGCTGACATGACCTGCGGAATGTACGCGGCGATGGGAATCCTCGCAGCGCTTTTCGCGCGGGAGAAAACGGGCCGTGGACAGTTTCTTGATATGGCGCTTTTCGATTCGCAATTGACATGGCTGGCGAACGCGGGAAGCAGCTACTTGAACGCTGGCGTATCACCAATGCGCTGGGGCAACGCCCACGCCAACATCGTTCCCTACGAGGCGTATCGCGGCAGCGACAACCGGCATTTCGTCGTCGGAGTGGGAACAAACGCGTTGTGGAGCCGATTCGTCCAAATGCTGAGCGTCCAGGATGACATCGGGCGGGACGAACGATTCCAGACAAATGCACTGCGAATCAAGAACCGGGAGACTCTGGTTCCGCTGTTGCAAAATTTGTTTCAGCGAGACACCGCAAAAGCATGGCTGGCCAAACTGGCGCGGGCGGATATTCCGGCCGCGCCGATCAACACGATCGCTGAAGCCGTCAACCATGCGCAGACACAAGCGCGCGGATTGATCGTGCAGATCGAGCATCCGGCCATTGGCACCACGAAGAGCATCGCGAATCCAATCCGTTTCTCGAATACTCCCGTTAGCTACCGATTGCCGCCGCCTTTGCTTGGCGAGCACACTGGCGAGATTCTGGGAAGCCTGGGCTACTCGGCTGAAGATGCGAAAGCCATGGCCGACGCCGCAGCCATCTGAAGTATTTTCTCGCTCCAGGCGGCGCTTGCTGCTTCACAAACTGCGGCTGACGGTATACAAGAGAACGAGCTACTCGTTTGGACGTGCGACGGGCGTCCACGGCGAACCGATGGCAGGAGCAGATTCGATTGTATCTCCGCCCCACGACACTCGATGAGGCACTGCACGCGCTGGCAGAATGCCGGGGCACGATTCTTTCCGGCGGAACGGATTTCTTCCCGGCCTTGGGCGACCGGCCGGTGACAAATCCCGTGGTCGATATTTCCGCAGTTGCAGAGCTGAAGGGCATCCGGAAAACAAGCGATTCGATTCAGATCGGTGGGCGCACAGCCTGGGGCGAGCTGATTGCTGCGTCTCTGCCACGCGGATTCGATGGACTGAAGAGCGCCGCGCGGGAAATCGGCGGCGTACAGATTCAGAATGTAGCAACTGTCGCGGGAAATCTTTGCAACGCCTCGCCGGCGGCGGATAGCGTGCCTGCGTTTATGGCTCTCGAAGCACGGGTGAATCTCTCGTCTCTTTCCGGCACGCGCTGTTTGCCGCTCACTGATTTCGTCACCGGCAATCGGAAGACGGCGAGACGGCCCGAAGAAATTCTCACGAGTGTCGAAATTCCGCGCCGACTGGAGAATTCGCTTTCTGCCTTTTTGAAATTGGGAGCGCGGCGCTACCTGGTGATTTCGATTGCCATGGTCGCGGCGAATCTGCTCGTAAATCAATCGGGCCGGATCGAAGAGGCTCTGATCGCCGTCGGCGCTTGCTCGGTGAAGGCCCAAAGGCTGCTGAATCTCGAGGTCGAACTACGCGGGCTGGCGCTCCAGCCCGGCATCGGGAAACAGGTCATTGCGCGCCACGTCGTGTCACTCTCTCCGATTGATGATGCACGCGGAACGGCGGCCTACCGTCTGGAAGCAGCGCAAGTGCTGGTGGCGCGAGCGCTGGAAGCGTGCGCGAGACAATCTGCATGAGCAGCCGCGACCCACACGTTACTTCGTTTCACCTGAATGGCGAGAAAATTTCCACGAAATCCGCGCCGATTTCACGGCTTACGACAGTTCTTCGAGAGGAATTTGGACTGACGGGGACGAAGGTGGGATGTGACGCGGGCGATTGCGGCGCATGCACGGTGTTAGTGAATGGCAAAGCGGTTTGCGCCTGTCTCATCGCGGTGGGGCAACTGGCGGACTCCGAAGTCACGACCATCGAAGGATTGTCGCGCACCTCGGAATTGTTCCAGCGGCTGCAACAATCGTTTCTTCATCACGGCGCGGCGCAATGCGGCATCTGTACGCCCGGGATGCTTGTCGCAGCAGCAGCGCTGCTGGAGCAAAATGCGGCGCCAAACGAATCGGAGGTCATGGACGCACTCGGAGGCGTGCTCTGCCGCTGCACAGGCTACCGGAAAATCGTTAGGGCCGTAGTTGATGCAAATGCGAAGCCCGCCCCGGCGGCGCAGTCCGCGACGCACGGAGCGGTCGGACGGCGCCTGGTTCGCATTGATGGCCGGCGCCGCGTGGACGGCACCGAGATTTACGGGGCGGACGAAGCCCCCGGCGATTCCTTGGTATTGCGGGTCATCCGCAGCCCATATCATCGGGCGGCCTTTGAGTTTGCTGATCTCCGTGCGTTTGTGAATTCGAATCCAGGAATTCACGCCGTCTTCACCGCAAAAGACGTTCCCGGGAAAAACTGTTTTGGAGTGATTCCCCCTTTCGCCGATCAGCCGGTCTTTGCGGAGAAAGAAGCGCGTTTTCGCGGCGAAGCGGTTGCGGCTGTTGTCGGCGAGGCAGAAGCGATGGCGGAGTTCGACCCCGCGGATTTCATCGTGAAGTGGAAAGAATTGCCCGCGTTGATGGACATCGATTCCGCGCTCGCGTGCGACGCCGAGCGAGTCCACGCCAATCGCCCTGAGAATGTCCTGGTGCGTGGACGCGTCGTTCACGGCGACGTCGATGCCGCTCTGGCGCGCGCCGATGTTGTCGTCGAGGATCATTTTGAAACCGGATTCATCGAGCACGCTTATATCGAGCCGGAAGCGGGGTTCGCCCGGCGCGTCGGTGACCGCATCGAAGTTCAAGCGTGCACGCAAGCGCCTTACACCGATCGCAAGGATATTGCTGCAATCCTGGGAATCGCCGAGAACGCGGTTCGTATTATTCCGACAGCCGTGGGCGGAGGATTTGGCTCGAAGCTCGATCTCTCCGTGCAGCCTTTCTTGGCCGTCGCCGCTTGGCATCTTGGCAAGCCGGTGAAGATGGCTTATTCACGGCCGGAATCGATCCAATCGACGACGAAGCGTCATCCATCCCGGATTCATTGCAAGGCGGGGGCGACACGCGACGGGAAATTATTGGCCATGGATTTTCAAGGCGACTTCAACACCGGCGCCTACGCTTCCTGGGGACCAACCGTGGCGCACCGCGTGCCCATTCATGCTTCGGGGCCGTACAAAGTGCCGCACTATCGCGCGGTGACTCGCGCCATCCATACAAATACTGTTCCGGCGGGCGCGTTCCGCGGTTTTGGCGTGCCGCAAGGCACGATCGCGCAGGAACAGCTTTACGACGAGCTCGCTGAGCGATTGCAAATGGACCGCCTGGAATTTCGGATTCTAAATGCGCTTGACGACCAAAGTCCCACGGTGACCGGGCAAGTCCTGGGAGAAGGCGTAGGGATTCGCGCGTGCCTGGAAGCGCTGCGGCCGTGCTGGAGACAAGCGCGGAAGGCTGCCACAGATTGCAACGGACAAGCGAGCGGCCCGCTGCGGCGCGGCGCGGGCGTGGCGGGAATGTGGTACGGCTGCGGGAACACATCGCTCGCGAATCCTTCGACGATGCGCATTGGACTGAAGCGGGATGGGCGCATTGCATTGCATCAAGGCGCGGTGGACATTGGGCAGGGATCCGCCACGGTCGTCACGCAGATTTGCGCGGATGCGCTCGGCGCGCTGATGGATCGATTCGATCTCGTCAGCGGCGATACAGACGTGACGCCAGACTGCGGGAAGACCTCAGCTTCGCGGCAAACATTCGTGAGCGGCAGAGCTGCGCAGTTAGCGGGCGAACAACTGCGAAAGAAAATCCTGCAGCTTGCCGACGCCTGCGAGAAAGCGAGCATACGGTTCGAGAACGGCAAGCTAGTTATTCTACGTTGCAAAGATCAGAAGACGATCGCCCTTCGCGACATGCCGCTGGACGAGCGTGGCTACGTTCTTTCCGCAGAAGCCACGTTCGATCCGCCGACGAGCCCGTTGGATAAAGATGGCCAGGGCGTTCCCTACGCGGTTTATGGCTTTGGCGCGCACCTTGCCGAAGTGGAAGTGGATATCGAGCTCGGCACCGTGAAGCTGCTGAAATTGACGGCGGCGCATGACGTGGGCCGCGCGATCAATCCCACTCTCATTGAAGGACAGATCGAAGGCGGCGCGGCTCAGGGGCTCGGCATGGCGCTAATGGAGGAATTCTTCCCGGGCAAGGGCGAGAACTTGCACGACTATCTGATTCCTACAATCGGCGATATACCGGAGGTGGAGTCGATTTTGATCGAAGATCCCTCGCCCGTTGGGCCTCTGGGCGCGAAGGGTGTGGGCGAACAAGCGATGATTCCCACAGCGCCCGCAATGCTCAATGCCATTTACGATGCGATCGGCGTGCGCATTCGAAGGATTCCCGCGACGCCGGATCGCGTGCGCGCCGCGCTCCTCGCGAAAACCGCCGGGAAACGCCATGACTAGCATGATGCCCGCGGACACCGTGCGCTGCGATGCGTGCCCGGTGCTGTGTTACATCAAGCGTGGACAGGCCGGCGCGTGCGACCGTTACGCGAACCATGAAGGGCAGCTGGTGCGCGTGGATCCGCACATTCTTCTGGATCGCGCGGTTTCTGAGGGACAGCCGCTCGTTCCCTTCCTCGAGAGCGGGCACGAGTGGGACGGCAAGCTCATGAGAGGCGCGGAGACCTTTGTCACCGCTATCGGTGCGGGCACGACCTATCCCGATTACAAGCCCGCGCCGTTCATCATTTCATCGGAAGTGGAAGGCGTGGACATGGTGACGGTGGTGACGGAGGGGATTTTCAGTTACTGCGGCGTGAAGCTGAAGATTGACACCGACCGGCACCTCGGACCGGAGCGCAATCTGGTGCGCGCGCAGGGAGAGCCGGTGGGGCATGTGACCACGGGCGAATACGGCTCGCAGATGCTTTCGCTCGGCGGCGTTCACCATTTGACTGGCGGCACGAAGAGTGAGGGACGTGTCACGTGCGAGACGCTGCTGAATCTGTGCAACGGGAAAGAAGTCGAACTCACGATTGACGACGGTGCGAAAGTAATTGTCGCCGCGGGCAAACCTCCGATTGTGAATGGCCAGCGGGAAGAACGTATGCGCGTCGGGTGCGGCTCCGCCACCATCGGTATGTTCGCGAAACAGTGGTTTGGAAAAGTCGATGACGTCGTGGTCGTGGACGATCACATCACCGGCGTGCTCTCCGAACATCAGGCAGGAAAATTGCTCGGCGTGCCGGATACCGGCATTCGCATCAAAGGACGCCGATCGACACCCGGCCGCTACTTTCAAGTAGCGCAACCTGGCATGGGCTGGGGCGGTACGGATATCGAAGATCCGCTTACGATTTTGAGAGCTTTCAAGCCGGGAGTGGCTTGGCCAAAGCTACGTCTGTTGATGGTCAGCACCACGGGCGAGCAATATGCTTATTTCGAGCTCGATGAGAAATTGCAGCCGGTCGAGAAAGATTTGCCGGCTGTCTTGCGCGAATCCGTTGCGCGAATCAAAGAAAATTGCGAGCCGGCGCTCACGACCGTGTTGTTCATGGGTGGCGCAGGCGGGTCACTGCGCGCGGGCGTGACGGAAAATCCCGTTAGGCTGACGCGTTCCGTCGGACTCAATCTGACGCGCGTAACGTGCGGCGGCGCGCCGGTCTATGTGTGGCCCGGCGGCGGCATCACGTTCATGGTGGACGTGACGCGCATTCCGGCGAACGCGTTTGGGTATGTGCCGACGCCGGCGCTGGTCGCGCCCATCGAATTCACTTTGAGGAAAGAAGACTACGGATCGCTTGGTGGACACATGGACTACGTGAGGCCGCTCAGCTCGCTCAAAATCAGCAGCCAACAGCGGCAAATGCCATCCCGACCGGAGAATCCGTGGCCGCTCAAGCCAACTTCCACTGGAGGCACGCAGCAATGAGAGACCCCGCGATCATTCGTTTGCTGCCGGACGGTCTCAGGCTTCATCTTCACGACGGGCCGATTGACTTGATCATTGGCGCGGATGGAGAAGCGGGCGAAGTTGGCAAAGCTTACGAGGCGGCCGCACGGCGGTTCGTGACCATTCTGGATGAGCTGTGCGAAGAATTGCCGCTGCTGCGCGCAGCTGCGGGAATCGGCGCAAAGAGGCTGCGCGGAGTCGTCGCACAGCGCATGGCAGCGGCTGTCATGCCTTACGCAGAGCATTGTTTCATCACGCCGATGGCGGCAGTTGCCGGCGCCGTCGCCGAAGAAGTTCTAGGCGCGATGATATCAGCGGCAGTGTTGTCGCGGGCCTACGTCAACAATGGAGGCGACATCGCGCTTCATCTTGCTCCTGGCGAAAGCTTTCGAATCGGCATGGTGGAGCGGCCGGATCGCGCCTCCCTTTTCGGATCGGCAACTATCGAAGCGTGGCAGCCGGTGCGTGGAATCGCAACGAGCGGCTGGCGCGGCCGGAGTTTTTCGCTCGGCATCGCCGATGCGGTAACGATACTCGCGGATCGCGCTGCGATGGCGGATGCCGCCGCGACGATTGTCGCGAATGCCGTCGATTTACCCGGCCATGCGGGAATTACTCGTGTCGCGGCCTGCGAAATTGCGCCAGACAACGATCTGGGTCAGCGTCTCGTTACACGAGACGTTGGTAAGCTCACGGGGGAAGAAACTAAACAAGGATTGACTTCGGGGACCGGCGTAGCGCTGGAGCTTCTGTCGCAGGGACTCATTCATGCTGCGGCGCTACACCTACAAGGTTGCACTCGGGTCGTTGCCCGCGGAAATGAATTCGCCGCTTCCATGCCGCTCGAAGTCGCGGAGTTCGTGAGGAGCGCTGTACATGCATAAAGTCGAAGTGCGAAAACGCGTCACGGTTATGGAAGAGGTTTTTCACGAGGGCGGACCTGCCGCCAAAGTTCCCCTGCGGCGAGCCGCGACGCTTTCGGTGATTCACAATCCCTTCGCTGGAAAATATGTGGAAGAGATTGCAGGGTTTATGGAGGATCTCAATCCGCTCGGACTCGAAATGGCAAAGTCGCTGGTCGCGGCGTTGGGCGGCGACGCAAGAGGAATTGAAGGCTATGGCAAGGGCGCGATCGTAGGCCAGGCTGGAGAAATCGAACACGGCGCTCTGTGGCACGTTCCCGGCGGTTATGCCATGCGCGAAATCCTCGGCAACGCGAAGGCTATCGTGGCATCCACGAAAAAAGTGGGTGGGCCGGGCGCACGATTGGACGTGCCCATCACGCACATCAACGCTTCCTACGTGCGCAGCCATTTTGATGCGATGGAAGTCGGCATTGCGGACGCTCCGCGCGCGGATGAAATTCTGCTGGCGCTCGTAATGACCACCGGGCCGCGGATTCATGCACGCGTGGGCGGATTGAAAGCCTCGGAGATCAAGGGAGAAGACGGCTTGCGATGAAGGCGAAGATTCGAAAGATCGTAACGTTCGTCGAAGAAACGCGCAGCGAGATGGGCAAAACCGTGGAGCCGCCCACGCGCCGGGCCGCGGCAGTTGCCGTGATCGAGAATCCCTTCAGCGGAAAATACGTGGAAGACCTCAGCGAATTGATGGAAATCGGCGAGGAGCTTGGGGGGCTGTTATCGGAACGCGCGGTTGCGTCGCTGGGGATCCCCGGCCCATCGGTGGAAAGCTACGGAAAAGCTGCCGCCGTTGGAGAAAATGGCGAACTTGAACACGCGGCGGCGCTTTTGCATCCGAAGCTCGGCACGCCGGTTCGAAAAGTTCTCGGAAAGGGCGCCGCGTTGATTCCTTCTTCCAAGAAATGTGGCGGGCCGGGCGTTCCGCTCGATATTCCACTCGGCCACAAAGATGCCGCTTTTGTGCGCAGCCATTTCGATGGGATGGAAATACGCATCAACGATGCACCGCGCGCGAATGAAATCATTGTCGCGGTCGCTGTGACGGACAGCGGCCGTCCGCTGCCGCGAGTCGGCGGGCTGACGAAGGATCAGATCAAGGGGGAAGACGGTTTGCGCTAACCGCTGGCAGGAGAATTCCTACTTCACAATTTTCGGGACGCGCGTGGCGGGCGGCGTATTGCGGCTCCGCTCCGAGCACACCACCCCGTCAATGATCGTCATGCCGATGCCCGGCAGGTCTCCCAGTCCAACACTATCGAGCAGCGTCTTCCCCGCGGAGTGCTGCGCGCGATCCAGCAAAACAAAGTCGGCGGCGCGCCCCGTTTCCACAAGCCCGCAATCCAAGTTCCGCATTTTCGCGGTGTTGCCGGTGGCGAAGCAGAAGACGACTTCCGCCGGAATTTCGCCGACGGCCGAGAGCACCGCCATCATTCGAATGATCCCGAGAGGCTGCACGCCGGAACCCGCGGGAGCGTCCGTGCCGAGAATCACTCGATCGAGTTGCTGCAATTCTCTTGCGGTGTGGAGCGTGAGGAGTGCCGCCCGCTCATTGCCATTGTGAACGATCTCCAGCGCGCGCTGACTTTGTTCGCAGAGGGTGCGAATCTGATCATCGGGCAACGCGGTGTGCCCGCCGTTGACGTGGCCAATCACGTCCGCATCCGCCGCCAGGACAACGTCTTTGTCAATCAAGCTGGAGCCGGGAATCGACGGCCCGCCGGTGTGAATCGTGCTTTGAATGGCGTACTTGCGCGCCCAGCCAACCATCTGCCGCGCGGTTGCGCCGTCCTTCACACTCCCAAGTCCCACTTCCCCCAGTAACGAAACACCAGCATCGGCCAGTGATTTGAAATCTTCTTCCACCATTCCATGTTCGATCACCGGGGCGCCCGCCAGCACTTTCACGCCGCTCGGCCGGAATGCGGCAAACGCGCGCTGCGCGGTGATGGCCATGGCCTTTAGGCCGACAACATCTTTCGGCCTGCCCGGCATATGCACTTCACCGGCCGAGATCATGGTAGTCACGCCGCCGTGGAGGCAGCTTTCAATCCAGCCAAGCTGATTCTGGCGAGGCGTCCAATCGCCCACCACGGGATGCACGTGGCTGTCAATCAACCCGGGGGCCAGCGCCGTGCCATTCGCATCGATGATCGAGGTCGCTCCTTCAACATCCACTGCGCTTTCTCTGCCCACGGCCGAGATTCGGCCGTCAACCGCCACGATGGTATCTGCATCGAGGATGGGCCGCTGCAAATCGCCGCTGAGAAGCAGTCCGATATTTCGTATAACGAGTTTGTTGTGCGCTTCCGGCTTTGCCGCTGGCTCGTGGGACATTTCTCGCTCTCCCCGCATCGTGGCAAGACGGAATCCTCCATCCGCCTGACGCGCTCCTGTTTCTATACAAGGAGCGGTGCTGGAGCAACGGTTTTCTGTTTCGGAAGAAAGGCTAGACCACTACGAACCGGCGTAGAGCTGGAAGGGCGCCCAGTAAAAGGGTTTGGCAAAAACGTTGCCGGAATGGAGGAGCCTGAGTTTGGCGTCGCGGAGGGCGGTGGCGGGGTCTTTCCCCCGGCTCAGTTCGTTGTAGAGCGAACCCATCAGCTCCGGGGTAGCAGGGGCGTCGGCCACTTCCCACAGTGCCCCGATGACGTTGTGGGCTCCCGCGCGCAGAAAAGCCCAGGAGAGGCCGACCAGTCCTTCGCCGGAATAGGCGCGCGATCCCGACCCGTAGCAGGCGGAGATGGTCACCAGTTCCGCGCGCAAGTGGCGCGTGACAATGTCCCTTGCGTACAACTTGTACGAATCGCCTTCCGGGCTGAGGATTACTGCGGATTCCAACGGGCGTGTACGGCTAGCCGTCCCGTGCGTCACGAAATGCACGTAGGAAAAGCGTTCCGGATTGCTGCTGAGATACGCGCTGGGCGTCGCTCGCTCCCCCTCCAAGACTGCCCGGTGGGGCTCCGGGAAGTACTGCTCGATTCTCCTCATCTCGACCGTGGACTGCGACAGAGGGGGAAAGGCAGTGTTCGCTTGTTTCGTATTTCCAACGAGCAAAAGGTTTCTTTCCTTCGCCACGAGCCGATTGGCGGAAGATGCGAGAAGCGTGAGCGAGTTTGCCGTGGTAAGGGTAACGTCTTCAATCCAGTAGTGGGGCTTCGGTTCCGGCGCGATGAGCGTCTCGAAGTTCAATCCGTAGAGGCTCCCATCCGGCAGCAGGATCACACGTGAGTTTGCCGGGATCAACTTTTGAGCCGGTGCGATCAGCACTGCATAGAGCTTCTCGCCGGTCAGCCTCGCTTCCGTAGCAAGAACATCCCGGGAATTAATAATCGTTCCGCGGTAAGTCTTCACCAACTCGTTGATTTCCGAAGCCGGAGGCAGAGCGAAATAGGCGGTCTTTACTGGAGTGATCACCCAGAGATAGGAATGCTCCTCCCCTAGCCAGTAAAACAGCAGCGTTGCGTGCAGCCGCTGCGCCAATTGCTGCGGCGGCATGCTGCGCGTTGCCCGCGAATTCGCTTTCACATCCGAGGGCAAGCCTTCGGCAAGCGTCCGCGCCCGGCTCAACTCCGCTTGACGCAAGGCCTCAGCGGGCCGGCCCTGGCGAACCAGGAAATCAATGTAGTCGCCGTAGACTGCGATCCCGCTGGAAAGAAAACTCAGTCGCAACTCATCATGGTCAATGGAATGTCGCGCCTTCTCAATGGTATCGATGGCTTGCAAGTACAGTCGTTCAGCCTCAATCGGCTTCCCCTCACCATCTCGAACTCCCGCAAGCCCGGCTTCGGCTCGCCAGCGCAGAGGCGCATCAGGACTGGGCCCGGAAAGGACGCGGTAAAAAAACTGATCTGCATCGCCGAATCGCTTTTCGGCGGCTGCAATGTGGCCGGCCCAAATCAGCGAATCGGGAACGCCAAACGTGTCGCCGCCAGAATCTTCTATTTTCAGCGCTTGTTCGTTATACCGCTTCGCCTCGCTGAGCCGGTGAGTCCTCAGCATGACTTCCGTGAGCGTGTTCAGACATTCGGTAGTTGTTTGTGCGTTTTTCAGTGATTCCGCGCGATCGAGCGTGCTTCGGGCAAGATCCTCTGCAAGCCCGTATTCGTGCAGCGCCAAATAAGAATTGGCGACTCCCGTAAACCAATAGGCTGAATAGCCTGAAAGTCCGCTCTCCGCTGACGCCTGTGCGCCCTGCTTGTAGAAGTCAAGCGCGCTCTCGAAGTCACCCAACTCAAAATAACTCCACCCCATGTTGCCGAGTGCTGTCGCAACATATGTCAGCTTTCCCATGGACCGGGAAAGCCGGAGAGCTGCTTGATTTTGGTCGATGGCTGCATCAAACCGCTCTTGACTCATTGCAAGACGAGCTAGATTGACTAGCGCAGCTGCTTCCTGGTCACGGTCATTCTGCTGGCGTGCAAGAAATAAGGCGCGATGATATGTCTCGTCGGCAGCTGAGTAGTTTTTCTGATCAACTTCAAGAGCAGCCCTAGCTATTAAGACCTTGGGTAGAAGTCTTTGAAATGAAGAAGTCGCTCGCTGTTCGGCGGCAACAAAGGCGCGGTGCGAGCTGTCGAAATCCTGAGCGATCCTGTATGCGATACCTTCGAGCGTAAGCTTTTGCACCGCAATGTCTGTGTTAGCGAGCGGCGCGGGAAGCTCGCCACTAAGGACACTGAGAGCATTTAAGGAGTCGGATTGCGAAGCGAGAATCCGGGCCTTGAGAATCCGGAAGCGCCAAAGCCACTCCACATTCCTGGCGCCGAATCGCTTGAGGGCCTGGTCTACATCCGTATTTGCGGCAGCCAGCTCACCTCGGCTGATCTTGAGGTCGATTCGATCATATACAGTCTGGGGATCCGTGGTCGTACGACAGGCCACGGCGAACACACTGACTACCGCCAGGCATACGGAGAGCCGGGCAAAACCTATCCTCAAGGAGGCGTTGGTTGGCCATTGGTACGAGTTTCGGCGGCTATGAGGTCCGCGACGTGGGGAGAGCCCAGCTCCAGCCGAAGCATGGTCAACGTTCGAGTCCCCGGCTCGGCGAAAATTTCCGCCAAAAAGACTTTTCCGAAATTGGGTACTTCTATGAGGTGGCGCTTTGCGTCGACGCCCTTCAGCTTCGTCTCGATTTTCTCCACTAGCGAGCAAATGGCCACCTGGCAGTCTTCGTGGAATGCCACCATTTTCCCGGATTTCTTGTCACTTGCAATCCCTTCCTTCAAAGCAACAAAGGTCTTGCGGTCGACCAGCAAGTCGTGGCGGAGAGTAACTTTGACGTCTTCTCCCTTGATGCGCAGCCCTTCGAAGCGGCTGTCCTCGGCGATGATATGACCCTCGCAGTCCTTTGGACTGTGAACCGAGGTGAGGCGACAAACGATGAGATCGGCGGTAATGACCCCCAGGATGTTCAAGCCGTGAATGGTCGTTGTCGCGTGAGTAGCAAACGTATCGTCACGGCGGCGCTTGCCCGAGATATGTGTATGGGCCGACTTGAAGGACACAAAATCCTGAAAACGGAAATTTTCAACATGGGCTGAGGCGTGGCCGCCGATCGTCGGCAAGGACGCCGAGGCCTGAGCTCGGATGAGGCACCAGGCGGGATGGCGAAACTCGCCGCTGAAGGCGTGACCTTCTGCATGAAAGTGAAAGGGAATGCGATGAATCGTAGCCATAGGGGACACCTCGGGGGCTGGGATGAGGCCTAATCCTTATCTATCTAGGGACGAAATTCAACTATAAAGGGCAGCCGGCCCGCATCGTTCTGTGGATTGACCTTGCCCGTGGCCCCCGCGTCGCCGTAAAAGGCCAGGACGTATTTGCCTGGATGGAGCGTACCGGCCGGAATCGGAAGGTGCGCCTCCTGATTTGCGTTCCCACCCGCGATCTTCGCCCGCAAAACTAAATGTCCCTGCGCATCCTCGAGTTGGCAAATGTAGGTATCAAAGCTCCGCGTGGGGACAAAGTCAAAATTCAAAAGGAAGGCCTCCCCTGGGCGGATGGAGAGCGTGCGGCCTTCTTCGCCGGCCGTGTTGACGCCTCGCAGCGGATACGAATTGAATAGAACCTGCGCTCCGCCACCGGCGGCCTTCTCCTTCACGTTTGGAATGGTTACAAGACTCTGGTAGCCCAGAAGGAGCAAGAGTGCTGCGAACGCAGGCACCGCAATGATTGGGCGGAACCAATTCAACCATCCACCCTGAGCCGGAGCAGCTATTTTCTCCGCCGACTTTTCTTGATCGGCACGCAGGACTTCGCGACTGACATCCACGAACGCCGCAGCAGCCTTCAGATCAAGGGCACATTCCGCGCAATCAAAGAAGTGCTCTTCATACTCATCGCGCAGGTTCTGGGGAAACTCTCCCAGGACGTATTTTTCTGCAGCCTGTAGTCGCACTGCTTCGTTATGGTCCATTCGTGCCATCCAGTAGATAGTGCACGAGATAACAAAATCGTTTCACTGGACTCCTCAACCGGTCACCGGCCGCGCAATCCGCATCTGGTCTTTTTCATACAAAACCTTGAACTTATCCTTGGCCCGGTGCAGCAAGACTCGCAAGTAATTGCGATCGACTCCGAACTCCCGGCAAACCGCGTCTTTCTCCTTTTCTTCCAAGAAGATAGCACGGAGCAAGTTGCGGTCTTTTTGCGGCATTTCCTCGAGTATCTGTCGCACGCGTTCCGCGGCTTGCTTAGTGACGAGCATGCCCTCCAGATCCAATACTTTGTCCGGAATGTCCATGTGCACGTCCTCCATCTGCTGATGCTTTGCGGAAGACCGATAATGTTCCAGTAAAACGTTGTTACAAATGGAGTTAACGAACGCGCCGAAGCGCTCTGGTTGCCGGACCCCTCCTTCGCGCCGCACTGCCGCGATAACGCGGATAAACGTCTCCTGGCGCAGGTCCTCCACCTTGTCCGACGCCAGCATCCGGGCCCTCAGTTTGATCCGCAGAAGTTGTTCAAAATAAGCAACAAAGTGGTGTTCCGTCGTACGATCCCCATCCCGCAAACGCTCCACATACTCTTTGTCAAACGCAAAGAATTCCAAGGGGACCTCGATTACTTGGGCGAGGAGTATAGCTTTGCCCTCCTTCTGGGGCAATCCATCAAAGATTCCTCTTCTGAGTGTCGAAACGGAATGAGCCCGAGCTGCACTATCCTCCAGGACGCCCGTTTGTTCGGGAATCCTTGAGTCGTGGAGAACCCACCCCGGTCTCCACGTGCCCCAGTAGGCGCGTTCGGGCCTGCCCTGAACAGGCAAGGATGCGCCTCCCCTCTTTTTCAGGGTGGGCCAATACCAGGGAGGACTTGTGCCAAGCACGGTAAGACACGCAAATCTTGCAGAAAAAGTGAAGTTTCCACTCCCAAAAATTTTGGCGACGCAGTCCTATCCACCGGCAGTCTCCAAAACGGGCAATTTCCAAGTGACTGCCCTGAGTATTGAGTTCGTAGCTAAGCCGCACGAAGCGTGTCGCGCGCAATTGGCGATTCCTTCGGCGCTCGCTGGCGCGTTAAAGGAAGTCACTGGTTTCGGCGGATGCCTCGTGATGGTCTCCGATCAGGAAGCGCGGCTCTTCACGGTAGTCACGCTCTGGTCGGGCAAGGAGCGCCAGAAACTCTGCAATGAAAATCTGCGCTGGGTGCATACCCTCTTGGCGCCCTATTTGGACCGTTGTCTGCGCGTGCAAACTCTCGCCGCACATTTGCCGGCGCCAGATGCCTCTGACGATTCTTCCGCCGAGGGTTGCCTCTCTACAGAAGAGGAAACCGCCTGCGTGGCCTAGAGCATCTAACTTTATGTGAGGAATCCGAAAGCGAACACGAACAAACGCAGACCTTCAGCACCAGGCTTGGGGGCGATGGAAACAATGCATCATGAACGAATCTGTGGCGAACGATCATGCGGCCGCGCCTCGGTTGCATCACTGAATCAACAGGATCTCTGCCTGGAGCACTTCCTGTTCTCCTGCTATGAGGAACTCGAGCGCCTGGACCCCCGGGGCCGCGCCTTTAGCTCTCAACCCGTCGATCTCGTTTCCATGCGAGCTTTCATCGAAGAGTGCTCCCGCAAGGCGCTCGATATCAGTCTCCATTCCGAGAATCTCAACAATCTCGAACGCGGCCGCCTTCTGGACATCTTGCTCTGGGCCGGTGAGCTCTTCCTTCTGCTCCGCGCACCGAGGCTCACGCTCTCCGAATCTCCAGCTTCTGATGGTGATTCGGTTGCCTCCCGCGCGGCGGTTCCGAGTCTCTGAATTTCGCATCATTCCCGCCTGCTTTCGCCGATCTTCGTTTGCAAGCTCTTGGTCTTTCAGCGGCTCGCGCAAGTCAATTGACTGTTGACCGGTTCGTTCACTTCACGTAACGTCCAATCCTTCGGACATGCGCTTGGAAGAAATCTCGGGAACGGATCGGAATGCGAAGGGCCGGATTTTCTTCGCTTTTTCGGCGTTATCATGCGAATCCTAATTACCATGCCGGTCTACGAGGACTGGCCTTCGGCGATGGATTTGTGCCGGAGCATTGATAGGATTTTCCAGGTTGAAAAATCCCACCAAGTTAGTGTTCTCCTGGTCGACGATGGATCGACGGCTACCTCCTGTCCCCCGGAGCTTCCGTTCCATCCTGCCGCCTTGGAAAAGGTCTCTTTACTTTCTCTCCGCCGAAACCTGGGGCACCAGCGTGCGATTGCCATCGCCCTGGCGCATGTCCATCAACATTGGGAGGGCGATGCAATCGTTGTGATGGACGCTGATGGGGAAGACCGCGCCGAGGATATCCTCCTCCTCCTGAAAGCTGCCGCGAAGGCCGAAAAGCCCGTGGCCGTCTTCGCGGAGCGCGGCAAACGTCTTGAGAATGTGTTGTTTCGTGGCTTCTACCAAGTGTACCGGGCCTTGCACCGCATTCTTACCGGCCGCGACATTCGCTTCGGCAACTTCAGTGTCTTGCCCTCCTCGCACTTGGAAACCCTCGTCCTGTTCCCGGAGATGTGGAACCATTACGCGGCCACGTTCCTGAAATCGCAGCTCCCCTATCTCCGCGTCCGCTGCGACCGTGCCAAGCGCAAAACCGGCAAGTCGCACATGAATTTCGTCGGCCTCGCCGTACACGGCCTATCCGCCTTGTTTGTCAATCAAGAGGTCGTCGGCACCCGGCTGCTTGTGCTGACGTTGGCCACAACTCTGAGCTTGTTCTTCGGTATCGGCGCTGTCATTGGAGTGCGGCTGCTCACGCACCTAGCCATCCCCGGCTGGGCTACTTCGACCATGGGGCTTTTGCTCATTTTGGTCAGCCAGTCGCTCATTGCCGCATTTCTGATGATTTTTTCCATCATGACGGAACGCAATCACCTTGGTTTCCTGCCCATCCGCGACTTTTCCCATTTCATCCGCCGAGAGTCCGCGCTCTTCTCGCGATGACCACCCTTAGCTATGTCGGCCAGGAGCTGGACGTATTTGCGCACGCGACGAACTGGAAAAATTATTGGTCTTCGGAGATTCGTGAGTATCTGGCCGGCGACGTTCTCGAAGTGGGAGCCGGGATCGGTGCCAACACCGAAATCATGCAAAAAGACCGCGTGTCTTCCTGGACGTGCCTCGAGCCGGATCCTGCGCTTGCCGTGCGCATGCGCGCCAGGTTTCAATCCCGCGCTGAGCTCGCATCCTGTAATGTCATCGTCGGAACCATCGAAATCATTCCAGCGAACCAGCAATCGTATGACGCCATCATCTATATCGACGTCCTGGAGCACATCGTCGAAGATCGATCCGAATTAGCCCGAGCTTCCCGCCTCTTGCGCTCGCAAGGCAGAATCCTCGTCCTGGCCCCCGCCCACCAGTGGCTTTACACTTCTTTCGATCGCGCCATCGGCCACGCTCGTCGCTACGACAAAACGACGCTCTCGGCTTGCACGCCGGAGGATTGCTGTCTCGAACGTCTCGTCTATCTCGATTCGGTCGGGATGTTGGCTTCTCTCGGCAACCGCCTGTTCCTGCACCAGTCAGCTCCCGGGCTCAATCAAATTCTCTTCTGGGATCGTTTTCTCGTGCCGTTTTCCCGCTTTATCGATCCTGTCACGTTCCATATGATCGGCAAATCCATCCTAGGCATTTGGAAAAAAGCATGAACGCCGGAACGAATGCTGAGTCACCAATCGTGCGGCGCCTCGTTCTCGTTGTCCTGATTTTGAACGCATTCTCTTCGGTATTGTTCATCACTGCGGTGAAGCGCCCCGTTTATGACGACCCCAACAATCTTCCTGACGTTCACCGCTACGCCCGTGAAGGAGTCTCGCCCGAAACCATCCGGCTGCATCGCAATCCCACCGGCCCGGCCAGTTTTATTTGGATGGCCGCGGCCGTCCGCATCCTCGGCGGAGACGAGCTGCGCGATGCACGCATCGCCGCCCTTGCAAGTTGGATAATCCTCGGCGCCGCTATCTTGCTCTTGGCAGCAAAAACGTCTTCTCCGTACCTCTGGTATTGCGCGCTGCTCGTTACTCTGGTCTTTCCACACGCGCTCACCGCAAGCGCGACGGTATTGACGGAAGGTCCGGCCCTGCTCTTCGCGACTCTCGGCTCCTTCCTGTGGCTCGAAAGCATTTCAGAGCTTTCTCCTTCCCCACGACGTTTCCTTCAGGGAATTCTCGGCGGGCTCTTCATGGGCATCGCCATCACCTGCCGCCAATACTATTTGGTCCTGCTTCCTGCGGCAGCCGTGTTTGCCTATTTTCAGTGGCGTCAAGATCGTGCTGCGAAGAACCCACGCTGGAGTTGGATGGTCTTACTCTCTCTCTTGGCCGCAACATTCCTCGTAGCGCTTCTCCTCGCTATCTGGAAAGGTATCTCCAGCCCCGGAATGGCCACAGGCACTTCGTATGACCATGCGTGGAAAGCCACTGTCGGCCTCAATTTGTCACGGCCGATGATTGTGGCCTTCTATGCCGCAGTGTACCTCGTCCCGTTTACGTTTCCCGCGATGTTTTATTTGAAGGCTTCTCAGCGCCGGATATCAATGGTGATTGCTGTTCTGGGGGGAGTCGGCATTGCTTATTTCAGTTCTCTATTTCTTCAGCCCGGCCCGTTGAGCTCGCTCATTCGCTTCGCCTCGCGCCTACCCCACGGCGGGACGGTGCTCTTCGCGCTCGCCGCTGTCGCCGCACTCTACAACGCCGTGGCCGTGGGTTTCCTGCTCTGGGAGCAGCGGGAAGCGATCTCATCCAATGCTCCCGCCGTTTTCTCATTGCTGGCAATTTTGTTTTTCGTCGCAGAGCAAATCGGTGTGGGCGGAAATCTTCCGTTCTACGACCGCTACGTGCTTCAGTTGGCGCCGTTCCTTGGCATCATCGCCTTCTCAGTCCTGCCGCGTCTTACCGCACCCCGCCTTCTCGCACTCGCGGGTCTTTCCGTTCTCAGTCACGTCATGCTCTGGCGCTTTGCGTTCGGCGGCTAAGCAACTCTGCCCTCTAAGATTCGATTCAACCACTGTCGCTGGATCGCACCGAGACAAGATATTGCAAGCGTTCCGCCTCGCCACAATCGAGCTTCGTTTGCCTACGAGAAACGAATGGTGAACCGGGCAGGACTCGAACCTGCAACCCGTTGATTAAGAGTCAACTGCTCTACCATTGAGCTACCGGTCCACGGGAGTATTCTAGAATTTTACATGGCGCAAGCAGTTTTGTCGAA
>Ga0137394_10000727_pt1 | contig 22903 bp, 27 predicted proteins | sample czobulk116metaG_FD_108278 | JGI IMG/M metagenome (GOLD analysis project Ga0137394, IMG submission 108278) | Vadose zone soil microbial communities from Angelo Coast Range Reserve, California, USA - czobulk1.16 metaG | ecosystem: Environmental > Terrestrial > Soil > Vadose zone | place: USA...
ACCCAAGGGCTTGAATATCTCGTCCATCAGTCACTACGTCGACCCCGGCCGAATAGTAATGGCTGGGACTGAGAGTGTCACTGAAAATATGGTCAGATACACTCGGGACAAGCGGTTCATGATATTCCGGTACACCGAGCGTGTGGGATGGATGATCTGCCGGAAGGAGAGCGTTTAAAAGGCGGTGGAATCGGCCTTCGCGTATGAAACCGACGTCGCCAACTTCCACGGGGCAATACAGTCTCACGGGATCGGGCACCCAGAGGGCATGTCCGTACGCAGGATACTTGCTCGCAAGCTGCGCGCTAAAGATGTCGTAGTGGGCCATAGGTGGTGGTGGCAGGAATGAAGGGAAATAAGTGCCTGGCGCATCTATGGGCGAGATGTCGACTATTTGGTATCCTAGGACGCAGCTTGCTATACCAGGCAGTCATATCACGTCGAGGACAACGCCGGATGCGTGAAGGACCAACGCCCGACATCGACCCGAACTAGCGCCCTTCTCGAATGCTCATGTCGCAACTGTATCGCAGATGAAGATGGCACGTCCACACCACCTCCAGAATCCAGATAGACGGAACGATGCAGGTTTTCAAACCTTCAGTACTTCAGATTTTTGTTGGCCGCCTTTATGGTAAAGGTTCGATGTGGAATTTGACTCGATGCGCAACCGCCGCACCCCCTAGACTAGAAAAGAAAAGGGAATGGGGGACTCGGATGTCACGGTGCACTGGTTGACTGGTTGACCGAGCGGCGAATGCCGCCTGCTCAGGCTGCGTACTCATGATCAACGTATCCCAGTACGGCCGCTTGATGCAACTCTGAATTCATCTCGCACGTCTTCTGCATGAAGGAATGAAGCGAAATGCTTGGCACCTTTCTTCACGTAATTCAAGCGCACACGAGGCCTCGCCGGCGAGACCCACCGGACGATCATGGGTGGAGGAGAGGGCAGGGTCAGTGTGCGTCACCACAATTCACAATGCGAGTTCTAACGAAAGAAACATCTTCACCGGTACAGTACCATTGTGACAAAGGCAAAGACCTCTACGGTTGCACTGCAACATCCCTAGACATCAGCCCCCCTCCCCTCTTCGCCCCCCATCCGCTGCTTAAGAATACTGCCCTTGTCGCGTGTGACCCCTGGTTCATCCCATCCCGGGCATAAGCTGCAGCCGCATGGGTGACATAAAATACGCAACGCATCCGATACATATCGCTGTTCCGCTTTCGCGACAGTGTCCTTCGCTGGCGTGGTCGACTCTTAATCAATACAACCATACTATCGCATTTCCCATCCTCTCTGCCGTCGTAGTCGCAGCACCCGCATACTTCTTATTCACAGAGCTTCCCCTCGTGTACCCAGATTCACCTTAACAGACGCCCCTAATGACATAGCTTGTCGGCCCTGATGTGATGTGGCATGTTATCAAATGCATCTACAAGCGCACAGATTTGATTGCCAGAAGGCTCTATGGCCATGTTATCTACAAGCTGGATGATTATTCGCGTGCGTTGTCCTGGCCACTCGACGCACTCCACTCGGACCACGGGCTCGAGGAGTTTGTCGCTGCCATACCGGGATTTATCGCTCGCCCACTACGACCGTCCAAGGAAGCCCCTGGAGCATTTGATATATCACGACGGATTCGAATCGCCGCTCCAAGCACCTATCCTGGACCTCCTCTGCCCACGCGGTACGGCTCCCGACGCACCTCCAACATCCGCCAAGGAGCGCAACCGCAGAGGAATCTGAACCTGCGCGCGCGCGATGCGGCAGACCTGCCCCTTGGCGCGCACACGATTGAGGTCCCGTCGCGGAACCATCGGCTACCCCACGCGGTGCTCGGACTCGTGACAAGCTCGACCCCGCGGGCGCGGCAAGGGAGCTCAGCTGTACGAGTTGCCGAAACCTGTCGTTTGAGGAAATGAAACTATCCGTAACGTCAAAGGAACGCAGGGCTTGTGATTCCGGCAGAACAGTAGTGGCTGGGACTGAGTGTGCTGCTGACAATATAGTCGGACAAACTCGGGATAAGCGACTCATAATGCTCTGGTACACCAATCTTGTGGGACGGATGGTCCGCAGAAAGGAGAGCATTGAAGAGACGGTGGAATCTGCCTTCGCGTATGAAACCGACGTCACCAACTTCTACGGGACAATACAGTCTCGGTGGCCTAGGCTCCCACAGAGCATGTCCGTATGCAGGATAATTGATAGCAAGCCGTGCGCTAGATATCGTAGTGGGCCATAGGTGGTGGTGACAGGGATGCAGCGGAATGCTCGCCGCATCTATGGGCGAGATGTCGACTATTAGGTGTCCTATATGCGTCGACTCGGAGGACAGTGTCGGGCGCATGAAGATGATGCATCCCCACCACTTCAATATAGATGGAAGTATACGGGCTGCAGCTCTTGAAGGGAATAGAGGGCTGGGAAGTGAGATGAGGACATGGGATTGAACACCGGTTGACTTCTGTTCAACTAAACGCGTCCCCATGACGCAGCAAGCTCCCACGACCACTTTCTAATTCTCTATCCCTCTCACACATATTTCGCACGAAGGAATGAAGCGAACGTTGAGCGCTTCTCTGGCCGCAACCCCAAGCCCGCATGAGGCCTTAACGCCGAGACACAGCGCGGAGGATTACGGGTGGAGGAGAGGGCCAGGGCTATGTCTCGCTACATCACCCGATAGTTTAAAACAGTACATGCAGCGCTCACAATGCAGGTTCTAAAGAAAGAAAGATGCGAGCTGCCCTAGCTCCAGGCCTCGTATGGCATGGAGTACGACTGGCATACCCTCGCTGCCCATAGCCACCGGCATCGTCCAAATCCCAACCCAGCCCGGTTGGATCAGCCTCAAACGCTGCTCAAGCTACTTTCCGCCTCCGACCGTTATCCGATTCTATCCAACCTCCCTCAATCCAGGTTTGAGTTCTCACTTGCCGTCCTCCCCTTTCATGACCCTACCCACCAGGATGCCAGTGGCAGACCAATCCCCCGCATCGTCATTGTCTGCTTCCTCTTCTCCGTTCTCGGGACGGATGCTATACATGTTCCCAGCACCGAAGCATCGCAGTAGTTCAAGCACATGGTCGCTCACGATAGCTATTCTTGGTCTACGAATCGCAGAAGGACAAATGTAACAAATAACACTGCCCTGGTCGCGCCCTCGGTTCATCGAGTAGAAGATGCGGACGTGTGGATGGTTAAAAATACACAACGGGGACGCCGGGCAGGTGTCGCCGCTGTCGGTGCTATCGAACTTCTGCTCGCGTATATGCTACCCAGTACGGGTGACGTCATTGTAGTACGTACATGAGAGTCGGAATGAGTGTGGAAATGAGCGCGAGGACGAGCGAGCCAAGCGGTTTCTCGAGGTCATCGAGGAAGTAATTGATTGCATGGTCTGGTTGGGGATAGAGGGTACAGACAAAAATAGGAGAACCGGAAGCCACTCTTTGCCGTGGCTTCACCCACATTGCTTTCTCCGACCCATCACACAGCCATCATATCACCCCAACACCACCATCCTCTCTATAAATACAGTTCCACTACAGTAGCAAACCTCGTAATTAATGGTCGCATCAAAGAAAGGCCTCAGGATCGGTCGCGCCCTTCGCTCTGCCGCCCGTCTTCCCATTCGCGTCACCGCCGGTCGCGGCAGTGGCAGAAACTCTTTCTTGCCTCTCCCGGGTGAAGCACCCATCGTCATCCTTCGTGTCAGGGTCCTCTCGTGCCAGGACTTGGTGGCCAAGGACCGCAGTGGCCTCAGTGATCCGTGCGCTTCTCCGCCACCCACTCTATCTCCATCGTCGTCTGACTAACGTTCGTGCCTGCGTCCCTTGCTTTCCACCTATTTGTATTCAGTTTTGTGAGCGTGTCTGTCCTCGGCGCGCGATTCCAGACACCGGTCTGCAAGCGCACCCTCAGCCCTGTCTTCACTGCGAAGGATGCGACGTTCGACTTCTCGATATACCCCTCCCTCTCGGAGAAACTTGGAGCGCTCGAGTTCGTTGTCTGGGATAAGGACGTCCTCAGGAAGGAGTATCTGGGCGAATTTGCATTGCCATTGGACGAATGGTTCAGAGGGAACGCATTCGACTTTGAAGATCTCGATAATCAGGCGCGTCGCTTTCTACAAAGTCCCTCGACCAGCGAAATAAGCCTTAATCTCCTATAGCCTTTCTCCGTCAACCTCATATCCTCTCGCGCGACGACCCATGCGAGTGGCACTATGCACATCAAAATCGGCTTTGTTCATCCTCCGAACGCTACGATCAAGCCCGATTTCGAGCAGACCTACAAATCAATCGTCAAACGTTCTCGTCCGAGCCTCGTCTCAGCCCCCCCGGTACGTATCCGCGATGCTCACTGCGTCATGTAACTCATGGTATGTGTCACAGACGCGAGGTATCGGCACAATCCGCTCCCATCAGACCGGGCCAGAATACGAAGATGACGGGCTCAGCTCAGACGAGGCGGATGATCAAGAGGGTGAGGCGTCGGATGACGAAGACGAGACAGAGCCCAAGTCTTCTACTCCAGATGATTCCAATCTCTTTGAAAAATCTCGCTCGTCGTCGCCCGATTTGACCCCGACCCCATCGCCTACTACCGTATCTCTGCCCCCAGCTCAGCCAGCAAGGTATTACCTACCCTCAATCCCAAAGATTCTCACATGGCGCTCGCCGCAATCCACTAGCTCCCCTTCGAGCTCCGGAGCGAGCGCCCCATCCCAGTCTAGCACACGCCAATCGAGCGCCACATCCGAGACGACGGGAAAAGAGAAGACCGGAAGAAGGAAGAAAATCGCTGGCCGGTGGCATGGGCGGAAGAGCGGCGCGTATGAGCTCGAGGCAGACAACGATATCGTGGGCATTGTCATGCTTGAGATCCATGGCGCGACGGACCTCCCCAGGCTGAAGAATAGTGAGTTAATCAGGCCTTTTTCTGCCACATCGACGCTGATCGAATCGCAAGTGACACGTACCGGGTGGGATATGGACCCGTTCGTCGTCGTATCGTTCGGAAAGAGGGTCTTCCGAACGCGCGTCATCCGGCATTCACTTAACCCCGTGTGGGATGAAAAGCTGCTCTTTCACGTGCGCACGTACGAGAAATCGTTCCGTGTGCAACTCGCCGTCCTCGATTGGGATAAACTCACGTCCAACGACCATGTTGGTGATGCTGCGATTGAGATTGCCGAGCTGGCCGAGAACGTACCTAAGAAGGACCCCGACACCGGGCTGTATCCTGAAGACGAAGACGGCACGCGCACCTTCCAGGAGTACAAACTTCCCCTGGCTACCGCCAAAGAGATGCCGTGGGAGGCCAAGTATAACCCAATACTTACATTCCGGTGAGTTATTGCACTGCCCAAGTTTTGAGTAGGGGCTGCGCTTTACGAAGCCGCTCAGTGCAAAGTACCAACCGTATGATGCGCTACGACAGCGCCTTTGGTCCCAATTACTCAAACAGTACGATGTAGACGACACGCTCGCAGTCTCGCATATTGAGCTCACATCAATGCTCGACTCGCTCGGCTCGACCCTCTCGACTGAGACAGTTGACTCGTTCTTCACTCGCTATGACAAGAATCCTCGGACGGACGAGCTGACGTTTTCCGAGGCCATCCAGTGTCTCGAAACGGAGATTTGCAGGCCCAATTCGGAGAAGAAGCGCATCAACTCGTCGGAAAACGAAAGACGCGAGCGTGATCTCGGAACGGGCACGGACGCCAGTTCGTCGCATACACCGAACCTTCACACTCCGGGCACGCAAACGCCCCCGTTACGCCTCGATTCGTTGACGTTCTCTGGCCCCACGTTCCACATCGGCTACGCGTCCCCTTCTTCGCATCCAGGGCCTCAGACCGCCCACACAACGGAGCCATCCCAGACGCGCATTGTAGACCCCCTACACCCGTCGGCCATGCGCCAGGCCTCAACGTCATCCTCAGCCGCGTCGGATACAGATAACGGGGAGTCCGGCGCGAGCAGCGGAAATGGGTCCGGGAGCGGCGACGAAGCGTTCGAGCGCGTGATTAACATCAAGAACTGCCCACTGTGCCACAGGCCGCGCTTAAACTCCAAGGCGGAGCGCGACATTGTGACGCACCTCGCGGTGTGCGCGAGTCAGGACTGGGCGCGCGTCGACCGCGTCATGGTCGGCAATTTTGTGACTGCGGTCCAGGCGCAGCGTAAGTGGTACACGAATGTACTGTCCAAGGTCTCGGCAGGGAATTACAAGATCGGCGCGGTTGAGTGACTTTCTCTATTTCCTGTGTGGTTGGCTTTGCTTATTTGGCCCCCGCGCCTTAGAATTCTGCGAATATCATCGTGCAGAATAGGATGACGGGTCAGCTTGAGGAAGAGAAGATGCAGGTGTATGTGCGGCTTGGCATTCGCCTCCTGTACAAGGCGAGTATTGCTCCACCCTCGTCCTCGGTGGCACGGCGTCGTGCTGAGGCTGCTTTGTGATGGTCAGGGCGCTCGCTCGAGGCTCGAGGGCGCGCGAGGTTCGTACATGGTGCAACGATATAGGGCCTCCCCGTTCTGATTCACGGACGCTTGCAATAGCTCGTAGGCTGCTCAAGTCCTTGACGATCAAACAGGGCATCAAATATGACTCGCCGGAGTCGACCCGTGAGATTTCGGCGTTTATACAGTTCCACAACCTCAAGGTCGATGAGATATTGGACCCAGTTACGTCTTTCAGTAGGTTGACATTCTTCTGGTTCTCGTCGAGCGCTTAATCCCAAGCATTCTAGAAACCTTCAACGAATTTTTCTATCGGTATGCCGTGTTCTACCTACAACCGCCGTCCGGTGTCCTAACTGGTTTGTTGCAGCAAGTTGAAGCCGGACGCGCGGCCTCTTGAGACGCCCGACGACCCGAACCGCTTAGTGAGTGGGGCGGATTGCCGGCTCATGGCATTCGAGACGCTCAGCGAAGCAACGAGACTGTGGATCAAAGGCCGCGAGTTCACTGTTGTGCGACTTCTCGGCGACGCGTACAAGGACCAAGCCGAACGATATATCGGCGGCGCACTTGTCATTTTCCGCCTTGCACCACAAGACTATCACCGGTTCCACTCGCCCGTTGATGGCACTATAGGGCCGATGACGTACATCTCTGGAGAATATTACACCGTCAATGTGAGTAATGAACGCCCTTGGCTAAAGATTCTTTTCAACTGACGCGTCACCGCAACTGCGCGCGTTGTGCAGCCACAAGCGATCCGAACGACACTGGACGTTTATGGCGAGAACGTACGCAAGATCGTGCCGATTGATAGCCCGCAGTTTGGACGGGTCATGGCGGTGTGCATCGGCGCGATGATGGTCGGTAGTATCCAGACGACGGTCTCCGAGGGCGACTTTGTCAAGCGCGGACAGGAGTTTGGTTATTTTGCGTTCGGTATGTGTCCTCTCTCTTAGTACGTGGCGACACCCATTCAACGCTCAACCTTCGTTATCGTGTGGCAGGCGGGTCGACGATCGTGTGCCTGTTTGAGAAGAATGTCGTGGAGTGGGACGAGGACTTGTTGATCAACGGACGTGCGGCGCTGGAGACGCTCGTGCGAGTCGGTATGGGTATTGGGCGGCTGCGCGGGTCACCAGCACCTCTTGTCAACATTGGCCGTAATGGCTCTGGGTGAGAGGGTTCTCCTCTCAGACAGTCATACCCAGATATAAGGTAGATTATGTGCGTGGATGGATGAATCTATAATCCCATATGTACGGCACGCGGTCGTGCGGCCCGGACACCCGTCTGTCTTTCAAAGGCGCTGGCCACGAGCTCACCTTGCGCTTTCTCTATGTCGACGGAACTCGACACACGAAAAGAATCTCCCTCTTCCGATACAGCCATAGCACATGCAGACATCGATGGACATCGGGAGCGTGACTTGGGCGAGGGTGACCTCGCGGAGGACGACGAAGAGGAAGACGGCGAAGACACAGATGGGGAGGCGGAGGAGATCGCCCGTCGCTTGAACGACCAGCTGTGGGCAGAGATAAACAAGGCTCAGGCGGAGGCCGCAGCTGCCAGCAAAGCCACGACCGGTGCCGTGTCGGGGGCGCCCGTTCCATCCAGCGTACCTGCAGAGGCGACCGGTTCTTCCTCCACTACGATCTCCTATCCGCCTCCCTCCGTACCCGACAAGAAGGTACACGAAGCGCTCAAAACGATGCGCCTCATCCTCAAAGACGTCGCGAATGACCCACTCGCGCGCGCGACGCTCTCCGCGGCGCTGGTGCCCGACGTCGATCCGCCAGGCACGTCCGTACTAGACGCGGTCGGGAACGCGGTCGCGGCCAACGCCATACCGAAGGACGTCGCGCGCCCGCTCAGTCACCTCCTGGTGTCCCTCGCGCGCTCCGACGCGCTTTTTGCTGCGCTCCGTCATTCCGAGCGGTCGTCCGTACAGCTCGAGCTCGGGAAGCGTCAGCGCGACGAACAAGAACGAGACAGTGACGAAGACGGTGCGCCGCCTCTCAAGCGCCACTTTCCGGTTCCCCCGCCGCAGCAGGCAGTTCTGTCTACGCCCATGGCCACGCCTATGCTCTACGCATTGCACACGCAGCTCGAAGCCGCCAGCCGCGCGATCATTTCTGCTCTTACTGGCCCCGCCTGTCCGCCCACGGGCCCACCGCCACCGACCCTGATCGCCTCGATCCAGTTCCCGCTGCACCAAGTCTTCCTCTTCGCGATGACCGTCGCGGGTCCCGCGCGCAACGCGCTACAAGAGCTCGGCGGCCTCATCCAAGCGCTCGGCGTGCTCTCCGGCGTCCCCATCGGCGGTAGCAGCTCCGGTCCCACGGCCACCACCCCCTGGGCGGGTCACCCGCCGGGGACGTCCGTGTATCCGTGCGGCTTTCCGGGCTGCGGCAAGACCTTCGCGCGGCTGTACAGCCTCCGTGCTCACGCGCGCAGCCACTCTGCCGATCGACCCTTCCGCTGCGCGCGATGCCCCGCCGCCTTTGCACGCAACCACGACTTGAAACGCCACGAACGCCTGCACGAAGACAGGGCGTGGCAGTGCACCGGCTGCGCCAAGGCCTTCTCCCGCCGTGACGCACTCACGCGACACCGAAATACGGCCGCGACGCGGAAAAGCGCGTGCGCGACTGCCGACGTCGCAGAGATCGATGTTCCGCGCGGCACCGCAGGTCCAGAGGACGAGCTGCGCCGTACGCGCATGTGGCACGAGGCGTCCGATGCCGCGGCGACGGTGGCGGCCGGTACTGGTGGCACGCCGGGGATCTTGGAGGAGGGAGAGCTCCCACGGCCGGTGCTCGTGGCTGCGCACGAGTCGGTGATGCGGCTGCACCCGGTGCTCCAAGCGTGCGTTTCTCGCGCGTTGGGTGGCGGCGCGGCGGCCCCTCCGCCTCTCGCAGACGCTTCGGTTGATCCCGCGGGCGGACAGGCGACGCTTGCCAGCGCGTTGGCGAGGGCGCAAGCACAGCTCTCGGGGGGTGGTGGTGCGGCCACACTCTATCTTACTGGCCCGTCTCCGGCTACTTCTGCCGCGGGCGAGGTGTCCTCCGCGCATGCTGCCGCTGCCGCCGCCTCTGCAACGGGGACATCGCTTTATGGCCTTTCGCCAGAACAAGCCCAAATGCTGGAACAGGCGATCGCGAGCGCCGCTTCGGCGGCTCAGCTGCAGGCCGAGGCTGAAGCTGAGCTCGAGGAGGAAGAAGACGAAGCGATGCTTAGCGAAGGTGAGGGTGAGGGCCAGGGTGAGAGCGAAGGAGGGCGATGATGGGTCATCGTACCCTAAGCAAGGTGTGTCGTAGTTTACAGTACTGGCTCGCTCACCACGATAATCTGCGTACAGCGATGCGCGCACGCCTTTGGCGTCCGAGAACTGTCCCGCCCTCTTTGACATCGCTGGATTCGCGTCTTCTCTCCATCGTGACATTCGGCGTTCTCACGTCATGCCCGTCTGTGCGCGCAGCAATTGTCCCAACTTTCGCATTCGTGACAGCTGGCTTGCGTGATCAATATCGGGACATGAGCACGCTTACTTCGCCATCACAAGCGTACATGTTGCAACCTGCCTCCAGACATGGGTCGATCCGTGCCGTGCTGTTGAGCTTACTCACGCTTTCGACGACCTCACTTTCCCCATCCCCCCATCGCCTATCCCCCGCGCCCTCTCCCACCCCCTCTCCCGTTGCCCTCGACCCCTCGACCCTAAAGGGTCGCACCACGAGGGCCGGTCTGGCATGTCAAGTTGTAACATAACGTGTTCGAATAGGTGCTAATCGATCAATTTCGGTGGTTGTGCGATTGTTTAATAAAACGCGCTCATGGCCTCCACGAGTACAATGTCATACGGTGGTGCTGTTTGACCCTAGCCCTCGGAGATTCAGAATGAAGGGACGTGGAATGATTTGATTGAGTGGTCAGTTGTGTGTGAGTTTTGTTGGCCCGTTCTGGGTATTTGCTTTGGACAGAGACCGGATGCGGATGTACAGGAGCCCCATGGGCCCCGGGAATTACAAGAGAATCCCAGGGACTTGCAACTTATCACCGGCGCACCTCTCGTTCCATCACATGAAAAACATACACCCAATGTCAAACATATCAATTGCGAGGGACCTATGAGCTCTTTGCGGTCAATCCCACTGTGCACGTAGCAACCCGCGCGGGGTGCGGTACTGCCAGTGATTTGCGCCATCCACAACCGTGCCTTTGCTGCCGTCAAGCCTACGCATTAACTCCGTACGCGCGATAGAGAGAGCATGCATATGAGGGGGTGTGGCATAGGCAGTTCAGTTCCCCGACTCTTTCTCACTAGAGAGGGTGAGGTGAAGGCGACGGCGACGGTTCGTAGAATCACAAAAAAACAAACGTGTATATGATATGTGTGGCCGCGACTTAATCGAGCACAATCGTGATCCCCCGTCAAACTTGAAAGATCGGCACCTCAAAGAGCCCGACCGCCACTGTCGATGGCACGTATCATCATGATGCCCCCCCCCCATCGACGTATTATCCGTACAGTATGTTATCATCACACATTGGTAGCAAAATCACGCTTTCCCGACCGAAATGAGCAATTCGATAAGAGTGGAGGTACCCAAGTCGGGATGATCCCAGCGCAAAACCGCTATCAAGTACTGTAGCAAGTTGATGGTGGGAATAAGGGGGGGGCAACAGCGCGCCACTGACAGGGTCACGGTGTAGTGTTGTTGTGTTCGTGTTCCTTAGATGGGATACGGTGTCAGTTACAGCACCGATATTGCAATCGCCTACTCTCCTCCGCCCTTCCCGTATCGGACAGAAGTGACGTTTGTGAAACTCATCAGTGTCGTCTTGAGGCGCCACCTAGTTTGTAACATTAATCATGGCACGAACCCCCCGAGCCCCGAGTCGAGGAGTCGAGGTCACATGCATCATCACTCACTTCTTTGGAACGTCTCTGACTGCACCTTCAAGCTTCAAATTTTGCCCCAAGCCGCGTCCGTCCCCCGTAGCGACATTGTCAATGTGCCGTAATAACTTCCGCCTCACCAGCGCAACGAGCTCAGCTGGACTTGAGATGAAGAACACGTGGTAACTCTTCGTCCTTCGCGCTCCGAGTCGACCCAGTCTATTAATATTGGTTGACAAACACAAACCGACGAGGGGGAACATTGACGTCTGGGGTTCAACGTTTCAACGTTTCAACGTCAATCGATTCGTCCGCCCGAATAATGGGGGACTTCCGATGTCTGACTGTCTGAAGGTCTGATGATGATTCCTTTCCTTAAAGTTATCCCGCCCTCCGCGGTCGCGACTAACGGGAACATTAAACAGGTCGGCCAACTTGAACCGCTATTGCCCCCGCGCCATAATGATGATCGTTAGCTTAGCACTGTACGCAGCCGCATTGTGTACTGTATTGTACGGTTGTTCGATTTGTGTTGCGTCGTATTCGTGTGGTTCGCTTCCTGCCTTGTGGCGTATGTGGTGCATTCAGTCAGGCTTGTCCTTCGTTGTTGACTACGACACTACCACGCGCCGCGGTGAACAAATGAGCCAAAAAGGCCGTGATGGCTGTTGTTGTATTGACGTAGGTAAAAGGTAATGATGTAGTTGTGCATGCAAACAGAGGGTGCTGTGCCAGTCACGAGCCACCCGAAACATGTGGTAATCCGAGTCGGATGCACTCCCGGCCTGAATGCACCCTGGACCAACCCCGCTGCTTCAAATCGCCAACCCGACAACTGTCTGGCGGGTCGTGGTGTAATCTCGGGTTAGTAACTCTATATATGAGCGTCGAAACGAGTTTCCGAGCTGCGATAAGAAGCACGGTAGGCTATCTCACTTCAGGGACGTGCTTGGAATCCTATCGTTCCATCGATCGGGGCGACGACGCTTTGAAGTCATCTGCAGGCCCCCCTCGCCCTGCCCGGCCTCGAGGCTGCCGACTCGCCCGCTTGTCAATGCAACGTGTTACGCTTTGAATGGGTGTGTGTGCGTGTTGTACGCGTGTCGTGCAGCGCAAAGCTAACAGCATACGGCCCCTTGCCCCACTGCAGCCCCTTTTTCGGGATGGTGCCAATCAGGGGTCGATCGGGCGGGCTGTGCCATTTCGCTTTGTGGGGATCTCGGTTTCATCCGTCGCTCGCAATATTGCGCAGTTCCAATACACCCTTTCTCGGATCGTCGAGGGGTGCAGTTTATGAGGAGCCAAAATTTTGAAACACTATCAGCCCTTAAGAAATACTCCATTTGAGATCGTGGAAATATCTTTCAAGAAGTGGGTATGGGTTATGAGGCCTATATGAGTTTATTGTTAATAAACAGTACGGTAGCGATCAGGATCTGGCGCCGGTTGGGCCGGTTGACTTTGTCTTATCCTGAGTAGTGGCAAGACTTGCCGGCGCATCAACGCGTTGTTGTGCGCCAGAAACTATTCGTGCCATCGTGAATGCGACCTTTGTATCAAGATACTGTACTACGGTATGTCATTCGTCACGCGCCGTGTCAATAGCTGCCAGCCAGCCAGTGCTTGCCTGCCAGCTGCAAGTCGCCGTGCGCTGTGGTAAGCACGGCGTTTTGTCCTTGCCAGTCCTGTGTGTGATTTGCCTTTGTGTTCGGGCGCGGGGGCGCGCGCCTTGCGGCGAGACAAATAAGAATGTGCACCTGCCGGAGGGAGGCAGCAAAGGGTGAAAGGGAACGCCGTATTGGCGCAAGGTTTATCCCCCACAAGGATCTTTCAAATTTCAAATTACCATTAGCTGAGAAAAGGTGGAGCCGAACCGCCGACTTGATGGACCTGATGACCTGAACTGACGGCCTTGCCACCCTTGATCTAGTCCCTTTGACAGTTTCCATTTCGCGGCGTTTACTAGTCTTATTAGCCCCGTCCGACCTCGTCTACGAGGGTGGACGCTAACTTTGTGCAGCGGTGTCACTGCGGTGTCTGACATGGAGAGAAAAAATAAATTGTCGCGTCTACGGAGATGGGACACCCTCATTTCCAAGAAATGGGGCTGTTTCCTTGAAAGGATGGAATGGAGAGCACAAGGCGAGTGGACCCACCTGTGGCGACGAGCTAGTAAAACTTCCGACGACGAATGACACTGGAAAAACGTGCTGTGGAATGAAGATTTGGCCGGCAGTGATGTACCCGGTTTTCCTTGCATTGCCCTTGCGTTATATCGGGGCTGATCGCGGGAGGCCCGGGCATGGTTCAGACTCAAGCTTTGGGCCCTCTTTTATTGCTAGACGAGCACCGGTGTAATGTAGATTTACGCCCACAGACGTTGGTTGGTCGTCATGGGTGGGCGGGCTCCCACATGTTGTGCCTAATCTCGATTTGGTTTGCCATGTTTCAGAAGAGCCGTGTCGGCATCTAACTTGTTACGTGAATGGTGCTATCATGCAGCTCGACTCGAGACCGAGTGGGAAAGAGAATAACTGATTGAGGATGGTTTTGGGCGGAGATCGCATTCAGTTAGTTCCGTTCCTGTCAAACGCTGATCCATTAAATCTTGGCGGTGCTTCGTAAACGGAAGACGCGTGCGACCGAACTTCTGGCCTAGTTCCCCGAGCGACGTGCGAGCCGTGTCAAGTATATCACGCCCTCCTGGTCGCCGTCACAACCTCCTTCTTTTCTTTCCTTCCCCGCCTTCACCTCGACTATCGCCCCTCCTCGGTCTCTGATCATGATGGACTCGTTCGAGTACGCGCCTCTTTCTTCTAACACTCCCCCTCTGACCTCCTCTTGTCTTGTCCCAGTTTGGCCTTTTCCTCCACCTTGGCAGATCCCTGCTCGTGGCCCACTCCCTCCCCCCTCGACTCGACAGATCCCCTCGACGTGTTCGACCCGATCTTATACCCCACCTTCGAGCGCGAGATTGTGGGTTTCCCCTCGTCCCTTGTCGCGTGTCTGCCCGTTAACGTTCTTGTTACGTGTCAGTGCTCCAACTTTACTTGCTGCGGGCTCAACATCCCAGACCTGCACGAGTTGCTTGCTCATTTCGAGGCCACCCACGTCGAGTCTGTGCCGGTCCTCCCCCAAGAGCCGACGTACTACCCTTTGGGAGACTCGCTTTATGACGTGGCGCCCAAGGTTCTCAGTTTCCCCCAGCCACGTTCACTACCCGAGGGGTCATATCCACGCACGCCGAGTCCTTGTCTACCCGCCCTGGACAGCGAGTCGGATTCAGCAACGTCCCCTATCAGTTTGGCGGGCCCACCCAGTCCGCAGGACATATTAGCTCGCGTGCCTACGCCCGAGCCTGTCTCTTTGACAGCCCAAAAAGAGCCGATTGCGCTCTCACCCTCTCTATTAACAACACCACGTGAACCCGCTTGTGGACCAAAGCGCGTCGAACGACGCGGACCTCGTGGCCGGTTCCAGTCACATGAAATAACGACAACCCCGCGGAAACGTGAAAAATTGTATCATTGCCCGGTGCGTACAGTTTTACTCGTGATGGCCATGTCACTGATGCGGGCTCGGTTAGAAACCTGGTTGTTTGAAGGTCGGTTTGGATCACTCGCGTGTGTAGTTTGTACTGACGTGTACGCCACAGTCGTATCTAAACCCGAACGGGTTGAAGTATCATTTGGACAAAGGGACTTGTCAACTGGTATCAAGCGACGCCTAGGATGTCTCGGTTGTTGGCCCGACGTTGTTCACGATTCGTTCTTACCGCTTTGGGGTCGAACTGGAGTGATCAGTTGAGAGGGATGGCAGAGATAGGATACCCCGATATAGAGCGCGGTGTAGTGCTAGCGTTGAGCGCGGGGCACTGTGAGAGAGAGCATAAAACACATTGTCTGTGGTTGTTGGACAGGCTTATCTTATTTTTGCCCTTGTAAGCCGTGTATCTTAGAGCTACTAAAGAACAAAGACCACTCTTTTTGTTTCCCCACTCTAACCAATACTGTATTGCGCCCGCGGCCAAACGGAGCCCGCCGCACGGCAACTGAGCCCGGGCGATGTCACGACCTCGTACGCCTGCCTCTTCACGTGTCCAAACAACCAACGGTCATCGGTCCGATACTCCCTCTCTCTCCTTCTCTCTCCATGTCATGGTCTCCAGTTTCCCATCGCCCCTCCTCTCCCTGGCCGCAGATGCCATCCAGGACATGGACGGTGCAGACGCCGTCACCGGCCTCTGGACAAGTGCGCCTCTCCCTCTTTCTATCCTCTCTTTCCTCACCTTTTTACCAGTCTTTACCAAATGCAAAGAGTCCATTCAGGACGGTCCACGCCTAGAGAACATCTCCTGGAGGCTCTGGCATCGCCATCTCTCCGCCAACTCCAGATCCAAGCATCCTCTTCTCACCATCCCCCCACACTCCCCGCATTTAATCTCAGCTCCCTGCCCTCTGACTCCCACATCAGAACTCGGCGTCGAGCATTCTGGCACGTTTTATTCGCCCTTTCCTCTCTGCTTCCGCCTTTTTCTAACGCTTCCCACATTTCACATTTCCCCCAGGGTCCTGCCCCGCATCCCCAGAGCTTTGCAATGGCCCCCCTCCAAACGACTCTACAAAATGTCCCTCTTCCCCCACCATCCGTCGCCTTGTCACTTCCGGTCCAAGACCGATCCCTCCCATAGGCAAGATCATCTGCGATATGATCCCTCACAAGCTCGACCTCGCGCTTCTCAAGTCCCCACCGCGACCCGCCCTCCCCAAACTCGATCCCATCATCGTCGCCGCGGATCCTGGTGCGATGGTCGTCACACCGGTTCCGAGCGTGCTCCTTCCTCCCCCTTCCACTCCACTCCCCCCAGGAGGTCTCTTCCCACGCGTCGTGGTCGTCAACCCGACTCCTCACCCCACCCCTCCCGCCACACCGGTGCCATCCGGTCCCCCTACACCTCTCCCAACAACCGGTCAACATCTCGCGCCGCCCTCTCGGCTATTCGCGGCTGGGACCCGGCATAATTCCCCGGACGCCACAACTCCTTCCAACCCGGTGCCGACAACACAACCTGTCTGTCCACCCCATCTACTGGCACCGGTTCCTGTTCCCCCACAACACATGCCTTCACATGACCCACATCATCCTCATCCTCACCCATCCCATCAACCGCAGCCACTGCCACTGCGCCCCGTCGATGAGACCCTCAAACCTACCGATCGACGATTTTTCTTGCAACAAGACCAGTCCCCTTCCCCCGAGCGCGATGGCCCTGACCGTGGTTCGAATGGTTCCATCAGCACCGGAAAATCGCCGTCTGAGGCCGGCGAGCCACAACCAAGCAGTCTCACCTCCAATCAGACCCGCCTCAGCACTGCCTCAGCTTCTTCCCATCCCACTGGCCGCGGCCGCCGTTCCAAGAATCCCCCTTCCCGTCCCGTCCTCGCTCGGCTCAATTCGGGTCGTCACGTCCCACAGGTGATGCGGAAAGATCCCACCAAGGCTCGTCCACCGTTTCATCTGAACCCAGACAAGGCACCCCCCAAAGCCGCCGGGTCCTCCCGCCCGCCTCGTCCTCCCGTCGTCGATCCCCAACCCCAGGCGAAGGTCCAGACTCGCCACATGAACGGTGCTACCGCTCCCAAGCCGCATAACGCCGCCGCCGCCGCGATGACGACGACCACGACACCGGCTGCGCCAAGACGAGGCATCGTCGTATCGAATTCGTCATCCGAATTCGAAACGACGGATACCGAGGAGGAAGATGACGATTCATGGGCATCGGAAGAAATCAGCGAGGGGGTCGTGGATGCCCCTAGTACGGGCACGACTGACAAGCATCATCCCACCAAGGAGGAGATCAAGCTACGTGAAGCCGCCCTTGAGGTTCAGCGCCAGCGCGAGCTGTTCGTCAAGCAACCAAAGCGGTCTTATTCGAACCTCGGTCGCACCCAGTCTGGTCTCCTTTCTCAACTGCTTAACCCGGAACCAAACGTGTTTCCTCCGGCACACCCACATCGGGTCACATCTATCCATGACGTGACTCGAACTGGGATCCCTTCGGCACTGACATCGGGCAAGTCACCCGCTGCATTGCCCATGGCTGCTCAAGTTACCGCCCAAGCTCCTATGGTCGTGGCAACGTCCTCTGCTCATGGTGGCGTCTACCGACCCAAGGGCCGTCCCAAAGGGGAGGAGCTCGAGGACGAGAGCGACAGTCCTGATGACCCAGACGATACCATCCAGGTCTCACACAGCTTGGCCCAGCAACGGTTGGCCGCGCTTGCCAACCCTTCCCGCCGGCGAGCGTCCGACAATCAGCGTCAGACTCAAGCGTCGGCCCTGGCGCGACCGATACTACCGACCGTCGCGACTGCGCCCATCCCGCTCAACCACCCGTGGAACCTGCCCGCGCCCGCACCACCGACGACGCCACGGACTACGCGACGACAGATGCTCGCGACCGAGCTCAGCGAGAGCCTCCGACGGAACTTGCTTTGGGAACGGCAGGTGAGCAAGACCAATTTGCTTGGCAATGCCGGTCGGCGCAACGTGCTCGGTGGCGGTGCTGGCGGTGGCTCACGTCCGCTCACGATGGTGGTCAATGGGAATGGGAACGGCGTCGGTGATGCGCAGGCTGGACCGTCGCAACAACAGCAACAACCACAACCGCCGCCGCCACCGCAGCAACGGCAACAACAACAACAACATCGACAACCACGTCAAGGTTCTGGCGATCGTGCCGAGGACAGTATCGCCGAACGCAGACAACGCGCATTGGCGAGGAACCGAACATGGGCGGATGACTTCCATTATGCTGGTTGGTAGGGCAAATAAATGCCCACGCGTCTGTTGTCTGTTAATCGTTCATTGCTGCATTTTTCCCCTTCTTCTCAATCATTTCTGTCTCATTCTCCCGTCATAGCATCATCTCTTTTCTTTTCTGCGGATCACATTGTATATCAACATGCCCTTGACCGCATCGTCTCTCACCCACCTCTTCCAACTTGCTCCCCCATCTTTGGGTATTGTTTGTTCTCGTGGCTGCTGGTACTGCTTTGTCGTGTCGTGTCGCGTTCATTTCATTTTTCACCAGTCGATCGGCTTTTTGTTCTCCCCTCTCTTCCTCTCATTGTCGTCGTCGTCGTCGTTACCGTCTTTCTCTTTGTTTCGCAGTACTCATCACAAGCACGTCGGGCTCGTCTGTCACATACCTGTACCACTTAAGTTGATCATTAGTATATATAATGTTAAGGTTGCTTTTTTTTTTTGCTTTCTCGCGTGATGTACTTGTCAAGATTCAGAGTATTCGATCGCAACAAAGCAACAACATTCCTAAGGTCCGACTATCAATACATACATTGAGAAATGGGCGGACGCTGCCGCAGTGAGGCCTCAAACACGATCCAGCTCTCCACTTCCTTCCTCGTCAACTTTTAATGTACAGTATCACCACTCAGTCGGGGACACCGTGATCAGTAGCAGGGACGACGGTGGTGGGCTCGTCCTTGACGGTGACGTCGACGGTGTTGGCGTTGACGTTGACTTTGACGGCGTTGGCATTGACGTTGACGACGTCGGCATCAACACTAACGCCATTGTCGACCTCTGGGGGTTCTCCTCCTTCGCCGGCTCCTCCTTGCTCTTCTACATCTTCCATTACCTCGTCCACATCTTCCTCGCCATCGCCGTCGTCATCACCGCCGTCATCACCGCCACCGTCATCACCATTCTTAATCCGGGCCAAGACGCGCGCCCGAACGCGCCTCAACCCGCGCGAAATGATCGACTGCCTCTTCTCGGCGCGACTCTTGAGGTTCTTGATATGTGCGCTGCGGACGCCGGCGCCTGCTGCGCCGTCACCCTCGGCATGGGCGGCACGGCCGTCGACGTACGCATTTTGACTGCAGTGTTTGCACGGGCAGCGCGGAGAGCGACGAGTGTTGGAGGTGCGGTGTGCGCCGCGCATCAGCCATTCGGCGTGCTTGACGAATTCGAGAGGCGAGGCGAAGCTCGGGACGTCCGTCGCGCCTGCGTGCGCCGAGTTCCAGCAGAGGACGCGGGGAAATGTGGGGGCGGGGGGCGGGAGAAGGGACGCGTACCGTAGAGGTAAAAGTCGCGCCGTGGTTTGGAGGGTTTGGCGCGGCGTGGGGACTTGTGTAGGAGGAGGACGTAGCCTTGTGGGAAGTCCGCGAGCGTCCAAGGTAGGGTGCCCATCGTGGCTGCGGGGCATGTGCGTATGTGTCGACACATATCATATCGGATGTTTTAGCGCGCGGATAGACAGAGTCACATCATGTACGCAGCATGATCGCAACCGCGGACACGTTTGGGGCCGCAGGGAAGGTGAAGTTGAAAGCGAGAATGCGGAAATATGCCCGTAAGCGAGAGGAAACCATGGGACTTTTTTTGTGCGGGATGGGTGAGCGAACGAGCGAGGTTGTACGTACCGCCTAGGATGAGCGGCGCGAGATATTTTGCTATCTCTTCGCGCCAGCGTTGCGAGTCTGCGTGCGCGAGCGGGATGCGCAGGTAATAATTCTGATGGAGCGTGCTGTCCTCCTCCTCCGGCTCTAGGATTTCGTGTTCTGTCGGGCGACGGCTGGCGTCGCCGTCGGACATCAGGAAGACGAGTTCGCCCTCGTCTGTCGCTTGAAAGTAAGGGCCGTCAAAGAGCATGGAGCGACGGGGTGGGTCAGTGGGTACGAAGGAAAGTTATTCAATTATTACCACCGTCTCACACTGGCACCAACTGAATCTCTGCATCACATGACCAGTCGAGTCAAATCACCTGCGACTCTTCTGCCGTTTCTCCTCTCATGCCGCGATCGATACCTGGATGCGATGAGCACGGATCGCGGTGACGGGTCCGGATCATCCGTTAACTTTGTCGCCATCGCCCACGTCGAAGTGGAGACGGAGTCGCCATGGATTGTTCATCGGCTGGATCCATTCCTCCCACATCGCACGTAAATGTACCAATCGAATACGTCGTGAAAAACCTGTCGGGGCTCCACCAGTCGCTCTAATTCCGGCTTGATTCCCTGTGCATAATAGCTCATACTCCCATGGAATAGTCCCGGAAGCTCGTCAAGGACTTGTGAGGGTTTAACGTTTACCGGCTAATGAGGTAAGATTGTCAGATTGCGAGTGTCCGTAACCGAGCCAAGTCGTGGCTACTCCTATTACTCTCGTATCACACTCAAAACACGCTCAATGCACAGACATGTACACTAAGCGTCCCGAACGCGTACACTGTCGCGCTTGGTTGTGTCGAAACTTGAAAACTATAATACATACTGGCATATCAAGTGGCCTTTCATATACACAAACCATTGGCCCATGTTCCAGACGAGTTAATCCATCATAACGATACAACGTACTTCATTGCCTTTTCTAGGGCGAAAACAGACCTCCTTTGTCAAGATTCCATCGCCAACACCCTCGTCCTACAGGAAAGGATCTACGAAGTGCAGGAATCCACCCCCTTACGAGACTGTTGTATGGTGGTTTCGGAGAATTTTTGGATATTTTCCACGGCAGGAAGGATGTGCCTGGTCTAAATACCTGGCAGCAAGAGTCCCTTTGAACGCGCTGTTGGCGACTTTGCAGATGTCATGATTTCTGACTCCAAATGGGAAAGGACTGTCATAGGTCTTTGCATGTTAAATGCGATATTCTCCACTCTTCACGGATGCAACCGTATTCCTCCACTTCGCGACTGGCGAATACAACAGACGACAACAAGAACAATATGCAAATTGTCGTGAAGCAATACTGCACCATTTCTGTGCCAAACTTGGATGCGCACCCAAGATCCTTGGTTATCAAAAGCATTCTGGAGGCTGGATCGCCATTGCCATGGAATACATGTCATCGGCTAAGCCGATCAGAAGGCTGCAACGAGCATGGAGTGCAGTGCCAGTAGGCGACGACGGTAAGGAAGGTCATAAATTGAAGTTGTTTCATGCTAAAGGCTGGGTTCATGGGGATTTGCGGGATGCAAATATCCTGTGCGACGGAGAGAAGTTGATACTCGTTGACTTTGATTTTGCTGCCAGTGGGAAGCCCGACGAGGTATTCTATTCCTGCGAGTCTCCATCACGAGCTCTATGCAGTGCGCTGAGATCGCATCATTCGCTCCTGCCTGTCTGAATTCTCTCCCTCGCACGCCCTCGAACTACAGACCTACCTCATCAATCGCCGCTGCGGAACGCCAAGGCCGTCCCAAGCAGGCAGCGGCAGGTTCGGGCGCGTCCGCACGGAGAAGTAGGCGTAATCGCGAACACTTGCCCGCAGGTCGGGGCGACCATTCAAGTTCGGCCGCCTATTTCAGTTCGTTCATAATCTCAACACCCAGCTCATTCCAGCGTTCCAGGCGTCTGCTTTAGGAGGGAAGCTCTTTGCGCCAGGCTAGTCGCTGCGCTTCAAATTAGCACCAAGGTACCCTCTCCTCGACCTGGTAGTCAAAAGGTGGGCGGATCCCTCCTGCTTTAGGTGTCCGATGGGTTGGTGTTTGCTTGTTATTAAGTCGAAAGATCCTTAGGTGTATGTCATTCGGTGTTAGTTCATGGCTGTTTCTGCCAGTGGTGGCTGATGGTGACTAACCAGTTACGTTTCAGGTATCTTGCTATACTGTAGTTTCTATAATAATCAGGGAATCTGCCAATGATCGCAATATTATTCCACGAAGACACACTCGACTCACGACGCATCCATACATACAACAGCTGAAACGGTGCATCACAAACACATATCTATGACCGAATCCTTGCAAGTTAGTCATGTTCAAACATTCCCTTGACCGTCTCCGTGACATAGTCGTTCTTGCCCTCGTTAGTTTCCTCGCCCAATTTAGACGGGGGTAAATATATTCGTCCATGGCCCGTGCGGTCATCAGAAGGACCATGGTAGATCTTCTATATTGAACACCTCCTTGACCTCGGAACCATTCGGAAAGCGCGCCCGCAAGTCATCCGGTACGTCCGTCTGGACCGTCTCCACCAACTCGCCGCAAATCAGGTCTAATATGGCTTTGATGTCGGTCTTGAACATGTCCGGCCCAGTCTTGACCTTGCGCAGGAGAGGGAGCACGTGGGACAGCAGGTTGGCCGCCACGGCGAGCTGCAGGTGGCCTTCGCTCTCGCGCCACCTGTCGATGACGGCCGAAGGCGCGCTGAGTTGACGTTGGAGGAGTGAGTAGGCCTCAGATTGGGCGCATTGCCACTTGCTGTTTTTCCACATGGCCGCGATCTGTGCCTGGACGCAATGTGCACGGATCGCGATGTCGGGGTCCGGATCATCGGCCTCGGTCAGCTTTGTCGCCACCGCCCACGTCTCGATGGAGAGTGGTCCCCATGGATCGTTCGTCGGCTGGGTCCATTGGTCCCGGACCGCACGGAAATGGCGTTCAATGGTGTTGGGGAAGCACCAGATGGCTCCGAGGCAGGCCGTGAGACGTTGTCGTCGGATTCCTTCGGGGAGGAGACCGGTCGAGCACGTCGCGAACAGCCTGTC